>Ga0307372_10011054_pt1 | contig 12107 bp, 9 predicted proteins | sample OX1MG_FD_202533 | JGI IMG/M metagenome (GOLD analysis project Ga0307372, IMG submission 202533) | Soil microbial communities from Risofladan, Vaasa, Finland - OX-1 | ecosystem: Environmental > Terrestrial > Soil > Coastal area > Acid sulfate soil | place: Finland: Risofladan, Vaasa | collected...
CAGCAAGCTCCGGCCGCACCCACTTCGGCATCGGACGAAATTCCGCCTCGCGCGCCGGTATTTGACGGATCGCGGTAAGCACCTCGTCGCTTCGGTGCTTGGCAGTCAGGGAAGCAAGCGCCTCCTGCACGATATCCAGAGTTGCCGCTGGCCTGACGGCCAGTCCTCGCGTTGTTGTCGCCATTCGCCCTCCGTGAGCCATGTGCGCGCGCCTTCCGGAAGCGCGCCGAATCCAGTTCGGCGGATTTCTCCTGTGCCGCGACTACCCGAATAAGGCTGTACGTCTCGGGCGCCTATTCGCCTTTTGTTCGCTAAAGCTAACATGCGCCGCAGCGGATGAGCAACAACTTTGCTCTCGCACCGCTACGACGCTGATAGTTTCAGACTCTCGACCTCGGCCCCTTTCGCCCGGAAACCTAGAAATATACAAGCACATTATTTACAGCCGCTTACGAAGGTATCTAACTAGGCGGATACGGCGTCTAAAGATATAGAGGCTATTGAAATGAACGCACTTAAACCGAAACTTCTACCCAAGCTCTTTGGGTGCTTGGCGCTCGCGGCCTGTATCTCCGTGCCCGCGATGGCGGCGCCTCCAACGCTGTCGGCGCCGTCGGACCATCCCGAAACTGCGAGTCCCGGCACCATTAACTACGTCGAAGGGCAGGCGAAAGTTGGAACCGAAACTCTCAGCTCAAAATCAGTGGGAAAAGTTGCGCTGAAGGCCGGCCAAACCGTGAATACCGAAAACGGCAGAGTCGAGGTGCTCCTCGCTCCGGGAGTGTTTCTCCGCCTCGGGAACGACACCTCCGCAACCATGGTCTCGCCCAGCCTGACAAACACTAAGGTGAACGTTACCAGTGGCGAAGCCACCGTCGAGGTCGACGAATACCACAGCCAGCAGAACTTAATAGTCGACGAAGACGGCAGCAGCTCTTATCTAGTTCACACCGGGCTCTACGATTTCGATCCGCAGCAGGGCCTGATCCGCGTGATCAAAGGCCAAGCCGTCGTCGTCTACAACGACCATCACGTGCGCGTGAATCCTGGACGCGAAGTGAACCTCTTCCCTGAGACTGCGAAGCTCAAAACCACGAAGTTCAACGTTGGCCAGTACAAGAAAGACAATCCACTGTATAGCTGGACGAAGCTCCGTTCGCAGTACCTCGCCGAGGCCAATGTCAACGAAGCGCCGTACCTCTACGGCGCGAACGGATGGGGACCAGGTTGGGGCCCAGGCTGGGGCGAAGGCTTTTACGGCTGGTATGGTCCAGGCTGGTATTGGAATCCCTGGTTCATGTCGTACACCTTTATTCCGGGCGCGGGCATGATCGACAGCCCGTTCGTCTGGGGCTTCTATTCGCCTTGGAGCGTCGGCTGGGCGCCTTATGAGGTTTACGGCGGCCAGGTACGCCACTTCGGCCGCGGCTTTAATAGCTGGGGTGTGCGACCTTACGGACACCGCTTCGTTCGGCCCGAAGGCAGCTTCAACGCTGGTCCGCGGGGCTTTCACGACCCAGCGGGCGAAGGCGGCAGTTTTCGCGGTGGATTCCACGGCGGCTTTCACGGAGACGACAATTTCCACGGCGGCGGATTCCGCGGCGGCGGTTTCCATGGAGGTTTCGGTGGCATGCATGGGCGCCGGTAGCGGTTAGACTCCGAACGCCTGAAGGGTAGGGCAATGAGGCGTGGGTCTCGCTCACGCCTCAACATTTTTTGCGCCTCTTTTCCAAACCGCCCGCCTCACCTTCGCAGCCTACCTCCTGAATCCGCGGTAGAATCGGCTCAGCTGTTGCGGAGGCGCGGCCATGCCCGACGAGCTCATCCACGATTGGAACACTTACGCCGGCCCGGAAATTCCTCCCGGCCGCCGCGTGATGCTCAACGACGAAACCCTGCGCGACGGCCTGCAGAATCCCTCCGTGCGCGATCCCTCCGTCCCCGAAAAAATCGAAATTCTCCATCTGATGGACGCGCTCGGCATCGATCTCGTCAACATCGGTCTTCCCGGAGCTGGCCCCCGCGCTTTCGCCGATACCGAAGCGCTGGCTCGAGAAATTTTCAGCGCGCGCATGAAAATCCGCCCCAATATCGGCGGCCGCACGCACAAGCTCGACATCCAAGCCATGATCGACGTCTGCGAACGCGTCGGCGTAGCCGTGGAATGCGCCATGTTCCTCGGTTCCAGCCCCATCCGCCGCCTGGTAGAAGACTGGACGGTCGATCATCTTCGCCGCACCACCGAGGAATCAGTCAAGTTCGCCGTGGACGCCGGTCTGCCTGTGATGTACGTGACCGAGGACACCATTCGCACCGATCCCGCCACCGTCGTCGCCCTCTATTCCACGGCCATTCGCGCCGGCGCGCGTTCCATCGTCTTATGCGACACGGTCGGTCACGCCACCCCGCGCGGCGCCTACAACCTCGTTAAGTTCGTCATCGAAAACGTCGTCAAACCCAGCGGCGAAAAAATCCGCGTCGATTGGCACGGCCACAACGATCGCGGCCTCGCCGTCGCTAATTCTCTCGCCGCGATTGCCGCGGGCGCCGATCAGGTCCACGCCACGGCTCTCGCGCTCGGCGAACGCGTCGGCAACACTCCGATGGAACTGATGCTCGTGAATCTTCGTCTGCTCGGTCTCATCGACCGCGATCTCTCGCAAATGAAAAAATATTCGGAGACGGTCGCCCGCGCCACCGGCACCGTGATTCCTCCAAATTACCCCGTCGTGGGCCAGGACGCCTTTCGCACCGCCACCGGAGTACACGCCGCCGCCATCGCCAAGGCCTACAAAAAAGGCGATCTGATGCTCGCCGATTCCGTCTATAGCGGCGTCCCGGCGCATCTATTCGGCCTCGAACAAGTGATCGAGGTCGGCCCCATGAGCGGCCGCTCGAATGTGATCTTTTGGCTCGAAAAGCACGGCGTTGCCGCATCCGACGACGCCATCGACCGCATCTTCGCCGCCGCAAAGCAATCCGCGCGCATCCTCACCGGGGACGAAATCCTCGCGCTCGCGCATTCCTCCGCCGCCCGCTAACAAAGATCGACCCCGATCCGCGATTGCAAACGCGCCGGCATATACATCCTCGACCACTGGCGCTAAAATCCTCGCCACGAAAAGCATGAAATCCCGCGTTGATCTGCTGTATGTTTCTTAAGATGGCTACTCTTTCCACGCGCGCCAGCGACGATGCCGCGGCCAAGCTCGCCGAAGATCCGCGCTGCTCCCGCGCCTTCGCGTGGATCGAAAGAAATTGCGGCTGGGTCACCGAACAGCAAATCCGCCTCACCGAAATTCCAGCTCCGGAGTTTCGTGAGGCGCAGCGCGCCGAGGCGCTGAAGCTTCTGTTCGCGGACAGCGGCTTTAACGTTCGCATCGATTGCGCCGGAAACGTAGTGGCCGAACGCCCCGGCTCGGACAAAAATAGCGTCGTCCTTTTCGCCGCGCACATCGACACCGTTTTCCCCGAAGGCACCGATGTTTCCGTCCGGCGCGTGTCGCGCCGTTTGATCGCCCCGGGAATTTCGGACAACGGCGCTGGAATTGCCGCGCTCGTCGGTTTGGCGCAAGCTCTGAGCGAATCACGCATTCAAACCGAAAAGACCATCGTCCTGGCCGGTGACGTCGGCGAGGAAGGCGAAGGTAACCTCCGCGGAATTCGCGAGCTCATCGAAAGCTATAAATCCCGCCTTTCCGCGGTGATCGCCGTCGACGGCCCTTCCACCGACTACATCACCACGCAAGGGATCGCGTCGCGCCGCTTTGAAATCAGCATCGCTGGACCGGGCGGCCATAGCTGGTCCAACTTCGGCTCGCCCAATCCAATCACCGCGTTAGCTCGTGGCATCGTGCGATTCTCTTCGATTCACGTTCCGCGCGAGCCTCGCAGCTCATTCAATTTTGGAGTGATCGACGGCGGCACCACCGTCAATTCGATTCCCACGCGCGTCTGTGTAAAAGTCGACCTTCGCTCTGAGGACGATTTCGAGTTGAGCCGTCTGGAATCGGCTCTGCGCGAAGCCATGCAGGCTGGCCTGCGCGACGAGCTCGCCCTCTCCGATTGGCCAGCTGATTCTCTGGAACTCAACTTCCGCTCGCTTGGCGCGCGGCCTGCCGGAAAGCTTCCGTCGGATTCGCCGCTGCTTGCCACCATTCGCAATATCGATCGCTTTCTCGGTAATCGCTCGCGTACGGAGCGCAGTTCCACCGACGCCAACCTCCCGCTTTCGCTCGGCATCCCCGCCGTGGCGCTCGGCGGCGGCGGCGCCGGCGGCGGCGCGCACACTCCCGACGAATGGTTCGATCCCACCGGCCGCGAGCTAGGCCTAAAGCGCCTATTCCTAATCGCCATAGCGCAAGCCGGCCTCCAACCCTGACGGCGCCGACATACGGTGGAAGCGTGCCGCTTTAGAGTCTGTGCGAGAACGCCGTGTTTCGTCAGGGCACGGCTTCAGCCGTGCCGAAGTGACGCAATATCAAACGCGGCTTTAGCCGCTGAGGTACGGCGCTGCTGTTGTCAGACAGGCTATCGAGCCGCGCGAAAAAAGGAAGCTTTGTGGGTCGCAGCTTTGGCTGCGACATGATCTGCGCGCGGGAGCGCGCCAACCTTTCGCGCATCTTCACCCGCGCGAAGTATTCAGATTTTCTCCCGGCCGCAAGCTCTGTACCAATCCTCGCAAATGCAAGCCGATCCTCGATCAACCGCGCCTCAATCTTGCCGTCCATCGAAAGCCCGCATACACTTTCATTCGCTCCATGCACGAGCGCCCCCGACGAATCAGAAAATGAGCAAACGTCTCCTCGCCGACCTCGCCTTGGGCTTCGCTTCGCTGATCTGGGGCGCCACATTCCTCTTAGTCAAAGACGCTCTCGCCGATATTTCCGTCCTCGCTTTTCTTGCCGTGCGGTTCGCGATTGCCGCGTGCGTGATGGCCGTCATCTTCTGGCCCTCCATTCGCAAAATGAACCGGCGGACGATCTGGTCCGGCATCCAAATCGGCTTCTGCATGTTCGGTGGCTACATCTTTCAGACCACCGGCATAAAGTACACCACCCCCACCAAAGCCGCATTCATCACCGGAATGTGCGTGGTGTTGGTTCCTCTTTTACTGGCGATCTTCACCCGCCGCCGCATCACCCGCTGGGTTTGGACTGGCGTCGCGGCCGCCATGGTCGGCCTCTATTTCTTAACCGTTCCACCCGCAGGCTTCGGCGCCCTGAATCGCGGCGACCCGCTCGTCTTCGCCTGCGCCGTCATGTTCGCACTGCACATCATTTTCATCGGACGCTACGTGGGCGAGCACTCAGTGGGCGCGCTGGCGTTTTTGCAAGTGGCCACCACCGCGGTGCTTTCCGCAGTTTTCCTGCCGGTCTTCGCCGTCGCCGGATGGGAACAGCCGCGCATCCATTGGAGCCACGAACTGATCGCCGCCATCCTGATCACCGCAATCGGCTCAACCGTCATCGGCTTTTCGTTTCAAACCTGGGCGCAGCAACACACGTCGCCATCTCATACCGCGATCATCGTCAGCCTGGAGCCAGTCTTCGCGGCGCTCACATCGTGGATTTGGGCCCACGAGCATTTCGGCATGCGCACGCTGGCTGGCGCGGCGCTAATCCTCGCCGGAATCCTCATCGCCGAGCTGCTAGGCCCCGCTCCCATCGCCGCCGAATCCCCCGAACCAATCGCCGGCACCCTGAATTAGTATTGAGCTTCCAAGGAGAGATGCGGAGAAATCGGCGGATTTTCTGCCGTCGATCCTGGTCCCAAAAACGCTTGCGTTCTAGGGCGGCGCGCTGGAGTAGGGTTAGCCGGGTACGCGGAAAAGCCGATTGCTGCTGCCACAATTTCCGCGTAACCTTTCGCCGCCCTGGCGGTTAATCCATATAGAGAAGCGGAGGCCCGCATGACCAGCCGTGGTTTCCAGCGCTTGGCGCTCGGCTTTCCCGAGACGGCGGGAAAAGCGCACCAGAGCCATCCGGATTTTCGCGTGGTCGGAAAAGTCTTCGCGACCCTCGGTTATCCGGACGCGAGTTGGGCGATGGTCAAGCTCACCCCGGAGCAGCAGGCGGAGTTTGTAAGCGCTGAGCCGGCCGTCTTCGTCCCAGTAAATGGCGGCTGGGGGCGCAAGGGCGCCACCAACGTGAAATTGCGCCCCGCGAAAATTGCAACCGTCCGGAGCGCGCTAGCCGCAGCCTGGTGCAATCGCGCTCCGAAGCATCTGGCTCGAAAATTCGAGGCGCAGCTGTGAGTAACCAACAAGCCTTCCGAGGTTTAGACGTAGCGCCGGGTCCTTCAGCCCGGCACGCCTCGGCGATAGCATCCGCAGCGCGCTCGCTGCAGCTTGGGTGCAATAGTGCTCCAAAGCGCCTGGTGCAAAAATTCGAAGCAAAACCGTGGCGGTGCGGCTCTGGTGGCCGACGGTATGCGAAGCTGCGGGCAACGAGCGAGTTGTGTGGGTCGCAGCTTTAGCTGCGACATACAGCTCGTGCAATAAGAGCGGCTTCAGCCGCTGAGGTAAGCATTTGACCCCGAGGTCTGACGCGAGCGAACAGCTTCTGATCGAAGCGGCGCAGAAAGATCCGCGCCGGTTCGCCGATCTTTATGAGGCGAACTTCGAATGCGTCTACGCCTTCGTCGCGCGCCGCGTCCGCGAACGCGCCGACGCCGAAGACGTCACCGCCGAAGTGTTTCATCAGGCGCTCGCTAATCTACACAAATTCGAGTGGCGTGGCGCGCCCTTTTCAACGTGGCTTTTTCGCATCGCGTCGAATGCCATCGCCGATCGCTGGCAACGCACCACGCGCGAAAGCGGCAATCCACCAGCGGCCCTGGCAGACGACGACCCGCCCGACCCGCACGATACCGTGAGCCCTGAAGAGGTCGAAGATCGGGCGCGCCTTTTTCGCCTGGTGGCCGATTTGCCCGCCGATCAGCGCTCGGTCATCGAAATGCGTTTTGCAGCAGGGAAGAGCATCGCCGAAATCGCGCACGAACTGGGACGCACCGACGGCGCCGTAAAGCAGTTGCAGTTCCGCGCCATTCGCACCTTGCGTACTCGCTGGGAGAAAAAGCAGCAGAGCCGAACGAGAGTCAAACATGGCTAAGCAATCGCCAAGCGAACAACTCGATCGCATCATCAGCAGACTTCTCGGCCGTCCCGATGCGCTGCTGCCCCGCGACGATTCGCAATCGGTCGAAGCGCATGGCGGTGTTCAGGACGAAGGTCGTCGGTCCGGGGTGGAAGCGCAGGGCTTTAGCCCTGCGAATTCGCCAGGTGCTTTTCCCGGGGCTTCAGCCCCGGAAGTCGAGTTGATTTCCGCCCTTCACGATCTGCCGCGCCCAGATTTCAAAGCACGCCTAAAAGCCGATTTGGAAAGGAGAACATCAATGGCCAGCAGCGCACCAGCACAACAGGTTCCCGAAACTCGTGCCACGGCAACGCCCTATCTGAGCGTCAGAGGAGCAGCCGCAGCGATCGAGTTTTATAAAAAGGCTTTCGGCGCAACCGAGGAATACCGATTGGAACAGCCGGATGGCCGAATCGGTCATGCGACGATCGACATTGCCGGCGCGAAAATTTATCTGGCGGACGAAATCCCCGAAGCCGGATTCAAGAGCCCCGAGTCGCTAGGTGGATCGCCGATCGTCATTCATCTGGATGTGCCCGACGTGGATGCATTGGGGAAGCAGGCCGTCGCCGCTGGAGCGACAGTCGTGCGCCCCATCGCGGACCAGTTTTACGGCGCGCGGTCGGGCCAGTTCCGCGATCCGTTCGGCCACACCTGGACGCTCTCCACTCAGAAGGAAGCGGTATCACCCGACGAGATGCAGACGCGCAATGCCGAGCTGTCGAGCCAGCACGATGCTGATACAGATCGGCAGACACAAGGAGCGGGAGCTGTGAATTTCATTCGCGCGGGATTCCACACCGTCACGCCTTACCTGATCATTTCCAACACGGCGCAGTGGATCGACTTTGTGAAGCGAGCGTTCGGCGCGGAGGAAAAATTCCGCGTAGATCGCCCCGGCACAAATGTAATCATGCACGCGGAAGTGCAGATCGGCGACTCGATGATCGAGCTGGCCGACGCGAATGACCAATTTCCGGCCGTGCCGATGACGCTGCTGATCCGATCGAGCGATCCCGACGCGTCTTACGACCGCGCCATCGCCGCCGGTGCGCATCCGGTCGAGCCTGTGAAAGATCAAGGCTACGGCACGCGCGCCGGCACGGTCCGCGACGACTCCGGCAACAACCTCCACATCTTCATGCCGCTTCCCGGCGACAAAATCTTTCAGGAATTCCGCACCGTCACGCCGCATCTTTATGCCGACAACGCGCCGGGATTAATCGAATTCCTCGAAAAAGCGTTCGGCGGAAAAGAGGTTTATCGCGCGCAGCTTCCAGACGGCAATATCCCCCACGCGCAGGTTCGCATCGGAGATTCGGTGATTGCCCTGGCCGGCTCGCTTGGGCGCAGAGTGTATCCTGTCAGGCCATCCACGATTCACTTGTACGTGCCGGATACCGATGCGGTCTACGACCAGGCATTGCGCGCCGGCGCCGAATCGATTCAGCCGCCGAGCGACCAGCCTTACGGCGACCGCAGCGCAGGCGTCCGAGACTCGTTCGGCAATCAGTGGTTCATCGCCACGCACGCTCGCGACGTCGCGCCCTGAGCCGCCCGGGTCGAGCCGTGAAGTACCACATTTGGGGCTCCGGGGCGCGCAAAGTTCTGAACTCACCGGCAAACGCCAAAAATCGCTCCTGAAGCGCTGTTAAGGACGCATTTCGATACACGAAAATGGCCCAAAGGTTGTCATGCACCACGACGACCTTCTTGCACGTGTTTATTCGCCGCATATTCGCCTGTGCGTGAAAAAAAAAGGAACGCGAGCGTTATTCGCGGGCGGCCGAAGGCTGGGGCTGATCATGAATCGAGCGCGCGCGAGCGCGGTCGATGGCCAATCCCGCCTGCGCGGCGATCACGGTAAACACGTTCAATTCGTCGACGGTAAACATGCCGCGCCGCGAAAGATTATCCACGTAGAGGAGTCCAAACATTTGCGATTTGGTTCCCAGCGGCGCGCACATCGCCGATTGAATTCCCGCGGCCACCACGCTTTTGCTCGCTGAGAATCGTGGATCGGCTGTCGGGTCAGTGAGCAGCAGAGGCATGCCGCCGTTCATCACCTGCCGGATGATGCTCTGCGAAATCGTCAGGTGCGGCGCTCCGCTTGACGTGCTCGCGTTGCTATTTTTGCGATAGCGAATTACCGCCGGTTGAAAGCCGTACGGCTCCTTGCTGAAATCGCGGCGTCCCATGGATTCGGTATCGAGCAACATCGCGTAGCCGCGCTCGGCTCCATCAATTTCGAGCGCGAAATCGAGCACGCGCCGCGCAATTTCATCCACCGAAGTCAATTCCGCGAGAGTGCTGCTCACGCGCGGCAGCAACGCAAGGAGTCGGTTTTCGTGCTCGATAGAACGCGCTCGTTCTTCGCGGCTCGCCGTGCGATCCACGGGTGTAGCGTCTATTCCTCCCACCGGTTGCACCGGAAGGAAACTCCCGGAATAGGCCGACGCGGAAAGCGCTTTGGTGACGCGCGGCGGCAGCTTGGCCGTTCCGTAGGTCACCATTTCGCGAGCCGAAGAGTCTTCGAAGAATCGCAGTCGGTATTCGCCGACCACTACTTCGTCATTCGGATTCAGGACAGCTTCTTTGACCACGAGGCCGTTGATCTTCACTCCGTTGGCGCTGGAGCGGTCGATGATCTGCCAGCGGCCGTCCATCGTCGTGCGAACCACCGCATGCTGACGAGACACGCTGGCGTCATCGAGAATCAGATTGCTCGATTTCGCGCGGCCAATGGAAATCGGGCGGTCGCCCAGAATCTCAAAGACGCGCGTGTTTTCGCCTGCGTGATGAATCAGGAATCGTGGCATCGGGAAGCGCCCGCTGAATTGCCCCTTACGATCTTGGCGCGGCGGCTTCTGCGAAGCAAGAATCTCGCCGCGGAGCTTGCTCGATGATTAAACCCCGCAGCGAGGATTTAGTTGTGGTGGTATTTCACGTCGAGAGCTTCGTGCATCGCCGGGACGTGAAGATTTTTCTTTTCGAACGCGGAGATGTCGGGCTCGTGTACCAGCGTGAGCCCGATGTCGTCGAGACCCTTCAGCAGGCAGTCGCGGCGGAAAGGGTCGATGGTGAAGGAGTAGCGCAGGCCTTTTTCGTCGGTCACGACTTGCTGCTCCAGATCGACCGTAACGCGATAGCCCTCATTCGCCAGCGTGCGCTTAAACAGCTCGTCCATCTGCTCGTTCGAGAGCGTGACGGGCAGGATGCCATTTTTGAAGCAGTTGTTATAGAAAATATCGGCATAGCTGGGCGCCAGAATCGCGCGAAATCCGTAATCGAGAAGGGCCCACGGCGCGTGTTCGCGGCTCGAACCGCAGCCAAAATTGGCGCGCGCCAGCAACACGCTCGCGCCTTTGTAGCGCGGATAATTCAGCACGAAATCCGGATTGGGCTTTTCGCCAGGCAGATAGCGCCAGTCATAGAAAAGCGTGCGGCCAAATCCTTCGCGCGTGCAAGCCTTCAGAAATTGCTTGGGCACCATCTGATCGGTATCGACGTTCACGCGGTCGAGCGGTGCGACGAGTCCGGTATGTTTTGTGAATGGCTGCATGATTATTCCGCTCCTTCCGCGCCGTTCCATTTGCGGACGTCGACGAAGTGGCCTTCAATCGCTGCTGCTGCGGCCATGACCGGGCTCACCAGATGCGTGCGGCTGCCTTTGCCCTGGCGTCCCTCGAAATTGCGATTGGAAGTGCTGGCGGAGCGTTCGCCGGGCAGAAGCACATCGTCATTCATGGCGATGCACATGCTGCAGCCCGCGTCGCGCCATTCGAATCCGGCGTCGCGGAAAATTTTATCGAGGCCCTCGTTTTCGGCGGCCGCTTTCACCGCGCGCGAACCAGGGACCACGAGCGCCTGTTTCAGAGTTTTCGCCACGTGTTTTCCGGCGACGACTTTCGCCGCGGCGCGCAGATCTTCCAGCCGCGAATTGGTGCACGAGCCGATGAATACGCGGTCGAGCGAAACATCTTCGAGCGCGGTGCCGGGTTTCAGTCCCATGTAGACCAGCGCGCTTTCGGCCGCTTTGCGATCGACCGGATCGGTGAACGAACCGGGATCGGGCACGCGGCCAGTAACGGCGGCGACCATCCCTGGGTTGGTGCCCCAAGTGACCATCGGAGCGATGTCAGCGGCTTGCAGCGTGACGATTTTGTCGTATTTCGCGCCTTCGTCGGTCGCGAGCGATTTCCAATATTCGACGGCTTTCTGAAATTCCTTGCCGCTCGGCGCGAACGGCTTGCCTTCAACATACGCGAACGTGGTTTCGTCCGGCGCGACCATGCCGGCGCGCGCGCCGCCTTCGATGGTCATGTTGCACATCGTCATGCGGCCTTCCATGGAAAGTCCGCGAACGGCTTCGCCGGTAAATTCGGCCACGTGTCCATTGCCGCCGCCGATGCCGATTTTGCCGATGATGGCCAGGATGATGTCTTTTGCGGTGATGCCGTGCGGGCGCTTGCCCTGCACGTCGATCTTCATCGTTTTCGATTTGAATTGCGAGAGGCACTGCGTGGCCAGCACGTGCTCCACTTCGCTGGTGCCGATGCCGAAGGCCAGCGCGCCAAGCGCGCCGTGCGTGGACGTGTGGCTATCGCCGCAGACGATGGTGCAGCCGGGAAGGGTGATGCCCAGCTCAGGGCCGATCACGTGGACGATGCCCTGATTGCGGCTCTGCATGTCAAAAAGATTGATGCCGCTCTCGCGGCAGTTTTCCGCCAGAGCTTCGAACTGCATGCGCGCATCGGGATCGGCGATGGGCAGCGCGCGATTTTTTGTGGAGACGGAGTGGTCCATCACCGCGAAGGTGAGTTCCGGGCGGCGCACTTTGCGTCCTGCGGACTTCAGTCCTGCGAACGCTTGCGGGGAAGTGCCTTCGTGGACCAGATGGCGGTCGATATAAATCAGAGTTGGCTTGCCGGGTTCCTCGCGCACTACGTGCGCGTCCCAAATTTTTTCGTA
>Ga0307372_10011055_pt1 | contig 12107 bp, 11 predicted proteins | sample OX1MG_FD_202533 | JGI IMG/M metagenome (GOLD analysis project Ga0307372, IMG submission 202533) | Soil microbial communities from Risofladan, Vaasa, Finland - OX-1 | ecosystem: Environmental > Terrestrial > Soil > Coastal area > Acid sulfate soil | place: Finland: Risofladan, Vaasa | collected...
GTGCAGCCGAGCGCCTTGGCGCGCCACAGCCCGGCGAGCGTGTTTTCAGGCGCCCGGGCCGCGGCGCCGCGGTGTCCGATCACGCGGCCGAACGGCGGCAAGCGAGCGATCCCTGCCGCCGTGCGACCCTGCGTCTTCAGCCTGCCGCCTGCACCGGCTCGGGCTGGCGCCGTGCCGGGCCGAGATCCTCGCCGGTCTGCTGGTCGACCTGGCGCATGCTGAGCTTGACCTTGCCGCGGTCGTCGAAGCCGAGCACCTTGACCTTGACCGTGTCGCCGACCTTGACGACATCGGCTACCTTGCCGACCCGCTGCTGCGCCATCTCGCTGATATGAACGAGCCCGTCGCGCGCACCGAGGAAATTCACGAACGCGCCGAACTCGACGACCTTGACCACCTTGCCGTTGTAGATGACGCCGAGTTCCGGCTCGGCGACGATGCCGCGGATCCAGTCGATCGCCGCATTGGCCGCGGTGGCATCGACCGCCGCCACCTTGATCGTGCCGTCGTCGTCGATGTCGATCTTGGCGCCGGTCGTCTCGGTGATCTCGCGGATTACCTTGCCGCCCGAGCCGATGACCTCGCGGATCTTGTCCTTGGGGATCGCGATCGTGGTGATGCGCGGCGCGTTTTCGCTGACCTCGTGGCGCGCCCCGGTCAGCGCCTTGGCCATCTCGGCGAGGATGTGATGCCGGCCGTCGCGCGCTTGGCCGAGCGCGACGCGCATGATCTCCTCGGTGATCGAGGTGATCTTGATGTCCATCTGCAGCGCGGTGATGCCGCGCTCGGTGCCGGCTACCTTGAAGTCCATATCGCCCAGGTGGTCCTCGTCGCCGAGGATGTCGGACAGCACCGCAAAGCCCGTCGGCTCCTTGATCAGCCCCATGGCGATGCCGGCAATCGGGCGCGCCAACGGCACGCCGGCATCCATCAGCGCCAGCGAGGCGCCGCACACCGAGGCCATCGACGAGGAGCCGTTCGATTCGGTGATCTCGGAGACGACGCGGATCGTGTAGGGAAAGCTCTCCTTCGCGGGCAATAGCGGATGCACGGCGCGCCACGCCAGCTTGCCGTGGCCGATCTCGCGCCGCCCGGGCGAGCCCATCCGCCCGGCTTCACCGGTGGCGTAGGGCGGGAAGTTGTAGTGCAGGAGGAAATTCTCGCGGTATTCGCCCTCGAGCGCATCGATGATCTGCTCGTCCTGGCCGGTGCCGAGGGTGGCGACGACGAAAGCCTGGGTCTCGCCGCGGGTGAACAAGACCGAGCCATGCGCCCGCGGCAAGAGGCCGACCTGACACTCGATCGGCCGCACCGTCTTGGTGTCGCGCCCGTCGATCCGCAGCCCGTCGCGCAGGATCGCGCCGCGTACGATCTCCTTCTCGATGTCCTTGAACAGCTTGAGCGCAAGGCTGCGTTCGTCCTCGGCCTCGAACAGCGCGCCGGCGCTCGCCTTGGCGGCATCGAGCCGGTTGCTGCGCTCCTGCTTGCCGCGCTCGCGATAGGCCGCTTCGATGTGCGGGCCGACCGCCTCCCGCAGCCGCTCTTCGATCGCCTTCTTGTTGGCGGGCGGCTCGGCGAGGCTCCACGGCTCCTTGGCGCAGGTCTCGGCCAGCTCGATGATCGCCTCAATGACCGGCTGGAAGCTCTGGTGCCCAAAGGTCACCGCGCCCAGCATGACATCCTCGGACAGCTCCTTGGCCTCCGATTCGACCATCAGGACGCCCTCGCCCGTCCCGGCGACGATCAGGTCGAGCTGCGAGCGCGGCAGGTCGTCGAGCGGCGGGTTCAAGACGTACTGCCCGTCGATATAGCCGACCCGACAGCCGGCGATCGGTCCCATGAACGGGATGCCCGACAGGGTCAGCGCGGCCGAACTGCCGATCAGCGCCACGATGTCGGGATCGTTCTCCAGATCGTGGCTCAACACGGTGCAAACGACCTGCGTCTCGTTGAGAAAGCCGGGCGCGAACAGCGGCCGGATCGGCCGGTCGATCAGCCGCGAGGTCAGCGTCTCCTTTTCCGACGGCCGGCCCTCGCGCTTAAAAAAACCGCCGGGAATCTTGCCGGCGGCAAACGTCTTTTCCTGGTAATTGACGGTCAGCGGGAAAAAATCCTGCCCGGCACGCGCCGTTTTCGACGCCACCGCCGTGCATAAAACCGTCGTCTCGCCATAGGTCGCCAGCACCGCGCCGTCGGCCTGGCGCGCTACCTTGCCGGTCTCGAGAACGAGACGGCGGCCGCCCCACATCAATTCCTTACGAAAAACCTCAAACATCCGTTTTCATCCTTCCAAACAGACCGACAGCACGCAGCGGCCTATCCCCGCGCACTGTCCGCGACGGGCCCTCCCGTCGTCGCCGATATCGCTTTGACGCCATATCGCCACGGATATGGCGATGATTGCGCCCGCCGCAATCCGGCCGGCGATCTCGGCGGCAAAGCGCGGCCTCGCCCGCCCTGGCGTCAACGCCGCAAGCCGAGCCGGCCGATCAATGTCGTATAGCGATCCGCGTCCGACCGTTTGAGGTAGTCGAGCAGGCGGCGCCGCAGTCCGACCATCACGAGGAGCCCGCGCCGCGAGTGGAAATCCTTCTTATGCGTGCCGAGGTGGTCGGTCAGATTGCGGATGCGCTCCGACAGGATCGCGACCTGTACCTCAGGCGAGCCGGTATCGCCGGTTTTCGTTGCATATTCGCCGATGAGCGCCTGCTTGCGCTCGGGAGTGATCGACATCGGGCTGGTTCCTTCAACGATTGATGATGCGCACCGGCCGAAGACCGCCATCCTCGATCCGCGCCACGGCGACCAGCAACCGGTCATGCCGCGCCCCGACGATCGTGCCGTCGCCGATCTCGTCGAGCCGCGCACGCTCGTGCCCGTCGCTCGGCGTGACCCGCTGGCCGTGCCGTAATCGAGCGGCCTCCACTGCCGTCACGGCGAACGCCGGGATGTCGTCCAGCGCCGTCTCGATCGGCAAGAGGTGCTCGGAGGCCGCCAGACTATGCCCAAGCGCCACGGCGCAATCCAGCGAAATCGCCTGTGCTTCCTCGAAGCGGCCGACGGCGAGGCGGCGCAGTTCGGCGATGTGGCCGAGCGTGCCGAGGACCGCGGCGAGGTCGCGGGCGAGGGCACGGACATAGGTGCCGCCGCCGACCACCGCCTCGAAATCGGCCTGGTCGCGGTCGACCAGCGCGATGAGGCGCAATTCGCCGATCTCGACCGGCCGGGCCGCGAGTTCCGGCGGCCGGCCGGCGCGCGCCAGTGCATAGGCGCGCTGGCCGCCGACTTTGAGCGCCGAATAGACCGGCGGCAATTGCAGGATCGTGCCGGTAAAGCGGGGCAGCGCCGCCGTGATCGCGGCGGCGTCCGGCCGCGCCGCGCTCTCGGCCGTCACCGCGCCCTGGCGGTCGTCGGTATCGCGCGCCTCGCCCCAGCGAATGCGAAAGCGATAGCGCTTCCTGCCGGCGGCGAGGAATCGCACGGTCTTGGTCGCCTCGCCGAGAGCCAGCGGCAAGACCCCGGTGGCGAGCGGGTCAAGCGTGCCGGCATGCCCGACCTTGACGCCGGTGCTGCGCTTGACGGCGGCAACGACGCGCGCCGAGGTCAGGCCAAAGGGCTTGTCGATGACGAGCCAGCCGTGCAGCCGGGGCTCATCCGCCTGCGTCATCGGGCTCCGGCGGCGGGTGGAGATCGCGCTCCACCTCGGGGCGGTGCAGCAGCGCTTCGATCCGCGCCGCAGTATCGAATGCTGTATCGAGCGCGAAGGCGAGACGGGGAACCTGGCGCAATTCGACCATGCCGGCGATCCGTCCGCGCAGAAAAATCGCGCTGCGCTTCAGCCCGGCCATGATTTCGTCGGCCTTGGCGCCAGCCAGCGGCATGACAAAGGCGGTGGCATTCTTCAGGTCGGGGCTGACCCGCACCTCGGTCACGGTGATGTTCGCGTCGCGCAGCGCCGGATCGCGCAATTCGCCAGGCCGCAACAAGGTGGCCAGCGAATGGCGCAGCTCTTCGCCAACCCGCAATTGCCGCTGGCTGGCAGGGCGCGGCCCCGCCGCCGGTTCGTGATCGCGTCGCCTGGGCATTCAGTTACCGGGGCATGCGGCTACAGCGTGCGGACGACTTCTTCCACCTCGAAGCACTCGATAACGTCGCCCTGCTGGACGTTCTCATAGTTCTCGAAGGCCATGCCGCATTCGTAGCCTTCGCGCACCTCGCGCACCTCGTCCTTGAAGCGTTTCAGCGTCTTCAGGCTGCCCTCGTGGATCACCACGTTGTCGCGCAACAGGCGCACCTTGGCGCCGCGCCGCACCACCCCGTCGGTGACCATGCAGCCGGCAACCTTGCCGACCCGGGTGATATTGAAGACTTCGCGGATCGAGGCATTGCCGAGGAAGCGCTCGCGCAGCGTCGGCGACAGCATACCCGACAGCGCGCCGCGCACATCGTCGATCAGATCGTAGATGACCGCGTAATAGCGGATCTCGACGGCATCGCGGGTTGCCAGTTCGCGCGCCTGCGGGTTGGCCCGGACATTGAAGCCGATGATCAGGGCGCCGGTTGCCTTGGCCAGGATCACATCGCTCTCGGTGATGCCGCCGACCGCGGAATGCAGAACGCGCACCGCAACCTCGTCGGTCGACAGTTTTTCGAGCGAGCCGACGATCGCTTCCAGCGAGCCCTGGACATCGGATTTGACGACGACCGCCAGTTCCTTCGCCGTCCCCGACGCGATCTTCGAGAACATCTGCTCCAGCGTGCCGCGGCCACCCAACGCCGCCGCCGCGTCGCGCCGCCGGCGTTGGCGGAAATCGGCAATCTCGCGCGCCCGGCCCTCGTTCTCGACGACGACGAAATCGTCGCCGGCGAGCGGCAGGCCGTTGAGGCCGAGCACCTCGACCGGGGTCGAGGGGCCCGCCTCGCGCAGCGTCTGGCCACGATCGTCGACCAGGGCGCGCACCCGGCCCCATTCGCCGCCCGCGACAAAGACGTCGCCGACCCGCAGCGTGCCGCGCTGCACCAATACGGTGGCGACCGGCCCGCGGCCGCGCTCGAGCCTGCCTTCGAGCACCACCCCTTCGGCCGGGCGGTTCGGATTGGCCTGCAAATCGAGCAGTTCGGCCTGTAGCAGGATCGCTTCCTCGAGCTTGTCGAGATTGGTCTTCTTGAGGGCCGACACCTCGACGTTGAGCACCTCGCCGCCGAGTTCCTCGACGACAAGCTCGTGCTGCAGCAGTTCCTGCCGCACCCGCTCCGGCCGCGCATCGGGCCGATCCATCTTGTTGATGGCGACGATGACCGGCACCCCCGCGGCCCGGGCATGCCGGATCGCCTCGACGGTCTGTTCCATGATGCCGTCATCAGCGGCGACGACCAGCACGACGATATCGGTGACGTCGGCGCCGCGCGCGCGCATCGCGGTGAAGGCCTGATGGCCCGGCGTATCGATAAAGGTGATCTGCCGCCCGCTCTGCAGGGTGACCCGGTAGGCACCGATATGCTGGGTGATGCCGCCCGCCTCGCCGGCCGCGACATCGGTCTGGCGCAGCGCATCGAGGAGCGATGTCTTGCCGTGGTCGACATGGCCCATGACCGTCACGACTGGCGCGCGCGGCACCAGCATCTCGGGCTCGTCGGCGTCGCCGCGCAGCCCGATCTCGACGTCGGATTCGGCGACCCGGCGCACCCGGTGACCGAATTCGGTCACGATCAGCTCGGCCGTGTCGGCGTCGATCGTCTGGTTGATCGTCGCCATGATCCCGTTGCGCATCAGCGCCTTGATGACGTCGGCGCCGCGCTCGGCCATGCGGTTTGCCAGCTCCTGGATCGTGATCGTCTCGGGGATCACGACATCGCGCACAATCTTGGTTTGCTCCTGGCTGAGCATGCGCTGGCGTTCGCGCTCGCGGGCGCGGCGGACCGAGGCGAGGCTGCGCATGCGCTCGCCGGCTTCATCGTCGAGCGCGCGGGTCACCGTCAGCTTGCCGGTCCGGCGGCGCTGCTCGTCGCGGCGGACCGGGGCGGCCGGACGCTTCAGATCGGGGCGGCGGCCGGGACGGAAGCCGGTGGCCGGCTCCTCCTCTTCGGCCGGCACCGCCATCTTGCCGGCGGCGGTCAGCGCGGCGACCTTGGCGGCCGCCGCCTTGCCGGCACGTTCGGCCACCTCGCGCCGCGATTCCTCCTCGCGGCGGCGGGTCTCGTCGTCCTCGGAGCGCTTCTTCGCCTCTTCCTCGGTGCGCTTGCGGCCCTCTTCCTCTTCGGCGCGACTGCGCGCCTCTTCCTCGGCGCGGCGGCGCGCCTCTTCGGCCGCGCGCTCCTCTTCCTCGCGCCGCCGATCCGCCTCGGCGAGGACGGCGCGGCGGCGCGACTCCTCGTCGTGCTTGTGGGCATCCTGCAGGGCGCGGACCCGGCCGGCCCGCTCCTCCTCGGTCAGGGCGCGCGGCACTGCCACCGGCCGGCGTACCGGCTCGGTGACCGGGCTCGGCGCCGTCGGCTGCGCCCGCGCGACAACCGGCGAGCTCACCTCGGCGCGACCAGGCTCGGGGGCGGCACCCGGCAGCGGTGTGCGCTTTTTGCGCACCTCGACCGTCACGGTCTTCGAGCGGCCGTGCGAAAAGCTCTGGCGCACCTGCCCGGTCTCAACGCCGCGTCGCAGTTCGAGTCTCGGACGGCCCAGGGTCAGGGGCCGCTTCTGCTCTTGCTCGTTGGCTTCTTGCTCGTTGGCTTCAGTCATCCGTTTCGGTACCACCATCCTCGTTTGCCGGCTGTACCGGCGCGAAATCCATCCGGCAATCCACCGCCGCCGCGGCGCGCAGCCCGGCGAGCCGCGACAGGTCGAGCATCAGGCGGCGGCATAGCGGGCCGTCGGTGACCGCAGCGTGCACGATCCGCTCGCGCCCAAACGCGGCGCCCAGCTCGGCTGCCGTCAACACGCTGGCTGCCGGCAGACCACGGCCAAGCGCCGCCAGCTTGCCGCGCCCGCCGGCCGCACCGTCGAGCGCAACCAACAGCAGCCCAACCCGGCCCCGGCGCACCGCCTCGCCGACCCGATCGAACCCGGCGATCGCACCACCGGCCCGACGGGCCAGCCCGAGCGCGTCGCCGCACCGCCGCGCCAGCAGGCTCTCGATGCGGTCGGCCAGCTCGGCCGGCGCCGATACCGGCCGCCGCGCCGCCCGCGCGAAAATCCGTTTTGCCACGGCGCGTTCCACTATATCGCGGCGCGCGGTCAACCACAAACCCCGTCCCGGCAGGCGCGCGTCGATGTCGGGCACAATCGCGCCGTCGGGCCCGACGACAAAGCGCAAGAGCGCGCTGCGCTCGCGGACCTCGCCGGTGACGATGCAGCGGCGCTGTGGCGGTGGCGCGGGTGCCGTCGCCGGCGCCACCGCCGGGGCGCGGCGAGCGGTCGGGGCCGTTGCGGCTACTCCTGCGGCGCCGCGCCGGATTCGTCCGCCGCGAACCAATGCGCGCGGGCGGCCATGACCAGCGTGTTGGCGTCGTCGAGTTCGAGCTGCACGCCGCCCTTGTCCGATGCGGCGAGCATCTCGACGACCTCGTCGCCAGCGAGCCCGGCGAAATCGTCCAGCGTCTTGATGCCGTTCTCGGCCAGTGTCACCAGCATGCCGGGGTTGAGCCCGTCGAGCGCCGCCAAATCATCTTCGACACCCAATTCGCGGTAGCGCGTCTCGTATTCGCGGTCGCGTCGCTCCAGCGCGTTGCGCGCCCGCTCCTGCAACTCGGTGGCGATGTCGATATCGAACCCCTCGATCTCGGCCAGGTCTTCGGTCGCCACAAAGGCGACCTCCTCGAGCGAGCCGAAGCCCTCGGTGACCAGCAGATGGGCGATCACGTCGTCGATGTCGAGCGCGTCGATGAACAACTGGCTGCGGCTGCGGAATTCCTCGGTGCGCCGCTCCGATTCCTCGGCCTCGGTCAGGATGTCGATGTCCCAGCCGGTCAGCTGCGAGGCGAGGCGCACATTCTGGCCGCGGCGGCCGATCGCGAGCGACAGCTGATCGTCGGGCACGACGACCTCGATGCGCCGCTGCTCCTCGTCCATCACGACCTTGGCGACTTCGGCCGGCGCGAGCGCGTTGACGACAAAGGTGGCCGGGTCGGACGACCACGGGATGATGTCGATCTTCTCGCCCTGCAACTCGCCGACCACCGCCTGGACGCGGCTGCCGCGCATGCCGACGCAGGCGCCGACCGGATCGATGCCGCTGTCGCGCGAGATGACGGCGATCTTGGCGCGGCTGCCCGGGTCGCGCGCCACCGCCTTGATCTCAATGATGCCGTCGTAGATCTCCGGCACTTCCTGGGCGAACAGCTTGGCCATGAATTGCGGATGGGTGCGCGACAGAAAGATCTGCGGGCCGCGCGCCTCCTGGCGCACATCGTAGATGTAGGCGCGCACCCGCTCGCCTTGCCGGAAGCTCTCGCGCGGCAGCAGATCGTCGCGCCGCAGCATCGCCTCGGCGCGCCCCAGATCGACGACGACATTGCCGAATTCGACCCGCTTGACGAGCCCGTTGACGATCTCGCTGACGCGGTCCTTGAACTCCAGGTATTGGCGCTGGCGCTCGGCGTCGCGCACCTTCTGGACGATCACCTGCTTGGCGGTCTGCGCCGCGATGCGGCCGAAATCGATGGGCGGCAGCGGGTCGGTGATGAAATCGCCGATCTCGGCTTCGGCATTGAGCCGCTGCGCCGCTTCGAGTGCGATATGGGTCGCCTCGTTCTCGACGGTCTCGACCACCTCGCGGAAGCGCAACAACCGGATCTCGCCGTTGCGCCGGTCGATCTCGGCGCGGATGTCGTATTCCAGGCCGTATTTCGAGCGGCCGGCCTTCTGGATGGCCTGCTCCATCGCCTCCAGCACTTCGTCCTTGTCGATGCCCTTGTCGCGGGCGACCGTGTCGGCGACTTGCAGCAATTCGGGGCGGGCGTAGGTGGTCGTACTCTCCATGGCGTTCCCCGTACTCTAGTTGGTCTGTGCCGGCTTGTGCTGGGCCTGCGCGAGGAGGTCATCGGTCAAGACCAGCTTCGCGCGGGCGATCGCGGCAAGCGGCAGATGCGCTTCGCCGTCGTCGCCGGCGAGGCGGACGCATTCGCCGGCGCGGCCGAGCAGCCGCCCGCGGAAGCGCTTGCGGCCGTCGAGCGGCGCGTGCAATTCGATCCGCGCCTCAAAGCCGGCAAAGCGGTCGTAATCCTCCGGGCGAACCAGCGGGCGGTCGATCCCGGGCGAGCTGACTTCGAGCGTATAGGCCCCGGCAATCGGATCCGCCACATCGAGCAATGCCGAGACCTGGCGGCTGATATCGGCGCAATGGTCGACGCTCATCGCGGCGTCATCCTGGCGCTCGGCCATGACCTGCAGCGTCGTTCGCCGCGCGCCGGTCACCGCCACCCGCACCAGGCGATAGCCCATTGCCTCAAGCGAGGGCTCGATGATGCGGACAATCTCGTTGGTGTCGATCGGCAACCGCTACCCCGACAGAGACAACGCAAACAAAAAGTGGGCCACCGGGCCCACTCCAACAACCGGCCTGCCAAGACCCTATCGCACACCCGGACCCTATGGGACGTTTGTCCGCCATATATAGGCAAGGCGGCATGCCTGGCAAGCCGGAACCGGAGCGAACATGGAGTGAACAGTAAAATGCCGATCAATCTGCAACAGCTGACCACCGGCGAGTTAACGAACCTACTGGCTCGGAAACCAGCAGATGGAACTCGCTGTGCTCCAAGAAATACAGAGCCGTGGTGCGGACACGCGGCGCGATTTTGCGGGGTCCAATCCGGACCAAATACGCGCAGATTATTGTATGGCACCATTTGATTCGCGCTCATTCCCTCCCCCTTGATGGGGGAGGGCGGGGTGGGGGTGATGCTGCGGCAAGCACGTCGGCGATTACCGTGACGACGCCCTCTGGATTTGCCAATACCTCGTTGTTCCAAAACCGGAGCATCTGGTAGCCCTGGCCTTCGAGAAATCGGGCTCGCTCAGCCTCGCGCAGCGAGTCAGTGTCGTGTTGACCGCCGTCAATCTCGATGATCAGGCGTGCTTCGTGGCAGACAAAATCGGCAATGTAGGGGCCGATCGGCGCCTGTCGGCGAAAACGAAATCCCTCGATCTGCCGCGCGCGCAGGAACAGCCAGATCCGATGTTCGGCATCGGTCATTGTCCGGCGCAATACGCGGGCCCGCGCATGGGATCCGTCGCTGGGGTGTTTCTTCATCCCGGCAAGCGTCTCATCAGCCGACATCACCCCCACCCCGCCCTCCCCCATCAAGGGGGAGGGTAAGGGATTGGTCGTTCTCGATCGGCTCGCCATCATCTTGACGCGGAAGACGCAGAAAGACCGAGTCGCCGCCGCGGGGGGTCACGGCAGGATGTCGATCGGCGTTCCGTCGGGGACGGCGTTCCAGATCTTGACGATCGCGGCGTTGCCGACGGCGATGCAACCATCGGTCCAATCGCGATACCAGCGCGGCGGATCGAACGGGCCGTAATCGCGCGGCAGGCCGTGGATGAAGATCGCGCCGCCCGGGTCAACCTGCATCGCAACGGCCCGCGCCCGCTCACGTACATCGGGGTAGGAGATGTGCAATTCGCGGGTATAGCGCGTGTCGGCCGAACGCCCGTCGATGACATAGCGGCCCTCCGGCGTGCGGCCATCGCCCTCCTCGCGCTTCGGGCCGCGCGGATGCTCGCCGAGGGCGATCGGGAAGCTCGCGACGATTTCGCCGTCGCGCAGCAGTTCGAGCACGCGCCGCTGTTTGAAGACGACGATCCGATCGGCGCGCAGCGGCGCCACCGGCGCCGGCTTGGGCACGGCGATCGACGGCCGGGCCGGTCGCGGCGCCCCGAAGATCCCGGCAAGCATGCCGGCAATCATCTGGCAGCCGCCAGTCAACGACAGGATCGCGATCGCACCGAGCAGCGCGAGACGGCGCCGCGTCGGAGGCGGCATCACGGCCGCCGCAGGAAGCGCAGAAACGCCGGCGCTCGCCCGGCGGCGCGGGCCTTTTCCTCGTAGCGCGTCGCCGGCCAGTCGGGCTGCCGCTCGCGCCAATCGGCGGGGCGGCGCGCCAGCCAGAGGAAATCCGGGTGCGCCGTCACATGCTCCAGCATCCAGGCCAGATAGTCGCGGTCGTCGGTCGCCAGACGCAGCTCAGCGCCCGGCTGCATGACGATGGCGAGGCGATCGAGGGTCGCCGGCGCGACGAGGCGGCGCTTGTGATGCCGCCGCTTTGGCCAGGGGTCGGGGAACAGCACGAACACCCGCCCGAGCGAGGCCGGCATCAGGCCATCGAGCAGCAGGCGCGCGTCGTCGGCGAAAATGCGGATGTTCGTGAACTCGCGGCGGGCGATTTCGCCAACCAGCCGGGCGACGCCGTTCTCGAATACCTCAACGCCGATAAAGCCGATGTCGGGATGCCGCTCGGCTTGTTCAGCAAGATGCTCGCCGCCGCCAAAGCCGATCTCGAGCCAGACCGCCGCCGGCGGCACGGGAAACACCGTTGTCGGGTCGAGCGCTGCGCCCTCCGGCAAGGCGATCACCAGCTGCGGCAGCAGGCTCTCGGTCACCGATTGCCGGCCCGGCCGCAACGGTCGCCCGCGCCGGCGGCCGTAAAGGCGCGGCTGCTGCAACGGCGGATCAGTCAATCTCGATGCACCAGACCGCTATTCCAGGTTCCGCGTCGCCGGTCCCGCAATGACACCCGTCAGCGTAACGCTCAAAAAGCGCGGCGCAGCTCGTCGACCAGATCGAGCCGCTCCCAGGAAAACCCGCCATCGGTCTCCGGCGGGCGGCCGAAATGGCCGTAGGCGGCGGTGCGCGCGTAGATCGGCTTGTTGAGCCCGAGATGGGTGCGGATGCCGCGCGGCGACAGATCCATCAATTCCTGCAATACCCGCGACAGCCGATCCTCGTCGACCCGGCCGGTGCCATCGGTCTCGACATAGACCGACAACGGCTTGGCGATGCCGATCGCATAAGCGACCTGGATCGTGCAGCGCTCGGCGAGACCGGCGGCGACGACGTTCTTCGCCAGATAGCGGGCCGCATAGGCGGCCGAGCGATCGACCTTGGTCGGGT
>Ga0307372_10011057_pt1 | contig 12104 bp, 12 predicted proteins | sample OX1MG_FD_202533 | JGI IMG/M metagenome (GOLD analysis project Ga0307372, IMG submission 202533) | Soil microbial communities from Risofladan, Vaasa, Finland - OX-1 | ecosystem: Environmental > Terrestrial > Soil > Coastal area > Acid sulfate soil | place: Finland: Risofladan, Vaasa | collected...
AACGGCAGCACAGCGTCCTGATAGCCGATCGGCGCGAAGTGATCGACCACTGTGGTTACGACGTGGACCACGACGAAGGCGAGGCCGAGCAGGCTGACGTTTCGATGGAGGCCGAGGACGAGGAACCTGGGTGTTCGAGCCGGATGCCAGCGCGTCGAGCTCATCACGCCGAGAAGGACACCGGCGCTCAGAAGCACGAGCGCTACGACACCTGTCCCGCGTGTGACGTACCACAGCAGCTTTCCGTTGCTGCTCGCTACGGCGAGCGGCAACAAGGCAGCCGTCATGATCCTCCGGATACCGCCACGGGCGTGACAGGAGTTGGTGTCGGTGCCGGCGACTGTGTCGGCGTAGGGGCAGAGGTCGACCCGGGACTGATCGCCGCAAGTGGCGGAGGGGGCGGTACCGCTGCCCGCGATCGGTGATGCGACGCCGTCGCAGTCCCACGGCGTGGCAGGAGACGAACCAGCTTCCGCCCAGGCGCCGTCGCGGCTGCGAGCGCGGTGACGGCCCCGGCGAGGACGACCATCGCCACCCCGAGGAGGGCGGTCATCGCCTTCAGCCGTTGCAGGCCATGATCGCGAACGTGTCGCCGCGTAGCGAGGTCCGACTCTTCGGGCACCCAACCAGTGCACCAAGGCGAGATAAAGAAACGCTGTGAGCTAGATCCTCGACGGACTCGTCGTCTTCTCGACCAGCTGCGTGCCTTCCGTCGGAGCGGAGCCGTCACGGTGGTGCCTCGACGGCAGATGGAGCCAATGCCGTTGCACGGGCAGTGTGGCTGCCCCGAGGACGAGTCCGCCGGCGATGACAGCGGCGAGAACATACGCGCGCGCCTTCGCACCCTCCGACTCACGCCGGGTGGCAGGCACGATGTCCGCGGCCGTCGAGCGAACGGCGCGGCGAAGGTAAACGAGCACGTGGACCGCAACGATGACCGTCCACACGAACGCAGCTGGGCCATGGAGCCGACGGGCGATCTCCAACGCCCGTCCGTGCGTGACGCCCATCGCCACACCGCTGCCGAACAGCACGATGGTCATAAGCACGAGAAGCGGCGCCAGCATCCGCATCACGAGCTCGGGCGCGCCTTTCATCCGATACGCCTGGTTACGCGTGTAATAACGCGCGAAGCGCCAGCCCGTCCCTGCGATCTTCAACGCGATCGGCGGCAGAAGGACGAGGCCTACAAAGACGTGCAGCGAGAGGAAGTGCTGGAGTCCCAGCAGAAGCGTCGCGAGCTCGATCACCGAGAGCGCAAGCAGCACCAAGCCCGCCGCGGAGACGAGGCGCTCGTTCCCGTCCGGATTGAACCGTCGGCGTCGGGTGCTCGGGAGATCGAGTCGAGTCATGGCCTGTCGGTCGCGGGAAGTGTGAACAGGCCGACTGAGAATCTGCTGAGGAACCACAGCAGACCACCGCAATGCGCGGTCGAGCGTCTAGCAGTGCCGCGAATCCCGGTCCAACAGATCGGTAAGCACGCCGACGGGTGTCTCGGCGGCCTGGATCGTGAACGAGCCGGCTCGCATCGCCCGCAGCTCTGTCATCGCCGACCGGCCGGGCGACAGGCAGAAGAAGCCGCGGGTCACCGACCAGTACGGGCTGAAGCGGACACGCAGAAAGTACGTCCCCGGCCGCGCGACGTAGCCCTCGATGCGACTCGACTGAAGCGTCGTCACCGCAGCCCGAGCCGGACCCGTGAGCAGCGGCGTCGCGTGGGGCAGCTCGTAGATCGTCGCGTCCGATACACGCAGGACCCTCTTCAGGTTGGAGCGCGGAGATCGCAGCAGCCGTGCTTCTCGCTGCGCGTCGATGGCCTCGAGGGGAAGGTGCGGCAGCACGACGAAGCGGACGCCGTGCTGCCTCAACCAATCGCGGTAACCGGCCTCTGTCAACCTCTGCGCATAGAGGATGGCGTCGTCGGCGATGTCGAGCTGCCGGTACCAGCCACGCGCGAGCGCGAAGCCCGCAGCCGGGAGGTAGTACGCCTCCCAGTGGTTCGCGGTCGGCACCACCTCCACTCGAAACGCCGCGGCCGAATGCGCACGGAGGAACCGAATCACCGGAGCCCAGAACGTCCGCATCGCGCCGAGGCTGGACGACCGGTCGGGAATCATCGACAGGTACGGCCCGACATTCCCGGCAAGAGCGGCCAGGATCGCAATCGTCGCGAGCGCGCGCGGGCGAAAGTCGGCCAACGCGGCGGCGACGAGCATGAGCGGGACGACGAAGACACCGGCCCGCACGAGGTTGTGACCGACGGGCGACGGAACGATGTCGGTGACGATGCTCGCTGCCGCCCAGACGAGGAAGATGCTCGCGATATGCCAGCCTCCGCGACCCCGCAGCGCGAGCGCGACGCCGAGCCCACTAACGGCGAGGCCGGCGAGAAGCCTCCAGGTCCCGTAGGGGTACATGAGTCCAGGCGACGGCAGCAAGACGAGGAGCGCGAACTGCGCGCCTGCCGCGACCGCGACCGCTGCCGCGAGGATGATCGCCTGACGGCTCAGCCGTCGACGGCGCAGGAAAAGCGCCAGTAGGGCGAGCCCGAGGAAGAGAAACGCGAGCGGACTGAAGCCGAGCGTCAAGAGCGTGCAGCCGACAGCCGTCCAGACGCGGCGCCGCTGCAATGCCCAAATGGTCCCGAGCAACGCCGCGAGGCCGAGATCGTACGGATAGGCGGCGGTGAACGCCTGACCCGCGAGCAACACCGCGAAAGCACGCGCCGGCCAACGGCCGACCGCCTCCCACTCGCGATGCGCGATCGATGCGAAGATCGCCGCCGCGAAAACGACGCCCGCGATGCCGAGCACGACGTTGCCGAGCACGGCGGCGAGGAGGTAGTACAGAAGGCTGTAGGACGACAGCGGATACTGACCAGCGAACCACAGGTTGTCCCAGACGAGAATCCCGTGTTGAACGAGCGCCGTTCGATAGAGATGCGCAGCCAGGTCACCGCCGCGTGGCAGGGCGAGCACCATGAACGCCGACATCGCCGCTGCGACCACGCCGCACAGGGCGACCTCATGCAACTGCTCGTCGGCGAGCCGGGCCCGCATCACCGGATTCTCCCTGCCGCGCATCACCGCGTGCGCCGGACCGCTAGAGGTGGAACGCCGGCCGCATGCTCCGGGTCGACCTGTCGTTCGCATGCCCGAGGTACGTCGAGATCCCGAGCATTTGCTCCGTGGTCTTCAGAAGCGAGTAGTGGTCAAAGGCGGCATGCGCTCTCGTTCCGGGTGGTGTTGCCGGGCTCACGACGATGGTGGCGACCCGGTTGGAGCTGCCGTCGCCCTCGTCGAATGTGACGAAGAGGGCGGTCGTAGCCGACGTATAGGCGGAGCTCGTGACGATGCGCGTCACCCAACGCTTCAACCACGCATCGCCTGCGGCAACGGAGCAGTCGTGCATGTCGTCGCACAGGTTCGGCGTCACGAAAGAGAACGACGGCAGCCGGTCGAGACGAAGGCCGGACAGCGGTAAGTCCCACCTCTTGCACACACGCCGGATATCGGTGTAATACGCAGCCGGGTTGTGCTTCACGGCGTACTCGCCCGAGCTCACCAGGGCGCACGAGGTCGGCATGCTCTCGTCGAAGCTGCGCCACGTCATGCCGGCCGCGGCGACCTGGCTAAAGATGCTCGCGTGCGCAAGCGGGTGCGCAGCGGGCGGATTGTCGTCTGCGATCCCCCAATCGCTCCCCGAGGTTGCGGCGAGATAGTTGGGAAGCGACGGGTGGGTGATCGCGGAATAGTTGGTTGCGAGACCACACCCCTTCGCCAGCTGGTTCACGTACCGCGCCGAAGGATTGCCGACGATCCGGTCGTAGGATGCGTTCTCCATCCAGATCCACACGACGTGCGTCCACCTCGCAGGCGGCCGCGCGAGCGTGCCGCACGGCCGCGTTCCGGAGTGCCCGCTCCCGGTCACCGCCGAGAGCGCCACGAGGCCGGCGGCCAGCTTCACCATCAAGCGCGCGCGACAGGAACCGACAGCCGATCGGCGATCGAGAGCCAGTCGACGTAACGCCGAACGCCGTCCGCGAAATTGGTGCTCGCCGTCCACCCGAGGTCGGCCGCGGCGCGAGCGCCCGAGACGCGTCCGAGCCGGACATCCGCAGGCCGCTCAGGCCCGTGCACGACTGGAACGTCGCCGACGACCGTCCGCACGGTGTCGGCGATCTGCCGGACGCTGGTCTCCTCGTCGCCGACGAGGTTGTAGACGCGCCCGGAGGACGCTTGCTCCAAGGCGACGACGACCCCTTCGGCGAGGTCTTCGACGTACACGAACTGCCGGGTCTGGTGTCCGTCGCCGGCGATCGTGAGCGCGTCTCCCTGCTGCGCCCGCGCAACGAACGAGGGGATGACCGCGGCAGGGCGTGCGCGCGGTCCGTACGGGATCCCGAAGCGCAGGATCGTGGACTCGACACCGTAGAGCTCCCGGTAGGCGTTGCAATACATCTCGCCTGCGAGCTTCGTGGCCGTGTAGACGTGTGCGGGATGAGCGAGGGGCGCGTCCTCGTCGAGGTCGCCGTCGACGGGCGCGTTGCCGTACACCCAAACTGTGCTGGCGTAGACGACGTGGCCGATGTTCTCGTGCCGTGCCGCTTCGAGAACCATCTGCGTCCCGTGCACGTTGACGGCGCCCGCACGTACAGGGTCGGCGAAGACGTCATTGACGTCAGCGACGGCGGCAAGGTGGATGATCGCGTCCACGTCGCGCGCCGCGCCCAGCACGGTCTCCGGATGAGTCAGATCGCCGACCACGGCGGTGACCCATGGATGGTGCGGTGACGGCGTCGTGTCGAGGATCACCGGCTCGTGCTCGCGCGCGAGGAGCCGATCGACGACGTGGGACCCGATGAATCCGCTCCCACCGGTGACGAGGACTCTCATTTCGAAACCGCTTCGAGTACCGGCCGCACCGCCGGGTTGTAGTACAGCGGCGCGCACCAATGGTGTTCGGCAACCCAGTCGCTGTTGGGTAGATCGACCTGGTGACCGAGGAGGCGATGACAAGGCTCGTCATAGACCTTCCCGGTCGAACGTTCGATCGGGTCGAACACGACATACTTGTAAAAGCCCGACACCATTCCCGCCGGAAACTCGACGCGGGCCGCATGCTTCGGATCGAGCTCCCGCCGTGCGACGTCATTCTTCCAGGCAACGATCTCTTCCAGACGCTCGACACCTACGACCCCGAGGGCAGCGGTGAACTCGCTCATGCGGTAGTTCATGCCCGGCTGCGCATAGTCGGGCTTCGCGTAGTTGCGGAAGGCGCGCGCATACTCGATCAACTCGGGGTGTTTCGACACGAGCATGCCACCCTCGCCGGTGGAGATCGTCTTCGTCGGAGCGAACGACCAGATGCCCGCGTCGCCCCACGTTCCGGCGCGGCGCCCATTCCACGATCCTCCGTGCGCGTGTGCGCAGTCCTCGATGAGCAGGATGTCGTGGTCGCGGCAGTATCCGGCGATGCGGTCGGAGTCGAACGCGAGATGACCCCCGATGTGCACCAGCACGACCGCTGCCGGTGAGTGCCGGTCGGCCTTGGCCTCGAAGTCGTCGAACGACATGCACAGGTCGTGACGGTTGCAGTCGACGAACTCGACGTTCGCCCCCGCCGCGAGGAGCGCGAGGGGGGTCGCCATGAACGTGTTCGACGGGCACAGGACGGTGCGCCCGCGAAGCTCGAAGAACTCGAACGCGGCGAGTGCGGCCCCCGTCCAGCTCGAGGTCGCCACCGCGGCCACCCCGTTCAGCGAAGCCCAAGCGTCCTCGAAGGCCTGAGTGAGAGGCCCGTCCGACCAGACTTCGGCGTCCAGAGCCTGCTCCCAGAGCGCAAAGAGGCGCGCGCGGTCGCGATGGTCGAATCCGATGGCGAATTTGTCGATGTTCATGGGCCTGAAGCCTGCCCTCGAGTTCCACGCCTGGCGGCGACGGTCACCCATGAGCATCTCATCAGATTCACCGGATGGCCGGAAGGGTGGTGTCGATCCGCGAAGCGCGCTACCCTCGACCCATGGAGTCCGAGACGCCTCGCGCGGAGGCGCTGTCCCGAGCCGAGCTGCTGCGCGCATCTCCGCCGATGTTCGAGTCGCGGCTTCTCGACCGCTTCACACGCGTGCACCCAGCGGTACCTCCGCTGCTGTTTCTGCCCGCGATCGCCGTCTGCGCGACCCTCGCGTTTCTTCAGGACAATCCGCTCGAAGCCGGCCCAGGGCTCGTCGCCGGCTACGGGCTCTGGACGTTCAGCGAGTACTGGATCCATCGCATTGTCTTCCACTTCGAGCCCGAGCAAGGCGCCGCGGCGCGATTCCACTGGATGATCCACGGCGCACATCATGATCATCCGAACGACCCGCGTCGGCTCGTGATGCCGCCGGTCGTCTCCGTGCCCCTGGCCTCGGCCTTCTTCGGACTGTTCGTCCTCGCCTTTTCGCTGCCGCTCGCCTGGTCGATCGCGGCGGGCTTCTTCGCCGGATACCTGGCTTACGACATGCTCCACTTCGCGCTTCACCACGCGAGAGCGCGCGGCCCGATCACCCGGAGGTTGCGCGAGCTGCACATGCGCCACCATTTCGAGGACGATCGCCGCGGATTCGCCGTCAGCGCACCCTGGTGGGACATCGTGTTCGGCACGGCCTCACCGCGCTCCCGCCGACAGGCGCGCGGAGCCTCGATCACTCCGTAAGGACGCCTACGGCTCCGACGAGCAGCAGTGCGCCGGCCAGCACGGCGGTCACGCCGGCGACGAGCGCGCCGGTGTGTCGATCGAGCCGAGCCCGAACGGAAGCGAGCGGCTGTTCCGCGCTCGGGCCGGCCAGATAGCGCACAGCGGCGATCGCCGCGAGCGGCAAGATGAAGGCGGCGTTGAAGATGACGATCAGAGCAAGCTGCCGTGGGAGGCTCTGGTCGGAGCCGACGACGGCGGCGACGACGGCGAAGTACGGGAACGCTGTCGGGAGCTCGATCGACGTGATCGCTGCTCCGAGCGCAAAACTCGATCGCGCGGTGCGGCGTTCGTGCGCGAGCACCCGGCGGGCAACTCGGTCGCGGCGAAGCCAGAGGACGACCGCAGCCGCGAGTGCGACGCCGCCGAGGGCGAGCTCGATCAGGTGGGTCTCCCGGCGCCCTGGACGCGCAACGATCGAGAGGAGTGCGTGGCCGGGGCCGAGCACGAGCACGATTCCACCGGCGAGGTAGACGGTGAAGACTCCGAGGGTGAAGTGCAGCAGACGCCGTGACGCATCGACCCCGGTGACGAGATAGAGCGCCGGCGCGATAGTCGACGGATTGAGCGAATCGGCGATCCCGACGGAGACGGCGAGAGCGATGAGTGCGAGCACGCGACGAGCTTGGCAGACCGCGCCGTCGGAGCACGCAGTCGCCGCTAGAGTCGCCGCCGTGACAGGACCGTGCGCGTTCTGATTCTGACGGCGAGCGTCGGCGAGGGGCACGATCTTCCCGCCCGCATGCTCGCTGCCCAGCTACTGGCCGAAAGCCCGACCGTCGAGGTGGTGGTCGAGGACGGCCTGGAACCGATGGGAAAGCTGGTGAAGGCGATCAGCGCCGACGCGGGACGGGTTGTGTTCTTCCGCTTCCAGTGGGTCTGGGATCTCGGCTTCTGGTTCTTCGCGCAGACCCGTCCGACGCGCTGGCTCAGCCAGACCCTCCTGACGCGAATCGGCGGCAACGGGCTTGTCAAGCTGATCGAGGACGTCCGGCCGGACGTGATCGCGAGCACGTACCCGAACACGACCGAGGTGCTCGGCCGGCTGCGCCGCCGCGGGCGACTCAACATACCGGTCTGCTCGGCCATCACCGACCTCGCCGCGCTCGACTATTGGGCTGGTCCCGGGGTCGACGTCCATCTCATCACCCACCCGGAGTCGATCGACGAGGTGCGTCGGGTTGCGGGGCCGCATGCCCGCGTCAGCTGCGTCCACGGCTTCACCGCGCCAGACTTTCGCGTGCCGCTCGACGCGGCAGTGGCGCGCGCCCGCCTCGATCTGCCCGCCGAGGGGAAGGTCGTCCTCGTATCGGGCGGCGGCTGGGGTGTCGGCGATGTAGGCGGCGCAGTCGACGAGGCGCTACGGCTGGAGGAGGTCTCACAAGTCGTCTGCCTCTGCGGTCGGAACGATTCGCTCCGAGCGACGCTCGAGAAGCGCTTCGGAACGACCCGACGCGTCAGGATCGAGGGCTTCACCGATCGAATGCCGGAGTGGATGGCGGCCGCCGACGTTCTCGTCCACTCCACGGGAGGCTTGACGGTCCTCGAGGCTCTCATGCGCGGCCTCCCCGCCATCTCGTACGGCTGGGGCCGCGGCCACGTTCGCGTCAACAACGCCGCGTACCGCCGGTTCGGCCTCGCCGACGTCGTTCCCACGAAAGATGAGCTGCTGCCGGCCATCCGCCGCGCGCTCGATCGCGGTCGCACGTCCATCGACGGCTTCCAGTCCTTGCCGTCCGCCGCGTCCATCGTCCTGGCTGCTGCGGAAGGGCCTAGCTCGGACCGCTGAGCGGGACCCACCGCAGGCCGATCCCGTCCGCGGCTTCGAGTATGCGCGGCAAGGCCGCCACTGTCTTTCGCCATGAGCCGGGCGCGCTGTAGTGGTCGGCGTCGTGCAAGAGAACGATGTCGCCGGCGGCGAGCCCGCGGACAACGTTTCGCGCGATCGTCGCGGGCGTCGCGCGACGCGTCCAGTCCCTCCCCCACTTCGACCAGAGAACCGGCTGCCATCCACGCCGCCGCACAAGCTCGAGCGCGCCGGCGCTGAACACACCGTAGGGCGGCCGGTAGCAGCGCGGCGTCTGCCCGGTCGCACCCACGATCACATCCAGCCCCCGCTCCAGGTCGCGCTCGAGGCTGCCCACGGTCCGGCGGAGCAACAGACGGTGCTCGTACCCGTGCAAGCCGACCTCGTGCCCTTGGGCGGCGATCTCGGCGGCAAGCTCCGGGTGCCGGTCGACCTGTTCCCCGACGAGGAAGAACGTGGCGCGCGCACCGGCAGCGCGCAGCAGCTCGAGGACAGCCGGAGTCCCCTCCAGGTGCGGTCCGTCGTCGAAGGTGAGCGCGACGCCCTGTGCGTGCGCCGGCAGTGTCCGCTGAAGACGTAAAGCGTCGGCGAGCGGAGCGAATACAGGTGCCGGAGCGGGAACGAGCCACATGGCGGCGGTCGCGAGACTCCCTGTCACTCCGCGCACGCGACCATCGTCCCAGCTCATCGCCCAGCACCGCCAGAGGCGAGCTCGCTGACCGCCCGTGTCCGCGCGAGGAGCGTCGTTCCGACCCCGGCAACGAGAAGCCCGGCGACGATCGGAGCGCCGGCGAGCGGAACCGAGGTCCAGTGCTCGCGCAGGAAGAGCGGCTCCATCAGAATCGGGAGGAACGTCTGCACCGCGGTCGTCAACGGCACGACGACCGTGGCCGGCCGCCGTTGAAAGGCGGTCATGCCGGTCAGGGTCGCGGCGATGCCCATGCCCAATCCGACAGCCGCCCAGGTGACCGCGCCGACGAAGTAGCGCGAGCCGATGTCATCGCTCATCAGCTTCGTCGCGACGTTCGTCGCTGCGAAGCCGGTACCCGATGCGACCATGACGAGGAGAGCCGAGTCGAAACGGGTCCCCCTGACCGCGAATGGCACGAGCGCCGGGATCGAGAGGGCCGCCACCACGACGGCGACAGCCAGGATGCCGCGGTGGGACTCGGTATGCGCGGGCGCGCCGGCCGCAACGAACGCGACGCCGGCGACGATCGAGACGACGCCGATCCATTCGTGGATGCCAACCCGCTCGCCGAGCTTCCGCGATCCGATCCAGAGCAGGAGGAGCAGCCCGACCGCGAGCGCAGGCTGAACGACGATAAACGGCGCCGTCGCAAGTGCGAGAACCTGCGGCCCGATGCCGACGATCCCGAGGATCCAGCCGATCAACCAACGCGGCCGGCGAAGCAGGCGGACGAGAAGGGAGAAGCGGAGGCTCAGCGACTTCGGCGTCGCCCGCGCCTCCAGCGCCTGCAGGGCCAGCCCGACGTTGAACAATGCCGAGGCGAAGAGTGCACTCGCCAGACCGAGCAGTAACACGGCGGCACCGTAGCCCCGGGGGCGTGCGAGATGCCGCCGTCATGTGCTCTGGGACGCCTGCTGAACCTCGCTCTGCGCGCAGCGTCGATCTCGACGATGTGCGTTGCTGCAGCAGGATCCGGGGGAGCGAAGGCAGCCCCGACTGCTACATGGGCGCGGACCTGAGACCGGCGGCAGCGAGGGCGGTGCCCGCGAGCATGAAGGTGGCGACAACCGCGAGTTGGGCGGCGCCGACGAATGAGGGAGCGTGCGCGGTCACCGAACCGAACCACACTGCGGCGGCCACCGTCATCACGAGCATCGTTGCGCTGACGACGAGCGCGAGGTAGGAGTGCGCGCGCATCGGCGGAAGGCGCCGCGCAGCGACGACGGCAGCGTGCGTCCACGCGAAGAGTGAGAAGAGAGCGAACGCGATGAACACCAAGACTGCAATGACGTTGTGGCCGAGCGCGAGCGCGGCGAGCGCGGCGGCGGCGACAATGGTCGCGGCCGACGCAATGAGGACCGGCCGGCGCACGGCTCCCCGACCGTCGCTGCGTACATCACGGAGGAAGGCGGGCAGTGCAAGCGCCACACCGGCGAGAACGGCGGCGCTGCCGACCGCCGCCGCGACCTGGACGGCGTCGAACGCGGCTGTGGGGATGCCGCGGTCGCCGCCGGGTACGACGACCTGCCAGTGCTCGGAGGTCTTCTGAAACGCCATCCCGCCGATGACGAACAGCGACCAGGCCCAGAGCACGCGCAGCGGTGGCGGCCCGGAGCCGCGGAGTCGTTCACCGAAACCGGCACGCAGAACGTTCGCGCGCACGCGCCAGTTGAGCGGCTCCGCCTCGAGCAGCGCGAGGAACTCCTCGCCGTATCGCGCACGCCACCGCCGCGGGTATGCACGCAGCAGGATCCTCACGTCGACGCCGCAAGCCGCGTCGTGCCGACCTTGACGACCCGGTGAAGCGCGCGGAGCGAGTCGGCGAGCTCGGCCGTTCCCGCCGCGGTCAGGCGGTAGGGCCGTCGGCGCTCATCGGCGTCGAGCGGCTCGATCAGGCCGCCTTGCTCGAGCCGCGTAATCGCCCCGTACAGGGTGCCGGGGCCGAGGCGGACACCGGCGAACTGGTCAATGTCGAGGAGAAGCGCGTGACCGTGCTTCGGCCCGGAGGAGAGGCTTGTGAGAATGAGCAGTCCGGGATCGTTCATCACGCTCCACAATACTACGTGACACGTAGTACTGCAACCTCCATGATCCGACCACAGGAGCGAGGCCTGGCCATGGCTCCACGGCAGGACCCCCTCCCGCGTACGAAGCCGGTTCGGGAGCGCTATCCGCGGTATGCCGCGGCCTCGTCGCGCACGAGTCGCACGAGGTTGCCGAGCGCGATGTTGACGTCGAGGATGTGCAGGCCGAGTGACGGGTCGCTCAGCTCTGCCAGGAGCGGCCGCTGGTCGGGGCTTCCCGGCGTGTGCCTGACCTGCAGCCATGTCGCTGTGCCCGACGTTTCGCAGACAGCTGTGTATTCACCTGGGAACGACACCCACGGTGTGCTCACCTGCGGCGCGGCGCCTGCACCGACGAACTGCAGGAAGAGTGACGGAACGTACGGGTCGAGTTGGGCCTGTCCGCCGGCTGGGGCGGCTGGGTTCACGCAGGCGATCGCGACGTTCGGCGACAACGTGTGCGGTGCAAGCAGGCTGACGCCGGCGTCCGACGTCGTACGACCGAATTGGCTGTTCTTCGGTGGTTTGCTCGCGAACGTCGAGTAGGCGATGACGCATCGGGTCTGCGTGCTCGAGCTGCACAGCGGAAGGTGCTTGAAGTCGCCACCGACGGTGCGACCCTTCGCGACGGTGACGTTGCCGCCGAGCAAGAGCGCGGAGACGACGTGGCGGCGAAGCGCCGGGTCGTTGTCGACCTGATCCCTGAGCATCTTGATCAAGATCGACGCTCCCTGCGAGTGTCCGATGAAGACGATCCCCCGGCCGTGGTTGTAATGCGCGAGGTAGGTACGGAACGCCGAGAGCACGCTGT
>Ga0307372_10011059_pt1 | contig 12103 bp, 9 predicted proteins | sample OX1MG_FD_202533 | JGI IMG/M metagenome (GOLD analysis project Ga0307372, IMG submission 202533) | Soil microbial communities from Risofladan, Vaasa, Finland - OX-1 | ecosystem: Environmental > Terrestrial > Soil > Coastal area > Acid sulfate soil | place: Finland: Risofladan, Vaasa | collected...
ATCGAGCGAGGCTCGTTTTGTCGTCCGTGGCTGTGTCTCCACGTCACCCGGGCCACGAGGCTGGACCAGGTCCCGGCCGTGGCCAAAGACGCCATCGCCTTGATGCTCGAAGTGCCCGGGGACGAAATCGGCGTCACCATCCGCTCGGCTCGTCTCACCCCCGACGGAGGCTCCTTGGTCGAGAAGGAGGTGGGTTGCCTGCTCCAGGAACGGCACGAGTTGGCGGAGCGGCAGTCGAAGTTCACGGGTCGCACCCGCTCGGTAGCCCTGCAGCTGGTTCACGACCAGCGTCTGACCATACGGGACGCCGGCAAGCTGATGGGCCTGTCCCACCAGCGGATCGCTCAGCTGCTCGGCCCGGACCACCCACGGAGGTAAGTGACCGGACAGGAGAGCGGCCACTGACCAACTCCGCCGTCTGTGTTATCCGACCGAGCCCGGCCGGGGCGGCGGGGCAACCCCACGTTTGAGTCATCGCAGTCTGCACGTTCACGGCAGCTGAGTCCCTTGGCCGGGCCGCTGCGCATCTGTGTGTCGACGAGCGTCATGTGGCAGGCCTGGACCGACGTACCCTGGCCGCGACACCTGATCGGAGCCACCATGCCAAGCCCCGCCAAGCCCCCGACCGAGTACCGCCCCCGGGAGATGGCCTTCGACCGGCGCATGTCCGATCAGGAAGCGCTGATGTGGAACATCGAGAAGGACCCATGGATGAACCCCAGCGGGGCCGTACTGACCCTGCTCGACCGGCCCGGGGACTACGACCTCATGTTGGCCAAGGTCAAATACGGCCTGGCCATGGTGCCCCGGCTGCGGGAGCGGGTCGTGCCCGGCCTGGGCCGTCTGGCGCCCCCGGTGTGGGCCACCGACCCCGAGTTCGATCTGGCCTACCACGTCCGGCACCTGAGCCTGCCGGCGCCCGGTTCGATGCGCCAGTTGCTCGACCTGGTGACGCGGCTGTACGAGGAGCCCTACGACCGCACCCGGCCGCTGTGGATGTTCTACGTCATCGATGGACTGGCCGACGGTAGCGGTGCCCTGTTCACCAAGCAGCACCACGCCGTGGCCGACGGGATCGGGGCCCTGCGCATCGCCGAGGTGTACACCGACCTCAAACGCCGGGTGCCCCGGCCACCGGATGTGGATCTGGAGGCGATCTTCGCCGAGGCGGCGGCGGCTGAGAAGGGTGAGCTGCTCGAGGCCGGGGCCGACATGAGCGACTCCATCCTCGACACGGCCACCCGCACGCTGGGCCACAACCTGCGCCGCCAGCGCGGCATGGTGTCCCGGCTGGCCGGGGAGGTGGGCGGCCTCCTGGGCGAGCCCTCCCGCATCCAGAGTGGCGTCGGTAGCGCCGTCGGCCAGATCCGCTCGACTCTGGACACCGGCCTGGGCGGCCGGAGCGTCAATGCCGGGGCGCCGCTGTGGACCCACCGGTCCCGGCGCCGCCATCTGGAGATCATCCAGGTTCCGCTGGAGCCGGCCAAGGCGGCGGCCAAGGCCATGGGTGGCTCGGTCAACGACTTCTTCGTGGCCGGCGCCGCCCTGGGCGCCCTCGCATACCACGCCGAGCGGGACACTCCGGTCGAGGCCATCAACATGACCTTCGTGGTCAGCACCCGATCCGATAAGGCCGCCGGGGGCAACTCCTTCACCCCGGTTCCGCTGCAGGTACCCGGCGGCGGGGCCGATACGGCCCGGGACCGCTTCGAGCAGGTGCGCGACCTGATGACCGAGCGCCGCCACGGCGTCAGCGGCCGGGGCGCCATGAGCGCGGTGGCCGGAGTCGCCAACCTGCTGCCCACCTCGGTCACCACCCGCTTCGCCCGCCAGCAGGCGGCCCGGATCGATCTGGCCACCTCCAACCTGCGGGGGGCGCCGTTCCCGACCTACATCGCCGGTGCCCTGGTGACTGGCGGCATCCCGCTGGGCCCGGTGGCCGGCACCGCCGCCAACCTGACCACCCTCAGCCAGAACGGCTCCCTGGACATGGGCCTGCTGGCCGATCCGGCTGCGGTCACCGACCCGGCCGGGCTGCGCCGCAACATCGAGGAGGCCTACGCCGAGTTGCTCAAAGCGGGGGGCAGCGCCGGCTGAGCGGCCCCCCCTTGAGAATGCAGCCAGGGTGGGATGCAGAGTCGTCCGGCCCCGCGCAGCCCACCGGCGCCCACCGGCCGACGGAACCGGCGTATGGCCCAGAGGAAGGCGCCGGTGGCCAGGAGGAGGCCGCCGACCACGAGCGCGGCCACCACGCCGCCGTTGGGCCCTCCGGCCGGAGTCGGCCCATGGAGGGGAAGGACGAGCAGAAAGTCCCCCAGGCTCCCGGTCGGGGCGGAATAGACCGCCGGCGGCACATGAGTGGTCGGAAGGGATCGCCAACGTCCCGCCGCCAGGTGCTCCAACTGCGGGATGCCCGGGGCACCGGTGCCCCGGAGGGCGACGGTGTAAGTGGAGCCCGGCCGTAACGAACCACCCTCCACGTAGACCTGGTAGACGTTGCCGTCCGGCCGGCCTACCGGGGTGACGGGCGGGGCAGGTACCGGTCGGATCCCTACCGTCACGGTCTGCCCAGCGGGCAGGAGGTCCCCGTCGCTGGCGATCAGGGAGGACTGGGGCGGGGACTCGGAGGTGGACAGAGCGAACGCCGTGCCCCCGGCATGGGTGGCCGTGCGCAGCGCCATGTGCACCGAGGACGGTGCCCCGTTGCCCTCCAGGCCGGGGGGTGGGCTCACGTAGCGGTAGGGCTCGGCGTTGAAGGGCAGCCCGTCGTAGACGGCGGGGGCGCCGCGCCAGGCGCCTGACGTCCAGCCCAGGGTCAGGACCAGCCCCGAGGCGGCCAGGGCCCAGACCCCCTGACGCCGGAGGCTGCTCACCACGCCGCCCAGTCGGCGACCAGGTGGGCGAGCGTGGGCGCCAGTACCGAACCGGACACGATCCGGAGGCCGCCCAGCCACGCCCCCACCGCCAGGTCGAGGGGCAGGACGTGCCAGCCGTACAGGGGAACGTGCATCAGGGCGAAGGCGACCGTGGTGATGACCAGGGCGGCCCGCGGGCCGTGCGCCTCGATCACTGTTTTCCACAGGGCACCGCGGAGGAAGGTCTCTTCGGCCAGGACGACGGCGGTAACGGTGGCGCCCCACAACACCACCTGGCCCCTGTGCGGCGCGGGCGGGTCGGCCAAGCGGTGCGCCACTGGCCCGAGGACCAGCCCCAGGGCTCCGAAGGCGCCCCAGGCCCAGGCGCCGCGCCGATGCAGGGACCGGCCCAGGCTCGGGCCGAGCCGGGGTTCCGTCCTCACGGGCCGGCCAACTGGCGCCGACCACCGCCGGGCGGCCCATACCCCGCCGGCCATGAGGACACCCACCGCGGCCCAGGCCGCCGCCGGGGACCACGGAGCGCTCCCCGCCACCAGGGAACGGGTCAGCACCGCCGCGGCCAGCACGGTCAGGATGGCGCCGGGGCTGACCCGCCCGACGCGGCCTTGCTCCCCGGGCCCCGCGGTGGGGTCGAGCGCGATCAAGAAGCGGGTAGGGGCACTAATCGCACGCCACCGGTGGCGTAGACGGCCGGCCAGACCACCACGCTGTGGCGGGTCGCCTGCCACTGCCATATGACCGCGGCCGCCGCCAGGTTCTGGCCCTGGTTCGGGCCGGTGGCGAAGCGAAGCCCGGCCCCGTTGGGAAGCTCGCCCAGCGGGAGGTCGACCGCCCCGGCGGCGGCGGCCACCGCCGTGGGCGTCAGGGACGTGGCGTGGGGCAGGACGTCATGGAAAAGGGCCCAGGCGGCGCTGAAGCCCGACAGCGCCTCCTCAGTGGGGGAGGCCTGGCCGGTGGCCTGCTTCCACGCTTTGGCCAGCGCGGCGTAGTCGCGCTTTCCAGCGGGGTCGAGGGCGGAGGGGTTGAAGTCGCCTTCCGGTCGGTCCGAGGCGAATACCCCCACCGCCTGGGGGCCCAGCTCGTTGCCAAAGCTGGGACCACACTCGGCCATGGTCGAACCGATCATGGCGCCCACCCGCACGTGGTCGGCCAGCATCGCCCGGCGGAAGGCCACGCCATCAGGGATGTAGGAGGCGATGATGAGGATGTCGGGACGGGAGGCGACCACCGCTGACATGACCTGGCCCCAGTCGGGCTGGTAGGCGTCGTAGGCCCGGTCGAGGACCAGCTGCATTCCGTCGGTACGCGCCGTGCGCACGGCGGCGCCGGCCACCGACTGCCCGTAGGCGTCGTTCTCGAAGACCACCGACACCCGAGTCCGCTCCGCCGGCAGGCCGAGTCGGGGGGCCAGGACCGAGGCGGCGAAGTTGGCCGAGTTGGTGCCGAGGTTGGTGCCGCTGGCGCCGACCCTGAAGACCAGCGGGGAGACGTGCCCGGTGAGGTGGTCGGCCACCGCCCCCGTCTCCCAGTAGACCAGCCCGGCCTGGGCGGCGGCGGTGGCGACGGGAATGGACAGCAGCGAGGAGTAGGCGCCCATGACGATGGAAGCGCCGGTCGCCCTCAGGGCGGCGACGGTGGATCCGGCCTGGGACTGGTTGGTCAGGTTCTTGACCTCCAGGTCGATGGGGCGTCCCTGCACGCCACCGGCCCGGTTGGCGAGCTGGGCGGCCAGCTCCACCCCCTCCAGCTCCTGACGTCCGAGCGGGGCCTGGGCGCCGCTCAGGGGGAAGACGGCGCCGATGCGCAGGGGCGGGGGGGACCCGCCCCCGCAGGAGAGGACCCCCACGGACAGCAGGGCCAGTACTACCGGCGGAGTCCAGAACCGGGCGGCTCGGCGGAACGGGCTCAATGGTCAGCCTCCTTTGACGATGGGCAGGGCGAGCAGCCACAGGCTGGTCATGGTGTAGCCAACCATGGCGGTGGTCCAGGGCCATTCCGACCGGCGCGCTCTGTGCTGGTCGGAAGCCTGGCGGGACAGGTGGCGATGGGCGATGATCACCGCCGCCATATGGACGATCACGATCAGGCCGACCTGGAGGTACCAGATCGACCACGGGGGTATGGGCTGTCGGTGGATGACGTAGCTGTCGTTGAAGGGGGCCGGAAGCCACTGGGCCCGGCCGGTGGGGTTGCCCACCAATGGGATCAGCAACTGACCGTTGACCAGCAGATAGTCAAGGTTGTGGGCCACCAGGTAACCGAAGGCGATCGGGATGAGTGAGGGCAGGAGGTTGGCCAGCACGCCGCGGACATCTCCCCTGAGCCCACCGAAGCGGCGTACGACCATCGAGAAGAACCCGAACAAGGACCAGGCCATCACCAGCAAGGCGATGAAAGCGGCTTCGGCCAGGATGATGTAGCGGATCGATCCCACCGAATAGTCTGGCGGCAGCTGCAGCTCCAGGCGCTTCCAGTACGGGGTGGCCAACAACCCGTCGAAGGTGACCGACATCAGCATCAACAGCACCAGGGTGATCCGGGCCGTGCTGGCCTCGATGGTCTGTTCCAGCCCTCGGAAGAAGCCGGTCCGCCCCGGACGGCCCAGGCGGAACCATCCCAGCCTTCCCCAGGTGCTGTAGAGAACGGAAAAGATCTCGCCCCGGCTCAACCAGGCCTCGGCACCGAAGACCACGCTGCCCAGGGCGTTCAGGAAGGCGTAGATCAACAGGCCAGCCGCCGTCACCACCGGCCGGGTCGCCCAGAGGTTGTAGATGAGCTCGCCCGAGGCGCCCAGGAAGAAGAAGAGGACGGCCGGCCACCAGCTCAGCCAGCGGGGCCACGCCAAGGGGGGCCCGCCCAGCAGGACCCGGCGCAGGCCCGGCCGGCCGGCGGCCCGGGCGATGGCGGCAAAGGGATTGACCCAGGGGGTCCAGTCGCCCATCACGGCGCAGGAGATCGGCACCGCTATCCACAGGATCAGCCAGAACACGGCCGGCAGGATGTTCTCGGGGATGGCCTGGGACCCGAACAGCCCGCACCCGACCAGGAACACGAAGAAGAGGACTCCGAAGCCGGCGGTGAACGGGCTCCTCGGGTCGACATAGCCGCCGTCGCCCGTGGTGGGAGACGGTGCTGGGGTTATCGGGGTCGGCAGGACCACCAGGAAGGTGACGATGACCACGGCCGCGCCCCCGAGGATGAAATACAGAAGAGGTACGGGCAGGTCGTAGCGAGCCCCGAAGGCGTGGCCGAGGATCACCGTTCCTATAAGAACCCCGTCGCCGTCAGGGACGGGTCGACGCGGTGGGGAACGGCCACACGCCTTTGGTCACCTGCAGGGCGTAGAAGCCGTCGTTCCCATCGGTGTACCAGACCTGGCCCGTGCTGGCGTCGAAGGCGGGGGCGCTCATGGCGTAGTTGCTGCCGGCCCCGCCTCCGGAGCCCGGATGGACCGGGGCGTTGAAATAGGCGATCTCCCTGGGGTGGTAGGGGTCGCGGATGTCGAAGACGCGCAGACCGGAGAGGATGAACGAGCAAGCCACGATGCCGGGATCGTCCTCCTGAGGCACGGCGCAGTAGTGGGCGGCGTAGCCCTGCAGACTGCTGCTGGCCCCGGGGTCGTTCTGGAACTCGGTGCGGTAGGGCTGGTTGTTCACCGCCAGTCGGATGTTGGAGATGATCCGGGGGTGGGTCGGATCGGCTATATCGATGATCCGGACCGCTCCGGGATGGGCGTCGGTGGCCGCGGATGGGCTTAGGGAGGCGCCTTCCTCGGGAATGCTCGCTCCGGTCGTGGTGGCGAACTCGTCCACTTCGACCAGGTAGGGATGGTGGTTGATCCGAACCGGAAGGGGGACCTGGGGGATGCTGACGACCGACCAGGTCAGGTGACTCACCAGGCTGACGGTGGGGTTCAGCACCCGCTTCTGTATCTGACTCACGTCCAGGATGGTGAGGCCGGCTGGCTGGGACACGGGCCCGCTGTAGCCCTTGATGCCGATCACCGGGGCCGAGCTCTCGCCCATGTCCCCGATGTACAGCGTGTTCCCATCGTCGCTGACCCGCAGGCCATGGCTGACCAGACCGCGGGCGACCCAGAGAATGCGGGGCACGGTCGGGTTCGACACGTCAACCGCCGCCAGCGAACTGCCCCCGCCGGCGGAGACCCAGAAGGTCTTTCCATCCGGGGAGAAGGTTCCCTCATGGCCGAGCACCCCCACCGGCAGGCTCGAGTCCAGCACCGGGTGCCGGCAGTCCTGGGAGACGTCATAGACATCCACGTAGCCGGGATAGGCGTACGGGTTGCCCAGGTCGGCGGCCAGGAGGCCGCGCCGGAGATTGAGGCTCAGGGACTCGTGCGGTGACTGCATGGCAGGGGTCTGCAGATCGGCCGTGAGCACGGGATGGGCTCCATGGGTCATATCCAGTACGAAGACACCCGTCTGGTGCGTACTTCCCTCCACCGCATTGGTGGGAAAGAGCAGGGTGGTGTCGAAGAAGGCGCACACGTGACCGTGCTTGTCCACGTAGCGGTAGGTGCGGTAGCCGCCGGTGGTCCCGAAGTGGGAGATCACCGACATGTTGCAGGAATAGCCCTTGGCTGCCCGGCCGTCAGCCACATCCTGGGCGCTGACCCGACCCTGTGTCGTCTCCGGTAGGGAACCGGGCCCGCAGGCGCCGTCGGGAACGGCGGCCGTCGAGGGCGCCGGCGGGGCAGTGGCGCTGATGGCCGTGACCCGGGTCACCACCATGACCCCGGACAGAGCGACCAGCACTGCCACCGACCGCGAGACCCAGCGTCTGGTGCCCAGACTCATCTTTCCCCCAGTTGTCGCGACTCCCGGCCCCATGCCGTCCGACGGATGGACCTTAGCCCGGGCCGGCGGACGGACCGCCCGTCATGACGTCCCCTGCCCCGCCGTCTGAGCGCTCTGGATATCGTCCGCTTATCGAGATCGCCAGCGGGGGAGAGCGGGGGCCTCTGGCCGCCTTCGGGGACCGGCCCTGGGTCCGCCCTGAGCTGACCGGCCTGGGTCGGATGGTCGCCCGGCCGGTGCTGGTGCCCTGGGCGAACGAGGACGCCGCCCGGATCGGGGATCGGACAGCGTCGCCGTGGTGGCGGTCGCTGGACGGGTCCTGGGCCTTCAAGTGGCTGCCTCGGCCCGAGGAGGTCGGGTGGGCCGATGTTGATCCCGACACCGATGACGCCGGCTGGGACCGCATCCAGGTGCCGTCCAACTGGACTCTGCCCTCGAGCGGCGTCAGCGTCCCGGACGGGCCGATCTACACCAATGTCGTCTATCCCTTTCCCGAAGAGCCCCCCGATGTGCCGGCCGAAAACCCGACCGGGGTGTACCGGAACACCTTCGCGCTCCCGCCCCGCTGGGGATCCCGGCGGGTGCTGCTGTCGGTCGGCGGAGCCGAGAGCGCGCTGTTCATCTACTGCAATGGGGAACCAGTCGGTCTAGGGAAGGACAGCCGCCTGGCCACGGAAGTGGAGCTGACCCCCCATCTCGTCCCCGGGCGCAACTCGGTGGTCCTGGTGGTGGTTCGTTGGTCGGATGGGTCGTGGTTGGAGGATCAGGACCACTGGTGGATGGCCGGGGTACACCGCGAAGTGACCCTCACCGCCGTGCCCCCCACCCACATGGTCGACGTGGAGGCCCGGACGGACCTGGAGGCGGCACCCGGCTCACACGGTCGCCGGGGCCGGGGAAGCCTGGATCTGCGGGTGGAGGTCGACTGGGCCGACCGGCGGCCGCAGGCGGGCTGGAAGGTCGAGGCCACCCTGGAGGCGCTGGACGGGACCGCTCTGCACCCCGAGCCACTCTCGGCCCCCGTTCCGGTGTACGACAGCACCAGCTGGGCGGCCGCCATGCAGTCCGCGTACTCCTTTGCCGGCCCCATCGCCCGCATGAGGCTGGAGCTGGACGACGTGGCCACCTGGTCGGCCGAGCTGCCGGTCCTGCACCGGCTGATCGTGCGCCTGGTTGACGCCCGGGGCCGGACGGTGCACACCGTCAGCCAGCGCATCGGGTTCCGACGGATCGAGACATCCGGTCGGTGCCTGCGGGTCAACGGCCAGCCGGTCATGATCCGCGGCGTCAACCGTCACGACTTCGACCCCGAGCGGGGCAAGGCGGTTACCCGGGACGGGATCGACACCGACCTGTTGACCATGAAGGCCCACGGCATCAACGCGGTTCGTACCTCGCACTACCCCAACGATCCCTATCTCCTGGATCGCTGCGATGAGCTCGGTCTGTACGTCATCGATGAGGCCGACATCGAGACTCACGGCCGGATATTCAGCCTCATCAACGATCTCCGCTTCCGGGCGGCCTTCGGCGAGCGAGTTCTGCGCATGGTGTACCGGGACCGCAACCACGCCTGCGTCATCGCCTGGTCGCTCGGCAACGAGTCCGGTGATGGCTCGGTCCACGAGGGCCTGGCCGCCGAGCTGCGGCGCCTGGACCCGTCCCGTCCCGTGCACTACGAGGGGGCCCAGCGCTTCCGGGTGATCGGCGCCGGTCGGGCCACCGACCTGGTGTGCCCGATGTACCCCGAGATCGAGGCCATCCAGGCCTGGGCGGCCACGCCCGTAGAGAGCGACGGTCGTCCCCTGGTTCTGTCCGAGTACTCCCACGCCATGGGCAACTCCAACGGAAGCCTTGACGAGTACTGGGCGCTGTTCTGGTCCACGCCCGGCCTGCACGGCGGTTTCGTGTGGGATTGGAAGGACCAGGCCCTGAACAAGACGGCGGAGGATGGGACGCAGCACTGGGCGGTGGGCGGCGCCTTCGGGGAGGAGATCCACGATGGGACCTTCTGCACGGACGGGCTGACCTGGCCGGACACCTCCCCCAAGCCGGCCCTGCGGGAGCTGGCCCATCTGGTTCAGCCTCTCTCGGCCACTCTGGTCAGCGCCGGCCGCCACCGTCTGAAGGTGCGGGTGTCCAGCCGCTTCGACCACTCCGACCCGGTGACGGCCGGACTGGAGGGTCACTGGCGGCTGCGGGTCGATGGGGTGGAGACAGCCGCTGGGCCGGTGGCACTAGCCAAGACCATCCGGCCCCGGGGCCGGACGACCCTTGAGCTTCCGGTGGGCCGACCCGCCGACCTGGAGCCGGAGCAGGAGTGTCACCTCGACATCGAGTGGCGCCAAGGCGCGGACCGACCCTGGGGCCCGGTCGGCCACCTGGTGGCGTGGGACCAGCTGGAGCTGCCCCGGCCGAAGTCACCGGCTCATCGCGGTCCGGACCGACGGAAGCCCGCCGCGGACAGTCGGCCACCGGTCGTACTCACCGAGGCCGGCGGGGGGTCGGCGAGGGCCTGGCGGGTGGACAGCGGGGACGTGACCGCGCGCTTCGGGGTCGACGGGGCCCTCCAGGGCCTAGAGCTGGCCGGACGGCCGCTGCTCACGCGGGGTCTGGAGGCCTGTCTCTGGCGCTGCCCGACCGACAATGACGGCTGGCGCCTGGATGACCCGGTCGGTCCCCTGGTCGGCTGGCTCGCCCTCGGGCTCGACGCCCTGACCGCCGCAGGGGCCCGTGGAGAGGTCCGGGCCCGGAGCGGGTCCGACGGACCCCTGGTGCGGGCCGAGCACCGGGTGGGACTCCAGAGCCGGACCATCGAGGGAGAGGCCGGGCGGATCGAGTTCGCCACACGGGTGGAGGTGGTGGCCGCCGGCGTCGCCACCGTCCGGGCTCGGATGAAGGTCCCCCGAGCCTTCACCGATTTGCCTCGGATCGGGGTGACCTTTGGCGTGCCGGCGGAGCTTGACCGACTGAGCTGGTTCGGGCCGGGACCGGACGAGACCTACCCGGACCGTCGGGCTGCCGCCCTGGTCGGCCGGTGGTCCACCTCGGTGGACTCGCAGTACGTCCCCTACGTCCTGCCCCAGGAACACGGCCATCACGTGGACGCCCGCTGGCTCGAGCTGACCGACACCGGGGGCGTCGGACTCCGGATTTCTGCCATCGAGCCCGGTCGTGTCGGTTTCTCAGCCCGTCGTCACGGGGACGCCGACCTCGCCCTCGCCACCACGACGGCCGAGTTGAAGGCCGGGCCTGACGTCGAGGTGCATTTAGACGCCGCCCATCGTGGTCTCGGCACCGCCGCGTGCGGGCCCGACGCCCGTCCGGCTTATCGGGTCGGTCCCGGCACCTACCGCTGGACCTGGTCCCTGGCCCCGCTGGGCCCGGGCTGAGTCGTCTATTTGCTGGTCAGTTCGGCGAGCAGAGCGTCGGTGCGCCGCTCCCAGTCGCTCAGCAGCTCCCGGGCGGAGGTTCCGTGGTGATCACGACTGTGCCGATCGATGTCGTCCTGCCGGCAGACCGGGCAGGGCGAATGGAGACCAGCCGAGTGTCCGCATCCGACTCCGTTGGTGATGGTCATAACCCGCACCCCCTGTAGGGACCCGCCCCATATGGTGATCGGCACAGACGCCCAGGTGGTGTATGACCCGTTGTGGTTATTAATGCCCCACCAGCGGACTAGTTCGTTGCGACCGGCCCGATGGTTGGCTTACTGCCCGTTAGTGTCCGCCCGGGACAGCTTGGGAGGATGGTCATGGTCGAGGATCTGCAGGACCCACGTCGGGTGGAGCCGCCGTTCGTGCTGGGCGAGCGGGAGATAGTCGAAGGCTGGCTCGAGTTCCATCGCATGACCCTGCTCCTCAAGTGCGAGGGCCTCGATGATAAGCAACGAAAAGCTCGGCCCATAGCCTCATCCAAACTGTCGCTGCATGGCCTTGTCCGCCACATGGCCGAGGTCGAGAGGAACTGGTTCCAGCGGACATTGCTGGACAACTCGGCCCCTCCAATCTGGTTCGACCCGGCCATCCAAGACAGCGAGCTGGTGCCTCTGGATGATGCCGACTGGGAGTCGGATCTGGTCGCCTGGGAGGAGGAGTGCGGGGCCAGTCGACGGGCCGCCGCTGGTCGGGATCTCGACCAGTGCGGCACCCGTCGGGGCGAGCCCTGTTCGCTGCGGTGGATCTACACCCACATGATCGAGGAGTACGCCCGTCACAACGGCCACGCCGACCTCATCCGGGAGCTGGTAGACGGCGCAGTCGGTTGCTGATGCCCTGGTTGGACCCGGCCGGCCCTGGTTCCGGCTGGCCCAGGCAGAAACGGGCTGGCGGGGCATCGGGTACGCTCTTGGACCCTCCTCCGGAGGGGTTTGCACGGCCCCATCGTCTAGAGGCCTAGGACACCACCCTC
>Ga0307372_10011062_pt1 | contig 12103 bp, 11 predicted proteins | sample OX1MG_FD_202533 | JGI IMG/M metagenome (GOLD analysis project Ga0307372, IMG submission 202533) | Soil microbial communities from Risofladan, Vaasa, Finland - OX-1 | ecosystem: Environmental > Terrestrial > Soil > Coastal area > Acid sulfate soil | place: Finland: Risofladan, Vaasa | collected...
GTCGAACGTTGATCCCGTCCAGTACTCCATCCGCCTGCTGGTGCCCCCGGGCTCCCTGCTGCTGGATGAGGAGGGGGCTGACGCCTTCGGTCCCTATGACCCCGGGGCCCTAGGCCATCCCTGGAAGGCCGGCCACCCCGGGCTGGATGAGCTCCAGGGCCAGCTCAGCGCGCTGGCCGAGCGGGTGTCGGCCGAGGATCCCGCCGGCGCCTTCGCTGAGGTCCACCGGCTGGTGTCCGAGGCAACCCGGCGTTGGGGAGTGGCCGGACCCGGGCCGCTGTCCGGCGCTCCCGCCCGGGCGGTGCCCAGGCTCACCGAAGCCTGGTTCTGCTGTGCGGAGCCGACCTGCTCGCAACTGGAGCGGGCCGGCACGGCCGGAGCACCAGGATGGCGAGGGGGAACGGGTTCCTAGACTGACGGGCGTGGCCGAAGAGACTCTGTCCGGCTCCGGACCGGAAGTTGAACCGGCCGAGCCCGGCGCCGACCGGATCCTGACCGTCCCCAACCTGGTGTCGGTCGTCAGGCTCCTGTGCGTTCCGATCTTCGGCTGGCTGCTGCTGGGGGCGCACCGGCCCTATGCCGCTGCCGTTCTCCTGGCTGTCCTGGGTGCCACCGACTGGGTCGACGGATACGTGGCCCGCCACTTTCACCAGGTTTCCACGTTGGGCAAGGTCCTGGATCCCACTGCCGACCGGGTGCTGGTGGCCACTGCCGTGGTCTGTTCCGCCGTGGCCGGGGCTGTGCCCGTGTGGCTGTGTGTCGTGGTCGGGGCCCGGGAGTTGCTCATATCCACGGCGGTGCTGGCCCTGGGGGCCATGGGGGCGCCGCGCATCGACGTCCTCTGGGTGGGCAAGGCCGGGACCCTGGCCCTGATGGTCGCCTTCCCCCTCTTCCTGGTGGCCCACTCGGGGGCATCCTGGCGAGGCGGGGCCCACGTGGCCGAGTGGGTCTTCGCCCTTCCCGCCATTTTCCTGTCCTGGGCCGCGCTGGCCTCCTACGTCGGCCCCGCCCGGCGTGGTCTGGCGACGGTGCGGGTACCTTCGGTCCCATGAAGGCCGTGATCATGGCGGGGGGTGAGGGCACCCGTCTGCGCCCGCTGACGTCCAACCAGCCCAAGCCCATGATCCCGCTGGCCAACAAGCCGATGATGGAGCACATCGTGAAGCTGCTCCGGGAGCACGGCTTCACCGACATCGTGGTGACGGTGGCGTTCCTGGCCAACACCATCCGGACCTACTTCGGGGACGGCTCGGAATTCGGCGTCCGGATGGTCTATGCCACCGAGGAGACGCCGCTAGGTACGGCCGGGTCGGTCCGCAACGCCATGGACGAATTGGATGAGCGCTTCCTGGTCATCTCCGGTGACGTTCTGACTGACATCGACCTGTCCGAGATCGTGCGCTTCCATGAGCAGCGCGGGGCCATGGCGACCATCGGCCTCAAGTCGATGGAGAACCCCCTCGAGTTCGGCATCGTCATCACCCGCGAGGACGGCAGCATCGAACGCTTCCTGGAGAAGCCGACCTGGGGCCAGGTCTTCAGCGACACCATCAACACCGGCATCTATGTCTTAGAGCCCGAGGTCTTCGACTACATCCCGGCCGATCGACCGGTGGACTTCTCCGGGGAGGTCTTCCCCGCCATGCTGGAGGCGGGCTGTCCCATGTACGGCTACGTGGCCGAGGGTTACTGGGAGGACGTGGGCAACCTGGAGGCGTACCTGAAGTCCCACCGGGACGTCCTGGACGGAAAGGTCGAACTCGAAGTCGACGGCTTCCGGATGAGCGAAGGCGTCTGGTTGGGGGAGGGGGCCGAGGTGGACCCCGGGGCCAGAATCGACGGTCCGGCCATCATCGGTGACAACTGCCGGGTGTCGGCCGGCGCCCATCTGGCCGCCTACAGCGTCATCGGGGCCAACGTGCGGGTGGGCCGGGAGGCTTATCTCGAGCGCTGCGTGGTCCACGACCATGTCTATCTCGGTGATGCCGTCCGCCTGCGGGGCTGCATCCTCGGGCGGTCCAGCGATCTACGGCGCGGCTCCCGTTGTGAGGAAGGGGTCGTGCTCGGGGACGAGTGCTTCGTGGGGGAGCACGCCGTGGTCAACCCCGGCGTCAAGATCTACCCCTTCAAGACGGTGGAGACCGGCGCCGTCATCAACAGTTCGATCGTCTGGGAGTCGAGGGGTGCCCGCTCACTGTTCGGCCGCTTGGGCGTGGCCGGGCTGGCCAATGTCGACGTCACCCCCGAGTTGGCCGCCCGGGTGGCGATGGCCTATGCCTCGACCCTCAAGAAGGGGAGCACCGTCACCACCTCCCGGGATGCCAGCCGGGCGGCCCGGGCCGTGAAGCGGGCGGTGATGGTGGGGCTCAACGCGGCCGGGGTCAACGTGGACGACCTGGAGCTGGCCACCGTCCCGGTCAACCGGTTCCAGGTCCGTAGCGCCCGCAGCCAGGGTGGTGTCACCGTCCGACTGGTCCCCAACGATCCGCAGTCGGTGGTCATCCGCTTTCTCGATGCCAACGGCCTCGACATCGATGAGGCCAGCCAACGGAAGATCGAGCGCCTCTACTACCGGGAGGACTACCGCCGGGTCCTGGCCTCGGAGATGGGCGACATCGGATTCCCGCCCCGCGCCCTGGAGTACTACACGGCCGCTCTGGTCGAGAGCGTTGACCTGGAAGCCATCCGGGGAGCCCGCTTCAAGGTGGTTCTCGACTACTCCTACGGGGCCACCAGCTTCGTCATGCCCAATGTCCTGTCCAAGCTGGGCGCCGATGTACTGGCCGTGAATCCCTACGCCTCCACCGCCGGCGCCCTGAGCTTCGATCTGAAGCGACACTCCGAGGCCGTGGCCGACCTGGTCCGGGCCTCGGGGGCCCATGTGGGGGCGGTGCTCGACCCGGACGGGGAGCGCCTGGTCCTCATTGATGACGCCGGGCGGGTACTCACCGACGATGAGTCGCTTTACGTCATGCTCGGGCTGGTCCTGGCCACCCAACCCGAACCGTCGGTGGCCCTGCCGGCGTCGGTACCCCGCTGTTTCGAGTCCCTGGTCCGCGACGCGGGGGCCGAGTTGACCTGGACCAAGTTGTCCGGCTCCCATGTGGCCGAGGTAGCCCAGTCCGGGTTGGTCACCTTTGCCGGCAGCCAGGACGGCGGCTTCCTCTTCCCCCGGTTCATGCCCGCCTTCGACGCCGTGATGACCCTGGCCAATCTCCTGGCCATGCTGGCCACCACCGGTCTGCGTCTGTCCAAGCTGGCCAGCGGAGTGCCTCGATTCCATGTGGCCCACGAGACGGTGGTCACCCCTTGGGAGCAGAAGGGGATGGTGATGCGGACCATGGTCGAGGATCACAAGGACAGCGATCTGTTGTTGGTCGACGGGGTCAAGATCGTGACCGATGACGGCTGGGCGTTGGTCCTGCCTGATCCCGAGGATCCCGTGACCCACATCTGGGCCGAAGCCGACAGCGCCCGGGAGGCGTCGACCCGGGCTCAGGAGATGTCCCGCCGCATCCGCCAGATGCTGCGCTGACCCCGCCTCGGCCCGGGCTCGGGGAGTATTAGGGTCCCGGCCATGAACGTGCCCGAGGGCCGGCGCTACACCCAGGACCACGAGTGGGCTCTGCTCGATGAGGGTCGGGTGCGCATCGGCATCACCGACTACGCCCAGGACGCCCTGGGCGACGTGGTGTTCGTCCAGCTGCCCGAGCCCGGCACCGAGGTGCAGGCTGGTTCCGCCATCGGGGAGGTGGAGTCGACCAAGTCGGTCTCGGATGTCTACGCCCCGGTGTCGGGGCGGGTGGTGGAGATCAACACCGAATTGTCCGATACCCCCCAGCGGCTCAACGAGGACCCCTACGGGGAGGGCTGGATCTGTGTCATCGAGCCGTCCGAGCCGGGATCGGTGGAAGCGCTCATGGAGGCATCCGCCTACTCAGAGCTGATCTCGGGCTGAGTCGGGGCGCAGCAGCCGCCTGTCGGCCAGGTGAGCGGCCGGCGGGCATCCGGGGGCGCCGCCCGCGGGGGATGGGCCCGGAGCGGGTAGCTTGAAAGGGTGTTCTGCAACCAGTGCGGGCACCGCAATCCGGCGGGCTCCAATTTCTGTTCGTCTTGCGGTGCGGTTCTCGAGCCGGCCTCGACCGAGGACACCACTCTGGTGTTCGCCCCGGTGACAGGAGCAGGAGAGCCTGTGGAGGAGGAGGTCAGCGTCCAGATCCCCGCTCTGGTAGAGGGGATGGGGATGTTGGTGGTCAAGCGCGGCCCCAACGCCGGCTCCCGTTTCGTTCTCGATCAGGACACCACCCACGTGGGCCGCCACCCCGAGAGTGACATCTTCCTGGACGACATCACTGTGTCCCGCCGCCACGCCGAGATCGTCCGGCAGGGCGACGGTTACGCGGTGCGCGACGTGGGTTCGCTCAATGGCACCTACCTGAACCGGGAACGGATCGAGGACGCCCGCCTCGACAACGGGGATGAGGTGCAGATCGGAAAGTTCAAGCTGGTCTTCCTGGCCGGCCCTCCCGAGGACTGACCTGCCACGGCTCCAATGACCGAGCGGTCCTATCTCTCGATCGGTGACGTACTCAACCTGCTCAAGGAGGAGTTCCCTGACGTCACCATCTCGAAGATCCGCTTCCTCGAGAGCCAGGGCCTGCTCGATCCGGAGCGCACGCCGTCGGGCTACCGGAAGTTCTACCCCCCGGATGTGGACCGGCTGCGGTGGATCCTCCTGCAGCAGAAGGAGCACTTCCTTCCTCTCAAGGTGATCAAGGACCGTCTGGTTGCCCCCGAAGGCGGGGAGCTCGGGCCCGAAGCCGAGGCTGGATCGGCGGGGGAGCCGGACTTGGCCTCGAAACCGGCCGGCCGGCCGGCTCCGGCCCTGGTGGCGTCCACCGGCCGAGGCCGGGCCGGTGCCGGCGGGGACACTGTCATCGCCCCAGCCGTACCGGTCCCGAACCCGGCGTCCAGCTCGCCCGCCCCCGCCCGCCCCCTGCGTTCCCCGGCGCTGCCGCCGGCGGCCGCCCGGCTGCCCGTCCCCGCTCCCGATGCTCCCGAGGACCCGGCCGAGGAGGCCATCAGCCTGACCCTGGAGGAGCTCCTCGTCCGCACCGGGCTGGCCGCCGCCGAGGCCCGCGAGCTCGAGCGCTTCGGCTTGATCTCGGGCCGGTCGGTAGCCGGAACCGTCTACTACGACTCCGACGCCACCGCCGTGGCCCACCTGGCCGCGGAGTTGTCCCACTACGGGGTCGAGGCTCGCCACCTGCGCATGTACAAAACGGCGGCCGAGCGGGAGGCCGGGTTCTTCGAACAGATCGTCACCCCGCTGCTCAAGCAGCGCAACCCCCGCTCCCGTCAGGAGGCGGTGGAGACCGTCCACACCCTCTCCGCCCTGGGTGAGCGACTGCGTCGGTCCCTGCTGCGGATGGCCCTTCGCGACCTCACCGGCGGCTGAGGTCGGGCCGGCTTCTCGACCTACGAGCGCAGGGTCGGGAGCGGTAGGCTCAAAGCCATGGTCGAGGTTCAGCTGAGCGCCGTCCAGGTTGACCTGCAGACCAAGAATCCGGTGGTCCTCCTCCAGGAGAAGGAGGGGCTGCGGACCCTACCGATCTTCATCGGACCGGCCGAAGCCCGGGCCATCGCCCTGGTACTGGAGGGTCACGTGCCGGAAAGGCCCCTCACCCACGATCTCATCCGGGATCTGCTTGGCAGTCTGTCGGCCCGGTTGGAGCGCCTGGTCATAACCGAGTTGAGGGACAAGACCTACCTGGCCGAGATGCACCTGGATGTCAAGGGCGACGCCGTCACCGTGTCCTGCCGGCCCTCGGATGGCATAGCCGTGGCCCTCCGCACCCAGACCCGGATGTACGTAGACGATGACCTACTGGAGGCGGAGGGGATCGTCCTGCAGGCCGACTCCGAAGACGAGGATGATCTGGAAGCAGAGGAGCCCGAGGAGCTGGTCGAACACTTCCGGGAGTTCATCCAGGCCGTGCGCCCGGAGGACTTCGCCTGAGCCTGGATCTTTCACCCTGGCCAGCCCGGCCCGGAGTCGCTAACCTATCTCACATCAGCGTAACTACGCCGATGTGAGGAGGGACTCATGAGCCAGGAGAGCCTGACAATCGATGATGGCGCCGGCCCGGAGTCCGACCGAACCCAGCCGCCGCCGGCGGGTTCCGATGATGGCTTCCGGGGCCCTCAGGTCTGCTCCATCGCGGGCATCTCTTACCGCCAGCTGGACTACTGGGCCCGCACCGACCTGCTGCGCCCGTCCATCAGCGAGGCCAAGGGCAGCGGCAGCCAGCGGCGCTACTCCTATCAGGACCTGGTCGAGCTCAAGGTCATCAAGCGCCTGCTCGACGCCGGCCTGTCCCTCCGGTCGGCCCGCCGGGCCCTGCAGTGCCTCCGGGATGGAATGGGCGAGGACGTGGCCAGCGCCAACCTGGTGCTGGGGGAAGGGAGCTCGGTCCTGGTCCGTTCGGGGGAGGAGATCATCGACCTGCTCAAGGGAGGCCAGGGGGTGCTCAATATCCTGGCTCTCGACGGGGTGGTGTCCGAGCTGGACGCCGCCATCACCAGCCTGCCGACGGCCCGAACCGGCACCCGCAGTCCGGTGGCCGAGCCGACCCTGCGCACCGGCACCGGCCGCTAATTCCGGGCCGGTCCCCAGCCCGGGGCACAACCCGAGCGGCGCGGTGGGGACGGAACAGCTGCTGGTGCGGGTGGCCCGGATGACGCCCGGGGCCCATTAGCCTCATCGCGTGGACGTAGCCCGCAGGTCGCCCCTCGATGCGGCGCACCGGCGGGCCGGAGCCAAGATGGTCGACTTCGGCGGCTGGGAGATGCCCCTTTCCTATCCTGGGGGGACCCTGGCCGAGCATCAGGCCTGCCGCAGTTCCGTGGCCGTCTTCGATGTCAGCCATCTGGGCACGGTGCGGATCGAAGGCCCAAGCGCGTTTGCCTCCCTCCAGGCGGCCCTGACCAACGATCTGGGCCGGATCGGACCGGGCCGGGCCCAGTACACCCACCTGCTGGACGAGGAGGACGCCTCGGTCCTGGACGACATCATCGTGTGGTGGGCCGAGGCCGACCGCTTCGACGTCATGCCCAACGCCTCCAACACCGAGCGGGTGGTGGCGGCCATCGGCGGAGTCGACGTCACCGCCGAGCGGGCCGTGCTGGCCGTTCAGGGCCCGGGAGCCCGCCGACTGATGGAGGCGGTGGCCCCGGAGGCGGCCGGCACTCCCCGGTTCCGGGTCGGTCGATTCGGATGGCACGGCGTTGAGATCACCGCCGCCGGCACTGGTTATACCGGTGAGGACGGGGTGGAGTGCGCCGTGCCGGCCGAAGCGGCCGAGGGCTTCTGGGAGGCGGTGGTGGCCGCCGGGGCTGTTCCGGCCGGCCTGGGGGCCCGGGACACCCTGCGTCTGGAGGCGGGCCTTCCCCTTCACGGCCACGAGCTCGGACCGGGGATCACGCCCCTGCAGGCCGGGCTGGGCTGGGTGGTCGGCTGGGACAAGGGTGACTTCCGGGGCCGGGCTCCCCTGGAGGCGGAGCGCCGGCGCGGTCCCCATCGCCGTCTCCGGGGGCTGGTGGTGGAAGGCCGCCAGCCGCCCCGGGCCGGCTACGGGGTCCGGGTCCAGGGAAGTCCGGACGAGGTCCAGGGTGACGTCCAGGGCGAGGTGACAAGTGGCAACTTCTCCCCGGTGTTGGGAACGGGCATAGCTATGGCCTTCCTGCCCCCCGAGGTGGGACCGGGGGCGGAGGTCGAGATCGACATGCGGGGCCGTCCGGCTCCCGCCCGAGTTGTGAAGATGCCCTTCGTGGGCGGGAAGGGCTGAACGCCTTGGCCGGATACGTCCCCCACTCCCAGGAGGAGATCGAGTCCATGCTCGGCTTCCTCGGACTGGGCCACGTCGACGAGCTGTATTCGGCCGTGCCCGTCGCCCTGCGCCTGGCCGGCGGGCTCGATCTCGCCCCCGGGATGGCCGAGGCCGACGTCCTTGACACTCTGGCCGGCCTGGCCGGGGCCAATCGTGCCGCCGAGCTGGTCTGCTTTGCCGGGGGGGGTGCCTATGACCACGACATCCCGGCCGCCACCCGGGCCCTGGCCGGCCGTTCCGAGTTCGTGACGGCCTACACCCCCTACCAACCCGAAGTCGCCCAGGGCGTCCTGCAGGCTCTGTTCGAGTTCCAGACCATGCTGTGCCGCCTGACCGGGCTGGAGGTGAGCAACGCCTCGCTCTACGACGGGGCCAGCGCCTGTGTGGAGGCGGTCAACCTGGCCGTCGCCCAGGCCGGGCGCCAGACGGTGTGGATCTCCCAGGGAGTGCATCCGCATTGGCGCCAGGCCATCGCCACCTTTGCCGTCGGGACCGGGCACCGCGTCATCGAGGCGCCGCTGTCCGGAGGGGTGACGGCCTGGCCCGAGCCCGACTCCGCCGCTGGGGAAGCGCCGGCGGCGCTTCTGGTCCAGACTCCCAACTTCCTGGGTTGCCTGGAGGACCTGGCCCGGGCCCGGGCCGTGGCCGACGCCCACGGGGCCCTGCTCCTGGTGGCCTCCGATCCCATCAGCGCCGGGATCCTCCGCACCCCGGGGGAGCTCGGGGCCGATGTGGTGGTGGGGGAGGGTCAGGCCCTGGGAATGTCCCTGGGCTTCGGCGGGCCCTACCTGGGTCTGTTCACCTGCCGTCCCTCTCTGGTCCGACGCCTTCCCGGCCGCCTGGTGGGAGAGACGGTGGACACCGAGGGCCGGCGGGCCTACGTCACCACCCTGCGGGCCCGGGAGCAGGACATCCGCCGGGAGAAGGCCTCCTCCAACGTCTGTACCAACCAGACCCTGATGGCGGTCACGACCGCCATCCAGCTGGCGTGGCTCGGCACCAACGGCCTGCGGGAGCTGGCCCTGCGCTGTGCCCGGGGGACGCGGTACTGCCGGGAGGCCCTGGTTGGCATCGACGGTGTCGAACTTGCCGCGCCTGCTCCGGTGCTGCGGGAGTTCACGGTGCGGACCCCGGTGGCCGCCCCGGTCCTGATCGAGAGGATGGCGGATGAGGGCTTCCTGGCCGGGCTGGCCGCGGGCGAGGGCTTCGAGGGCAGCCCGTACGAGGACTGCCTGGTGGTGGCGGTGACGGAGCGGCGCACCCGGGCCCAGATCGATGCCTTTGCCGCTGCCTTCGAAAAGGCGGTCCGATGAGCGACCGGCGGACATCAACCGGCGCCACCCTGTCTGCCGCCACCACCCCGGGGGCGGGCCGCTCGGTGAGTGCCCCGCTGATCGGGCGGGAACACGAGCCGACCATCTTCGAGTTCTCCCACCCGGGCCGGCGCTCCTGGTCGTTTCGGCACACCGGCGTACCGGAGTGGGGTGCGGAGGAGTTGGTCCCGGATGCCTTCCGTCGGGACGAGCCGGTACCGCTGGCGGAAGTGTCCGAGCGGGACCTGGTGGCCCACTTCACCCGGCTGTCGCATCGGCAGTACTCCGTCGATCTGGGGGCTTACCCGCTCGGGTCCTGCACCATGAAGTACAACCCCAAGGTCTGCGACGAGGTCGCCGTTCTGCCCGGGTTGACCCGGGTCCACCCCGGAGCCCCCGGTTCGCTCACCCAGGGCTGGTTGGAGTTGCTGGTCCGGCTGGAGGAGGCGCTGTGCGCCATCACCGGCATGGCCGCCGCCACCCTGCAGCCCGCCGCCGGCGCCGCCGGGGAGCTGACCGGCCTGCTCCTTATGCGGGCCTGGCATGAGCAGGCCGGCCGCCAGCGCCGGCGGGTGATCATCCCGGACTCCGCCCACGGCACGAACCCGGCTTCGGTGACCCTGGGCGGCTACGAGGTCACCACCGTCCCCTCCGACGCCAGGGGCTGTGTGGATCTGGCTGCCCTGCGCGCCGTCCTCGACGACGAAGTAGCCGGCATCATGCTCACCAATCCCAACACCCTCGGCCTGTTCGAGGAGGACATCGTGGAGATGGCCGCGGCCGTGCACGAGGTCGGCGGCCTGCTCTATTACGACGGTGCCAACCTCAACGCCATCCTTGGGGTCACCCGCCCGGGGGACATGGGCTTCGACATCGTCCACATGAACCTGCACAAGACCTTCGCCACGCCCCACGGTGGGGGAGGACCCGGGGCCGGCCCTGTAGCCGTATCACCCCGGCTGGTCCCGTTCCTGCCCGGACCCCGGCCCGTTCGCCTGGCTCCCGACGCCACCGACGCCACCGGGGATGCCTTCGGCTGGTCCATGCCTCCCCGTTCCATCGGCCGGGTCCACGGCTGGCACGGAAATGCCCTGGTTCTGGCCCGGGCCTACGCCTACATCCTGGCCAACGGCGGAGACGGCCTGCGTCAGGTGGCCGATGCCGCCGTGCTCAACGCCAACTGGCTGCGCCAGAGGCTGTCGGGGACCTACGACATCCCCTTTGACCGCCCCTCCATGCACGAGTTCGTGGCGTCCACCGCTTCGCTCAAGAAGCGCACCGGCCTGCGGGCCCTCGATGTGGCCAAGCGGTTGCTGGAGGAGGGCTTCCACTCACCGACGGTCTATTTTCCATTGATCGTGGACGAGGCTCTCATGATCGAGCCGACGGAGACGGAAAGCCCCCAGACGCTGGAGGAGCTGGCCACGGCCCTGGAGCGCATTGCCGAGGCGGCCGCCAGCGAAGGCGGGTTGGAGGACGCCCACGCTGCCCCCCGGACCACGCCGGTCGGCCGGGTGGATGAGGCCCGGGCGGCCCGACAGCTGATCCCCACCTACGACGCCCGGCCCTAGGTGCTGGGCGCCCCTTGCTTGGCTTCCTTCTCGGCGTGGTGGGACTGGATGGCACCGATGACGGCGGTGGTGGCGGCGCCGATGAAGGCGGGGCGGTTCTCGGCGGCCCAGTTGCGGGACTCCACGGCCTTCTGGGCCGAGCCCTGGAACCGGGGCATGACCTCCTTGGCGAAGAGCTCATAGGAGGCTTGGGTGGCGGCCGGATCGGCCCAGTCGTGGGCCATGAACAGGTAGGTCCCGAAGCCGCCGGACTGGTTCTGGAGGCGCTCGATCTGGGCCACGGCCATCTCCGGGGTGCCGATCACGGCCAGGCCGGAGCCATTGATGGCTTCCACCAACTGGTCGGGGTCGTCCGACTCGGGGGCCAAGGGCAGGGCGGCCACATTCCGGAAGTAGTCGATCCAGTCGGCCAGTCCGTAGGCGACGTCAGCCCGGGCCTGCTCCTCGGTGGGGGCGATGTGCATGGGCCCGACCAGGCGCCAATTGGCCCGGTCCACGGTTTGGCCGAACTCGGCCGCCCGTTCCTCCAGGGTCTGCCAGTGGGATCCGAGAACGTCGAAGCCGCCGCTGTTGGTCGCCCCCAGGGACAACAGGCTGCAGCCGAAGCGGCCGGCGGCCCGGGGCCCGGCCGGGGAGACCTGGGCGGCCACCGCCACCTCGAAGCAGGGGTAGGTGTAGGGGCGCAGCTGCAGGCGGGCGTCGCGCAGGCTGAACCACGAGGTCTCCCGATTGACCGGCTCGGAACCGTCCAAAAGGGCCAGGATGGCCTCCAGGGACTCCTCCATCATCTCCCGCTGGCGCTGGGTGTCGATGCCCATCATGAAGGCGTCGGAGGGAAGGGCACCCGGGCCGACGCCGAAGAGCACCCGGCCCCGGGTCAGGTGGTCGAGTAGCACCATCCGGTCGGCCAGGATCAGCGGGTGGTGGTAGGGCAGGGAGCTGACTCCGGTTCCCAGTTTGATGTGCTTGGTCCGTTGCGAGGCCACGGCTATGAAGACCTCGGGGGAGGCGATGATCTCGTAGCCAGCCGAGTGGTGCTCCCCGAACCAGGCCTCGTCGTAGCCGAACTCATCCAGGCGGGTGATCAGCTCCAGGTCGCGCTCCAGGGCCAGGGTCGGGTTCTGACCCGAGGGATGGAAAGGGGCGAGGAATATGCCGAAGCGCATGGGCCGGTCCATGCCGGTGATGCTTGTTCATGGGCGGGACCGGGGTCAATCGCCCCTTAGCAGCCGGGCTCCCTCAGGCATCAAGATGTCCTGGTGCCGGTTCCGAACCTCGTCCGCGAGCTCTGCGGGCAGCTACTCATCCAGGTGGACGGCGAGGCGCCCGG
>Ga0307372_10011064_pt1 | contig 12103 bp, 11 predicted proteins | sample OX1MG_FD_202533 | JGI IMG/M metagenome (GOLD analysis project Ga0307372, IMG submission 202533) | Soil microbial communities from Risofladan, Vaasa, Finland - OX-1 | ecosystem: Environmental > Terrestrial > Soil > Coastal area > Acid sulfate soil | place: Finland: Risofladan, Vaasa | collected...
AGATATTCGCGGATCGCCGCCCCCAGCCCGGGTGGCGGTCCGCCGTCAGCCGCCATCCGACGCGGGAGCGCGACCCGCTTCTGCCCGGTCGATGAGTTCGCGCGCCCCGGCGAGGGCGGTGGCTCCGCCGTTGGGACCGGCGAGCATCGCGGCGAGCTCGACGATCCGACCCTCGCGGTCGAGGCGTCGGACCTCCGTCACCGTCCGACCGTCGCGTTCGCGCTTGAGGATCCGGTAGTGGACGTCGGCGTGGGCGGCGATCTGGGGCAGATGGGTCACGCACAGCACCTGGTGACGGAGGGCCAGCGTCCGCAGCGCCCGTCCGACCGGATCGGCGCTCCGCCCGCCGATGCCGCTGTCGATCTCGTCGAATACGAGCGTCGCGGTCTCGTCGGCGGCGGCGAGAACGCTCTTGATCGCGAGAGCCACCCGACTCGCCTCTCCCCCGGAGGCGATCCTCGAGAGCGGCCGGGCCGGCTCGCCGGCGTTTGGAGCGATCCGGAAGACGACGATGTCGACCCCGCTCTGGTCGAACGCGACGGCGTCGCCATCCACCTCGACCGCCTCCTCGTCGGCGGCCGCCGCTCGCCGTCCGACGGCGATCTCGAACGACCCTGGCCGGAATCCGAGGACCTCGAGTTCGGCGCCGATCGCCGGCGCGAGCCGGTCCGCCGCCGCACGACGCCGGGTGGACAGCGCCGCGGCGGCGGCCGCGATCGTCGCCAGGAGGCCGGCTGCGTCGGCGCTTCGGCGGGCCCGCTCATCGTCGAGGCCACGCAGGCGCCCGGCTTCCTCGAGCGAGCGCTGACCGTGGGCGATGACCGCCGCCTCGTCGCCCCCATAGCGCCGTTCCAGACCCCAGATGACGCTCCGTCGCTCCTGCAGCGTCGCGATCGTGGCCGGGTCGCGGGCGCCGTCGTCCGCCATCGCCCGGACGTCGCCGCCGAGATCGTCGACATCGGCAAGGGCCGCTGCGAGGCGGTCGGCGACGGGGTCGAACCGCGGATCGACGCGAGCGAGGTGGCGGGCCTCACGTTCAGCGAGGGCGAGGGCGTCGCGGGCACCGCTCCCCTCCCCCGCGATCGCCTCGTGGATCGCGGCCAGGCCGCGGGCGATCGCCTCGCCGTGCTCGACCGCCGAGAGCCGGGCTTCGATCTCGGCGGCCTCGCCGACCCGCAGGCGAGCAGCGGCGATCTCGGTCGCCTCGTGCTCCGCGATCTCGAGGCGTCGCGCCAGTTCCGCGGGTTCGATCGCGAGACCGGCGAGGGCGGCGCGGTTCTCGCGCCATCGTTCGACGGCGACCGATACCGCCGTCCGCAGGTCGTCGTGACCGCCGAACGCGTCGAGCAGCTGGCGCTGCCAGCGCTCGTCGAGGAGCCGCTGCTGGTCGTGTTGGCCGTGGATCTCCACGAGCGGGGCGACGGTCTCGGCCAGCCGCGCGGCGGTGACCGGCTCGTCGTCGAGGCGGGCCGTCGAACGACCGGCGGCCGACACTTCGCGAGTGGCGATGAGCGGTTCCGGGAGGCGGTCGAAGAGCGCGACGACGCGGGCGCTGTCCGTACCGTGCCGGACGAGGCCGGGATCGGCGCGGGCACCGAGGACCAGGCCGAGGGCATCGATGAGGAGGCTCTTGCCTGCCCCGGTCTCTCCGGTGATGACGTTGAGACCCGGGCCGAACTCGAGCTGCAGGCGGTCGATGAGGGCGAGGTCGGTCACCGTCAGCTCGAGGAGCCGGCCAACCCCGAGATCGGACACTGTCCGGAGGGTCGCGTCCGGTCGGCCGGGACGCTCGCCGACGCTCACGACGGCAGGAGCTCGACCTTGTGCCGCAGGAGATCCCAGAACGGCTGGCCGCCCTTCGGCTCGATGAGCCGGATGGGTCGCTCGATCGCTCGCACCTCCACCGCGTCGCCGACCTCGAGGCGGCGGTCCTCGCGACCGTCGATGCTCACGAGCGCCTCGTGCGCGTCGACGACCCGGCAGCGGACGATCTGGCGCGGGCTGACCACGATCGAGCGGATCGAGGCGAGGTAGGCGGCGATCGGTGTGACGATGAGGTTGCGGCTCGACGGGTCAACGATCGGCCCGCCGGCCGAGAAGGCGTAACCGGTGGACCCCGTCGGGGTCGAGATGACGAGACCGTCGGCGATGAACGTCGCGACGTGCGACGGTCCGACCGCCACATCGAGGCGGCAGACCCGGGCGAGTTCGCCGCGTGCGATCACCACGTCGTTGAGGGCGATGAAACGTTCGCCCTCGATCGCCCGACCGCCGGGAAGGATCCGTGCCTCGATCGTCATCCGTTCGTCGATCCGGGATTCACCGTTGGCGACCTGGCCGAGGACGGTTTCGAGCTCATTGGCCTCGACCTTCGAGAGGAATCCGATCTTGCCGAGGTTGACCCCGAGGATCGGCACGTCGACCTCCGCCACCGCCCGGGCCGCGCGGAGGAACGTCCCGTCGCCGCCGAGCACGACGAGGACGTCCGTCGTCGGCAGCTCGGCGAGCAGCGTCTCGAGTTCGCCCGACGGCGCCGCCCATGCCTCGATCGAACGAGTGTGGCACCAGGCGGTGGCCCGATCGCGCAGCTCGATCGCCGCCGGGATCGTCGGATTGAACGCGAAGCCGATCCGCCGGATCGTCATCCGTCGGTCACCGCGGCGATCCGGGCGAGGAGCTCCGGTGCCGGTCCGGCGGGCCGCCTCGACGCCGATGGCCGGTCGGGAGCCGCGGCAGCATGCCAGCCGGCAGGCACGAGCAGGTCGAGCAGGAACTCACGATTGCCCTGCGGGCCGAGGATCGGCGACGCGACCACGTCGCGCGGCTCCAGGCCGAGCCCGTTCGCGGTCGCGACGATCCGCTCGAGCACCTCCCGATGGAGCGCCGGCTCACGGACGACCCCGCTGTCCGTGCGTCCCTTGCCCACCTCGAACTGCGGCTTGACGAGCGGGACGAGGTGGCCGCCGCGGGTCGGTTCCAGGCAGGCGGCGACCGCGCCGAGGATGACCTCGAGCGAGATGAACGAGACGTCGATCACGGCGAGGTCGACCGCCTCCGGCAGGACCCCGGCGCCGAGCGTCCGGGCATTGGTCCGTTCCATCGAGACGACCCTCGGATCGGCCCGGAGCGGTTCGGCGAGCTGTCCGCGACCCACGTCGAGAGCATAGACACGGCTCGCGCCGCGCTGCAACAGGACATCGGTGAACCCGCCGGTGGACGCCCCGACGTCGAGGCAGACGAGACCACGCGGATCGATCGAGAAGGCGTCGAGGGCGGCGGCGAGCTTGTGGCCGCCGCGGCTGACATACGGGTCGCGCTCGACGACGGCGATGGCGACGACCGGGTCGACGAGATCGCCGGGCTTGCGATCACCCCGGGCCGCGTCACCGTCCCCCACCCGGACCCGACCGGCGAGCAGGTAGGCGGCCGCCCGCGTCCGCGATGGCGCGATCCCACGCTCGACGAGGAGCTGGTCCAGGCGGACCCGTTGCTGACGAACGGTCGGCGAACGCATCGCGCCATCCTCGCACACGGCGGTCCACCCGGCCGTCGCTCAGCTCGCCGCCGCGCCCTCTGTCGCGTGTCCCGGCGCGGCGTGGATCGTCGCCAGCGTCTCACCGATCTGGGCGGCGAGACCGGCGGCGTCGAGGCGCAGCAGGTGGCGCAGGTCCGAGACGGACCCGTGATCGACGAAACGGTCGCCCGGGATCCCGAGGATCCGTAGCGGCACGTCGCGATACGACGGGTCGCCGAGGCGGGCGTCCTCGAACAGCTCCAGCACGGCGGACCCGAAGCCGCCGCTCACGACGCTCTCCTCCACGGTCACGAGGAGCTGCTTGCCGCGGGCCTCGTCGAGGATGAGCTCACGATCGAGCGGCTTGGCGAACCGGGCGTTCAGGACGGCCACCGACCAGCCGTCGGCGGCGAGCAGCTCGGCCGCCTCGCGGGCCCGGGCCACGATCGGCCCGAACCCGACGATGAGGACGTCCGTGCCGGCCCGGATCAGCTCGCCCCGGCCGATCGGAAGGATCGCCGGTTCCAGCGCCGGCAACCCGAAGCCCGCGTCGCGCGGATAGTGGATCGCGAACGGATGCTCCTGCGCCAGCGCCGTGCGAAGGAGCGAGCGGAGCTCCTGTTCGTCCTTCGGGGCGGCGATCACGAGGTTCGGGAGCTGGCGCTGGACCGGCAGCGTGAACATCCCCTGGTGGCTCGTGCCGTCCTCGCCGACCAGCCCGGCTCGATCGACCGCGAGGATGACCGGCTGGTCGTTCTGGCAGACGTCGTGGACGGTCTGGTCGAACGCCCGCTGGAGGAACGTCGAGTAGATGGCCACGACCGGGCGGGCGCCGCCCATCGCGAGCCCTGTCGCCAGGGTGACTGCGTGCGGCTCGGCGATCCCGACGTCGATGAAGCGGTCCGGGTACTCGGCCTGGAAACGGTTGAGGCCGGTGCCGGTCGGCATCCCCGCCGTGATCGCCACGATCCGCCGGTCCTCACGGGCGGCCTCGATCAGCTCGCCGACGAAGACGGCGGTGTAGTTCGGCGCCTTCACGGATTCGACGATCGGCGTCGGCGGAGCGGCGTCGTCCGACATCGATTCCGTGGGCATGGCGGGCCGCACGGGCTGACGACGCGCCTCTGCGCCCTCCGTCGGCGGGATCTCGCGCATCGGCGGCAACGCCGCGCCGTGGAAGCCGACCTGGTCCGTCTCCGCCGGCCGGTAGCCGCGACCTTTCTGCGTCCGCACGTGGACGATCACCGGGCCGGGCAGGTCGAGGGACCGCCCGAGGGTGTCCTCGAGGGTACCGAGGTCGTGGCCCGGGACGACCCCGACGTAGGTGATGCCGAGATCCTCGAACAGGCTGCCCGGCTGCTGGATGAACTGGACGAAGGAACGCCGCACGCGCTTCGAGAGCTCGAGGGCGGTGTCACCGACGATCGGCAGCCGCTCGACCGCCCGGTCGTAGGCGGTCTTGCTCGTCTGCCAGGCGGTCGAGAGCTTGATCGTCGAGAGGTACTTGGAGAGCGCCCCGACGGTCGGGCTGATCGACATCTCGTTGTCGTTGAGCACGATGAGGATCCGGGTCTGGCGCTGGCCGATGTCGTTGAGCGCCTCGAACGAGAGGCCGCTCATGAGCGCGGCGTCGCCGACGACGACGGCGATCCGCTCGCGGCCGTGGCGCAGGTCGCGGGCCGTCGCGAGGCCTTCCCCGATCGAGAGGCCGGTACCGGCATGACCGCCGTCGAAGACGTCGTGTTCGGACTCGGATCGCCGTGGGAAGCCGCCGATCCCGTCGAGCTGCCGGAGGGTGGCGAACCGCGCCAGCCGCCCGGTGAGGAGCTTGTGGGGATAGGCCTGGTGGCCGGTGTCCCAGACGATCCGGTCGCGTGGGGAATCGAGCAGCCGGTGGAGGGCGATGGTCAGTTCGACCACCCCGAGCGAACTCCCGAGGTGCCCGCCCGTCCGGGCGACGGTTCCGATGATGGTCTCCCGGATCTCGGCGGCGAGCTCCTCGAGCTGTGCCGCATCGAGGCCCCGCAGGTCTGCCGGGCCGCTGAGGTTGGGGAGGATCGCCACGTCCGGATACGCTCCTCGGAACGGTTTGGTCAGGAAGGGTCGGCCGCGCCATGCTCGACGCGGATGGGAGTCTACGCCGACGGCCGGCGGGCGTCCGGCGAGGCGTCCGTGGAGGCGTCGCGCCGCATCCTCCTGCGCGTCAGCCGCGCGCCCTCAGCCGCGGAGCGTCAGCCGCGAGCCTCATCCGCGTCGTCATCCCGCTCGCCGCCCGGGATGACGACCGACTCCAGCCGACCGCCTCCACGTTCGACCAGCCGCTCCATGCGGAGGCGGGCATCCGCGAGCAGTCGCGAGCAATGCGCCTCGAGGGCGACGGCGCGTTCGTAGAGCTCGATGGTCGCCTCGAGCGGCGTCCCACCGGTCTCGAGCGTCGCGACGGTCCGTTCGAGTTCGGCGAGCGCCGCGTCGAAGGTCAGCGGCGCGATCGTCGCATCCGGCGCCGCGTCGCCGCCCGCCGCCGGATCACCGGTCTCGGTCATCGTCCCGTTCCTTTCGCTCGATCCGCTGCGTCAGCCGTGACGCGATCCGGATGCCGATGATGAAGCCAACGAGCGCCACCACGATGACGGCGACGGCGAGGAGTGCCAGCTCACCGATCATGAGCGAGCGCCGCTCATCGTGGACCGTCGGTCGTCGCCGTCAATCCGCCGTGGGCGAGCCGGATCTCCAGCTCCGTGCCGGGCGGTGCCGCGTCCGCCGTCCGGAGGATCAGTCCGTCGTCGGCGCGTCGGACGATCGCATACCCACGGTCGAGCGTCGCCTGCGGTCCGAGCGCCTCGAACGCGACCCTGGCTTCCCGCAGGCGGCCCTCGGCGCGGGCGAGTGCGGCGTTGACGAGCATCGGGGCGAGCTGTGCGACTCGGCCGAGACGTGCACCGTCCCGCCCGATCCGGCCGCCGGCGGCGACCGTGGCGCGGTCGAGCAGCAGACCAGACCGCTCGCGGGCGGCAGCGAGGCGGGCCGCCGGGTGGAGCCCGACGAGAACGCGCCGTTCGTGCGTGAGCTGCGCGGCGACCGAGGTGACCGCCCGTTCCGTCGCCACGCGACCGCGTCGCCCGACGGCCGCGATCCGGGCGAGCTCGTCGACCCGGTCCGGGACCACGAGTTCCGCGGCGGCCGAGGGCGTCGGCGCCCGGGCGTCCGCCGCGAAGTCGACGAGGGTGACGTCCGTCTCGTGGCCGATCGCGGACACCACCGGCCGCCGATGGGTCACGATCGCTCGCACCACCGCCTCCTCGTTGAAGGTCCACAGATCCTCGAGCGATCCTCCGCCGCGAGCGACGATCGTGAGCTCCGGCGCCTCCGTGCCGCGACCGGCGGCGACGAGATCGGTCGCCCAGCGGTCGATCCGCTCCAGCGCACGGACGACGCTCGCCGCCGCGCCATCACCCTGGACGAGGCACGGCGAGAGGACCAGCCGGGCGAGCGGCCAGCGTCGACCCAGCACCCTCGCGATGTCGTGCCAGACGGCGCCCGTCGCGCTCGTCACCACGGCGACCGTCGCCGGCCGCGGCGGCAGGGCGCGCTTGCGGGCGCCATCGAACAGTCCGTCCGCACTGAGCTTCGCCTTGAGCGCCTCGAAGCGGATGGCGAGGTCGCCGAAGCCGGCGGGCTGGATGGAGTCCACATAGAGCTGATAGACGCCACCCGGTTCGTAGACGTCGAGGCGACCATGGGCGACGATGCGCAACCCGACGCGGGCCTCGAAGGCGGAGGCCAGGCGATCCTCGCGGAACCAGATGCAGGCGAGCTGGCTGCGTTCGTCTTTCAGGTTGAAGTAGCCGTGGCCGGCGCTCGAGATCGTCACCCGTCCGACCTCGCCCTCGACCCACAGGTCGCGCAGCCGCTCCGCCTCGCGGACGGCGTCGCGGACCGCCCGGGTGACATCGCTCACTGCGAGGATCCGCGGTCGCTGCGGCGCGACGGGCGTCTCCGCGTCCCAGGCCGGCAGTGCCCAGTCCGGTGGCTCGAGCGGGTCGCTCACCGGTCAGACGCGGGTCTGGTACTCCCCCGTCCGCGTATCGACGCGGATGGTGTCGCCCTCGCTCACGAAGATCGGCACCTGGACGACGAGGCCGGTGTCCGTCTTCGCCGGCTTGCGCGCACCGGTCTGGGTGTCACCCGCGAAGCCCGGCTCAGTCTCCACGACCGTCAGGTCCACGGTGACCGGCAGCTCGACCCCGATCGTCTCGCCCTGATAGCTCGTCCGATCGAGGGTCATCCCGTCCTTGAGGTAGAGCGCCGCATCGCCGAGCTGCTCGGCCGTCAGGTGGAACTGCTCGTACGTCTCGTTCTCCATGAAGTGGAAATCGTCGCCGTCCCGATACAGGAACTGCACCGGCCGTCGATCGAGCTGGGCACGCGGCCACTTCGTCCCGGCCTGGACGCTCCGCTCGACCGTCTGACCGCGCTTGATGTTGCGGAGGGTGATCCGGACCTGGGCGGAGCCGCGGCCCATCTTGATGTGGTGATAGTCGAGGATCTGCCAGAGCTCGCCGTCGAGCTCGATCGCGACGCCCTTGCGCAGTTCACCGGTGCTGATCATGGGTGGAGGCTCCTGGGCTGGCGGTCGACGGCCGGAATGCGGGCACGGATCGCCGCGGAAGGTTTCGCTGGTCTGACGGATTGTAAGGCGGCGGGCCTCAGCCCACGCGAACGACGTCTCGCGGGAACGACGTCAGGAACTCCACCCGGCTGGCAGCCTGGTCGAGTACCACGAGGTCCTCGATCCGCACGCCGGTCTCGCCCGGCAGGTAGATGCCCGGCTCGACGCTGAACACGGTAGGGCTCGGAAGCGGATCGTCGGTCGCCCGCCGGCCGAGGCTCGGCAGTTCGTGGGTGGCGAGGCCGATCCCGTGACCCGTGCCGTGCCCAAAGCGATCGCCATGACCGGCCTCCTCGATCACCTGGCGGGCGAGCCGGTCCGCTGCGAGCCCGGAGATCGACTGACCCTCGCGGACAGCCTCCGCGATCCCATCGATCGCGGCAGCCTGGGCGCGCGCCACGACGCTGTACAGGGTGAGATCCCTGGCCGATGGCTCGCCGACGAACAGGGTGCGGGTCATGTCGCTGCGGTAGCCGTCGACGAGCGCGCCGAAGTCGAAGAGCAGAACCTCTCCCGGACGGATCGCTCGATCGCCCGGCGAGCCGTGCGGCAGCGCGGCCTCCGGGCCGGACAGGCAGGCGACGTCGAATGCGAGGGCGTCGGCGCCGCCGGTCCGGATCGACCATTCGAGGTCCAGCGCAAGGGACCGTTCCGTCCGCCCCGGCCGGATCTCCGGAAGCAGCCCGTGGAGGGCGCGGTCTGCCACGGCGCAGGCGGCCGCGATCCGCTCGAGCTCGGCCGGCTCCTTCGTCGCGCGATCCGCCTCGAGCCAGCCGTCGACCGGCACGAGCTCGACCCCCGGACTCGATGCGGCGAGCCGGCTCCAGCTGGCCTGGCTGACGAAGCTCGCTTCGAGTGCGATCCGAACGGGCGGCCGTCCGCCGAGCGACCCGAGGAGCGACGACCAGCGCTCCGGGAGATCGCCGTAGACCGCCTCCACCCTCGCCGCGGGAGCCTGCCGGCCCGCCTGCTCGGTGTAGCGGCTGTCGGCAAAGAGGATCACCTCGTCGTGTCCGACGATGAACTGGCCGGACGCGCCGGCGACCCGATCCTCGCCGTCGCCGAGCGCGAAACCGGTGAGGTAGCGACTGTGCTCGGGGCGGACGCCGTAGTAGGCGTCGAGTCCGGCGTCCGCCATCCGCTCGCGGAGTCGGGCGAGCCGCCTCGGTCGGGCGACGCGATCCGCCTCCGCCCAGCGGGCGCGATCGGCGGCTGTCGGGGGTGCGCTCATCGCTCGTTCACGGGGCCGCGTACTTGCGGACGTTGATCTCGTGCTGGGCCAGGGTCTTCGCGAACGCCGTCGTGTTCGACCCGTCGTTCTTCGCGACGAAGTAGAGATAGCCGGTCTGCGTGTCCGGGTGGAGCGCCGCGTCGATCGAGGCGAGCGAGGGCGAGCAGATGGGACCAGGCATGAGGCCGGGCGTCGTGTACGTGTCGTACTTCGCGAGTGCCGGCGGCACGCTCGAATCCTTGATCGGCCCGCTGAGCGGTCCCCAGAACGAGTACTGCGCCCACGACGCGAACGGCAGCCTGGCCAGCTTCACCGTGTCGTTGATGTAGAAGATCGTCGTGTCCGACTGGAGCAGCCGAGTCGGGAACAGCTTCGGGTTGAGGCGGTTCTGGAAGACCCCGGCGATGAGCGCCCGCTCGGAGTCGAGCTTGGCCTCCTGCTCGACGAGCGAGGCCATCGTGAGGACCTGGTAGAAGTTCAGGCCACGGCTCGCCGGCACGTTGAGCCGGGCGGGACCGACCTGCGCGTAGAACGCGTCGAGCATCTTGTCGATGAGCTGCTCCGGGGTGATCGACGGCAGGACCTCGTACGTCGCCGGGTAGAGGAAGCCCTGCAGCGACGCGCCGGACGGGATCTGCAGCCACGGATAGCGCTGCAGGATCGCCGCCGACGGATGCTCGGCGAGGTCGTAGAACTGCTGGACGTCCATCGTGACCGGCAGGGTCTGCAGTTCCGCCGCCATCTGCTCGATCCGCAGTCCTTCCCGGAACGAGATCTGGATGGCGAGACTCTTCGCCTGCAGGAGCGCCGTCACGAGCTGGTCGGGCGTCATGTCGCGACGCAGGATGAACGTCCCCGCCTCGAGCTTGTCGGTCAGGTTCCGCTCGATGGCGGTGAACACGAACGCCCGCGCATCGACGAGGAAGCCCTGCACCTGGAGGCGGGTGGCGATCCCGCGCGCGGTGTCACCCGGCGCGACGATGAACTCGACGTCCGTCGCGTCCGTGCTGGGAGCCGAGGTGAGCGCGGACCCGAGATCCTCCCTCACCAGGTCGGCGACGAACGGGATGCCGAGCGCGGTCGCGTTGTCCGACGCCCAGCCGACGATCGCGCCGGAGACCACCGGCCGCAGGACGGTGACGAGGGCCACGAGGACGAGCGCACCGAGGACGAGGGCGAAGGCGACGAACCGGAGGAGCCCGCCCAGCCCGCCCCCTCCCCTGCCGCGTCGACGGTTCCGCGGATCGCGGCGACCGGAACGGCCCGTCACCGGACGGGGCGTCGGCGTCCACTCCGCCTCCTCGAGGGGGTACGCCTGATCGTTCGCCTCATCGTGACCGTGGCGCAGCGGCCGACCTCCGCGGATCGTCATCGGTCGGCTCCTTCGGATCGTGCCCGCAACTCCGCTTCGAGGATGATAGCCGCGGCCTCGCGGTCGACGCGCTGGCGGTGGCGTTCGCGCTGTGCCGCGGTCGGCGGGCCGCCGGACCGGCCGCGCGGCATCCGGCCCACCCGCTCCTCCGCGAGCTGGCTCGAATGGCGTTCGTCGCGCAGCCCGACTGGCCGTCCCAGCCCCGCCTGGACCGCCTCCGCCCACGCCCGGCTCAGCTGCGCCTGCGGACCCTCCGAGCCGTCGCGATCGAGCGGCAGGCCGACGATGAGGGCGTCGATCCGTTCGGCGACCACGATCCGGTCGATCGCCACGATGTCGTCGGCCACGGTCCGGGCGCGCGGGATGGTGCGCAGTGCGACGGCTCCCCCACTGCCGTCGTCACCGACCGCGAGGCCGATCCGGCGCGCCCCGAGGTCGACCGCCAGGAGGCGGGTCACGGGGCGGCGCTCCCCGACGGCGCGACACTCGGCGCGAGGCTACGCGCCGGCGCACTCGGCGTGGCGCTCGGGGGGCCGGGCACGACGCTCAGGTCGATCCGGAAGTCGAAGTCCGGAATATGGTCGTTGAAGCCCGGCCAGAGGGTGATCGTGGCTGACCCGTACGGCGCGAGCGCTGCCTCCGCGTCGCTCACCGTATGGCCCTTGACGAGCTCCAGCAGAGCTGCCGCCGCCACGGTCCGGACCTCCTCCGCCGTCGCCCGCACGGGGAAGACGATCGAGCCGCCCTGGAGCCGACCCTTGCCGACGACGACCTGAGCGGAACCGGCGACGAGGGTGTAGTCGGCGGCGACCGACGATCCGAGCCGGGCGGCGGCGAGTGCCTCGACCGCCGAGAGGTCGACCGCGGTGACACTCCCGGTGGCCGTGAGGCCGTAGCTGAACGACGCGACCTGTTGGCCGACGAGTGTCGTGGGATCGACGCTCGCGATCGGCGGGGTCATCGCCTTCGTCTCGGGGAAGACGCTCGTGCCCGGCAGGACCTGCGACGGATCGGCGATCGTCGCGTCGAGCTGGGCGGAGAGCTGGGCGGTGAGGGCCGTCGTCGCGGCGTTGATGTCCGCCTGGGCCACGACGAGCGTCACGGTGTGCGTCCCGCCGCTCGTCGGCACCGGATTTCGAACCTGGATCTTGCGCGGGTTCTGGTTCGCCGGCGGGATCGCGATGGCGCCCGCGGGGACGTTGCCGGCGGTCCCACCCGCCACGGCCGTCACCGCGGTCGAGCCGGTGGTCGGCACGATGACGATGTTGCCGCCCGAGGAGACGAGCTGGGCCGGGTTGAGGATGACGACCGTGGCGG
>Ga0307372_10011068_pt1 | contig 12100 bp, 8 predicted proteins | sample OX1MG_FD_202533 | JGI IMG/M metagenome (GOLD analysis project Ga0307372, IMG submission 202533) | Soil microbial communities from Risofladan, Vaasa, Finland - OX-1 | ecosystem: Environmental > Terrestrial > Soil > Coastal area > Acid sulfate soil | place: Finland: Risofladan, Vaasa | collected...
TCCGGCGTGGACTTCACCGGCGCCGACCTCACCGATGCCCGGCTGGTGGGGGCGAACCTGGCCCGCGCGACGCTGCGGGGGACCCGGCTGGTCGGCGCACGCCTAGACGAAGCGGTGCTGGCCGGTGCGGACCTGCGGGACGCCGACCTGAGCCGGGTCCGGATGGCCCGCGCCGACCTGCGTGGCGTCTCGCTGGCCGGCAGCAAGTGGATCAGGGCGGCGCTGATCGACGTCACCGCGGACAGCCAGCTTGCCGCCGCGCCCGAACTGCGGGGCGCGGCGGTGACTCCCGGCCAGCCGGTCGAGGTGGAGTTCGCGCCTGCCTCGATCGGGGTGCCGTACGGGTTCAGCTTCCAGGCCAGCCGGCTCCCCGAGCCGGTCGCCTTCAGCGCCGACGGCAGCCTGTTCGCCGCAGGCAACGAAGACGGCGGGGTACTCGTCTGCGACAGCACATCCGGCCAGCCCGTGCGCACGCTGCGCGGGCATGAGGGCCGGGTCTACGCGGTGGCCTTCGACCGCGAGGACCGCATCCTCGCCACCGGGGCGAGCGACGGCACCGTCCGGCTCTGGGATCCCGCCGACGGCCAGTGCCTGCGAGTGCTCGACGGCCATCGGGAAGGCGTCTGGCCGATGGTGTTCAGCCCAGACGGAAGCGTGCTGGTCACCGGCGACGGCGACGGCATACTCCGCCTGTGGGATGTCGCGACAGGCCAGCTGCGCCATTCCTGTCCCGGCCACACCGCACCGATCTACACGGCCGCCTTCAGCCCCGACGGCGCACTGCTCGCGGTGGGTGACTCGGTCACCCTGCGCCGGTACGAGAGCACCAGCCTGGCGTGGCGCGAGATCGACGGTCATCTCGGCCCGGTCTACCGCGCTGCCTTCAGTCCCGCGGGCGACGTGCTCGCCGCCGGCGACCGCAGCGGGACGGTCCGGCTCTGGGACCGCGCGGGCAAGCTCAGCCACGAGCTGACCGGCCACGCCAGCCGCATCTACACGCTCTCGTTCCGCCCGGACGGCAGCTGCCTGGCCAGCGGCGACACCGCGGGGCAGATCCGGCTGTGGGACCCGCGGACCGGTGCGGCCATGGCCGATCTGGCCGGCCACCGTGCCGCGGTGTACTGGGTGGTCTTCAGCCCGGACGGCGAGACGCTGGCGAGCTGTGACAGCGACGGCGACGTCAGGCTGTGGGACGCCGCGACCGGCCAGGCCAGGCACCGGCTCTCTGGCCACAAGGCATCTGTGTGGCCGATGGCGTTCCGGCCGGACAGCAGCCAGCTCGTGACCAGCGGCAACGACGGCGTCTTGCGTATCTGGGACCCGCCAAGCGGGCAGTGCCGCCACGTCCTGCGCGGCCACGGGCGGCGGGTGACCGCGGTTAGGTTCAGCCCGGACGGCGGCCAGCTCGCCGCCATCGGCAACGACGGTGAAGTACGAATCTGGCAGCCGCACACAGGTCAGCGGCTCCGGCAGCTGGCCGGGACCGCCGACCGGCTGATCTCCGCGTTGTACAGCCCGGCGGGCGACCAGCTTGCCACCGCGAGCAACGACGGCGGCGTCTACCTGTGGAATGCCAGGTCCGGCAGCTACGAGCGCTGGATGAACGTCGAGACGGACCATCTGTGGGCGGAGGCGTTCAGCCCGGACGGCGAGATCCTGGCGACTGCCAACGATGACGACACGGTGCGGCTGTGGTTCTGCGCCACGGGGCGGCACGTCGCCACCTTCGCCGAGCATCACGGCCGGGTGCGCTCCATCGCGTTCAGCCCGGACGGCGCCGTAGTGGCGACCGGTTGTGACGACCGTGCGGTGCGGCTGTGGGACGTCGAGACCGGCGCCTGCATCAGCACTCTTTCCGGGCACACCGACCGGGTCTACTCCGTGGTGTTCGCCCCGGACGGTGCCCTGCTCGCCAGCGCGAGCAACGACGGCACCGCCAGGTTGTGGGATGCCGCCTCCGGCACGCTGACCCGCACGCTGTCCGGGCACCGGGGACGGTTGTGGTCGGCCGCCTTCAGCCCGGACGGCACGGCACTGGCCACTGCGGGTGACGACCTGACGGTGCGCATCTGGGACGTGCGCACCGGAGCCTCCCGGCACATGCTCAGTGGGCACAGCAGGCGGGTATGGTCCGTCGCTTTCAGCCCGGACGGCAACCTGCTCGCCAGCGCCGGCGACGACGGCACGGTCGTGCTCTGGGACACCGGCGGGCGCGGGGCACCGCGGCAGCGGCTGACGCTGCTCGGCCTGTCCGCGGGATGGGCCGCGCTCGCCCCCGACGGAAAGTACAAGTACGAAGGCGACGTGACCGGGCAGTTCTGGCACGTCATCGGGATGTGCCGGTTCGACGGCACCGACCTCGGTACCTACCTGCCGGCAGTACGGCGGCTGCCGCCTGACGCGCAGTTCTGAAACGGGCCGTTCTGACCGGGCGCTGCCACAGGCTGACTGGGTGCGCCATGCCGGGCGTCCGGCCGGGCCGGACTCCACTGACCTCCCGTCGTAGCCTGCTGACCTGACCTAATCACGGACGCCTCGGGCGGGCAGGAAGTCAGGGTTCGGCGGGTGCCATGTGCCAGTCGGCCGCGGCACCGGCATCGTCCACGAGCTTCACGATCTCGGTGAGCGGCACCTGCTCAGCCGGGTAGCCGAGCAGAGACTCGCGGAGTATCTGCACTCGACTTTCGCACTTTTGGGTCGCCGGTTACTGAGTCGATCCGGACACGGGACAGGTGATCGCGACACACCGGACAAGCTGGGTGCAAGATCGGTGATCTTGGGCGGGATAAGCGGAAGCACCGGCGGTGCTTACGTCCGCCTCTGCCCTCCCGCGCCCGCTGGCAGATCGAGGAGGCGGGCCTGGCGGTAGCCCGCCTGGTCGTGGACACTCTGGTCAGCCCCGGCGCGGACCTCACCGTCGCGCTGGACGACTCGGTATGCGCCCGGGCTGGCCGCAAAGTGCACGGCACCGGCTGGCAGCATTACGGCAGCGCTAAGAACCGGCGGAAACTGTCGTCCGGTAACTGTTTCGTCACCGTCGGGATCGTGGCGGAGCCGCCGTTCTGCTCCCGGACCTGGTGCCTGCCGGTGCTGGCCCGGCCGCACCTGCCCGGCAAGGGCGCCGGCCCGTCCAAGACCACCGTCGCCGCGGAACTCGCCGCGCTGCTGGCAGCCGCGTTCCCCGGCCGGCGGCCGCACGTCGCCGCCGGCGCCGCCTGCCACGGGCCCGCGCTGCGCGCCAGCGGACCTCAGACCAGTCCGGGACGAGCAGGGGCTCAATCCATGGTGCTCGACGCCTGCGTTCGCTGAGCCAGGCATGGTCAGCGCGCAGCAATGGCGGCCCGCCGTAGAGGCGCCCCCGACCCGGTTCAGCGTGCTGGCGGGGTCGGCTGGAATTGATCGCACTACGCGACCTCGGCCGCGAGACCGACGGCCAGGGCACAGAGGACGACTCCGGCAGTCACGCTCAGTCCCGTTGCCATCCGTCCCCCTGGATGCAGGGCCAGCCGGAGGCGCCCGGCGGCAAGAGCCACCAGGGAGTCGACCCCGAGCCCCGTCACCAGGAACAAGCCGCCGAGAGCCAGCAGTTGCAGGCTGGCTGGGCCAGCCGCGGTGCGCACGAACTGCGGGAGAAACGCGGCGAAGAACACCGCGATCTTCGGGTTGGCGAGATTCGTCAGCATCCCCCGGACAACGAGATTTCGCCCAGTCGAGGCTGGCGCCTCCTCGCTGATCGAGGATGCGCGCGCGGATCGCAAGGTGGTGAAGCCGAGCCACAGCAGGTACCCGGCGCCGACGACGCGGATCGCGTCAAGAGCGGCGGGCGCTGCGTGCAACAGCGCGGCAAGGCCGATCGCGGTGGCCACGGTCCACACGGCCATGCCGATCGCCATGCCGATCGCGGACTGCAGGCCGACCCGCCAGCCCCGATCGATCGACATGGCGATGATGAAGGCCATGTCTGGTCCAGGCGCAACGCAGATCAGCAGCACCACCAGGAGGAATCCGGGGAGCACCGCTGGCTCGACCATGGGCCTCTCCCCTCGACAGTAACTGCATTGCCTGCTTATGAACGTTACAGCATCAGGGCGGCGAGCGTAACCGCAAAGCATAATTTTGCGCGTTACACTTAGGGGGTGAGCAACGTGCGGGGCATGGACGCGGACAGGGGGCAAGCGCGGTGCAGCGACGCCTGACGGTCGTGAGCGCACTGCCCGCGGACTTCGTGGTCGATGTGATCAACGAGTGGGGCACAGCCCCCCGGCAGGCCGCTGGCCAGCAAGATCACGATCATCCGGACTTCGCTGCCCTTGCTGCGGCGCACCGGCTCGACACCGGCCCGGTCACGACGCGGCTGAGCGACCACGGGCTGACCTGCGTCGCCGACGCGCTCTATCCGATCTTCTCGGCACCGACCGAGGAGGCGGCCGTCGCGGCAATCAACGACCTGCTCGCCAGCGGTGCGCCGCAACCCCGGCTCAGCTGCGACGGAGGGCCGCTCGCCGAGCGGTGGGCAGCCCCGGCCTCGCAGCAGCTTCTCGCGGCATGCGTGCTCACCCTGTACCAGCAGCTGATCCGGTGGGGCGACAGCCGCAGGCTCGGCTTGTGCAGCGGCCCGCGATGCGCCGACGTCTACGTCGACCTCTCGCCGGGCGGGCACAAGCGGTTCTGCTCCCTGACCTGCCAGAACCGCAATCGCGTCGCCGCATTCAGAGCCAGGCACCGACAACCGGGCGGGCCGTGACCGGAACGCCAGTCACGGCCACGGGATCTCTCCCTCGAAGACGGACAGGACCGGCCCGTACAGCCAGGTCTCCTCCTGGGCCGCGTCCCCCAGGTGCATGTGCAGCGAACCGCCTGAGTACGCCTCGACGTCGATGTGGTTCTCAGCGCAGAAGCCCAGCCGCCGGGCGAGCAGCGCGGCAGCCAGTGATCCCGTTCCGCTGGACAGGATCTCGGCTTCGGCCTCGCGATCGTGGGTGCGAATCCTGAGCCGCCCGGGGCCGCGGATCTCGGCGAAATTGACGTGGACACCCGCGGGCCCGAATCGCGGATGGCCGCGCAGGGCCGGGCCCTCCGCGGCAAGGTCAATATCGTGAAGGTCGTCGACGAAGGTGACGAGATTGTCTGCGCCTGTCCAGAGCCGGTACACGGTGCGCTGGTGCACTCGCAGCGGCCCGAGGATGTCGCGCAGCGCGGGGAACCGCAGGCCGATGTCATCGCCGGCCAGGCATGACTCATAGGCGTAGCCGACGGTGATCAGGGTCGCTGAACGGTACCCGTACCTGTCCGCGATCGCACGGGCGCAGCAGCGTAACGCATTGCCGTCGGCGGGCGAGCCGGTGCCGTCGGGGCGGAAGCATCGAATGGCGAAGCGGGCACGGCCGAGATGCTCGACGACAGCAAGGCCGTCCGCACCGACTCCGACGTGACGTGAGCAGAGCTTTCTGGCCATGGCCGTCACATCGGTCGCTGACGTGTCCGCCGCATTGACGATGATATAGTCGCGGCCCGCGCACTGGGTCTTCATGAAGGCCAGTGTCATCGCGGTCACGCCCGCCGATCACGGTGATGCGACGCTGGCCGCCGCCGGACCCAGGCGCGGACCGCAGCCTCATCGACCGTCGGCCAGGGGATGCCAAGATCGCCGGCGACGCACGCCGCGCGGTCTGCTGAGAAGAGCGCGGCCGCGTCGGTGAACATCCCCGCGAGACGTTCGGGGAGGGCCTCGCCGCGCGGGTCTGGCAGCACGTTCAGCAGGCTGGCTAGCTCCCTGTCGCCGTCCTGCCGCACCGCGAGATCAACCGCGGCCCAGAACTCCGGATAGGGGACCTCGCGCAGTGGCGTCCCCGTCTCGAGTGCGCTCACAATGTCATCGATCGCGATCCCCGGCGGGCGGAGCAGGTGAAGGTAGCTGTCCGCGGCGCGGGCGCGCGCGACCCCGACGATGAAGCGGCTCACCCTGTCGACGGGCGTCCAGTCGGTCACCGCCCCGCTGGTGAACCGCAGGCCGAGCCGCGCGCAGGCGCGCAGCAGGCCGTCGAGGACCGACCGGGCGTTGGCGATCCCGGTGCGTGAGTGTGGCATCACCTCCCCGAGCCGGTACACCGTCGAGGGGATGCCCCGCGCGCGGGCCAGCACCAGGAGTTTCTCGGCTACCCATTTCGACTGGCTGTAGCCGTCAGGAGGCACAGACCACTCCCATGGCTCATGCTCGCCGGCGACCGGCGCACCCGGCGGGCCAGCCGCCTCGCCCGGCGCGGGGACGGGGAAGACGCCGAGGGTGGAGACATAGTGCAGGCGTTTCGGTGCTCCCCGCGCGGCAAGCCGCAGGATCTCCGCCGTCCCCGCGACGTTGGCCGGGCGGTGGCTCGCATAGGCCAGGATCAAGTTGACGAGCGCTCCGTTGTGGATGATCGTGTCGACCGACCCGGCGAGGTCGGCGAACTCAGCCGGCGTCAGGCCGAGGCGGGGAAGCGCGAGGTCGCAGGGCACCGCAACGACACGGCGCATGACGGGCGGCGCCTCCAGGGCATGCCGGTCGAGCGCCGCGATCAGCCTGTCCCGCGCTTCCCGTGCGCTGCCAGCCCGGACCGCGCAGTGCACGGTGGCGTCCGCCCAGGTCACGAGCTCGTGGAGCAGGTGCACGCCGATGAACCCGGTAGCGCCGGTGAGCAGCACCCTGCCAAGCTCCGGTGGCGCCGCGCCGCCGTCGTCGCGGGCGATATCCGGGTCGAGGCGGACATCCCGGCGTAACGCCGCCGCGACACCCCGCGCGTCCGGCGCGCTGGCCATGGACCCCCGGAAGATGAAGGAGGCCTGGTCACTGATGGTAGGGGTGGCGACCACGTCGCGGACCGTCAGCCGGACACCGAACCGATCCTCAAGCGCGAGAGCGAGCCGCTGCGCGGAGAGCGAGTCGCCACCGGAGTCAAAGAAGCTCTCTGCCGTCCCCACGTCATCGCGCGGCAGGAGGCCGAGCCACACCTCCCTGACCGCGCGCTCGCCGGAGCTCATCGTGCCAGAGCGCGCCGCGGTGGGACCCGCCCCGTCGCTGCGGCGGGCCATCCGCGACAGCTCATGGCGGTCCACCTTGCCGTTCTGCGTGAGCGGCATGCGATCGAGCAGCATGATCCGCCGCGGCACGCAGTAACCAGGCAGCAGGTGGCGTGCATAGTCGCGAAGTACCGCGGGTGTCACGTCACCGCCTGCGACGACGAAGCCGACGAGGGTCCTGGCCTCCCCGTCGCCGTGGACGATCACCTTAGCCTCGCGAACCGCGGGATGAGCGGCTAGGACCGCTTCGACCTCGGACAGCTCGATGCGCACGCCACCCAGCTTGACCTGCTGGTCAGTCCGGCCAGCGAACATGAACAGGCCGTCCTCGCGCTGGAAGCCGCGGTCGCCGGTGCGGTACAGCAGGGAGCCTGGGATCTCCGGAAACGGGTTCTCGACGAAGGCCGCGGCGGTCTTGCCCGGGTCACCGAGATAGCCCGCGCCGAGGCAGTCTCCGCCGATGTAGATCTCACCGACCTCACCTTGCGGCGCGAGCTCGCTGCGCCCGTTCAGGATCGCGGCGTAGGTGTTGTCGATCGGGCGGCCGATCGGGACAGAGTGACGGTCGGCATCGGTGATCTCGTGGAAGACGGAGCCGATGGATGCCTCGGTCGGTCCGTATGTGTTGGTGACGCTGACGTGCGGCAGCAGGGCGCGGAGGGTGTACGCCGCCTTCGGGCTGACTTCCTCGCCGCCGACCAGGATCTGGCGTAGCGAGGCAAGGCGCGGGATCAGGCTGGGGTCAGCGGTGAGCATCTCGACCAGGGTGCTGAGGATGGACGGCACGAAGTCGGTCATCGTCACGCCGTGCTGCGCGATGCAGTCGATCGTGCGCGCGAGGTCGAGGATGCCATCGCGTTCGGGGATCACGACTTGGCTGCCGTTGGTGAGCGGCCAGAGCAGCTGCCAGATCGAGGAGTCGAAGACGTGCCGGCTGTTCTGGAGCACGACATCGCCGCCGCCGCCGAACCGCTCGGTCATGTAGAGGAACCGGTTCAGCAGGCCAAGGTGCCGGTTGAGCGTACACTTCGGCGTGCCGGTCGATCCAGAGGTGAAGAATCCATAAACCAGGTCATCGACAGTCGCGGGCGGCCCGAGATCCGCGGCGGCCAGGGCCGGCAGCTGACCCAGGTCGACTCTGAGCGTCGGCGCAGCGAGCCCGCTCCAGGTCCCGGCCGGGCCGGAGGTGAGGATGAGCACCGGCCGGAGCTCGTCGATTATTGCCCGCGTCCGTTCCCGTGGCCACGCTTCATCCATCGGGATGAACGGAGCGCCGAGCTTCATCGCAGCGATCATTGCTACCGGCAGCGTCAGGCCGCCGTCCATGATGAGCGGCACGAGATCCCCCTTGGCGACGCCGTGCCCGCTGAGCAAGCCGGCCAGGCCGGATGCATGCCGGTCGAGTTCCTGGTAGGTCATCGTCGCCGCGCCCCGGGTCAGCGCAGGCCGACTGCATGCCGCCCCGGCGGCCTGGGCCTCGAAAAGCTGAACGATCGTGCGGTCAGTGGGATAGGAAACCTGCTGGCCATTAGCCCTCGTGAGCATCCTGTTACTAGAATTAGGCAGCACTGTGCGCTCCTGTCACAGCGGGGAGCCCACAGTGGCTCGCAGTCCCCTGCGACCAAAAACCTATCATGACTAATTCGGCATTCGCATAATTAGCCTGCAAATTTGACATACATAATTTGTGGCATACACTGAGATTGCTTATCCCGGCCAGCTCAGGTGTGACAAGATCCGCACCCGGATGGGCGGATCTTGAAATTATGCGGATCTTGAAATTATTCAGCGTGCCGGTGGTGCTCGATGACTGATGCGCCGCACATGATCACGGAATCGGCAGCAAAACCGTCGTGTAGAAGATAACGTATCACGTACTTAAATCTTAAATAATGGAGCACCATGCTCGCTAAAATGATCACCGATGAAGAAGTTGGCGTGTGCGTATCCGGCGGCCTCTCGTCCCTGGCTGTCGCCGCCTGGCTCGCCGCGTCGGGCGTGAGCACGAGAGCCTTTATCGCAGATATAGGCCAGGCCAACCGCGACGAGATCTCCTTACTCGCGCGCTCGCTCGAGGCCGCCGGGATTCCCGCGGTGGTCGTGGACCTCAGGGACCGCATGGCCCAGATGGCCGTGGATCTCGTGCGGTACCTGGCCAGATACGAGGGGGGCTACTGGAACACGACCGGTGCCTCCCGTCTGGTGCTGGTGGAGGGGCTGACGGTCGCGATGCGCGAAGCCGGCTGCGGCGTCCTCGCCCATGGCTGCGTCGGCGGCGGCAATGACCAGCTGAGATTCGAGCGCTATACCGCAGCGCTGGCACCGGGCCTGCGGGTCTTCGCACCGTGGCCGGACCCCGAGTTGCGGCAGCGGTTCCCGGACCGCTCCGCTATGGAGGAGTACGTCCAGCGGCGCGGCCTGGCCCGCGACGGACGGAGCACGGCGGATTACTCGGTGGACGGGAGCCTGGCGGGGTTTGCGCATGAGGGCACTGCCCTGGAGGGCCTTGAGGTCCCTGATACCGCCGTCCGGCCATTCCTGACCGTCCTTCCCCGGCTTGCGCCGGATCAGCCGGAGACGGTCGCAGTCGGGTTCGACCGCGGGCAGCCGGTGCAGATCGGCGGGCAGCCGTCCGGTCCTCGCGCGCTGCTTGAGAGTGCCAACGCACTTGCCGGGCGGCACGGTATCGGGCTGCACAGCGTGGTGGAGAACCGGATCAACGGCACGAAATGCCGGGGCGTTTATGAGGCACCCGGGCTTGACCTGCTCGGATTCTGCGTTGACCGGGTGTACCAGGTGACAATCGGCAAGGAGGCCCGGCAGCTTCTCAGCTCCCTGTCCGAGCTCATAGGCCGCAGCGTCTACGAGGGCAAGTATTTCGACACGGAGATCCGGGCCGCGCGTGCCGCGGCTGACGTGATCACCGATTCGGCAAGCGCGAACGTCGAGGTTGATATCTATAAGGGCAGCGTCTCGTTCCGGGGGATTTCTCACCATGGGAGCAGGCCGTTGCCAGCACGCCAGACACGCTTTACCGGAGGCGGTCATATCTGGAAAGTGACGGCATGACTGGCTGCGGGCGAAATACGAATGAAAGAAAGGCTGGCCAGTGACATGAGGTATCGGCGCTTAGGACAGCTTGGCTGGGGGCTGAGCGAGGTTGGCTATGGCATGTGGGGCATCGCCGGGGGGCCGGGAGGATGGTCGGGAGGAGACGACGAGCTCGGCAAGCGCGCCCTGCAGGAGGCCGTCGACCTGGGATGCAACTTCTTCGATACGGCGTGGATCTACGGCCGAGGTCACAGCGAGCAACTCCTCGGCAACCTCGTGCGCGACAACCCGGACCGTCGCATATACCTGGCTACCAAGATTCCGCCGAAGGACCGTGCATGGCCCTCGACGCGCGGGTCGCTGCTTGCGGACGTCTTCCCGCCCGATCACGTGTGGGAGTACCTGAACGCGAGCCTCGATAACCTCGGCGTCGAGTCCATCGACCTGCTGCACTACCACGTCTGGGAAGACAAGTGGGCCGGCGACGAGGCCTGGTGGCGGCCTGTTGAGAAGATGAAGGCGCAGGGACTGGTGCGAGGCGTGGGCATCAGCGTCAATCGCTGGGAACCGTGGAACGTGCTCAGGGCACTGGACACCGGCCTGGTGGACGCCGTCCAGGTGATCTACAACATCTTCGACCAAGCGCCAGACGACGAACTCCTTGGTGCCTGTGCCGACAGGAACGTCGGCGTCATCGCCCGGGTGCCGTTCGACGAGGGCACCCTCACCGGCACACTGACCAAGGACAGCCGCTGGCCCGAAGGCGACTGGCGTGGCACGTACTTCGTGCCGGAAAACCTCATTCCCAGCGTCGAGCGCGCCGACAGGCTCAGGCCCATCGTCCCGGAGAACATGACGATGGCCGAACTGACGCTGCGGTTCATCCTGCAGCATCCGGCCGTCACCACGGTCATCCCCGGCATGCGCCGCGCCGATCACGTCCGCGCGAACATCGCGGTCAGCGATGGCGTGCCGCTGCCCGCCGGGCTCATGGCCGAACTGCGCGGGCACCGATGGGACCGGGAGCCCACCGAGTGGTCACAGTGAGCGGCCCGCGCCTGCTCGCCCTCTGGGGACCGCCGCGGTCGCGGTCCACGGTGTTCCTGCGGATGATGATCGAGCGTGGCGACTTCCTCGTCGTGCACGAGCCCTTCTCCAACCTCGCCGCGCTCGGCCACTTCGACATCGGTTCGGACCGTGCGGCATCCCACGACGGCCTTGTCGCTCTGCTGCACGGCCGGGCCGCGACTGCGCCGCTGTTCTTCAAGGACACCACGGAGTACCGGTACCCGCGGGTGCTAGACGATCCGCGGATCCTGGGCGGCGTGGTGAACACGTTCATCATCCGTGAGCCAGCCGACGCTATCGCGTCCCACTACGCCATCAATCCGGACCTGACGCTGCAGGAGGTCGGATACGAGAACCTGCTTGAGATCTTCTCTGCGGTCTTCCGCTCCACGGGGATGGCTCCTGCCGTTATCGACGCCGCTGACCTGGTCGCCGAACCCGAAGGTACCGTCCGCGCCTATTGCGCGCGGGTGGGCATCCCCTTCCGTCCGGAGGCGCTCAGCTGGGAGCGTGGTGACCGAAGCGAGTGGGCGCGCACGGCGCGCTGGCACGGCGACGTGAACAGGAGCACTGGAGTGGACGGGACGCGCACGGAGTATGCGGTCCGGGTCGACAATGACGAGAGGCTCGCCGGCCTCTACCGGCACCATTTGCCGTTCTATGAGCAGCTTCGGCAGCACCGCGTCATCCCGGGCTGACAGAGCTCAGATCTCCGGCGTGGCGGGCGGCTGGTCGTGCGGCCGGTGCCGCAAGCGCGTGTGGGTCCTGGCTGGGATGGTCTTCCAGGACACCCGCACGCCGCTGACGGTGTCGAGGCCGCGTGGCTGATGGCCGTGACGAAGAACGGTGTCAGCGCGGCGTCCTTGCGGCCACTGCTCGGGCTGGGGTCCTGTGAGACTGCGTGGGCGATGTGCCACAAGCTGCG
>Ga0307372_10011069_pt1 | contig 12100 bp, 11 predicted proteins | sample OX1MG_FD_202533 | JGI IMG/M metagenome (GOLD analysis project Ga0307372, IMG submission 202533) | Soil microbial communities from Risofladan, Vaasa, Finland - OX-1 | ecosystem: Environmental > Terrestrial > Soil > Coastal area > Acid sulfate soil | place: Finland: Risofladan, Vaasa | collected...
AAAATTCTGGACGGCCACACTTACCATGTGCTCGCCACCGTCCACTTTCCATCGGATGCTGATGACATTCGCTATGACCGGGCCGCCCGGCGGGTTTACGTGGGCTACGGCGAGGGCGGATTGGGCGTTCTCGACGCCCTGACCGGGAAAGAGCTGGGAAGGGTGCCGTTGCGGGGGCATCCCGAGGCGTTTGAGGTTGAGGATGGCGGGGCACGGATTTACGTCAACGTTCCCACCGCGGAGGAAATTGCGGTGGCGGACTGGAGCCGCCGCTCGGTGGTCGTGCGCTGGCCCACAGGCAGGTATCGGGCAAACTTCCCGATGGCGTTAGATCAAGCGCATCACCGGCTCTTCGTGGTTTGCCGCAGGCCTGCCGAACTGCTGGTTCTGGATTCGCAGTCGGGCAGCCTGCTTGCGCATCTGCCCGTGGCAGGTGACGCCGACGATCTTTACTACGATGAGGCGCTGAAGCGGATCTACGTTTCCGGAGGGCAGGGTTTTATCAGCGTGGTGGGGCAGGTGGATGCCGGCCGTTACCGGCTGGTGGCGGCCATTCCGACGGTCCGTGGCGCCCGCACGTCGCTTCTTGTTCCGGAACTGGAACGTTTTTACCTTGCTGTCCCTCGCCGTGGTGATCGTCCTGCAGAAATGCGTGTTTACGCGACCCATCACTGAGCCGGCCTGGCCGGGCTCGAGAGACCGCAAGACTGGCAACGCCGGCAACTTTGTCGCGGGAGCGCCGCCGGGCGGGCCAACCTTCGGGCAGGCGGCCGGTGCGTGCCGGGAATTCCTGCTGATCCGGTGGTCCTGCAGACGGGCGTGGTCTATCATATGGCTATGACCAACGGGATAGCCTTTCGAAGTTGACCCTGGATCTTATCGTGAGGAGGGAAGATGAAAGGACACGTTTCAGCCAAGGTACTTGTAGGAGTATTGGCACCCTTCTGATGGGCGTTGCCGCCTCCGCGCAACAGCAAAAACAGACGCAGACGATTAAGGGAGAGGTGGTGGACCTCTGGTGTTATATGGACCACGGCGCGCGTGGGCCGAAGCACAAAGCATGCGCGGCGGCTTGCGCGAAGCTGGGGAATGTTTACGTCGCTGTTGGATCTGAGCTGCATCAGTCTGACCGCGAGAGGCTGATTGAAAAGATGGCCCGGCAGGTAACGGTGACCGGCAGGGTGGTGAGCCGGGGCGGTATGCGGATGATTTACGTCAAGACCATCTCCTGAATTGAGAACGGAGCCGGGGGCAGTTTTGGAAAACACCTCGGCCCCCATCTGCTCACGCAGCAGAATTGCAGCCCTCAGTAAAAGCTTCTTGAAAAAAACTGGTCGTGGCACGGTGTTGCGTGGCGGCGAACGGTGGCAAAGGGGTGAAGTTATTGGAATTGTGCCGCGATGGCCTTCAAGTCGATGTCCTTGAATTCCTGGAAAACCCAGTCCGCATGTTGGAGGTTGTCTGCGGTGTGGCTGTGCGCAAGGGCCATGCACTTGATGCCTGCGGCGTGCGCCGCGTCAATGCCGCCGGGCGCGTCTTCAAGGGCCAGGCATTCGGAGGGAAGAAGCGGGCTGGGTTCAAATTCGGGAAGTTTTTGCAGTCGGGCCAGGGCTTTCAGATATACCTCGGGATGGGGTTTTGAGCGCTCGCAATCGTCGGCGGTGGCCAGGATGCGGAAGTAACCGCGCAGCCCGAGCGTGCCGAGAAGATGTTCAATTTCGCTGCGTACGCTTCCGCTGGCGATGGCCAGGGGGAAGATTCGGGCAGCCTGGTGAACAAAATCAACCGCGCCGGGCATGGCGGGCAGGCCGTTTTCAATAATTTTACCGTACACGCGGGCCTTCCAGTTGACCATCTCGTCGCGGCGCTGATGGTCGAGCGGGCGTCCATGGGTGGAATAGAGATGTTCGACGATGCTCCGGTCGTCCAGCGCCAGGTAGTCGCGATAATACTCCTCCTCGGTGACGGTCCACCCTTCCTGGGCGGCCATCTCCTGGGTGAGTTTGAGGATGATCGGCTCGGAATCGACGATGATTCCGTCAAAATCGAAGATAAGAGTTCGCAGCAAAACAGGTGCTCCGATGTTAAAGTTGGGGACCTCGCCGGCCTTATAATCTACCCGGCAATACCGGGTACAACCGGGTCGGGTATGATACACTTTTAAGGTTGGCGCCGCAAGACAATCGGCTTGTGGGTGGTGGATCAGTTTGGCGCAGCACCGGCCTTCAGGTCGGCATGTTTGGGGCTTTGCCCGGTGCTGCAAGACCAAGACTGTGCAGGGCTGAAACCCGGCGTTACAAAACCAAAGTAGAAGTGGTAGAAAAGAATGTGCCGTAAGGGGCTCTGGCGCATCTAAGCTCAAGGTAGGTGTACTGAAGAGAACTTGACCCGCAATGACCCATAACCTGAGTATCCCCGTTGCATTTGTAGCCGGTCTGGTCTCCTTTTTGTCTCCGTGTGTTTTGCCGCTGATCCCGGGGTATATCTCCATGCTCTCCGGGCTCTCGATGGAAGAACTGCGGGGCAAAGCGACCGAGGGCGTGACGTCTCTGATCCTTCGCAACTCGGTCGCATTTGTCATCGGCTTTTCCGTCGTCTTCATTACGTTGGGAGCCTCGGCCACCGCCGTCGGCAGGTTTTTCCTCTCCCAGCGCGGGATTTTTGACGTTGTTGCAGGAGTCATCATCATCGTCTTTGGACTGCACCTGACCGGGCTTATTAAGATCCCATTCCTTTATCGGGAAGCGCGGATGAATACCGTCACCCCCAAACGCGGCGTGGCCGGTTCGTTCATTCTGGGCTTTGCCTTTGCTTTTGGGTGGACGCCCTGCATTGGCCCGATCCTGACCGGAATTCTGGCCATGGCCGCGATCAAGGATACGGTGTTCCAGGGCATGTTCCTGCTTGCCATTTACTCGGCAGGACTGGCCATCCCCTTCCTGCTCACGGCCTTTGGGGTCGGGAAGTTCATCAAATTCTATGCCCGTTTCCGAAAGCATATGCAGGTGGTGGAAGTACTGTCGGGCGTCCTGCTGATCGCTATTGGAGTGTTGATGGCATTTCACAAGCTGACGATGCTCTCGGGGTATCTTTCTTTTCTTAATCGGTTTACCTTGTAGGGTGACGGGTCCGGCAGGCAAAAGGTATTGATAATCGGGCTGTCAGGACCCCTGGCGGAGAGAGCCGGGCGGCGCTCCGGGGATGACGAGGAGGTAGGGTAAAAAATTGCATCCGATTCTTTTCAAGATAGGGTCGTTTCGCTTGCCGACGTACGGTGTGCTGCTGGCCACGGCGCTGATCGCCGCACTCTACACCGTGGTCAGGCTTGGACGGCGTGAAGGCCTGGATTCCAACCGCCTGATCGATTTCAGCACCTGGATTATTGTCACCGCTCTGCTGGGCGCCAAGGTCCTGATGATTCTGACCGAGTGGACTTTTTACCGCGAACATCCGGGCCAGATATTTTCGGTCGCTACGCTCGAGGCGGGTGGGGTTTTTTATGGCGGGTTCATTGCGGCAACGTTTTTCGCGATCTGGTATATTCGGACCTACAAGCTGCCGTTCTGGAAAGTCTTTGACGTTTATGCCCCGGCTATCGCTCTGGGCCAGAGCGTCGGAAGATTGGGATGTTTTTCCGCGGGTTGCGATTACGGGATTCCCAGCCACTCCTTCTGGGCTATCACGTTTACCAGCCCCTTCAGCCATGAAATGACCGGAGTCCCTCTTGGGATTCCGCTGTTTCCGTGGCAGATTGTTGATTCAATAGCAGAGCTCTGCATTTTCGGGATTCTGCTTTGGCGATACAAGCACAAGTCGCGCGATGGAGAGATTTTTCTGCTCTATATTGTCCTATACGCTGTGGGACGTTTCTTGCTTGAATTCTTGCGAGGCGATCCGGACCGAGGGTTTGTGTTTAACCACCTTCTTTCCACCTCGCAATTCATCGCACTTCTCGTGCTGGGAGTTGCGGCTGTGCTGGCATTCCGTTGGTATGGTCCGGGCCGAAAGGCCGAGGCTGCCGCCGTTCGTTCCGGCGGCAAGGCCAAAGCCCAGATGCATTCCAAGTGAGGGAATAGCGGCGGGAAATTCGAAGCCCTTGAGTGGGGGCTGTAACCGATCGACGAGTTTTGCGGGAAGGGAGAGACTTGTGAAGAAAGGTAAAGTTGTCCTCGGCGTTTTTCTGGGGATTGTTGTTGCGGTGGGCCTGTATTTTGTCAACCAGTACTGGATTGCTCCCGCCACGACGAGCGCTGCGAAAGCCAGCGGTGAATTTCCGCAGGCTCCGGCGTTTTCGCTGACCTCGCTGTCCGGCGACAAGGTGAACTTGCAGGACTACCGGGGCAAGGTGGTGCTGCTTGATTTCTGGGCCACTTGGTGCGGGCCCTGCCGCATTGAGATTCCCGGCTTCGTGGAACTTCAAAAGAAATACGGGAGCCAGGGGTTTGCGATCATCGGCGTCTCCATGGACGATGGCCCGGCACCCGTGCGCCGCTTCTACCAGGATTTTCATATGAACTATCCCGTTGCCATGGGCACGGACCAGCTGGGTGAACTCTATGGCGGAATTCTGGGGTTGCCGACCAGTTTTTTGATCGGCCGTGACGGCAGGATCTACGCCAAGCACGTCGGTTTAACGGACGACTCCGTTTTCGAGTCCGAAATCAAAGAATTGCTTGCTGCCTCGCCCAGCCACGAGGTGACGGACTTCAGGCCGGCAGGTTATACCGCCTCCGGGAATATTCAAGTCAGCACTCCGGCTGAGGTCAACTCGGTCATCCCTGGCGTTGATGTTGCGAAACTCAACCCTGCCCAGGTGAAAGAGTTTGAGAACGTTCTGGCGCAGGAAAAATGCACCTGTGGTTGTGGCTTTACCGTGCTGAAGTGCCGGCAGGTTGATCCGTCCTGCCAGGTCAGCCTGGAAGCGGCCAGAACGGCCTATACAAATTTCCTGAAAACGCACGGCGGGTAGTTTGCGCTGAGCCATCCTTCACGCAGGGTTCTCTGCCGTGAGGAGTTGGGGTGCCCGGCCCCATCTGGGGCGGGAAAGATTTGATCATGCGTCCACTTGCGGCTTCATTACTGGTTTTGCTGGCGGCCAGCGCCGTCCGAGCGGGCGGCCCACCGGCGGTCGTTTCCGCGCGCATCGTGCTTGCTGCTAAAGACGTTCATCCTGGAACAACCGTAAGAATTACGGTGGCCGCACGGATTGATTCCGGATACCACATCAACGACCGCAAACCTTCGCTCGATTACCTGATTCCAACCAAAGTCGTTTTTGACGATTCTCCTTCCTTGAAGGTTGAGAGAGTCAGCTATCCCCGCGGCAAGCTGACGAAGTTCGTTTTCCTCGATTCACCCATTTCAGTTTATGAGGGTGAAATTCGATTGACCGCGCTGCTGAAGGTCAGCCCTTCGCTCAAGCCGGGCGCCTATCCGTTGCGGGGTAAATTCGAATATCAGGCCTGCAACGACCATGCGTGTCTCCCTCCCACCAGTGTTCCACTCGCGGCAGTCGTTCGGGTGGTCGCACCTCCGGCTTCGCTCCCTCCCGCGCATTCAGCTGTATTTAGAGAAAAGTAGTTTTGAAGAGTCGCCTGCCTTCGGAGGCATACCGCAGCGATTTCCCCCGTTACGCGATCCTGCGCCAGCGCGGCATGGGATTTTTCAACCGCCGATTTTTTCTTCTACTTGGATTAATGCCGCATCCGTGGCAAAATCCAACGGGTCTGAAATTGCTGTCCAGGATCCGGATGCAATGGATATTGTGACCATAGCGCCTCGGGTTGAGGTTTCCTGGGCTTTCGACCGGCAATACGCTGAACTTTGGAGCCGAGATGAAGAAATTAGAGGGTTCATTAGCGGGCGAGTGTCTGGCAGAGTTTGTGGGCACTTTTATTCTGATCCTGGTTGGAGACGGCGCCGTCGCTGTGGCGGTTTTCACCAATGCGTATGATTTGACCGGCGTGGCCCTGATGTGGGGCTTTGGCGTCCTGCTCGCGGTGTACATTGCGGGGGGAGTTTCCGGCGCGCATCTGAATCCGGCGGTGACCGCGTGCTTTGCGGTCTTCCGCAAGTTTCCTGTCCGCAAGGTCGTGCCCTACGTGCTGTCCCAGGTGCTGGGAGCGTTCACGGCGGCCCTGGCCCTTTTCTTCTGCTGGCACGGATTCTGGGCACCGGCGGCCCAGAAGCTGGGTGTCACTGTGGGGCAACCGGGCAGCCAGAAACTGATGATGGTGTTCAGTTGTTTTTATCCGAATCCTGGCATCGTGGGGGTGTCGCCTCAGGATTTTGCCAAGGTGACGGCAGGCACGGCCTTCCTGGTGGAGGCGATCCTGACCCTGTTCCTGCTGCTGTCAATTTTGGCACTGATTGATTCACGCAACACGCAGGCTCCGGGAAGCAATATGGCGGCCCTCTTTATCGGTCTGACGGTGGCGGCGATTGTGGCCATCGGCGCTCCTCTGACGATGGATGCCGTGAATCCCGCGAGAGATTTTGGGCCCAGGCTTTTCGGATATCTGGTTGGATATGGGTCGATTGCCTTTCCCGGGCCGAGGGGAAATGAGTGGTGGATCTACATCCTGGCGCCCATCGTGGGAGGGATTGCCGGCGGACTGGTTTATGACGGTCTGGTGCGTCCCTTTCTCATTCGAACTTCCGGGCAGGTTCCTGCCGGGGAGCATTCGAAGTAATCTTTGAAGCCAGGTCATTCCGGAAAGTCCGTCGCCAATGTTCCAAGGGGGGAATCATGCGTCCGATTTCCAGGCGAAAGTTTGGCAAATCAGTCCTTTCCGGGATCGTGGCTTCAGGCATGGCCGGCAAGCTCGCTTCTTCCAAAGGCTCCGTTTTTAAAAAGCCCAACATTGTATTCATCTGCTCGGACCAGCGTTGTGGACCCTGCCTTGTGACCGTGATCACAGCATCTGCCCAGGGTGGTTGCTAACCTGCAAGTAGACGTGAGGCTAGTCTAAAGGAGGCCCTATGGACAAAGCCAAAGCGGTCCCTACCCATGAACAATTTGCGGCAAAACCCCTGAAGCTGAAGAACCTTCTCTGGACGACGGATTTCTCTCCTGCTTCGAGCGCGAGCCTGCCGTACGCCGCCGCGCTTGCGCGCCGGTACGACTCCAGGATTTTTCTGGCGCATGTGGTCGTGCCGCATCCCTATCCGCTGGTATCGCCCGAAGCTGTTCCCTATGTGGAAGGACTCGGGCAGGCAGTTTCGACACGGCTCTCGGAACTGGAGAAAGTTGATGAACTTGAGGGACTCCCGCATGAGGTCCTTCTGGTTCACGGCGAGGTTGCCGAGGAACTGAATGCAATGGTCAAGGAGCATCAGATTGACCTGCTGGTTCTGGCGACGCACGGCCGCCGTGGGCTCCGGCGGTTCCTGCTGGGTTCGGTGGCGGAAGAGATCTGGCGGACGGCGGAGTGTCCCGTGCTGACTGTGGGCCCCCACGTGCTGGCTCGCCCGGTGCAGGAGATCGCCCTCCAGCAGATCCTCTATCCCACAGACCTGTCTGCGGAGTCCTTTGCCGCGGCGCCTTTCGCGCTTTCTTTTGCGCTGGAATATGAATCCCGCCTTACGGTCCTGCATGTCGTTCCTGCGGCCGTCCGCGTGAGCGCAAGGCTGCTGACCCGGGCATTTCGTGACGAACTGCGCGAGATCTTCCCTGCGGAAACAGTGCCGTGGTGCGAGCCCGACTGCATTGTGGAGAGTGGCGATCCGGCCCAAACTATTTTGCATATTGCGAAGGAGCGGCACGCAGACCTGATTGTGCTGGGCGTTCGCAGCCCGGAAGCGTTGTCCCATCAGCACATCAGCAATGTTGCCTATCCGGTGGTGGCGGGCGCCGACTGTCCTGTGCTCACGGTTCGTGCGGCGAACTGAGTCACGGGTTGAATTGCTGCCCAGGGTATGGTTCTTCAGGAAAGGCCAGGGCCGGGGTGTGTGTCCTGCGGTGGAGCGGCATTTTCTTGCACGAGAATCGGTTCGATGTCAGACCTCGAGGTGAGCCATGCTGAAGATCGAACGCATCCTTTGCCCCACAGACTTTTCGGATTTTTCCGAGCGAGCGTATGACTATGCCTCCTCGCTCGCCCGCCATTACCACGCCGAACTTCACCTGCTGCACGTTGTGCGCCCGGTGATCATTGGCTATCCGGAGTATGCCATCCCCGATTCGGTCAACGAGTTTTACGGCGAATTGCGCGAGCATGCCGAAGAGCAGTTGCGGGAGTTTGCAAAAGTCCGCGGTGAACCCGGTTTGCAGACCATCGTCACCGTGGAGGAAGGTGTGGTGACCGAATCGATTATTGATTTCGCGCGCGAAAACTCGATCGACATGGTCGTGATGGGAACTCACGGACGGCGGGGTTTCCAGCGGCTGACGCTGGGTTCGGTCACGGAGAGGGTGCTGCGCAGGGCCGGATGTCCGGTGCTGGTGGTGCGAAGGCCAGTGCACGGGCTTGTCGCACCCGGAAACGGCGCAGAAGCGGTGCACCTCCGCAAAATTCTGTTCTGCTCGGACTTTTCGGAATGCTCCGAACGGGCGTTGAAGTATGCGCTCTCGCTGGCGGCGGAATACAAGAGCGAACTCTCGCTGCTCCACGTGCTGGAGCATCCGCCTGCGCTTCAGGAGCGCGACGCCGAGAGAGCCGGCGCTCTCCGCCGGCTGGAGGAGAATATTTCTGAGGAATTGCGGAGTGGCGGCGCCATCAAACCGGTTGTCCGCCAGGGCAGGCCGTATGAGGAGATTATCAAGCTGGCCGAAGAGGACCAGAGCGACCTGGTGGTGGTGGGCGTGAGGGGCCGCAACGCGTTGGATCTTGCGGTCTTTGGCTCAACCACCCATCGGGTGATTCAACTGGGACCGTGCCCGGTCCTTGCCATCCACGCTTGAGCGGCAACCTGTTGCTGAGAGGTTGGTTCCTGCCGGTGCGCGCTCAACGGTTGCCCTCGTGAGCGTGAACGTTCCAGCGTTTGTAATTGCCGAGGGCGTCGGTGATGGCCGCGGCGTAGCGGCTGAAATTGACGGCTACGTGGTGCTCGTAGCCGTTCTTGCAGATGTATTGCAGCAGTTCCTGCAGTCGTGGCACCTTCAGCACGCCGTATCCGCCAAAGCTTGCCGGCCGGTCGTCCGTTGTTTCTCCTTCGCCCACGTAAGCACGGATGCCGCCCTTCAGGTCGTCCGTTGACACCCGGCAGAAAGTGATGGGGCCGGTCTTCAGCTTGCCCACCACCGTTCCGAAGGTATTCTCTTTACCCACCGAGCCGGCGATGATTTCCTGGAAGTCCATTCGAAAGTCTTCAAAAAAGTGCTTGGGCAGATTGGAACAGTGGAAGATGACGCACTTATCCGGGTCGTCGCCGTAATTGTTGTTCCAGTCCACAATCGCGCTCGGCGTCCCGGAAGCCAGTTGCAGCACGTACATGCCGATCATCCCGGTCATGTCCGTTTCGCAGGCGCTGGGCAGCAGGTTATTCGACATCATGCTCATTAGCGAGCAGGGGACGACGCCAAAAAATTCTTCCATCGCGGTCCAGCACTGGATGGATGTTCCGGCGAGCTCGTTGGCCGCCATCCATTCATCGACCACCACCCCGAACTTTGCCATCTTTAAAAGGGAGGCGGAAGGGATCCCGGCGGTCGGAACATAGCCTCCCAAGCTTGCGAGTTTCGCCTTCACTTTGCCGTTGTCGTCCGCCTGGCGCTGGATGCGGCCGAAGACTTCCGACAGGTCCAGGGGCTCCACCGTGATTCCGGCGTGTTCCAGCAGCTTTTCGCTGAAGCGGACGGTGTTGAAAGCCGCCGGTCGCGCTCCCAGCACGCCCACCCGCAGGTTCTTCAAGCCCCTGACAATCCGGCAAGTGGCCGCAAAGGATTTCAGGTCGCGCTTAAAAGCTTCCGACGACGGAGCCATGGTGTGGAGCGACGTCAGCGTGAAGCGCATTCCGTATTGCCACAGATTGTTGCAGACCGACATCTTCCCGCAGAAACTGTCCCGCCGGCCGCCCATCAGCATCTTGTTGGGCTCGTCCGGGAACGCCTGCACCAGCACCGGGACTTCCAGCCCGCTCATCCTGAGGGTGTTGGCCACGCCGCGTTCGTCGCCGAAGTTAGGCAGCGCCACCAGGATGCCGTCAATCTCATCCGCGTGCTGCTTGAACAGGTCAGCACACTTGCGCGCGTCCTGAAGTGTCTCCACCGCGCCGTGCTTGGTAGATTCCGGCGTCAGGCAGATGGTTTTGTAGCCCTCGGCTTCGAGCGTCCGCAGGACCTCTTCCCGCCCATCGCGGGCCAGAACGTCCGGGAAAAATCCCCGATTGCCCACAATCACTCCCAAAGTTGTTTTACCCATCTTGCAAACCTCCTATACCCTCTCCCATGGAAATAGACGAAAAAATAGATGCGATCCGAACGCGGGCCTTCCTCCGTCCTCAGGATTTCTTCCGGGGCTGGCCGTACGTTGTGTGATAACGGTCGTACCACTTGCGGAGTTCTTTCTCCGGCAGCGGACTGGGCTTTCCCAGCAGCAGTGCCAGGTGGCACGTCTTGGCCACGTCCTCAAGCATCACGGCGGACTTGAGCGCGGCGCGGGGTGTCGGCCCGAACGTAAAGACGCCATGCTGGGCCAGCAGCACGGCCGGCGCCTTGCCCATGTGTTCTACGATGCCTTCTCCGATGTGGTCTCCCTGATTGTCGGTGTAAGGCGCGCAAGGGACCTCGGCGCCGAATTCATCGGCGAGGGCGGTCAGGTAAACCGGAATCGGCCGCCCGAGCAGGGCAAAGCTCGTTGCGTAATTCGAATGCGTGTGGACTACGCCGCCGATCTCCGGCCGGTGGTTGTATAGATAAAGGTGGTGGGGCAGGTCAACCGAGGGATTCCATCTGCCGCTGACTTTGCGCCCCTCCAGGTCGGTCACGACCATGTCCTGAGGCCGGAGCTTGTCATAGTCCATGCCGCTCGGCTTGATGACCACCAGGCCGCGTTGGCGGTCAACTCCGCTGACGTTCCCGCTGTGCATCGTTACCAGCCCGGCCCGGTAAATCGCCAGGTTGGCCTCCCAGACTTCCTTGCGGAGTTGTTCCGAGACCCGCATCCTCACTTCTCCCTTTGATCCAGCTCCGGCGGCTCCCCGGCTGCTACGACGCGCTGATCGTTAGAGATCAGACGCTATTTCGTGTGTCGCCCGGACTGGAGCGCCTTCAGCCTTTTCATCACGTCATTCGCGCCCCGGCCGAAATAATCGTGCAGCGTCTGGTACTCTGTAAAAATCTTGTTATACACCTTGTGACGCTCCGGGTGCGGCCGGTAAGTCCGCTTCTGCACATGGGCCATCTTCCTGGCGGCCTCGAAGATGGTATTGTAACCTCCGGCCGCGCTTCCCGCTGCCACGGCGGCGTGCATGGCCGAACCCACCGCGGGGCAGGTGAGCAGGTGTTGGGCGATCTTGATCTCGTGGCCTGTGACGTCCGCATAAATCTGCATCAATAACTTGTTCTTTTCCGGCAGGCCGCCGCAGGCCACCAGGTTCCTGACCTCGACGCCCCTGGATTCAAAGGCTTCAATAATCTGCCGGGTGCCAAACGCCGTCGCTTCAATCAGCGCGCGGTAAATCTCTTCCGGGCGAGTCGCCAGCCGCATTCCCAGCAGCACCCCGGTCAGGTCCGCATCAACAAGCACTGAGCGGTTGCCATTCCACCAGTCAAGCGCCAGCAGTCCGGATTCGCCCGGCCGAAGCGCCGCCGCCTGCTGTTCAAGGACGGCCGTCAAGGGAACTTTGAGCTTGCGCGCCGCGCGATGAACGGACTCGTGCACGCCTTTCTCAAAGAACCAGGCAAAAATATCGCCCACCGCCGACTGCCCGGCTTCATATCCCCATAGCCCGGGCACTACTCCGTCTTCTACCACGCCGCACATTCCTTCCACCATCCGGCGCCTGGACCCCAGCAGGATGTGGCAGATCGACGTGCCCATGATCATCACCATCGAGCCAGGCTCGGTGACAGCACACGCGGGCGCGGAGACGTGCGCATCCACGTTCCCGATTGCAACGGGAGTTTCTTCCTTCAGGCCCGTTTTCGCAGCCCACTCGG
>Ga0307372_10011070_pt1 | contig 12097 bp, 11 predicted proteins | sample OX1MG_FD_202533 | JGI IMG/M metagenome (GOLD analysis project Ga0307372, IMG submission 202533) | Soil microbial communities from Risofladan, Vaasa, Finland - OX-1 | ecosystem: Environmental > Terrestrial > Soil > Coastal area > Acid sulfate soil | place: Finland: Risofladan, Vaasa | collected...
CCAGCCAAACCCCCAGAAGAAAGAACCACACCAGAAGAATTCCCGTTCATCTCTATCCTTTTCCTTCTCGCCCTGCTCATTAATTAAGGGTACTAGACTTGTCTCACCGATGTTGGCACGGAGGGCTTTACGAAACCGGCCCGGACCGAAGTCTGGAGAAGTGTGTACTGCGAGAACAGACGTAAGTGCCTTTGAGGCTCTAGTCGCCGCCAAGAGGATCCGAAAAACTTATGCCCACAGCTTTCGGCATTAAGTGTGACGGCTATGAGCGCGTCTCCCTTTCTCAAAAGGCGAACTCAATCGGCGAGCACACGAACAGGATCATGGACATGCTCGACAAAATGACCCGCCGCGATTGCATCAAAGGCCGGCATCGAGAGCGCAGGTTGCATTTAGGCAACAAGCGCAATGTCAGATCAAGGTAAAGTGGGGAAGGGGAACAATAAACCTGCCGCCAGAAAGCAGATAGTTCTTTTCCCGTGCTTGAAATTCCTCTAAAAAGTGCCAGGGCAATACAAGGAAGTAATCGGGCTTGGCAGCCCGTGCCTCTTCTTCTGACACGATGGGAATGCGCGTTCCGACGGTCACCTTACCCCACTTGTCCGGATTGCGTTCGGCAGCAGCAGTGATCAAGGAACAATCCAGCCCGAAGTACTGGAGCAAGGTGTTGCCTTTGGTCGAGGCCCCATAAACGTACACCTTTTTCCCTCGTCCGACCTGGTCTTTGACGAACGCCAGCACGTCCTCCTTGATTCGTTGCACCCAGAGTGCGAGCTCGCCATAGGTCGCCGCCTTGTCTAGGGCCATTGCGTCCTCCGGCTCGCGGAGCGCACGCACGCGTTCGGATGCCCGCTCGCGATACTCGGTATCGCCGAACACGCTTTCCGCCACGTCACAGTTTCGGACGTACGCACGGAAACTGCCCCCATTGACATCGTTCAACTCCACGTCCACCAGCGTGAAGTCATGAAGCTTGAGGAGGTATTCGAACGACCGTAATGAGTAGTACTCCAGGTGTTCATGGCAAATATTGCCGAATTCATGCTGCTTGAGCATCAGCGGTAGGTAACTCATCTGCACGACCCAGAGCCCATCCGGATGCATAACCTTCTTGACATCGGCAACAAACCGGTTGGGATCCTCCAGGTCGTAAAACATGGCGATGGTGGTAACAACTTTGGGGCGAGTTCTACTCAGCTCGGGATCCCTGTAAAAAGCTTCTGACTCGAAAAATCCGGTAACCAGTTTGTCCGCAACTTTTCGTGAGAAGACCGCCAGATTCTCAGCTGGGTCAAACCCGATTCTATAAATCCCATTCGTCTTATAGGAGGCAAGCAAAGTGCCATCGTTGCAACCAACGTCCAGGACGGAGTCCTCCTTTTGGAGGTGTATCAGTGATTCTGCCTTGTTGGCAATATCAACCAACGCATTCCGCATCGTTTGATTCGTGCCCGAGCGGTACCAATAGTTCTTGTACATCGCTTCGGCCGGAACCGTGTGCTTCAGCTGCAGAAGTCCACAACGGCCGCACAGGACAAGCTCCAGGGGCGCCTTGGGGCCGTCTGGCTGTTCAGGGGAGACAAAGTTGGAGACGTACTGCTCCCCCAAACAGAAAACGGATTCCACCGGGTTGTTGCAAACGCGGCAGCTAGTCCAGGTGCGCATGTGTTGCTTTATTCTCTTTCAATGGATGCTGATGAGATACGCGCTGTGGCATCTATGATTGCTTTAACCTCACTTGCGCTCTTCTCTAATGTCTACGCCATGGAGGTTAATCCAAGACACATTTCGCTTACTTCGCGAAAGGAACTGCTTAACAGAATTCCAAAAATAAAAGGGACTATTGACAAGATCAAGCAGTTCCAATTTTGATCTGCGAAGAATTGTCCAGCAATAAATGAATGCCAGCAAGTTTAAGATGCAGCCCGGAAACCGAGCGATTAGTCTCGCTTCGAGCCGGGACCACCCAGATCTTAGGCGGGGCTCGAGCCAGTCGGAATTCTGTTTCAGGGAGAAAGCGCCTTTGGCTCGAAGTAGGAGCAGCGCTCTCGTTCTTCGCCACGGCTCTTCCAGACACACTCGACGCTTAGCCCAGTCGGCATAGTGTGGAAACGACCAAATCAGTTGAGGCCAATTGAACATCCAAATTTCAAAATACCTGCCTGAATTTCCATACAGGGCATTACCGTAGCGTATCGAAATCAAGGGTTCGGCAATGACGAGGGTATCTTCCGGAATTGGCCTTTGGAAAACAACTCCAATATGGATAAAACCCGTACCGACGTACTTTTCTTTTCTCCTCGCGATCCACAACTGTCGCTTGATCACCACGCCTCCGACAAACGACAGGTAACTCCCGACATCGGCAAGCAGAATTTGGTTCTCGGTTATCTTGTAAATCCGATCCCCGCTCATCCGAAGCCTTCTCGGTTCCAGTACGTCTGAAAGATCGGCGTTTCTGACCTCTGAGTTGACGATCACCAGTCCGTAAGACTGGCCGATCGCCTCCAGTACTGTCTGAATTGCCCCCGGTTTCAAAATGTCGTCGTCGGTGAAGAGCCAGCAATATTCCCCCTTCGCCAATTCCACAGCCCGAATGCAGTCCCGATCAAAGCCACCGTTTGACGGGGATGGAGAGTCCAAACCCCTCTGCTCAGGATATTCCCGAACGTAGCGAAGGTTGGGAAAGCGCTGCTGATACTGACGAACCACATCCTGCGTGCTGTCCGTGGAACCGCCGTCCACAATCACAATTTCCACTTCGTCAGTCGCCTGCAATAGGATGCTTTCTAAGGTTTCGCCAATGAAAGAACCTCGGTTAAGTGTAGGAATACAGATTGAAAGCTTAATTGTTGACGTTTCTTCCATGGGTTCAACCGCGTCCTTCACCGCTCGTAGTGGCCCCATATGAGCGTGGACCAAAGCACTAGACCCAAATGTTTCGTCGAGTTTGCGGACTTCGTTCTAAAAGTCCCGACCGTATTCCAATATCAGATGGGAAGACTTCCCCAATCTAAGAATCCAACTAAATATCCCGCTTCTTCGTACTGAAACTCGTATCCAAGGTCCTCATAGAGCTTGGTGGCGCGAGAATTCTCCGGCTTAACCCTTAGCCTCACTCTTGTCGCCCCCTTCCGCCTTGCAGAGGCGTGCAAAATGTACATGAGGGCCCTCCCCAACCCGGCACCTCTGGCCGAAGGGTGGATGGCAATTCCCAGACTGGGGATCTCGAAGCCTTCATCCCATCCTCGGAGCATTCCGTAGCCGAGAATCTGCTGCCCTTCTACAAGGACACAGTAAACGTCCTTGCGGACTTGGTGAATCACGTTTTTAACGGCTTCCTCGGTAAACGCATGTGGATGGAACAATTCTGAATCCCCAGCTTCCTGAATGGCACGCAGGAAATCCAGCAAGGGCTGCATCCATTCGACACATAACTTCCTGCACTCAAGGGGCGGTGCATTCCGATACATTCAGATCTCCCCGGACTATTTGCGCAAGCTCCTGAGCCTGGCACAAATCAATTCAATGTCGTCATCTCCAAGCGTGGGATATGTCGGAAGACTGATAACTTGCTGGCTTAGATCTTCGCAGATCGGCAATTTAGAACATGTATACAAATGCTTCATTCGGCTTGCCGCACAGAAGCCGTTCCGCGTTTCAATCCCGGCCTCTCCTAGCTGCTTCATAACCAAGTCTCTGCCTTGGGGGTAAGCTTGCGGGTCTAACTTAACGGCGATAGCCCAGACTACCGGATCAACTTCCGGGGGAAAGTATTGCAGCGTTACCCCGGGAACTGTCGATAAATAGTTTTGGTAGGTGAGGTAAACGCGCTTGCGTTCCCAGATGATTCTGTCGATTTTCTCTAATTGCGCGCAGCCAAGAGCTGCCTGCATGTTCGTGAGGCGAAAATTGTGTCCCGCCACCTCATGCCAATACCGGGTGCGCAGCATACCGTGGCTGCGAAACAAGCACATCCTATCGTACAAGCCCTGGTTCTCTGTTACGACCATACCACCTTCACCTGTGGTGATCGTTTTAGTCGCTTGAAAACTGAACGTACCCAGAACACCCAGTGTGCCGGCAAACCGGTTCTTGTAACGAGAAGAGAATGCCTCCGCCACATCCTCCACAAGCGCAATCGCCCGGCCGCTGATGAGCTCGAGGAATTCATCAACTGCACAGACATTACCGTAGGTGTGCACTGGCAAGATTACTTTTGTTTTTGGGGAAAGGCATTTCTCCGCTTCCTTGGCTGTCATGCACCAAGTCGCCGGATCTACCTCCGCGAATACGGGGCGGGCGCCGAGATGCAGGGCTACGTTCGCGGCCGCCATAAACGCGAAACCGGGTACAATGACCTCGTCTCCGGGCCGCACCCCCAAGGCCAGAAAGGCCATGTGGAGCGCGGTCGTGCCGTTCGAAGCCGTCGTGGCATGGCGCACACCTTGGTACTGGGCAAAGTCGTGTTCAAAACGATCAACGAACGGGCCACCCGAAATCCAACTCGAGGTTAAGGCTTGGGCTACATACTGGTGCTCGTTGCCCCAAAAGTTAGGCTTGGCCCACGGAATGGGCTCGCAGGCCGTCATGTGACTCCTCTCTTTCGTTACAGGGCGATCATCGAGCATAGTTATGAACACGCACCTCGGTCTTCCGTCCGGGGTGTGATTCCTCGAATACGTGAAACAGCCTGTTCGCACGATGCGGATCAGAACACGTATGAGACGCTCTTCAGTGCTTTACAAACTCCATCCCGATGACTCCAATCCCGGGTAAATCATTTACGCTTTTAAAATAACGATACTCTGTGCCCATCATATAGGGCTCCCGCCATGCCGGGTAGTTCGGATCTGACATCCTGGAGTCCATATTCTTCCGATAAAGACCGGGACTCATTTCACCGTAGACAGCATAGCGGCAGGGCTGGCCAGTGATTGGAAAAATCCTTTCCTGCAAGAGTCGCTGGTCATAATAACGTTGAAAGAAGAAATAACCGTCTTCATTGGAGTTCATCAAGTTGTACTCATCTCGGTCCAAATACTCTTCTGAGGCATGCGCCGCGCATGGGACCGTCAAAAGCAACCGCCCCCCCGGCTTAAGCAAATCCCACATCTTCTGAACAGCCTGGGTGTCTTCCGGGATGTGCTCGACCACGGACATGCTAGTGATAATTTCAAATGACCCAGAATTAAACGGTGCGGAGCCAACACGGTAATCGTAGAGTTTACAGCGGCTTTCAAGGCCCATGGACTCAACTAGCTCGAGCGTATAGGCCAAATCGCGCACATCTGGGTTAATCAACGTGGCAAAGATGTCGCGCTTCTTGCTTGCAACAAGGACGGGAAAGAGTCGCGGGGACGACACGTCAAGATAGCTTTGAAAAGATCTCGTGGATAAAGTACGCCACATAAAATCAAATTCAAAGTATCGGACTGAGACCATTGGCCAGAATATTAGACAGTAGACATCAGAGTATGAAATGGGCGCCTTTCGGGAATAAAGCAATTGAAGTCCTAGTAGGGTACAGTCGATGCGAAATCTCAGTCCGGGCACATCATAACGGTGTGCCAGTATCCAATAAGTCGGAGACAAGACACTTCCTCGCAAGGCTTGCCAGAGCTTCTTTGCCAGGCCGAGCCTTTGCATACTGGGGACTTGAATATAGGTCTTTTGCTGATTCCAAGAATTCATTTGCAGTTCCGCGATGGCTCTGACCCTCAGCCACCGTTCACATTCAATTGCGACTTCCCCCACCTGAGCCTTGTGGCTTGGGCTAGGGCCCAAAACCTGATGTGCGGGGCTGCCAAGACTGCCATCAACAAGCTGCACAGCCATGCGCCCGACAAGATGGTCAGTGTCATAATTGTTGACTTTATATTGGGAAAGATGATCCTGCCGAGAGCTGCCATCAGCATCGCGCACGCGAGAGGGAGGCCGACATCACAAAAGTACCCCCAAGCTTCACCTGGCAACAGACGACGATGCATGACCGGGACGACAACGAACATACTCAGGATGTTAAGCGCTGCCCACACCGTGGCGGCACCCACTATGCCAAAGTGTCTCGTCATTGGTAACATTGCTGGGACAAGAATGGTCATTGAAATCAATCCCCAAAATAGACTAAGCCTCGTCCAACCATAGGCAAGTTGAAGCGCGTACGGCAAGAAGAGCAGAGCGTTCAGCGCCGAACCAATCACTAAGACGCTTAGAACGGGCGCTGCGTTGAGCGCCGTTTCATTGCTTCGAGTCCATAGCCGCAGAATGTCGAACGAAAACAAGGAAAGTATCGCTGCTGCAGGGAGAATAGTCACGGCCATCAATTGAGAACCAAGGTGGTAGGACCGTCTAATTCCGCTTTCATCGCCTGCCGCCACTTGCGCCGAAAGGCGTGGGAAAACGACGTTGAACACCGCACCTGAGATGACCAATAAACCACCTGCCACTGCCCAAGCTAGGCTGTAGTAGCCAAACATCTTCAGGGGGAGCACCTTGCTTACCACTAGCTTATCGACTTGGGCCAAGATCAAACTGACGAGTGTGATACCACTCATTCCGGCAGCGAAGCGCCAGATGTTTCGCACTTGGCGCAAGTCAAACTGTGGAGAACGAGTTGCTGGGGGTAGACTTTTCCAGAGACAAATTGTCAAGAGAACGACCTTAGCAGCATTCACCGCAACAAGCCAGAGGAAAAAAGCTTCAATCGTCGGTGAGACACGCCATAGGATGAGAACAGCTCCTCCATTCGCGAGGGTGCTCATGGAAATGCTGAGACCGTTATACAGAACTTGCCGACCAAGGCCCATCAACCCGCCCTGGTAAAAGCTGACGGGCCATTGGAACACAGCCAGCACTCCCATGAGCATAACGGTATGCTGGACATCGTGGACAGGGATGGCGCTGGCTTTGATCCAGTCCGCCGCGATCACCGGCGCCGCTGCAAATATCACCGCACCAATGGCGATTCCGATCAGCCAGTAGCCTACCTCCAAAGTGCGTACAAGATCGCGAGCTTCCCCTGCTTTCTCGGGCTGGACCGAAAAGCGCGCCATCTCACGGTTCATGGTCGGGCTCAGACCAAAATCTAGAACCTGGAGGATAGCCTGCAACATCAGGTAAAAACCTATCAGCCCATACGCCTCAATCCCCAAAAATCTAAGATAAAGAGGAATACATGCAATCTGTATAAGAAATGACCAACCGACCCCGGCGAAATTTGCCGCCAAGTCCAGCTTGAAACCTGATGCAAATTTAATTTTCCGGTGCAGTTTCATGCACTACGCGGTAGTGTTAAACAAGATTGCCAGCCCCACAATAGCCGCAGCACCCCGAGCAAAAGGAAACCATCGAGGCAAGTATACCTGCTGTTTTCAAGTATCAAGTATTCGTACGACGCCCGGAGTAAATCAAGTGTGACCTTGGCACTAGTCCGGCTCCTTCGATCGTTACAGAGACAAGGGATCAGCGAATTTTGTAATTGTTTAGCGGGTCCATCTGTTGGAAAAGCTAGGTTTTTGAGTCAAAAGCCGCAATTAGGGATCGCATATTGGCCCCAAAAACGTGTACCGCGACGGGCGAAATACGCAAAAACCCAAGAAAAACGCGGTTTCGACCCGCTAAACAATTACCGAATTTTTATGGAGAAATGTGCCGCCCATCTCTTTACTCGCGAACCAGAGATTCCCGAACAAGCCGGCCGTCCAATTGATCCTGGAGCAACTTCCAGTCAGCGTCGACCATCAGTCGGACCAAGTCGTGAAACCTTACCTTGGGCTTCCAACCGAATGCACGCTCCGCCTTGCTGGCGTCGCCCTGCAGGACGTCGACTTCCGTGGGGCGAAAATATGCCGGGTCTATTTCGACGTACTTCTTCCAGTCGAGGCCCGCATAGTCAAAAGCTCTTTCGACAAACTCACGCACGCTATGAGTTTCGCCGGTTGCCACGATAAAGTCTTCGGGTTTGTCCAACTGCATCATGCGCCACATTGCTTCCACGTACTCGGGCGCATAGCCCCAGTCACGCATGGCCTCAAGATTTCCTAGATAGAGCTTGCCCTGCATTCCGGCCCGGATGCGCGCGATGGCTCGGGTAATCTTTCGGCTCACAAAGGTTGCTCCCCTTCGCGGAGACTCGTGATTGAAAAGGATCCCATTGCAAGCGAAAAGCCCGTAACCTTCCCTGTAATTCACCGTCATCCAATGGGCATAAACTTTGGAGCAAGCATAGGGGCTGCAGGGATGGAATGGCGTAGTCTCCCGCTGGGGAACCTCGGTTGCCTTGCCGAACATTTCGCTACTGGATGCTTGGTAGAATTTTGTTTTAATACCGGTTTCTCGGATAGCCTCCAACAAGCGGGTCGTCCCAAGCGCGCTGATATCACCTGTATACTCCGGGATCTCAAAACTAACCTTCACATGGCTCTGGGCGCCCAGGTGATAGATCTCATCGGGTTGGAGTCGATAGAGCAGCTTGATCAAACTTGTTGAATCGGCAAGGTCCGCAAAATGTAGAAGCAACCGGGCGTCGCGCTCGTGCCAATCTGGGAGAACAGAATCTATCCGTTCGGTGTTGAAGCTGCTAGACCGCCGCTTTACGCCGTGGACTTGATACCCTTTGGAAAGCAAGAGTTCGGCCAAGTAGGAGCCATCTTGTCCAGTAATGCCGGTAATCAGGGCCTTCTTTGTCATCACTTTCGTTTCCCTTGCGTTGTGAAACCCAAAAATGGAGAAACTTGCCTTGCATAACCCTAAAAGCAAATGCTCAAGTTTGAACTCTGCCTCGGGCGGTTCAGCACTACTACCTGGGGGGAACTGTTGCTGTGCGCACTGTCATAACCTTGCCTGGCTGTTTCTTCCCTTACCATAGCCGACGCGCCCGCAACTTTTGCTCGAAAGATCAGATGAAACCGTTCTTTTGCCCTTGGTAGGGCACCACCTTGCACCTCGTAAGATTCTCAGCCTTGTCGGCTGCTCACCACACCGCTTCGTCCATGTCCATGCCTACAAACCAGCGGAACAACAAGTTGTAGTTCAATGGCTCCATCAGCAGCCGTTCGCTGCGCACGGTGACGATGGCGACCAACATCGGCGCGCCGCCGCCGATCAGGTTCCAGATCGTATTGCGCGCCAACAGACGTCCGCTGGTCAAGTGCGCGTTTGAATTTGTGCCGGATAGATTCATATTTAGCAGGATGGATGGGAGTGGCGACTGGACGGCTCCAAATCCGCCTCGTTGATCTCCACTGCCACGGAACGCAAAATCAAATTCAGAGAGATGATGAACCGCAGGCGGCCTTTCTTGCGCTGCACGATTCCTTCGAGGCCCTGAAACGGGCCGCTCGTGATGCACACGCGCTGCCCAGCTCCCAGGTAAGGATGCGGTTTAAGACAAAGTCCATGGACCAGGCACGACCGCATGCTCTCGATTTCGTCGTCGCGCAGGGCAGCGGGCTGGCCATTGAATCCCACAAGGCGAGCCACGCCGGGGATCTGCAAAACTTGCAGGCGGTCGCGGAGCGCGAGCCGCACAAATACGTAGCCAGGAAAAAGCGCCAAGCTCACCCGCATGCGGCGATCCTTCCAGCGATGAACCGTTTCGTACAGCGGCAGGAACGCTTCCACCGAACGCTGCTCGAGATGCTCCCGCACGCGCTTTTCATGTTGGGCGCAGGTGTGCGCTGCATACCAGTGTGGCTCGAGCCAGTCGAGCTGCATTGGTCCGTATTCTTCGAGACTCTCACCATGAGTGCGAATGGTTGCCATCTTCATGCGGCCTTAAATCCATTTGATACAGCTCCGCCCCGTCACTTACACCGGCGCATGTGACCTAACCTTATCCCTATCAGCTATTTACATTGCACTCGGCCCGATTCTTTTAACGTAGCCTCTCGCTTATGGCTCAGGCCGAATCTGCTTTGAATCCTGGTTTCCATGAGCCTGGGACGGGTGGCCGTTCTGCGCGCCCCACGGAATCTTGGATCTGATCTCCCCAATAACTTCCTGCGCCAGGACCTTGACCGGATCCGTCGCATCGACTTCTTCCCAGCGCGCGCGCCCGAGCGCCCAAGTCACACCAAATCCGAGCGACAGCAGCGTCCCGAGAAACATGATGAGCAGCCGCGGCGGAGAAGATTTATTCTCCGGCACATTGCCTGGATCGAGGACCTTGACGCTCGGGATTTCCTTGGCCTCTTCAACTTTTGCCAGCTCGTATTCTTGTGTCAGGGTCTCGAATACGGCCTCTTCGACCTTCGTTTTTCGGTACAGATCGGCATAGGACACCCCCAAAAGCGGGAGCTCACGTATGGATGGATAGAACGACTCGCTCCTGGATCCCGGCTTTCCGCCGAGCTTGTCGAGCTGTTGCCGCAGCTCAGTCACGCGCGCCTGAAGTGCGCGTACGCGGACATTGTTGTTGGTATAGATCTGCCGCAGTCCTTCCAGTTCCGCCTGCGCAGCGATGAGCCGGCCTTGCAGGGCTGCCGCTGCATCGACCATCGCCTTGCCCTGTTCCGGGATATTGATCGCCGTATTCTTACTCGCAAACTGGCTAAATTTCTTTTCCGCATTTTCCAGATCCTGGCTCACGACGCGAAGGCGCTGTTGCAAAAAGACCCGCTCGCGATGCGCGGAGGAGGTAGTCAGCTTGGCCACAAGCTCGTTCAGCGCATCAACGTAAGCATTCGCTAGCAAGGCTGCGCGCTGGGGACTTCGGTCCGTAACGGTGAGGCTGATGATGCCGCTCTTCTGATCTTCCGAGATGCCCGTGTTTCCCGCGAGCTGCTGCCGAGCGGCCGCTTCATCGAAAACTCCGTACACCTGCTTCAAATTGAACTCGTCTACCAAGCGGGTATGTACCGTCCGGCTTCCCAAAATGCCCGCGAAAAGCGCGCCCGTACTCTGCAGACCGAATAAATCGCCGGCCATTGCGCCGAGGCCCGAGCCAGTGCGCCCGGAGAGCGCAGCCACCATGGCCATCCCTGAACCTGATTGATTATCGGGAGGCATCAGCCGTGCCGTGGATTGGTACCGCTTCGGAGCTGCAAAAGCTATCACCGTGGCCGCCAGCAATCCCAAAGTCGTGATGCCGATAACAAAACGTCTTCGCTCCCATAGGACCCTGAGCGTTGTGGCCACCCCGTCGCGAGCCAGGCCATCCGCAGCCTCTCCGGAGAGCGATTCGGCAGTCCTATGCTGGCGTGCGAGTTTATCTTCCAGCTCCTGGGCATAAATTTGCTCGGCAGTCGGCCGATCGACGATCACTGGTTCCGGTTTTGTCGGTTCATTGGTCAAGTGCAACTGTCCTCGTCTGTTGTTCAAAATCCCCTGAAACTATGGCCGCATGGCTTAACCTACAACTACTTGGGCCACGACTTTGGCCAGAATGCGATTTGTAACGAAGTCGCCCAATTGGATTGCGGCGTCGCCGCCAGCACAGGAATGTTCCACTTCTCGTACTGCACCGAGCCGGACAACTCCGTTGTCGTGTTTAACCAAACGTCAGCTTTCACGCCCCCGTCGTTCACTGTGCCCCCGTTTGGCATAAACTGGCTGTCGATCTTTCGATGTCGATAGTTAAACTGAATGGTGTTTTTCGACGTCAGCCAGTAGGTACTCCACGCTTGTTCGCCCTGCGAGGCGCGCCCTATCCATGTGCCCATCAAGTTGCCGCTGTTCGTATAGGAATTAACAAATAAACCGTTTTGATAAAAGCAGCCATTGCAACCAGGAAAATCAGCTGGCGAGGTCGAGCCGCCTTCCAGGCGTAAGTCGAGCTTGGGGATGCCTGGAATCCGTGGCATATAAATTCCCCCCTGAAACGCGGCCTTACGGGGGTAAGCCAGCGGCGAATACTCGTCTTCCGTAAATGCATCGCCGTAGAACGTCAGCCAATTGCGCACCCAAGGAAGTCTGTATGTAAAGTCGGCCCCTGACCGGGCGTCCGTTATGTCTATTTCGTTGTTACTTGTAGGTACGATGAAACTCGCATAGCTCCTAAGAAGATTGTGCCCGTTGAGAGGAATTGGCCCGCCGGCGAAAACAGTAGTTTCAGAAACACCAAACTCAAAATTCGGCGTAGGTTTGAAGCTGAATT
>Ga0307372_10011071_pt1 | contig 12096 bp, 12 predicted proteins | sample OX1MG_FD_202533 | JGI IMG/M metagenome (GOLD analysis project Ga0307372, IMG submission 202533) | Soil microbial communities from Risofladan, Vaasa, Finland - OX-1 | ecosystem: Environmental > Terrestrial > Soil > Coastal area > Acid sulfate soil | place: Finland: Risofladan, Vaasa | collected...
GCTTCGACCAGGGCAGGATCCACCGGCTTGTCGAGCAGGTGCTCCGTCCGCGAGCGCGGGTAGCCGGCGATGGCGACGCGCACCAGCGGCTCCTCGGGCGAGGCGCGCAGGTAGAACGCGCCCGCCGAGAAGCCGAAGCTCTCCAGCGTGACGGCCAACAGGCGGTCGAGAACCCTGGCGATCGAGTGCTCGCGCAGCAGGGTGGTGCTGACGTCGAGCAAGGTGCGCGTGAGCTCGCGGCGGCGTAGGATGCGCGCGGTGCCCGCCTGAACGGTCGCCTCGAGGGTGGCCAGGCGCTCACGGTATCGGCGCCGCTCCCGCAGCCGTCGCCGCCGTTCGAGCGCCCAAAGGAGCACGGCCGCCGCCGCGACGCATGCAGACGCTACCACGAGGGGGATCGGATGCAGCACGATGATTGCAGTATCGGCGTTCTGATCGCGTCCGTCGAGCGCGACTTCGGGGGCCTGTGGGGATTCGAGCTTCGCCTCGGAGCACCGGATGCCTCGATGCGCCGCCTGTCTCTCGCCGCTCGCCCCGACCCCGACGCGCTTGCCGCGGGCGACCTGCTGTGCACGCTCGCGGACCTCCCGGGCACCCTGCCCCCGGGGCCGGCACGCCTGCGCGCACGCATGGCGGCCGCCTGCAGCGCCCTCGGAGCGGCGTGGGCGACGCTGGGGAGCCTCGGCTTCGATCCCCCCGGCGCCGCCCTGGACGGCTGGCTCCGGCGGCGCATGGGCATCGCCGGCGCCGCCCCCTTGCTCCCGCCGCCGCCCAGAGCCACCGTTTCGGTCTACCTGCCCGCGGAGGCGCTCGCCCCCGTGCGCGAAGCCGTCTGGTCGGCGGGAGCCGGGGTGATCGGAGCCTATGACCGGTGCAGCTTCGCCCACGAGGGAACCGGGACGTACCGCCCGCTCGCCTCGGCCGATCCCTATCGCGGCTCGGCTGGACGGGACGAGCAAGCCGGCGAGTGGCGCCTGGAATTTCAGTGCTCCCCCGGGCGTCTCGACGGCGCGCTGAGGGCGATGCTCGCCGCTCATCCGTATGAGGAGGTCGCCTACGCCGTGGTGCCCGCCGGGGATTGGCCCGCCAAGGGGCGCGGCCACGGACGCCTCGCCGGCGAGTTGGCGCTCTACGCGGGCGATGCCCACGCGGGGTTGGTGGAGCGCGCCTTCTCCCGCGGAGCGCGCCGCCTGCTCTCGATCTCGGCGGATGCTGCGGCGCGCGCGGCCGCCTTGGACTGCGGCCTCACGCTCGAGCCGCTGCCCATGGACGAGATGGAGCGCGAGGCCCTGGCGTTCCTCGCGCAGCGACTCCGGTCGCACCTCCCGGAGAACGTCATCGTGACGGGTCCATCGCCAGGGTCCGAAGGCGCCGACGTGCAAAGCACCCGCTTGCCATGAAGTACCGCACGTATCCGCAATCCGACGTCACCGTCAGCGAGGTCGGCTTCGGCCTCTGGACCCTCTCGACCGGCTGGTGGGGCAACCACACCGACGAGGACGCAGTCCGCATGCTCCACGAGGCGTACGACCTCGGGGTCACGTTCTATGATGCCGCCGACGCGTACGGCAACGGCCGCTCGGAGGAGCAGCTCGCCAAGGCGTTCGCCAGCCGGCGCGACAAGGTCGTCTACGCGACGAAGTTCGGGTACGACTTCTACCATCACGGCGACGAGCGTCGCGGCCAGATGGAGCTGCCGCAGGACTTCTCCCCGAAGTTCGTGCGCTTCGCCCTCGAAGAGTCGCTGCGCCGGCTGAAGACGGACGTCATCGACATCTATCAGATGCACAACGCGAAGCTCGAGCACGTGCGGGACGACGCACTCTGGAACGTGCTCGAGGATCTCAAGCGCGAAGGCAAGATCCGCATGTACGGCGTGGCCCTTGGGCCCGCGATCGGATGGCTGGTCGAATCCATCGAGGCGGTGCGCCTGCGCAGCGTGGCCAGCCAGCAGATCATCTGGAACATCCTCGAGCAGTTCCCGGGCGACGAGATGATCCAAGCGGCGTACGAGTGCAACAGCCCCACCGGGTATCAGGTGCGCGTGCCTCATGCCAGCGGGATGCTCGAGGGGCACTACACCACGGAGACCGTCTTTCCGAAGACCGACCACCGCAGCCATCGCCCCAAGTCGTGGCTGACCAACGGCGTCAAGAAAGTCGAGACGCTGCGCTTCCTGGAGCACGGCGGACGCACGCTGGGTCAAGCCTCGATCCAGTGGCTGCTGCACGAGCCGCGCGTGGTGAGCGTGCTGCCGAACATCTACGACTCGGAGCAGTTGCGCGAGTTCGCCGCCGCTCCCGACGCGGTGGCGCTCACCGACGAGGAGTACGAGCGCGTCCAGGCGCTGGCCAGGACCAACTTCGGCGTCGTCGAGGATCCAATGGCGTTCAAGGGGACGATGGACAAGGAGCTGGCTAGTGCTCGTCGATAGGATCGAGACCGGACACGCTCCGCGGCCGATCGGGCCGTACACCCAAGCGGTGCGCGTCGGCGACTTCCTCTTCTGCTCGGGTCAGGTCGGCCTGGACCCGGCGACGGGGAAGCTCGTCGGCGGAGGCGTCGGCGCCGAAGCGGGGCGCGTGATGGAGAACGTCCGCGCGGTGCTCTCCGCCGCCGGCGTCGGCCTGGAGCACGTCGTGAAGACGACGATCTATCTCGTGGACATGGCCGACTTCGCCGAGGTCAACGGCGTCTACGGCGGATGCTTCACGGGCGACTATCCGGCGCGGACCACCGTGGCGGTCGCCGCGCTGCCGGCCGGGGCGCGCGTGGAGATCGAAGTCATCGCGCGGATGTCGTAGTCTGCTGCGCATACGCGGAGAGCGCGAGCCTGGCAAGGCGCGCGGCCTCCGCGTTACGCATCTGCGCAGCCTTTCGGTATTGCTCCAGGGCATCTTGATGGCGCCCGAGTTCGTCGTCGATCACCGCGAGGTTATAGTGCAGGATGCCGTCGTCGGCGGCGATCGCCAGTCCCTTGAGCGTCACCGCCTGGGCCAGCTCGTGCTGGCCCAGGGCGTCGTAGTCGGCGGCCATGTCGTAGTATGCCTCCACCTGGAACGGATCGACTTGGATGGCGCGGCCGTAGTCCTCGAGCGCGGCGGCGCGATTTCCGCGCAGGTCGGCCAGCACGCCGAGGTTCACCAGCACGGAGGCGTCGTCGGGCGCGATGCGATGCGCCCGCTCCAGGTAGCCTTGCGCCGACGAGAGGTCCGTAAGACCCAAGGAGGCGTCGCCGAGATTGTTGAGCGCCGCGACGAAGCGCCCGTCGAGCGCGAGCGCGTGCTGCAGCGGAGCGATCGCGTCGGTGTAGCGCCTCTCCGAGATCAGCACGCTGCCGATGCCGTTGTAGCCGGCCGCGCAGTTGGGGTCGAGATCGACGACGTGGTGATACGCGGCTAGCGCTTTGACGTCACGCCCTTGCGCGTCGTATACCAGCGCCAGGTCGAGCGCGGCGTCGACGTCGGTGGGATGGCGGTCCGCCTCAACCGCCGTCTGCTCCTCGAAGCGGTCGAGGTCGCCGCGCATGCGATGCACCGCGATCAGGTTCTCGAAGCCGCTGGGCAACGGCAGGGCGGCGCGGAACTCGCGCACGGCATCGTCGTACCGGCGCTCGAGCACGTAGACGCCGCCGAGGCGATTGTGGATCGCGCGCGAGTCGCCCAGGCTCAGCGCTTCTCGGTAGAGGTCCTCGGCCTTGGTCAACTGGCGGGCGCGGTAGTAGAGGTCGCCCAACAGCACCATCGGCCCGCGCTGGTCGGGATGAGCCGCCACGTAGTGGGAGAGATCGACGATCGCGCCGGGCAAGTCGCCGCCGTCGGCGCGGCGCTGCTCGCGCTGGACGATGGCCGGATCGCTCGGCATGGCCACCGTGGAGGACTGCCCGTCCAGGTGGAGCACTTCGCCGGCGCGGGCGGCCACGGGAGACGCGGCGACGGCGGCGAGCAGCAAGAGCGACGAAAGCCTGCAAATCGTACGCATGGCAACCACCTCGGCGGCAGGATCGCGCCCTTCCAGTATACTCCCAAGACGAGACCCCCGGGAGTCCTGCCTGGACCCCGGGGGTCTCGGTTGTCGCCCCCGTCCGTCTCACGGGGAAGGTGCCGGGTGCGGAGCTTCCGCCTTGCGGCTAGACGCCCCGAGAGAGCCCCTGCTCGCGTACCAGCGTCCCGGTCTCGCGCAGTTCATCTCGGACGTCGCGTTCGTACTCCCGATTGGCCTGCGCCTCGAGCGACTGGTACTCCATCACTCTCTCTTCCGGCAACATTTGCATGAAACTATTTTCCTGAGTCTTGATTCTACCACGGAGCCCAGCTATCGAAACATCCCCCGGGCGAGTGGCCGGCGGCCGGCCTCACGCCGTGCGGCGGTCGCGCCCCTCGAGGCCGGCTGTCTCGGCGATCTCCTTCTTCGCCACCTCGATGAAAGCCGTCATCGCCGGCGAGAGCCACTTGTCGCGGTGGCGGATGAGCTGCACGTGCTGGTGAAACTCGGGGATCGAGCAGCGCAGCTCCGCCAGCGACCCGTGCTCCAGCTCCGGACGAACGGCGGTGCGCGAAGTCACGGCCAGCCCCACGCCCGCGGCGACGCACCGCTTGATCGCCTCCACGCTGCCGAACTCGATCATCGGCCCCGGGGCCGCCCCTCCGGCCGCCATCGCCTTGAAGAGCGCCTCGAGGTAGGTGCACGCGAGGCGCAGGATCATGAACGACTCGCCGGCGAGCTCCTCGGGGCGAATCCGACGCCGTTGGGCCAGCGGGTGGTCCGCCGCCGCGATCACGATGAGCGACTCTCGTTGCAGGAAATCGGCGACCAGCTCGGGGGCTTTGACGCGCGCGTCGGCGAGGAAGGCGACGTCGAGCACGCCGGCCGAGACGGCGCCGCGCAGGTTGTCGCACGCGTCGGGCTTGACCGCCAGCTGCACCTTGGAATAGCGCGCGCGAAAATTCTGGAGCGTGCGAGGGAGCAGATCGGCGCACAGCCACTCGCACGCTCCGATCGTCAACGTGCCGACCGGCTCGTTCACGTCCGGCACGCACGCGAGCGCCTCACGCTCCAGGCTCACGAGGCGCTCGGCGTACTGCACCAGGCGCCGGCCGCTTTCGGTCAGCACGATCCGCTTGCCCAAGCGCTCGAAGAGCGGAGCCCCGATCTCGCGCTCGAGCGTCTGCACCTGCGCCGTCACGCTGGACTGCGCGTAGTTGAGCTCTTCCGCGGCTCGGGTGAAGCTCAACGTCTTGGCGACCGTCAGAAACGTGGAGAGGTTGCGGAGCTCCATGACATCCATCGCCCTTTCCGATGCATAGCATCGAATCAATCGTGCTCACCAATCGTAACATCCTGCTACAATTCCGCCAAGAGAGGTGGAACGACGATGGCGACGATCTTCGAGGCAACGGGAATCCTGCTGGGACTGATCGCCCTGGCGCTCGCGAGCGTGCGCTGGGGGTACGACAGCACCGAGCGCTTGCGGAGTCCCGAGTGGGAGCGGCGGCGAGCGTGGAGAGCGCGCTACAGCGCGTCGTGGAAGATCACGCCGAGCGTCCGGCGCTCGCCCCGGCGCACTCGGCTGACGCCGTGGCGGAGCGAGGCGCGGGCGTAGCCTCGGCTGGTACGCAGGGGATGGTCGCGCGTCGCGAAGAGCACGAGCTCTCCTTCCTCCGGTGTCAGCACCTGGCCTCGCGACTGGGCGCGCGGCCGCTGCTCGACGAGCAGGAACTCACCGCCCTCGAAGTCCGCACCGGGGCGGCTGAGAAAGCACGTCGCCTGCAACGGGAAGACGAGGTCGCCGTAGAGGTCCTGGTGGAGGGCGTTCCAGCCGCCCGCGCGGTATCTCAAGAGCAACGGCGTGGGCCGGCTCTGCGCGGCCGCATGGCAGCGCGCGAGAAATTGGTCGAGGGACGGAGGAAAGCCCGCGTCTCGCCGGAGCGCGGCGCCCCACGCGTTGGCGATCGGAGCGAGCCGCGCGTAGAGCGACTCGCGCAGCTGCTGCACCAGCGGCGGCAGGGGATAGGCAAAGTAGCGGTACTCGCCCTCTCCGAAGTTGTGGCGCGCCATCGCCACCGTGCTGCGGAAGGCGTCCTCCTCGCCGTAGAGCGCTCGCAGCTCGCGGCACTCGCCCGGCATGAGGACCGGCGGCGTTCTGGCGGCGCCCTCCGCCCAGAGATCGCGCTCGATCTCCGCCCAGGGAAGGCTTTCGACGCGCTCCCGCACGCTGATCGCGACGGTCACGAGGCCACCGCGGGGCGGCACCGCTTGCACGGCCGATAGCCGGCTCCGCGCGCGCGCCGCTCGTCGGCGAACTCCACGCGGTGGGCGGGCGCGATGCGGCGGGCGCTGGCGCACGTGGGGTAGCAGAAGATCCCCGTCGTCTCGCTCCCCACGAAGCGCTGCGTCCCGCGCGCCATGGCGGCCAGCTCGTCGGACGGCAAGCCCTCCGCCTCGAGCAGACGGCCCTTGATCCCGCTGCCGAAGACGTACTCGCCGATCGAGCCGTCGCCGCGCACCACGCGGTGGCAAGGAATCAGCAACGGCACGGGGTTTCTACCCAGCGCGCTCCCCACCGCTCGCACGGCCCGGGGGCGGCCGATCTCGCGCGCGATCCAGCCGTAGGGGCGTACCTCCCCGCGAGGAATCTCCAACGCCTTGGCCAGCACCGCCCGCTCGAACTCCGAGAGATCGTGCAAGTCGAAGCGCAAAGCGGCGCGACGATCGCCGGCAAAGCGGCGCTCCACCGCGGCGGCCAAGCGCGCCGGCGGCCTCTGCGTCGCATAGACGTGCCGCCCGCGGCGCGCCCGATATTCGCGCTCGAAGCGCTCCGCGCCGTGCTCGGCACGCGCGACGGCGGAGATTCCCGCCGCTGTGTAAGCGACGAAGAGCGCACCGAGAGGACCCTGCACGCGCCAGTACCGGTCCGCCAAGCCCACGCGCTGCAGCACTGCGGGCAAGAGCGTCGCAGGCGCCTTGCGCCGACGCAGCTCGCGCAACTCCGCCAACATCTTCTCCTCCATCGTCACGTCCCTCATACCGCCTCCAGCATCGACCGCAGGCGTGCGACGCCGCGGTGCACGTTGGCCTTCACCGTTCCGACGGGTTGGCCCAGAATCGCTGCGATCTCAGCATACGGCAGGCCGTCGATATGGCGCAGCGCCACGGGCAGACGCAGCCGGTCGGGCAGCTCCGCGACCGCCGCGGCCAGCGAGTGCGCGGTCTCGCGGCGCTCGACCAGCTTCTCCGGGCGTTCCGCGGCGGGGTCCTCAAGTTCGAGCGGCGTGCCGTCGGCACGCTCCAGCGGAGCGAGCGCAAAGCGCTTGCCCCGCACGCGGTTGCGCACCACGTTCGTCAGGATGCGGTAGAGCCATGGGCGGAGCATCAACGCGCGGATCCGCTCGCGTGGGTAGCCCTTGAGGGCGCGGTAGGCCCGCACGAAGGCGTCCTGCGCCGCCTCCTCGGCGGCGTGCGCGTCCCCCAGCAGGTGGCGCGCAAGACCGTAGAGGCGGTCCTGATGGAGGATCACCAGCGACTCGAAGGCCGCGTCGACGTCTTGCGCCAGCGCCGCCGTCAGCGCGCTCTCTCTCACGGTATCCGCTCCTTGCGGGCTCCCCCGTCTTGCACGCCGGGAAAACACGACCTGCGCCCACCGGGTTGCACCCGCCGGCCGCCGGCATGGTTCGAGCCCTTGCCTTCGAACATGGCGGCCATGGCTCGACGCATGGCCCCGCCCATCTCGCTCGACCAGGCGGTCGCAACGCTGAGCAAGGCCGATCGCCGGCTGGGACGTCTCATCGTCCGCGTGGGCCCCTGCGCGTGGCGCATCGTACGCGGGCAGTCACCCTACGCAGCGCCGGAGTCTCCGCGGGCAAGGCGCGGGCGTTGAAGGATCTCGCGTCCAAGGCGCGCGAGGGCCTGGTGCCCTCCTACCGCGAGATGGCGCGCATGGACGACGACGAGATCGTCGAGCGGCTGATCGCCATTCGGGGCGTCGGCCGCTGGACGGTCGAGATGATGCTCATCTTCAACCTCGGACGCCCCGACGTTCTGCCGATTCACGACTACGGCGTGCGCAAAGGTTTCGCGCTGCTGCACGAGCTGGAGGAGGTGCCCACGCCGCGCGCGCTCGCCGAGCACGGCGAACGCTGGCGCCCCTTCCGCACCGTGGCGAGTTGGTACCTGTGGCGGGCCGCCGACTAAGGCGGGTCGCCGGCGGCCCGCCTTAGCCGACGTACTGCGCGGGGACTCCGCCCGGAGACGCCTTGACGGCGCAGAACTTGAACTCCGGAATCTTTCCGTCGGGGTCGATCGCATCGTTGGTTAGCAGGTTCGCGGCCGCCTCGTTGAAGGCAAACGGCATGAAGAGGACGCCGCGCTGCATCCCCCAGTCGGCGCGCGCATAGGCGGTGATCTTGCCGCGCCGCGACTCCAGCGTCATCGTCGTGCCCGGCCGCACGCCGAGCGCGGCGAGATCCTCGGGGTGCACGCTGACGACCGGAACCGGCTCGATGGCCTCGAGCACGGTTGCGCGGCGCGTCATCGCGCCGGTATGCCAGTGCTCCAATTGGCGGCCCGTCGTGAAGACGTACGGGTACGCCCCGTTGGGCAGCTCCGCGGCCTTGCTGAACTTCGCCGGCACGAACTTGGCCAACCCGTTGCGCGTCGGGAACGTCTGCTGGAAGACCACCGCTTCGCCGGGGTCGCCCTCCTTGCGGCACGGGTAGGTCACGGTGTCGTCCTGCTCGAGCCGCTCCCAGGTGATGCCGGCGATGCTTCCCATCACCGTGCGCATCTCCTCAAAGACCTCGCGCGGGCTATCGTAGTGCCAATCGAGGCCCATGCGGCGAGCGATCTCCTGGACGGTCCAGAGATCCTGGCGCGCGTCGCCGGGAGGATCGATCGCCTGCCGGCCGAGCTGGACCCTGCGGTCGGTGTTCGTGAAGGTTCCGGTCTTCTCGGGGAAGGCAGACGCCGGCAGAATGACGTCGGCATAGCCGGCGGTCTCCGTGAAGAAGATCTCCTGCACCACGAGATGGTCCAGCATGGCGAGCGCCTCGCGCGCATGCTGGAGATTCGGATCCGACATCGCCGGATTCTCGCCCATGATGTACATGCCGTGCAGCGTGCCGGCATGGATCGCGTCCATGACCTCCGTCACGGTCAATCCCGTCTTGTCGTCCAGCTTTGCGCCCCACGCCTTCTCGAACATGTCGCGCGCCGTCGGGTCGACCGCCGACTTGTAGTCCGGATACGACATGGGAATCAATCCCGCGTCGGAGGCGCCTTGCACGTTGTTCTGTCCGCGCAGCGGGTGCAGCCCCGTTCCCGGACGCCCAATCTGCCCGGTGAGCAGACAGAGCGAGATGAGGCAACGGGCGTTGTCGGTGCCGTGCACGTGCTGCGAGATGCCCATGCCCCAGAAGATCATGGAGCCCTTCGACGTAGCGTAGAGCCGCGCGACCTCGCGAATCGTCTTGGCGGGAATGCCGCAGACCGCCGCCACGACTTCGGGCGACTGGTCCTTGACGTTCTCGCGCAACGCCTCGAAGCCCTCAGTGCGCTTCTCGATGAACTCCTTGTTGTAGAGCCCCTCTTCGATGATGACGTGCATCATCGCGTTGAGCAGCGCGACGTCGGTGTCGGGGCGAAACTGGAGGTAGTAGGCCGCGTGCCGCGCGAGATCGTTGCGGCGGGGATCCATCAAAATGAGCTTCGTCCCCGCCTTGACGGCGTTCTTGAAGAACGTCGCCGCGACGGGATGGTTGGCCGTCGTGTTCGAGCCGATGACGATGGCCACTTCGGCAAGCGCCACGTCGTCCACTTGGTTCGACACGGCACCCGAGCCGATGTCCTCCAGCAGCGCGGCGACGGACGAGGCGTGGCAGAGGCGCGTGCAGTGGTCGACGTTGTTCGTTCCGAAGCCGGCGCGCACGAGCTTCTGGAAGAGATAGGCCTCCTCGTTGCTTCCCTTTGCCGACCCGAATCCCGCAAGGGCGCGCGGTCCGTGCTCGTCGCGGATCTTGCGCAGCCCCGCGGCGGCGACGTCCAGCGCCTCCTCCCACGTTGCCTCGCGGAAGTGCGTCTCGATGGCCTCCGGCCCGAGCAGCCCCACCTCCTTGGGCACGCCGGGCTTGCGGATGAGCGGCTTGGTGAGACGCCCCGGGTTGTGCACGTAGTCGAAGCCGAAGCGTCCCTTCACGCAGAGCCGGCTGTGGTTGGCGGGACCGTTGCGGCCCTCGACGGAGATGATCTTGTCGTCCTTGACGTTGAACGTCACGAGACATCCCACGCCGCAGTACGGGCACGCCGAGTCGACCTTCTTGTCGGGCTCGATCAGGCTCGACCCGTTGGCGGGAGTCAGGGCGCCCGTCGGGCAGGCCTGCACGCACTCGCCGCACGCTACGCAGCTGCTCTCGCCCATCGGATCGCCGAGATCGAAGACGATCGCCGCATCCGATCCGCGCCGCGCCCAGCCGATGACGTCGTTGACCTGCTCCTCCCGGCATGCGCGCACGCATCGGCCGCACTGAATGCAGGCGTCGAGGTTGACGGCCATGGCCGGGTGAGAGAGATCGGGCCTCGGCTGCTCGCGCTGCGGATAGCGCGGGCGGCTCACGTTGAACCGCTGGGCCCACGTGTCGAGCTCCGAGTGGAGCGTGTGGGGCGAGGATCCTTGCCCCGGCATGTCGGAGAGCAAGAGCTCCAGCACCATCTCTTGCGACTTGCGCGCGCGCTCGCTGGCCGTGCGGACCTTCATGTCCGCGGTCGGCTTGCGGCAGCACGACGGCGCCAAGGTGCGCTCCCCGTCGATCTCGACGACGCAGACGCGGCAGTTGCCGTCTTCGCGATACCCGTCCTTGTAGCAGAGCCTCGGGATCTCGATGCCTTCTCGATCGGCAGCCTGCAAGATCGACTCACCCGGTCGAGCTTGCACCGCACGCCCGTCCAACGTGAACGTGACGGCCTGCTCGTCGGTCGCGGCAGGCGTCTCGGTGATCACACGCATCTAACCGACCTCCTGCGGGAAGTACTTGAAGACGCAGCGGATGGGGTTCGGCGCCGCTTGCCCGAGGCCGCAGATCGAGGCGTCCTGCATCACGCCGGCGAGATCCTCGAGCAGCGGCTTCTCCCAACGCTCGCGCTCCATCAGCTGCACGGCCTTCGCCGTCCCGACACGGCAGGGAGTGCACTTGCCGCACGACTCGTCTTTGAAGAAACGGAGCACGTTGCGGGCCGCCGCCTTCGCGCTGTCGTGCTGGGAGAGCACGATGATCGCCGCCGAGCCGATGAAGCACCCGTAGGGGGCCAGCGTGTCGAAGTCGAGTGGCACGTCTCCGAGCGACGCCGGCAGGATGCCGCCGGAAGCCCCGCCGGGGAAGTACCCGTAGAACTCGTGGCCCGGGAGCATGCCGCCGGCATACTCGTCGATCAGCTCGCGCACCGTGATCCCCGCCGGCGCAAGATGGACGCCGGGCTTGCGCACGCGGCCGCTCACCGAAAAGGAACGCAATCCCTTGCGCCCATTGCGCCCCTGCGAGGCAAACCACTCAGCCCCCTTCTCGAGGATCTCCCGCACCCAATAGAGCGTCTCCATGTTGTGCTCGAGCGTCGGCCGGCCGAAGAGTCCCACTTGCGCGACGTAGGGAGGGCGCAGCCGGGGCATGCCGCGCTTGCCCTCGATCGACTCGATCATCGCGGACTCCTCGCCGCAGATGTAGGCTCCGGCGCCGCGTCGCAAGTGAATCGCCGGCAGGGCCACCGGCGGCTCGCGCCGCAACGCCGCCAGCTCCTCGGTGAGGAGCTTCCGGCACGCGGCGTACTCGTCGCGAAGATAGACGTAGATCTCGTCGATGCCCGCCGCCCACGCCGCGATCAGCATGCCTTCCAAGAAGCGGTGCGGATCGCGCTCGAGATAGTAGCGGTCCTTGAACGTGCCCGGCTCGCCTTCGTCGATGTTGACCGCCATGAGGCGCGGCGCGGGCTCGTTGCGTACGATCCTCCACTTTCGGCCGGTCGGAAACCCGGCGCCTCCCAGGCCGCGCAGGCCCGAGTGCTCCATGGAAGCGATCACGCCGTCGACGTCGCGCTTGCCGGAGACGCACGCGC
>Ga0307372_10011072_pt1 | contig 12096 bp, 17 predicted proteins | sample OX1MG_FD_202533 | JGI IMG/M metagenome (GOLD analysis project Ga0307372, IMG submission 202533) | Soil microbial communities from Risofladan, Vaasa, Finland - OX-1 | ecosystem: Environmental > Terrestrial > Soil > Coastal area > Acid sulfate soil | place: Finland: Risofladan, Vaasa | collected...
AGCCACCGCAACAGTGAGCCATCACCGCATGGCCCGCTTCGTGACGCACCACAATTTCCAGCGGAAGCTGCCGATATGGGGCCTCGACCTCGGTTTGCGATAGGGTATCCATGCTTCATGGTCCACCAACTTGAGGATTGAGCGCGCCTGAAGTGCACCTGCACCGCGTCAAATATTCCTGCCGGCGTTATATTTCTACACCGATTTTCCTGTGACCGCAGGATCACTTCGGCGTGGTTCCGGGGAGATGTCGGCGCAGATCGGCAAATCCCTTGTCGGCCGTGGTCAACCAGCGCCGCTCGGTCTGAACGCGGGGCCAGAGGTCATCATCGTATGCTCCTGCCGGCCCTGCCCCCGCTACCGTCGCTGCATCGTGTCCGCGCGCGACTGCCAAGTCGGCAACTGCCGGGGGAGATCCTCATCGATCTTGACGCGCGCACTCACCGGCTGCCTTGCGCTGGAGCGGAAGGAAGTCAGAGTTGTTCACCGCTTCGGCGGCGAATTTCATGCTGGCCTTGATGTCATCGGCGGTTAGCTGCGGCCAGGCGTCACTAATCGGGACTCAAACCGTGCACCGCCTTCGCCGCCCTCTGGGCTTTTAGGTGCCAGCCCGAGGCGCTGATTCCCCGCCCCAAAGGCGAACGGCGGTGGATCGCACCCGCTTTCTCCGGATCAATGTTTCCCGGCATGCGCTGAAAGGACGCTGGGTCTGGTCAATTGCTGAACCAAATCTTTCGCCGTTTCGCAGGCGCGCACTTCGCAGATGGTAATCCGGACCGGCACCAGCAGCTTCTCTATTCCCGACAGATTTTCGGCGTGAATACGGAACTCGAGCGCACCTTCGACGGTGCCCGCTTGAGTTCGATCGAAGTGGATCTCGAACTCGAACTCTTTAGGCCCGACGCCGTGCCGCCATTGCATGCATTCCAAATTCACTTCGGGCACCGGAACTTCCGGCCATGGCTTATAATAGAAAGCATTCGGATCTCGCGGCCGCGGAGGCTTCAATAAATCGAGCGCGAGCGGCCGAGCATCAAAAAGGGACCCGAGCGCGTGCGCGGTTCCGAACGCGCCATGGAGCATTTTAAACGGATCTTGGTCTACCCACCTACCACGTGGCGCGCGCGGCGGTCGAGGAAGGGCCAGCGGCTCATCTGCCTCCGGTTTCTTGCGCTCCGGAACCATCAGCGCCAATTCGCCCTTTGCCTCAATTGTTACAAGCGTGTCCTTGGCCGGCCTAGTGCCGATGTTCTCCGCCCAGAATCTGATCCTGGGCGCATTCGAGCGCCGTTCAAGCACCATATGGCAGGAACGTAGAATCTCTTCGCAATTCTCGAGCCACCTGGCGTACTCCGCCTGGTAGTCAGAAATTTGCTTCGCCGTTGCCGGCACAAACTCCCTGGTCCTGAAACCGATGCCAACCAGGTGTTCTCCCTGTTCATCCGGCGAGCCGAAGTCGGTCACTATCGGGAACCGATCGCGGATCCGCTTCATGAGATCCGACACCTGCTCCTCGCTCACCGGCAAATAACGCTGCATCTCGATTTCAAGTTTTTTGATCTGGCCGCCGTCGGCGTCGTAGCAACCGACGACGATCTGCGGTTCGGTCTTCTTGAGCCGCGCTATTTCGCCCTCGAGCGCGGCGACCTTTTTCTCCGCGTCGCTTGTTTCCGGCGGCAGCAGCCAGTCGTCGGGTATGACCTCCGCGGCGACGTCAACCATTTTCGCGCTCGCCAATGGACCGCCGTCATGCGTCAAGACCCGCACGTCCGCGCTGGAATTTTGCTGCGCAAACGCGCGTGCGATGCCAACAAGACGGTCGTCCGGCTCGCCGTAATCTAAGCGATCCTCCAAATTCGGATCTGGCCGCAAGTCGATTCGAACCATCACCTTGACGACCGGCTCGGCATCCCGGACGACTTTCTCAGCGCCGTCGGCAGCAATGATCCCACGTAGAAGGCTCGCCGCCGTCCGCGCCCGCTTCGCTACGCGATCGTTGCCGCGATTCTTATGCTTATCGATTTCGTTTTGGACGGGACGGGATACGATCAGACGGATCTCATCGAAGAAGCCCCACGTGTCCCAGTCCAGTTCGGGCAGCGGCTGGCATTGGATAAAGAGGTTCGTATCGGGAAACAGGTACAGAATTCGGTCGGCCATTCTCTTGCGCTTATCCGGTGTCCGGCATCGCCGCCGCTGAACTTACTCGGTCAAATATACTCCGATCGCACAGTCGAGACATACCAGCGCTGGGAGCGATGGAGACGGGCGGCGCCCGAATCAGCGTCCCAAATTTAGGATTCGGTCCCTAATCGATCATCGCCCGCGGCTTATCAGGCCGCGTGTTCGCAGCCGCGCTTCGATCTGCCGGACCCGCTCACCGCTGACCCCCAGCCGCTTCGCGATAGCCTGCAAGCTCATTCCCGCGACGCGCAGTTCAGCCACTTGGCGTTGCCGCTTGGTGAGAGCGTGGAAATCGAGGCGCGAGATGATCGCGCCGAACTTCGCGCATCGTTCTTTCAGCGATTGCTTCCGCGACTTCATGGGCAATTCTTCGCCGGCCGGTATCCTGTCGCTTCGGCGGCCTGCGGACTCGGGAATGGGACGCGATTGTCCGGCGAGATAGCTGAATAGTAGGGACAGCCGGGCCACTCGAAAATGTGACTCCGGACGTTGCCGCGCACTGGCCCACTCGTCGGTTCGCTGCTTCGGCGGCAGCCGTTCGGATCGAGCAGCAGAGGCGAGTGTGTACCGTGACGGAAGTCCTGCGGTTGCACCGGATTCGGTTGGCTCCATAGGCCAATTTTCGCCTTCATGGCTGTGCATTCAGCCGTCGAATACGCGGCTCGGTCGGTAGGGGTTTGCTCATCTTGGTACTGTCGGTAATCCCAAGCCATTCCGGTCTTGAGTTGGTCCAGGTCCACATCTTCGCCACCCGGCAACAGCACTTTGCAGATTAGGCGACCGTATGAGCGGTCGTTTTCACAGCCGAGCGTGACCGTCTTTCTGGACAGCAGCTTGGCGAGCTGCTCGGTCGATTGCGTTCCGAAGGCCTGGTCATGCTCCGGCGCGTCGATGCCGTACAGGCGGATGGCTTGAACGAAGCCTTTGGGAGCGAGCGCCACATCGATGGTGTCGCCGTCCGTGATGCTCACCACTGTCCCGGTGTAGTGATTCGGCAAATAGGCGGCTGACGCCGGCGAGGACGCCCCGCCAGGGTCAACAGGGGATATCGGCGCAGTCGGACCTGCCGAAGCGACCTCGACGGGCCTGGGCACCGCCAGATGGAACGCCCAAACTCCTGCCAGCGCGCCGGCGAGAAAGTAGCAAGCGGCCAGGCCCATCATCGCACGATACGCTTGCGGGGAGCGGCGCCAACGCAAACGGATATAGACGGCGCCGACGATGGCCAGCGCGAACGCGATCACAACCATCCATCCCCAAGTCAGCATCGCGGTTTTCAATCACGCCTTCCGGATCAACACGTCGCGCTTCAGCCGCGCCCGTGTCCGCAGCCGCGCTTCGATCTGGCGCACGCGCTCGCGCGACACGCCGAGGCGCTCCGCAATTGCCTGCAAGCTGAGGCCAGCGGTCCTGAGTTCAGCCACTTGCCGTTGGCGCTTTGTGAAAGCCCGGCGGTCGAGGCGCGAGATTATCGTGCCGAACTTCGCGCCCCGTTCTTTCAGTGATCGCTCCCGCGCGGTCATGGACAATTCTTTGCCGGCCGATAGCCGGCCGCTTCGGCGAGCACTCACCAGCCGTGCCGGTTCGCGGTGGCCCACCGAGGTCCATACTCGGGAACCACGTACTTCTCCCAGCACTCCACCCAATTCGATGCGATGCACTTCTGTGCGTCGGCCAGCGAGAGCTTGCCGGCGCAGACGAGATGGTGAAGCTCGTTCTCGAGCTGGTCCTTTTCGGCATCTCCCGGGCGCGGATCGTCAGGCTGTGGCCATAGGTTCTTGAGGTCATTTGACCCGCCGAGTTCGAGTGGGACTAGGTGATCGACTTCGCAACAGCTCGGTCCCCGCACGCGCCCGTATTCCGCGTAGACTCGATCGCGCATGGCTTCAGTCACGTGTCGATGCTCACCGGCCCATCCGGAAGTGCACACGTCAGCGGCACTAACACCCGGAAAGGTGTCGCCTGGTGTTAACTTCGCATCGGGAAGCACAGCACGCGCAGGATCGTAATGGAGCGGCGGTATCGGAAGCGAAGGTCCCGTGTAGTTTCGGTTCAGCGTCGGCGCCACGCGAGTCGCCGAACTGGCCGCTGCCGAGCTTGGAACCACGCGGCGAACGGTCTGGTCCGCAGCGGTGACGTGCAGAATCCAGGCGCCCGCGACCGAGCCTGCTACGAAGTAGCACGCGGCGAGCCCGATCATCGCGCGGTAGGCTTGCGGCGAGCGACGCCAGCGCAAGCGAATGTACAGCCCGCCCGTGACCACCAGCGCGACCCCGATGAAGGCTGCCCATCCCCAGTTCAGCATCTCGTTCTCGTGGTTAGCCCATCGGCATCAATACAACCCAAGCAACGGCCTAAGCTTGGCCGTTACTTCCGCTATGACCTCCGACGGTGCCTTCGCTGCGAATTCCACGTGCCGGGCGGCCCAGTCAGCGCTTTTCACATGGTCGGCCAGCACCACACCGGAAATCGCAAGCCCCTCGGGCAGCGTCACCTCGAAGGGGTAGCCTTTGACCTGACTGGTTATCGGACAGACTAGCGCCAGGCTCGCGCGCCTGTTGTACGGCGCTGGCGACAGCACTAGGGCCGGTCGCCGGCCTGCCTGTTCGCGCCCGGCCTGTGGGTCGAAGCTGAGCCACACCAGGTCACCCCGCTCGGGCACGTAGCGGGCCGGGCTCACCAGGTCTCCTTACCCACCGGTTCGCGCCAATCGGTCTCCCCGTGGCGATTTTTAGGCGTGATCCCGGCGACAAGCTCTTCGAGCGCGTATTCCGGGCGCGCTGGCGCCAGGACCAGCTTGCGGCCCGACACCTTCACCTCAACGGTCGCGCCTTCGGACAGACCCACCTCTTCGGCATAGGCCTTCGGAATGCGAACCCCAAGGCTGTTTCCCCACTTCGATACTTGCGTTCGCATGGCTTCCCTTTGCGTTTCGGATAGACAAAAGCTATACAGGATTTCAGACCAATGAGCAAACCTGGAGGTTCGCGCAATGCCAGCAGACGACCCTATTGAGCACGTGATTGTGCTCACGCTCGAAAATCGGTCCTTCGACCACATGCTCGGCTGCCTTCAACAGGTCAAGGCTCTGGAGGGCATCCCGACCAGCGGCCCAGCACGAACCAACGAATACGCCGGAAAATCTTATGCGCAGCAGCCCTACGGGTCAGGAGACGGCCGCTTTGTTGTCGACGACCCGATGCATGAGCACCCGCACGTCATGGTCCAGCTCGAAAAAGATGCAGCGGGTAAAGACAACAGCGGCTTCGTAAAGGATTCTGCGCAGTCATACCCGCAGCTAACCGATTTGGGCCACGGCGAGGTCATGAAGTACCACCCCCTCGACTCCCTGCCTGCCCTGCACACTCTGGCGCGGCAGTTTACGGTCTGTGACCACTGGTTTTCCTCCCTGCCAGGACCGACGTGGCCCAACCGCCTGTTCCTCATGAGCGGAACCTCGCTCGGGCGGGTAAAGATGGAGGAAGGCATCATGGACCTCAACCTTCACTGGTACGATCAGCCCTCGATCTTCGACCGCCTCAACGAGCGCAACAAGTCGTGGCGTGTGTACTCCGGCGACGTACCGCTGACGCTGCTTTTGGTCCACCAATGGGAACCGGAAAACGCCGCTCGCCAGCGGCCAATGATCGAATTCTTCAAAGATGTTGCACGTCATCCGGAGAAAAACTTCCCCGATTTCGCTTGGATCGAACCCGCATATCTCCAACCCGGCGCGAACGATGACCACCCGCCCCATGATGTGCTTGAAAGCGAGGTCCTCATCGCCAGCGTCTACAATGCACTTCGCGCAAACGACGAGCTTTGGAAATCGACTCTGCTTGTCGTGGTCTTCGATGAGCATGGCGGTTTTTACGACCACGTCCCTCCGCCCGCAACCGTACCGCCCGACCACCACCAGGAAGAGTACACGTTCGACCGTTTGGGAGTGCGAGTACCGGTGATACTGGTTTCACCTTGGGTTGCCGACACCATCCTCCCAGATGCGTTTGACCACACCAGCCTGCTCAAATACCTGAAAGACAAGTGGAACCTCGGGCCGCTGGGACAGCGGACCGATCAAGCGAAAACATTCGCCTGGGCGATGCTGTCACAGGCGAGAACGGACACCCCAACCGTGGTCCCGTTTCCGCAGGCGACATCTCCGGTGCAATCCCCGGCAGTAAAGCAACTCACGAATCACCAGAGCGCGATCGTCGCCCTGTCGCACGCTCTCGAATCGATGAGCGAAGACGATCCCAATCTCGTTGCCGCCCGTAGTCGGCAGGTTCTCAGCGGCCCTCAGAGCCAAATCGACGCCGCCGTAGACCGCGTCGAGAGCTTCATCCGCCATCAAACGGTTACGCTACTTCGCAAGGCCGAGGCGGCAATCCCGTAACAGGTCGGGAGCTGATGGCGAAGCTACAGAAATGGATTAGCGAGGCGTTCAAAGGACCCCTCATGGGTTTTGCATCACGCGTAGCGCTTGGCGCGATTCTCGCCACGTTCGTGTCCGCGTGCTCATCCGTCAACTTGCAGTCTGCTGTTGCCTTGGGCAACACCGGCGGTCAGACCGCCACTACCTATCAGCAGGCGATCGCCGCGATTTCACCCGGCCTCGACAACTTCATGGAAGGCCAGCACATGCTGGCCGCTCTCAATCCGGACAAGTACTTACCGCCAACGGATTCGTTGCGCGGCCGCATCAACAAGCTTCAATCCGCGCTGTCCGCACGCGCCGCGCTCCTTGGGCAGCTCGCTCAGGTTTATAGCGGTTTCATCGCGCTCGCCTCGTACGACGCCTCCGGCCAAGTGAAAACCTCACTTTCGGCTCTCGACGGCACCATTGACAATTACGCTACCGCGCTCGGCGCCGGCGCCCCGGTGCTTCCGCCTGTCGCCACGGCCGAAATCACGATCGCTGGGGGCTTCTTGGCCACCGAATATCAGAAACGGGCCGTGCTGAAAGCCAGCCGGGCGATCTCTGCGCGTCTCCAGGCTACGATCGATCTCCTGAACAGTGAAAACAGAATTTACGCTGGGCTTCAGGACGAAATCACACGAGGGCTCAGAGACACAGCACTCGCCCTATGGCAGCACGGCATCGGTGCTCCCGATGCGATTCTTGCCGAGCAGATGGGCTCTTTCGGCTTGACCTATTCGCCAGGCTCGTATTCGCGCGCCTGTGCGACCGACTCCGGAACTGCGCGGGCACAATGCCAAACCCGTTTCGACCAAGCGATAGCGGCTGCGATTCGTTACCGCGCATCTAGGATCGCGGCCCTGCAGGCCGAAACCATGCGGTCCAACCAGACCGCGCTGAGCGCACTGATCGTCGCCCACAAGCAGTTTGAAAAAGGCGAGCCTCTCAACCTCGCGACTGTGACCCAGCAACTCGCCCTCATCCGCGGCATCGTTGACGAAATCAACAACACGCGCAGGAAATAACCCTCTGGAGGCTCAGACATGGCGAATAGCAACGACATCCTCGATGGAATTAAGAAAATCTATGATCAGCTCGACGATGACGCTTCCTTCGACGCGCTCTATACCAAATGTCATACCGGTGAGCAGAAACGGCAGTTGCGCAGCCTCTTGGCGTGCGCGCGCGACACGTATTTTGCAGCCGCCGCCAAAGCGCTGACCGACAAGAATCCCACCGTCGACGCTCTGACCAAACAATTGCACGAGGTAAATCAACAGGTGCAGGGCCAGCTCGACGACCTCAAGGACATCGTCGCAGTGCTCAACCTTTGCACGGAGGCCGTCAAACTCGCCGCCTCGCTCGCCACGCTGGCCGCCGCTTAGCCAGGTTTCGTCATTCCTCAAGCACCACGACTCGGCGGCTGCTCCACTGCCGGCTCAATATAAGATAACCTCCTTTATCCTATACGAGTGGGGAGACCCGACAGACAGTTGAAGCGCGACATGGACATCGTCAGGGATATCCTCTGCAAAATTTCCGATGCGCCGGGGAAGCCGGACCATGGCGTCCTGGTCGAGGGCAAGACTCCCGAAGAAGCCGAAAGGATTCTTTACCACGTTGAGTTGTTAGAAGAGGCGGGGCTTCTGAAGGGACAAGCACTGGGCGGACTCGGCATGTCAAGCCCGATATGGGCGGATCTCGATCTCACTTGGGCCGGCCACGATTTCGTCGACGCCATCCGCGACCCCCAAATATGGAACGAAACCAAAAAGGGGTTGGAGTACGCGGGTTCGTTCACGCTCGATTTAGTGAAAGCTCTCGCCAAGGGCTTCATCACGAAAAAAATCGAGGAGCATACCGGTGTCAAACTCGAATTCTAGTCTGGCACCGGTCACTTCCGGATCGACGTTGCCCGCCGTAGTCGCCGCCGGCGACGAACGCGCACCGACGCGCTTCGTCGAGTTTTTCGCTTCCAACATCCGCAACCAGCACACCCGCCGGGCCTACGCCCGCACGATCGGCGAATTTCTCGAGTGGTGCCGGCGGCGCGGCGTAAGTGCGCTCGATGAAGTTGCGCCGCTCCACGTCGCCGCCTGGATCGAGCGGCAGACGGGGCGTTACTCGGCGCCGACGGTCAAGCAACAGCTCGCCGCCATCCGCCATCTGTTCGATTGGCTGGTTGTGGGCCAGGTCGTGCCGGTCAATCCGGCCAGCTCGGTAGGCGGCCCCCAATCTGGAGCAGTACCTGCTCGCCTATATCGAAGGGACCCGCATCGCCGCCGACTCCAAGCGGCCGCTGTTCCGCACCATCGGGCGCAGGACCAGGCGGCTCACCCGCACTCCCCTCCCCAGGCCAACGCCTATGCCATGGTGCGCCGGCGCGCCCGCGCCGCCGGCATCACCGCTTATCTCAAATTATCTCAAAAACGGCGGCACGCTGGAGAAGGCCGCCGCGATGGCCAACCATTCCAGCACGCACCACCCAGCTCTACGACCGCAGCTCCGACGAAGTGACGCTCGATGAGGTCGAGCGCGTGGGAATTTGAGATTCGCGGACCGCACAAGTAACTCACCGTGGAGACGCGGACACCGTTAACACTTGCGGACACCCTATACACGCGGACACGTAGGACACGAAAAGGCCGAGCTTGGAGGCCGCTCACTGTGAAGAATGCTCGGAAATTGAAAGATTTTATTCGGAGCCGACCTTCTGAAGGTGCACTTTTTCGCCGTCGCGGGATTAGTCCGCGCTGAAACTCGCACAGACGAACCCAAAGAGTGCGCCGTATAGCTCCGTAAGATGCCGCCGGGCGGAATCTATGACGTTGATGATTTTCCCTGTCGTGCCGATAATTTAATCATCGCAGCGCAGCGACCTGTTGTAGGGGCCGCTGGAAAGCGAAGGTGGGTCCGGCGACGCGCGCTTAGCCGGTCTCGCCGAAAATTTCCAGAAAGGAACCTTTTTGAATGACAAACAAAACCAAGGGTGCCGAGCATAGAGAAAAACTCCGGCAGAGCTTATTCCCCGGCGAGGAGGCATGGATTGGCGCCACTGAGAAAGGATGGTTTCGGGCACCTCGTACGCTACCGCTGGTGCTTGGCCTTATTGACTCAAAGGATCAGAGCGGGAAGGCGCGGATCTCGAACGTGTACCTCGAACTGTGGGCTCGGAACATGGGTGAGGGACTGATCGAGATGAAGGATCAGGAGACCCACGCGTATCACGCCGGGTATTGGGGGTCACGTGGTGTTCGCACTTGGCAGGAGCGCATGCGCATTTTAGAGGACCTGGGATTCATCAAAATCAAGCCGGCGGGGAATCGCAAGTACGGCTACGTTCTACTGGTCCATCCCGCAAAGGTCATTGAAAAATTGCAGGCACAGGGCAAGCTTCCGCCAAATTGGCTTGATGAATATGCCGTTCGGCAGATCGACACAAAGGAAATGACGCTCGAGGAGAGGAAACAGGCTAGGGAAGCCGCCGCAAAGGTTGTCAGAATTCAAGATTCGGCAGCGGCCAAGAAAAGAGCGACGAGCGGTAAGACCGAGTAAAGCGATTCGGTCTCCGCCTGGTTTTCACGATCGTTAAGCCCCCCTTGACCATCAACTCGCCGAGCGTGCGCCATTCTTCCGCCGAGGCGACCACGATTGCTGCGACCGCAACAACGCCGCCAATGTTCAGCCCTCTTGCCCGCCGGATAACATCATGCTTAAATCTATACGTGCGTATAGGATATGACGGGCACCGAATTACGGAAGGAGCGCAAACGCCTGGGCCTCAGCCAGGCCAAGCTTGCGGACGCGCTCGGGGTGACAGCCAACACGGTTGCCCGCTGGGAGCGCGGCGAGATGAACATCGCGCGGCCTCAGATTGAGGCCGCGCTTGAGAATCTTACGGAGATCGAATCAATGTCCACATATGAACGCACGATGCAGCTCGCCACAGAAGGCAACGCGTTGACGCTCGGCCTTTTGAAGGCGTGTTACGAATGGGTGCTCAAACAGGGCCGCGAGCAGGATTTCGCCGCCCGATGGGTGCTCGGAGGAATTCCGGTTGTGAATCTCCGAACCTTGAGCGCCAGGGGCATACTTGAGAAGGTCGGATCCTCACGCGGAGGACATCGCGCCTATTATCGCATGGTCGATCCCGACGGCGTCGGCCAGGCCCTCCGCACGCTGCGCCTTGTCTGACAAAAGCGCTCTGGCCGCCGGCGCCGGAAGGAATTAGCCGATGGACCAATTCGCCAAGGCTCTTAAGACCGTCGCCGGCGTTGATGCGCGACGGCGCGGTCAGCCACCCTGACAACAATTGGATTGGACGCGGCGCGCCCGAATATCACGTCGGCCGCGCCGAAGAGCATCTGCGGCTCTTGCGCGAAGGCGTCCAGCGGCAGGACCATCTATCGCATGCGGCTACGCGCCCGCTCATGGGCGCTAACCCTCCGCGAGTTGGCGTGAAGCGGCAGGTAAGGAGTTGGACCATGCGGACGCAAATCTTCTATCCGGGGAACCACGCACAGCCTTGCCTGTGCGAGTACGAAATCGCCTATGCCCCAATTCCCGACTCCCCTTCTCATCAGCAGCAAATCTGGGTCATGTTCTTCGAGCTACCGCCCGAGCAGAACCGCGGCGGCACCGGTGCCGCTCTCCCGCCCCATTTGCCCGTCGTTTCTGATGACCAAAGTCGCCGAGCAGGAGCTTCGCGGCATCCGCCTGGACCTCATTCGGTTTTTCTACTTCCACCAGCCCGATCCTGAACACGCTTACCTGTTCGAGCTCGGCTTCAAGCCGGACTATGACAGCTACGAGCGCCGCGGCGGCGCATTTCACAAGGAGGGATCACGGCTGTTCGGCACCGAGGGCCACGTCTATAACAGCAACGTGGTCTTCGCCGGCTTGGCCGATATCACCTGGACCGAGCACAAGCCCGTCACCGACGAGCAATCCGAACAGCTCAAGACGCTGTTCGCCCTTCCGGAAAAGCCTAAGTGACTCACTCGCTCGGAGTGCTTACGTGTGCGGCGCGCGGCGGATGCGAACAACGGCGCCGGCCAACTCACCGAGCTTGAGCCGCTCAAGGGCAACTGCGGAAAGCTCCAGATAGGCGCGCCGGCAGATCTAATTGTCGTTGATCGCTCGCTTCTCCAAGAAAACCACAACGGCCCAAAAAACGCCGCCTGCGGCCAGCCCGAAGGGCCACTGACGTAGATGGCCACCGCGCGCGCCAGGAGCCTCCTAATCGGCTTAACGCGCCAGGAAGACCAATCGGATTTCCCTCAAAACTGACACATAAACTTGCACAGTTTCACATAGAAGAAGCTAAGAACTCAATGATTTCAAGCAGTTAGCGGTAACCTTAAACGACTTAAAATCCTCTGGAGGGAAACCTCCATGCGGGTTCGATCCCCGCCCCCGGCATTAGGGCTTCCCCCGCAGACCAGGATTTCAGCGACGAGAACGATTTTTTGCGCTTGCCAGGATCGAAGCGC
>Ga0307372_10011074_pt1 | contig 12095 bp, 11 predicted proteins | sample OX1MG_FD_202533 | JGI IMG/M metagenome (GOLD analysis project Ga0307372, IMG submission 202533) | Soil microbial communities from Risofladan, Vaasa, Finland - OX-1 | ecosystem: Environmental > Terrestrial > Soil > Coastal area > Acid sulfate soil | place: Finland: Risofladan, Vaasa | collected...
CGCGCGTCTCACGGCGGAGGCAATCGCGAACTTTCACGAGATACCTGTTGTAGTGGACAGCGACTTGCGCGAGATAGCTATGGGTGAATGGGAGGGATACATCTACAGTGAAATTCTGGCGCGTGATGCGGAGCTGGTCGCTCAGTGGCAAGTTGATCCTGTGACGTATGCTCCACCAGGCGGCGAAACCCTCGTCCAACTGCGCGACCGCTGCGCGCGTGCCCTCGAGCGCTGGCAAAGCCGCGACCCGCAGGCCAGCGTCTTATGGGTGACACATGGTGGTCTGATCGGCGTGTTGCTCTGTCACATTCTGGAGCTTGATCTCAATCGCCGCTGGCAATTTCGCCATTATAACGCCTCGATCAGCGAGCTACATCTGAGCGGCGACCGCGTGACGATCGTGCGTTTGAACGAAACAGCGCACTTGCGTACTAGCGATGCAAGCCGCTAATCATGTTTGTGAACATGTCGGAAATTTGCCTGGGGGAATACTGGCCCTCTGCACGGTACCACTGGGAGAGCCAGTTGCACATCCCCAACAGGCCATAGGTAGCAATCCTGGCATCAATATCGGGTTGGAACACGCCCGCCGCCTGTCCCTCTTCGATGATTTGCTCGAAGTAGCGTTCGTAGGCTTTCTTGCGCAGGATAATTTCTCTGGCAAAGGGGCCGGTCAAGTAATGCTGCTCGCGGTAGAAGACCGTCATAGCTGGTGAGCGATTAGCAGCTACGGCGGTCTGGTGCTCGACTGCGCGCCGCAGTTTCTCAGCCGGCGCCAGATCGGCTTCAACGATATGACGCAAAGGCTCTTCACAGACCGTCAGAACTGTCAAATAGATGAGGCGCAGGATTTCCTCTTTGTTTTTCACGTGATAATAGAGCGCGCCCTTTGTTGCGCCCAGGCTCTCGGCTATATCATCCAGGCTCGTCGCGCCAAATCCTTTGCGCGCGAACAGCTCGGATGCGACTCTCTCAATGGCTTTTTGCGTTAAGCGGGCGCGCTTCACTTTAGCGGACTTGTTCGCCTCCTGTTGCTTCTCCTGCAGTTGATCTTTATCAAGAGCCATGGACACCATCCGTTTCCTACATGTACGCAAAGGTATGGCAATGGTAAACAAGCACTAGAAATAATTCTACTACTCGGTAGAATTTTCATAAGGTATACCCTTGCTTTTTTTGCTTGTATCGGGTATAAACATACCAGGTGGTTAAATTATAGGGTTGAAGCGTTGGGGTGTCAAGTCCTCCCGCGTCCGCGTGGAGCGGCGTAGTCGCTTCAGGACGCACGTTCTGAGCAAACAAGGAGTCATGCGTATGGCCTCTCCTACTACAGTCATTCTACAGAGCGAAGAGGCTTTGCTCAGCCGCATTCGTAAGCAGCAACTAATCGAGTCTATCGATCATATGAGTCCCGTGTATCTCGAAGGTATGAAACGTATCCTGACTGTCTCCGCCGATACCGAACTGATCAGCGCGCCTGCCTACTATCATGCTGCCGTATACGCGCCGAATTTGAACAATTTTGGCTCGGCGATCTCCATTATTCAAGATGAACTGGGACACGCGCACATCGCCTATCGCCTGTTGCGCGACCTGGGTGTCGATACAGAAAAATTGATCTTCGAGCGCGAACCGCGCAATTTCAAGTACCCTTATTCCTTCGATATTCCTCTGGATAGCTGGATTGAACTGCTGGTCGCCAACGCTTTCTACGACCGGGCGGGTTATACGCTGCTGGGGGATGTCCACCAGAGCACCACCTTTGGCCCCTGGAAACGCGCGCTGGTGAAAGTTGATAAAGAAGAAACCTTCCACCTGCGCCATGGCGAACAGGGCATGCGCAAGCTCAACCAGGACAACGCCGGACACGAGGCGTTGCAAATGGCCGTTGATTGGATGTTCCTGCTGACTGTTGAATGGTTCGGATTGCCCGATGACCTGAAAAAACACAGCGAGCAGCTTGAATATGGCTTCAAGGGACATAGCAACGACGAACTGCGCCAGATCTGGATGTCTACGGCGGTGCCATTCTGCCAGGAACTCCAGCTTAAAGTCCCGGCCCATTACGACGAGGAGCAGAAAAAGTACGTGGTTGACTGCGCGTTCCCGGCGCATTTTGATGCCAAAGCCAAACACTGGCTGCTTGAAGACGGCCCCTGCACCTGGGATGACGTTATGAAACGCTGGAAGGCGCGCGGCCCCATGAATGAAGAGTTCGTCGGTATGGTGCAGCGCGGTAAGCGAGAGATGCTGCGCTTGTTGGAGCAAGACGCATGAGTACCACCTATCCATCCTTACGGGCTTATACTTCGCAGGACAACGCGTGCGCCGCTCTGTGGGACGCGCTGCGCGATGTATACGATCCTGAAATCCCCATCAGCGTGGTGGATATGGGGCTGATCGTCGATCTCACACAGCGCGATGGAACAGTCTACGTTAAACTTACCTTTACAGCGATGGGTTGTCCCGCCACCGAGTTCATTATGGATGACGTGCGCGCCCGCCTGCTGCAAGAGCCGGGAGTGAAAGATGTACGCATTGAGGTTGTCTGGGAGCCGGTCTGGACAAAAGCCCGGCTCAGCGAGGAGGGCATCGATATTATGCGAAGTTGGGGGATATCAGCATGAACGAAACGAGAACTGAGACGACACCGGCTGCGCCAAAACGACGCGATGCGCTCAATGAAAGCCATGTGTGGAATGTGTTTGCGCGGCACAAGTACGAGGAGCCGCTGCGCGAGGTCGGCAACGTGATGGCCGATGATGTCGAACTGGCAACGGTCTACGCGCGCAGCATCTTTGACGAATTTAGCTGGGTTGAGATGGTGATTGTCCCGCGTGAGACGATTGTCACCGTCATCGAATCGTGAGGAAAAGCTATGACGACTGGAACACATGTAGATAATGCGGCGCTGTTCGCGGTACTTTCATCGCTGGCCGATAATAAGCAGGCCATCGGGCGGCGCTATGCATACTGGTGTAACGGCGCTCCAGCTTTAGAAGCTGCTGTGGCTGCCGCCGCCATGACGCAGGACGAGTTGGGACACGCGCGCACGCTCTACCCACTCCTGGAAGACTTCACACAGGCCGAAGCAGACCCCGCTCAGGTCGAGCCAACAACGCGCACCTTGCATTACCACCTCGCTGCTCTCGATCACGACTTTGCGGGCTGGTCTGACTTCGTAGCCACAAATTTTCTGCTCGATACTGCTCTGACGACTTTTTTTGAGGCGGCGCAGAATTCCAGCTACGACGCCCTGCGCCAGCGTTCGCGAAAGGTTGTGCAGGAGGAACGCATCCATTTGATGCATGCTGAGGGCTGGGTGCGCAGGCTGGCAAAAGCGGGTGGGGCGGTACGCGCGGCGCTGATTGTCGCCTTGCAGCGTTTGTGGGATGAAACGCTGTGCTGGTTTGGCCTTGATGACGATCCTATCATGTTACAGTTGTACAATGAAGGCATCATTGACGCGACACCCGACGAACTGCGCAGTCGCTACCTGCACAAGATCATGCCTACTCTGAACGAATTGGATATTGATGTGCCGGTTACATTCAATGCCGCTAGCAAGCGCTGGGAGTCGACGCAGCCTCTGCCCTGGTCAGATTGGAATGCCATAGCAAGAAGGGTGGAGTGAGCGGTATGCACTATCCATCCGACGAGTTGAAACCCCGGGCGCGGGTAATCTGCCCCTATTGTGACTCGCGCGACACCGAATTTTTTTCGCTGTTCGGCCAGCAACTGCTGACCGTGCAGTTTTATTGCAATACATGTCATACGCCGTTTGAATACGTCAAAGACGACGACATGTTGGACGCTTACGCAACACGAAAGGAAGGTCACTCATGACCACTACAACAGAACGCACCCTGGTAAACTACACGGCCACCGATGGCATCGCCATCATCGAACTGACCAATGCTCCAGCCAATACTTACAGCTACGAAATGATGAGCCAGCTTGATGCAGCCATTTTGCAGGCGCGCTTCGATGATAACGTGCATGTTATCCTGCTGCGCGGAGCAGGTGAAAAATTCTTCAGCGCGGGCGCGGAGATCAGCATGCTCAATGCCGTCACGCCTACCTTCAAATACTATTTCTGCCTGCACGCCAATGAGACGCTCACGCGCCTGGAGCAGACGCCGAAACTGGTCATCGCGGCCCTCAATGGTCACACTGTCGGCGGCGGGCTGGAAATCGCGCTGGCCTGTGATATCCGCATCGCCAGGCGCAACGCGGGCAAGGTTGGCCTGCCGGAAGTAACGCTGGGCGTGCTGCCTGGCACGGGTGGCACGCAGCGCATGGCGCGCGCCCTGCCCAAGAACAAGGCCATCGAGCTGATGACCGAAGGCAAGCTGCTCAGCTTTGAAGATGCGCTCGGCCTTGGTCTCATCAACTACATCTACGAGTCTGAAAACTACTGGGACGAGGTAATGAAGTACGCGAAATCGTTCTGCCCGCCCAATAAAGCCTCCAAAGCTGTCGGGCGTATCAAGCGCGCCGTGCAATCAGGCGCGGAAGTCCCGTTCTCCGAGAGCCTGGCAATCGAGCGCGAACTGCAACAACTCCTCTTCCAGAGCGAGGATGCCAAAGAGGGCATCGCCGCCTACATCGAGAAGCGCAAGCCCGACTTCGAGGGGCGTTAGACGGACGAGAAGCATGACAGTGACTGTCATGCTTCTCGTCCTTTTGGTTACGTGGTTCTTTAATCAAAAGGACTGCTCTCCGGGGAAGGTTGAACTGTTACATTCTCAACAACCACGGTATCAAAAACCTCCAATAAAGCTGTGCTCACAATACTCTCGATTGTAAGCTCGGTATGCTCCTCATCTATTTCAAGCAGCTCTGAAAATAGATTTGAACATTTGACGCGCATATGTATAATGCACATAGCCTTATCCCTCCCTCTTTATAATGAGACCCTACCCATTGCTACAAATAGATTCAGACGGTGTCGATGAAAACCACTTTTTCACTGGCAAAGGTATTGCGTAGATTTACAAAAACCTATACAATGACCATCAACACGCAGCATCATCTGAAAATGCGCAATGCCCGTTTCTTGCAGAAAGTATGCCATAAGCACAGCCGAGAAGGGAATAACATTCTTAACATTTACCCACCAATTTATCATTTAGCATGTACGAGGTGCTCTGCATCCGTTTTTTCTTTTCCTATTCGTAGAAAGCAAATAGGTGGTTGGTAACAGTGAAAAACGATAGAAAGTTGCCTCTGAATCCTCGCTTGCGCGCGGCACGAGTTGATCGCAAATGGTCACAGCCGGAGCTAGCCGAGCTTATCGGCACGACATCCGTCAATATTAGTCGCTGGGAAAACGGCTCGACTTTTCCTTCTCCCTATTATCGCCAGCGGCTTTGCGAGGTTTTTAGCAAAACGTCTGCTGAGCTTGGCCTGTTGCCACCCTCATCGTATACTTCCAGGATACGGAACATTCCCATTGCGCGCAACCCGTTCTTCACGGGTCGCGAAGAGCTGCTGGCATTGATTTACAGGCGACTCTCGTCGGTGAAAGCGGCTGCGCTGATCCAGCCCCAGGCCCTTTATGGACTGGGCGGCATCGGTAAAACACAGACAGCGGCCGAATACGCCTTTCGCTACGTTGACGACTATGCCCATGTGTTCTGGATGCAGGCTGCCAGCCGTGAGACACTCATCGCTGATTTTGTGACGCTGGCTGAACTGCTCGATCTCCCGGAAAAAGGTGAGCAGGATCAAACACGGATTGTTGCCGCCGTCAAGCGCTGGTTAGCGGCCCAGGAAGGCTGGCTGCTCATCCTGGACAATGCCGACGACATGCGCCTGGCACAAGAGTTTCTGCCCACCAGCCACAAAGGATATATCTTGTTTACGACTCGCGCGCGGGCCGCAGGAGCAATCGCAGCCAGCATCGAAGTGGAGCAAATGAATCTGCAGGAGGGCACCCTGTTGCTGTTGCGCCGGGCTAAACTTCTGGACATGGATGCCCCTCTCGACCACGCGCAAATCGCTGATCGTGCTGTTGCTGAACTCATCGTTAAAGAGATGGATGGGTTGCCGCTGGCCCTCGTCCAGGTCGGCGCTTACGTGGAGGAGACGGGCTGCAGTCTTGCTGATTACCTGCGCCTCTATGCTACCCACCGCAAAGAATTACTTGCGCGGCGCAGTCGCCTCTTCTTCGACTATCCTGAAACGGTGGCCACCACCTGGTCGCTCTCGTTTCAGCAAGTCGAGCAGGCCAACCCTGCTGCCGCCGATCTGTTACGCCTCTGCGCGTTTCTGGCTCCAGATGCCATCCCTGAAGAGTTGCTTACTCGCGGTACTACCGAAGCTGGCGCTGTCCATGGGGCCGAAGCTAGCGATCAGTTCAAACTGAACCAGGCCCTGGAGGTGCTACTCAAGTACTCACTTGTGCGGCGTAATGGGAACGCGCACGTGCTGAGCATCCATCGTCTCGTGCAAACCGTGCTCAAGGAGAGCATGGATCAGGAAACCCAACGCGCATGGGCAGAACGGACCGTGCGGGCCGTTAACGCCGCCATTCCAGAAGTCGGCTCTGGCATTGGCTCAAACCACCAGTATTACCTGCCCCACCTGCAGGAGTGCGCAGCGCTCATCAAACAGTACCAACTCCAATTCCCGGAGGCAGGGCGACTGCTCTATCAGGCCGGAGCTTTTATGTATTTTCATGGCTTCCACCCCCAGTCCCAATCCCTTCACCGGCAGGCTCTGGACTTGCGCGAGCACATATTCGGGTCTGAGCATCCCGATGTCGCTGAAAGCCTCAACATCCTGGCGATGTTCGCTCGTCTTCAAAATGACTTCGAGCAGGCGGAGGAGTTTCACCGGCAAGCCCTGACCATCCGCAAGCAGGCGTTCGGGTCTACTCATATCGTTGTCGCTGAAAGCCTCAATAACCTTGGCGTTCTCTACCGTACCCAGAGGAAGTACGAACAGGCCGAGCTTCTTCTCCAGCAGGCACTTAGCGTTCACGAGCAACTGCTAGGCTCTGAACATCCCTACACCTTGATTAGCCTCATGAATCTGGCAAAGCTCTATTCAGAACAGCGAAAATATGAGCAGGCCGAGCTGCTTTTGAAGCAGGCGTTGGCAACGAGTGAACGTGTCCTGGAGCCTGGGCACCCCCACATTGCTCAGAGCCTCAATCTGCTGGCAAGGCTCTATTATGAACAAGGAGACTATAAACAGGCCGAGACGCTCTGGAAGCGATCCCTCGCTATCCTTGAGAAAACGCTCGGGCCAGAGCATCCCGTGACTGCTGAAAGGCTCAACGACCTGGCCGAACTCTCCTTTGCGCAGGGTCGCTATAACCAGGCATATTCCCTTTGCCAGAGGGCATTGAGCATCTGCGAGAACATCCTGGGGCCAGAGCATCCTGATACGATCACCTATCGCGAGCACTTGAGCAGGATCATCAACAAAAGAGAGGCGCGACAGGATGTTGTCCACCAACCTGTCGCGCCACCGCGTTGAGCCAGTCAACGCTCATCGTTTTGGTCTAGCAGTCGAGAGACCCTCCCGAAGGACAAGGCCCGAAGCGCCTGAAGGCAACTGTCCTCGTCAGCGTCCCAACCACGGATGGAGAACCGGCATGCCGGCTAGAAGACGCGTTTGCCAGCGATCCCATCCCCTGGAGGGAAAATCCACTCAGCGTCGCTAACAGCGCAATGACTGCGAGGTAATAGCGTATCTTTTTCACGGATACTCCTTTTTCTGTTTGCTTTGCAAGCAAACAATGTTGTTTCACGTGTCCCTGTCGTCTCAGGGAGCGTGCTCGCAATCGAATGGGCCCATCGCGATCTGATCACGAGGGTAAGTGTACGGGGAAAGCAGAGACAAATGAACGTCATTCAGTGAACACATATGGTATATTTAGGGGGCATTGAAAGGACAGTTCCTTTAGCGTGTTTTAGAATAATGGACAGAAGAAGCCATATGGAGAGGAACTTATCCCGGCAGCATAACCTGAAACACGAGCGCCAATTGCGTGGATGGTCACAAGCGGATGTAGCATCTCGCATTGGAAGCGATCCCAAGACCGTTAGTCGATGGGAGCTTGGTCTTACTTCCCCTGCCCCCTACTTTCAACAGAGGCTCGTCGATCTGTTTGGCAAGGATGCCGAAGCGTTGGGATTCATTGACAGACAGGGAGAAAACCCCGGTGACGCCCGCACAGATTGCAACAACCTCCCATCAAACCGGGATGGGGAAGAGATGCTGCATATTGATAACGAGGAATCAGAAGAGGTTGTGTGGCCTTCTACTTTGCCCGATGAGCCTTATTATCCATTGCCTGGACGTGAGAAAGACCTGCACAACCTGTTGGAGGTTCTGCAAGACCCGCAGGGTGCTTCGATCATTACTATTGATGGACTGGGTGGCCTGGGAAAAACGGCACTGGCTGTTGAACTTACTCGCCGTGCTCTGCATCAGGGACTATTCAAGGGCGTCATTGGCGACAGCGCGAAACAGGAACTTTTTGTTGGTGGAGAAATTGTCAAAATCAACGAAGCTACGCTCGATTTCGATGCTCTGCTGGACACTATTGCGCGACAATGCGGGCGTTGGGAACTGACCACGTTACCACGCGAAGAGAAACGTTCTATGATTGCGCAACTCCTGCGGCAACAGTGTTACCTTGTTTTGATAGATAATCTCGAAACTGCTGAAAACGCCGATGCGCTCGTCTCTCAACTACAAAACCTGCTCGGCGTGAGTCGTGCTATCGTCACCAGCCGTAAGCAAGTACGCCACGATTTTGTGCAAACCCATGCCTTGAGTGAACTGCTACAGGAAGATGCACTTTTCTTTTTACGCAAGGACCTGGAAAAGCGCAGAGTGGAACAACTTATGCATGCCTCAGATGAAAAGCTTATCGAAATTCACAGGGTAACAGGTGGAGCGCCGCTCGCTCTCAAGTTAGTCGTCGCTCAGGCCAGGTTTCTCGAACTGGACGCTGTATTAAGACGGCTCTACAATGCTGGTGGTAAGCTCTACCCGTTCATCTACCGCCAGAGCTGGGAACAGCTTTCGCTCATCGCTCAAAAAATGCTCATCTATATTGGTCGCACAGTGGTAACAACAATAGGTTGGGAAGAGTTGGCCACTGTAGGTATGGAGATTGCCGAAAGCGAAGAGCAGTTGCTCGCGTCCATAGATGAACTCGTGGCCTATTCCCTGCTGGAAGTCTCTCTCGCTGCCAATCAGGTGCGCTACAGCACTCACCAACTGACTCGTCAATTTGTCAACAGCGAATTACCTGAACTATGGCGAGATCAAGGGCTGGTATGAGCATGTCTCAGCAAGTTAACGCGGAAATATCAAACCATTCGGTCCATTATTGGGCATCATCACCTTCCCTGTCTGCTATAACTCGACTCCAACTCGCTCGTCGCCACAACGATCAATATGACTGGTTGGATGCTGAGTTTGCCAACCTGCGTGGATGTCAATCCTGGCTCGCTAGCCAGAAACACCCAGAGGAAACACACCTCCGACTGGAATATATTCGTGTGCTCGCGCCCTACCTGCAACAGCGAGGTTTCCAGGCTGAATTAGTGGGTTGGTGTGAAGGGTGGCTGCGCGACAGTAAAACGGTGCCGCAGAATCCTGGATGGGTTCTGTTACTCCTCGGCCTGGGACAAAACGCGCTTGGCCGCTGGAATGAGGCTGCCATGAGCTTCCATGCTGCGATCGAGGCGAGTGAGCGAGAAGACCCTCGGACACACGCGCAGGCCCTTCTCGCGCTCGGACGCCTCCAATTTAACCAGGGGGATTATGGAATCGCTTTTGAGACGATGAACGCGTCTGTGACAAGCTCCACGCTAGCAGAGGATAACGAACACGTAATGATTGTTCGTGCAGAGATGGCCGCCTACCATCTCAATAGAGGAGACCTGGATAAAGCTCTTTCTCTTTATCTTGAAATAAATCGCCTGCGTCAAAACGCCGGAGTATCAGAACCATCAGATCATACACTACTGATGCTTGGCGTAGTCTACCGCAGGAAAAAAGATTATGAGCGGGCTAGCGCGTGCTTGCGACGGCTCCTTGAGGGTGGAGAGATGCTGAGAAGCCGCAGCACCACTGCTACCGCTGCTCACCATCTGGCATGGGTCTATCTAAGCCAGGGGGATTTGCGCCAGGCCCGCAGCTTGTGCGGTCAGGCGCTTGCGCTCTACAGGGAAATTGGCGATGAGAGGGGCTTATCTGATACGTATGAGCAATTGGGATGCATAGTACTGGTTGCTGGACAGGGCAGAGAAGCTATAGAACATCTGAAGAAATCGCTGTTCACGCGTCGCCAGTTGCACAACCAACAAGGAGAAGCCAGCAGTTTACGTCACCTGGCGATTGCATACCTCACCATGGGCCACCTGGCAACTGCTTTCAGACATATGTGGCAAAGTCTGCTCATCTACCACCGGCTGGGTGTACTCAGTCGCCAGCGCGTGTTTACTATGCTTCGGGAACTTCTGAGATGGGCAGTAGGACGACGGAGATGGATAAAGTGAGGGTGCGCCGCCCACCCTTCATATTGTAATCCGCCGCCATAAGCCCTATACTGTTCCACAATACAAGGTCAGCAGAAGAATACTACGGTATGAAACACAGGGTAGAGGCTGGTATAGTTTATGTCACAACACCACAATCAGCAGGTATTCTCCGATTATTATCTGGATACCTTGCTGCCCCAACGGCAGGACTGGCAGGAGCTGCTGATTGAAGCGGAACCAGTCAGGGACGAGATTGCCGCCATTTTCGCGCAATACAGGCCGAGCGATAAGGAAGCCCAGGCGGAACATGATTTCATCCGCCCTGTGCTCAAAGCTTTGGGACATACCTTCGAGGTACAGGCATCGCTGGCAACCCCTGATGGCGTCAAACTGCCCGATTATATCTTCTACCGGGACGCGCACGCGCTCAACACCAACAAGGGCAAGAGGCTTACCGACACGCTGCTGCAAAGTGGCGCGTTTGCTGTCGGCGATGCCAAGTACTGGGACTGCCCGCTTGATACGGCCATAAGAGGTAGAGGCAGTGACCCATTCACCAATAAGAACCCTTCCTACCAGATCGCTTTCTATATGCAGCACAGCGGTCTCGAATGGGGCATCCTCACCAACGGGCGGCTCTGGCGGCTCTATCACAGGCAAAGCGCCCACAAACTCGATCACTTTTACGAAGTCGATCTGCCTGCCCTGTTACAAAGTGGGGAGACGCGGGATTTTCTCTACTTCTATGCCTTCTTTCGCCGCGCGGCTTTCGACGCGCACCCGCTCGGCGTTGCGGAAATCTTGCGCGAGAGCATCGAATACGCGCTGGGGGTCAGCAATTCGCTCAAAGAGCAGGTGTACACCGCGTTACGGCATGTCGCCCAGGGCTTCGTAGACTATACGCCCAATCAACTCTCGCCCGGCGACCCGGCCACGCTCAAGGCCATCTACGACAGCTCGCTGATTATGCTCTATCGCCTGCTCTTTGTTCTGTTTGCGGAAGCGCGTGACCTGTTGCCAATCCAGGGCAGCGAACTGTATCGTGAAAATTATAGCCTGCGTTTCATTGCACGCGACATCGCAAAAAACCTCGACGAGGGCAGAATACTGCGCTCAAACAGCACGCGCATCTATTTTGCGCTCAAGGAATTATTTGGCTATATCAACGCGGGTGACCCGCCGTTGCAGATATCCACCTTTAACGGCGGCCTCTTCGATCCACAACGCGCCAGCAATGTCTTTCTGGAAACGCATAGCATCAGTGACGCCCGCCTGCAACAGGCTATCGATATGTTGACCCGCACCAGCAGCAACGGTTCCGCTGAACGACATTTTATCGATTATCGCGACCTTTCCGTCCGCAACCTGGGAACGATTTACGAGGGACTGCTTGAATACCACCTGGAAATGACAGATGCGCGGGATGGCTGGACGCTTGACCTGCTCAATGACCGCGGAGAGCGCAAAGCCAGCGGCAGCTACTACACGCCGGACTACATCGTCAAATACATCGTTGACCAGACCGTTGGGCCAATGCTCTCTAAAGCAGTGCATGGCGCGGCGGGCGAAAAGGCCAAAATTGAA
>Ga0307372_10011076_pt1 | contig 12094 bp, 12 predicted proteins | sample OX1MG_FD_202533 | JGI IMG/M metagenome (GOLD analysis project Ga0307372, IMG submission 202533) | Soil microbial communities from Risofladan, Vaasa, Finland - OX-1 | ecosystem: Environmental > Terrestrial > Soil > Coastal area > Acid sulfate soil | place: Finland: Risofladan, Vaasa | collected...
CCTGGCTGCAATCGTATCGAACTCATGTTCGCAATCGACGATAAGGTTGAGGTCGCTCGGCGTCTCGTCTCGAACGAAGCGAGACCGGAAGTCACCTTCAAGAACCCCGAGCCGACGCCGTCGCTGACCTGACTTGGCCTGCGCTGCGCTGCGCTGCCGCGGGGACGGTAACGAGCAAGCAGCTCGTCGATTCAGTCGCGCGAGTGGTAATCAGTGCACGCTGAGAGCGAGCCCTGACGAGCGAAGAGGGGTGCGTGCGACCGGTGGGACGAACCGGCATTCTCAGCTTGGACGCTGGCTATCGTGGGAACGACCGCCCCCGAGCCGGAAAGCGTAGGCTCTCAACGTGGCACGCAACGCGGATGAACTGGGCAAAGGGCGATCGATCTGCTTCTCGCGTCCCCTTGCCGAGCTGGCTCCGACGTCAGAGTGGGAACAGATCCTGAGCGATGACGAGCCAGTGGAGCTCGATGTCTCGGTGGTCGAACTGGTCCGGGCCATTCGCGACTCCGGGGAGGCTTGAGCCCGGTCGTTCTCGACGCCTCGGCCGGCGTCGAGATCGCACTGCGGACCCTTGCCGGCCGTCGCCTACTCAACATCCTCGTACAAGCCGGTAGCCCCGCAGTCGCTCCCGAGCACTTCCTCGTCGAGGCTGCTGGCGTCCTCCGGAAGCTTGAGGCCCGCAAGAACGTCACTCCAGAACGTGCGCAGGTCGCGCTCTCACGGCTCGCAACGCTCGTCGACACCGCGGAGGTCGGTCCGCTGCTCAACGAAGCCTGGGCGCTCAGAGAGAACCTCACCGTCGCAGACGCCGTCTACGTCGTCCTCGCACGCCGGCTCGACGCTCCTCTCGTCACCCTCGACAGCCGACTCGCCGGGGCACCGAATCTCGGCATCCACGTCCTCGGCCCGCTCTGAGTCACGAGGCGTGCCCCATCATCATATTGGCGTCGCTCTGCTGCTACCACTCGTGCCATCTGACACAAATCTGACACAACGCAGCGAGAACTGGGGGTAAGTGGCGGTCACTTACGGACAATGAATTACCTGGTCACAGGGCATTTTCTCGCCTAGTCGCTGGCCCGCCGCTCCCCCACGACAGATCCCCGCCTACAGGCCGACTCGCCGCCAATATCATTTCTGAACTGCTCATTCATGCCTCAGCGTCGACCATCAGACACAAGCCTGATGCGACAGAAGACTGACGCGGCCCCTGCGTGGCGAGTACGGGGGTGCGCACCCAGGCGCCTGCAGCAGGAGTTCGCGATGGCGCGGTCCGCGACGACGAACGAGGGTGCTCGTCGCCGTCAGGTGATCGAGTGTCTGCGCACTCGGTGCTTCCACGCGCCGCGTAGCGACCTTCGGCTCTACTCGTACCATGCTCGTCAGCCAAGAATCTGATCGATGACTATCGATTGGTAGAGGTCCCGCAAGCCGTGGCAGGGACCTTCAGCCCTATTTGGTGGTGAACGGGATGCTCAGGGCCAGGGACGCGTTGAAGCTGAGCGATACCCGCGCGGGTAATGAGACGAGGTGTCCGGGATGGACGTGATCGAGCCCCCACCGCGAAGCGCCCGGCACGAGGCGGCGAGCCCTGACGTCGGGAACGAGCTCGCTCCGCTCGCCCGCCTGCGGGGCTTTCACCCGGGTTGGTTCGGGGCGGTGATGGGGACGGCCATCATCGGGGTCGCCGCCTCGCTCGACCCCGGCGGGATCGCCTCGCTCACCTCGGCTGCCCGGACGCTCAGCCAGGTGATGGCGGTCATCGCCGCGGCGCTCGCCGTCGTGCTCGCCGTGGGCTACCTCGGGCGCTTCGTGGTGCACCCCGACGCCGCGCTCGCGGACCTGCGTGACCCGGTCGCGGGTGCGCTCTACGGGACGCTGCCCGGCGGCATCCTCGTGCTCGCCGCGACGGCGGCCGCCATCGGGCCGACGTGGTTCTCGGCCTCGACGGTCCGCGACCTCGTCGCCGGCCTCGACTGGGTTGGGGTCCCACTCGCCTTTTTGATCAGCGTCGTCTTCGCCTACCTGCTCTTCGTGCGCTCCGAGCTCGTCCCCGAGACGGTGAACGGCGGCTGGTTCATCCCGCCGGTCGTGAACATCGTCGTCCCGCTCGTGCTCGTGCCGCTCGTGCCGGGCTCCTCGCCGGCGGTGGCGCGGGCGCTGCTCCTCGCCTCCTACGGGTTCTTCGGGATGGGCTTCGTGCTCTACCTGCTCATCCTCACCATGCTCCACCACCGCCTCGTCCTGCACCCGCTCCCGCAGGCCGGGCTCGCCCCGTCGCTGTGGATCGGGCTCGGCCCGATCGGGGTCGGGGCGCTCGCCCTCGTGAAGATGGCCGGCGCGGGCACGGCGGTCTTCGGGCCGGCCGGGCCGACGGTCTCGCTCATGTCGAAGCTCGCTGCCACGGCGCTCTGGGGCTTCGGGGTGTGGTGGCTCGCCGCCGCCGCCCTCCTGCTCGTGCACTACCTGCGGTCGGGCCCGCTGCCCTACGGCATCGGCTGGTGGGGCTTCACCTTCCCCCTCGGCGCCTACACCGTCGCCACGCTCACCCTGGCCAAGGCCTGGGACCTGAGCGGGCTCGACTGGGCGGGCGCAGGGCTGTTCGTGCTGCTCGGCGCGTTCTGGCTCGTCGTCACCGGCCGGACCCTGTGGGCGCTGCGGACTGGGGAGATCTGGCGACCACCCCTCGCGGTGACTTCCGGTCCTACCGCGGAGCCCGGTTCCGGGACAATGCTCGAAGGCGCCGATCGTGGACCGTCGCTCCCGCAACTGACAGACCCGGGGCGCCGTTCGTCCCGGCAGTGATGACTGGGTGCGCGACCTCGCGCCGTGGACGGGCGGTGACCTCGTCGCGCCACCCAGTCGTCGTCTCCGTGATCGCCGAACACCCCAGAGAGCGCCTCGTCAGTCCCATGGCCTCCGCCTGCGCCTCGCGGCCCTGGGCACTCACCGCAAGTCTCCGCCCTCAGAAGAGGTCCGGTCCGCGTCGTCGCCATCGGTGCCGGCGCCGGACGTCCGCCCCATGACGCGGGCCTTCAGGTGCTGGAACTCGTCCTCGGAGATCACTCCCTCTCGCCTCAGCGCGGCGAGCTGGGACAACTCCTCGACCACGGATCGCCTGGGACCCTGCGCCTCGGTGGGGAACAGCTGCTCGCGAGCCTGGAGCTGATGGGCTCGCATCTCGTCCCCGCGCATGACGAGGTAGGCGATGATGCCGACGATGGGGAGCACCAGCACGAGGACCACCCATGCGGCCTTCGCCCAGCCTCGCAGGTCGTGGCTGCGAAATATGTCGATGAAGATCGAGATCATCAACCAGATCTCGATGATGAAGAGGAAGAACCACAGGATCGAGTACACCACCTGCCCGACGCCGAAGGTCGCCAGAGTCATTCGTTCCTCCTCGTGGCACGCATCCAGGCGACCGGTGCATGACAGACCGATGTCGCGCGCTCACTTCAGCAGCCGGATCCTACGCTCGGGTTCCGGTCGCGTGATGAAACCGTCGATCTCCTCCAGGATCTGAGCCCGGGCATCGACCGCATCGTCGTAGAGACCGTGAACGACACCCCAGCGCTTGCTGCATACCGTCACCGCGTGGCCACAGACGCACCGACGGGAAGAATGACGGTGCGTCGATGGCTCCGAAAGGCACCGGCATGACCTTTGTTCCGCCAGTACCGATCGTTGCAGCGTTGATGAAGCCGTACGTCGAGACCCATCCCATCGGGCGGCTGTGGCTTGCCGTGGCGGTCGCCGCTGGCGCCATCGAGCTCGTCGGCGCTGGTCGGCGGCGAGCAGAAGCGACCAAGAAGGACGGAGGCAGTCTGATCGTCCTCCGTGTCTGCCTCATTCCCGCCATCGCCCTGCTCGTGCTCTCGCCGAGGATCGCGTCGGCCGCTGAGATTCGCCCGCCCCTAGTCTCCGCGGTCGTCGGGATCGCGCTCTTCTCGGCGGGGGAGGCCCTGCGGGTGTGGTCGAAGGTGGCGCTGGGCAGGTATTTCACCTACACGGTCATGACCAGCAGCGATCAGCCGGTCATCACGAGCGGCCCTTACCGAAGTCTGCGGCACCCCTCCTACACCGGAATCCTGCTGATCGCGATCGGAGCCGGCGCCGTGTGGGGGAACTGGCTCGGGCTGGGTGCGCTGACGTTGATGACACTCATCGGGTTGACCTACCGCATCCACGTCGAGGAGAAGGCCTTGCTCGACGAGCTGGGCGACCGGTATCGCTCCTACGCCGAGCACCACAAGCGCCTGATTCCGTTCGTCTGGTAGCCCTGGGGCAGCGTTCCGCCGCTGCGAGCTCGATCGCGAAAAGGCCGACCCTGAACGGCACATTCTCAAGCCGGCGGGTTGAGCTTCTGAGCGGGGAGTTTGTGCACATCCCTGTTCAGGACCTATTTTCCAACTTGGGCATGTCGCGTTTGCACGGCCACTTTCGCCACCCTCACCGAGCTGGGCGTTCGGGCCCTTCCGCCAGCGCCCGCCACGGTGCCTCCCGGACCGGGCCTCCACGGCCGATTGGCTCAGGTCCTCCTGCTCGGATCCGGCAGCAGCTCTGGCGATCGATCCCGCCGCGGTCGTGCACGCCGGTCCGGTGCTCGACGGTGACAAGCCGGGTCCCCCTCCGGCGCACACCGACGGGTGGGCGGCACCGCCCGGGGGCTGCCGACAGGAGCCCCCCGGACGCGCCGCAGCTCCCGGGCCTGGGGGGTGGTCACCGGGAGCTGCGGGACAGCGGGCGCGGAGGAATCGCCTGCGACAGTGATACGCCCCGACTGCAACGCCACGGTTACCCGTCAATGAACGACGCGTGACATGACACGCGACGTGGTCCGGTGATCCACCTCTCGTGGTGGACCGTCGGACGTCTGCACCACTCGTCGGGACGTGATCGACGTCGACGATGCGGAGGGACGCTCGACCGGAGCCAAGGCGACGGGCTGCACCCCGCCAGGGGCGCGGCCGACGCCCCGACGGTCCTCGGAGCGTTCGGCGGGACCAAGTACGGTCGGCGCGGCGCGGTTGGCCGTGCGCCTGGTGAGCCACGACGACAGAGGCGGTGCACCCACGTGTCGAGTTCGAGCGCCGACCCCGAACTGAGCGCGGCCGAGCACGGCGCGATGCGCGAGCTGCGCTCGCTGCTCTGCGGTGCCGGCTACTCCCAGCTCTACCACCACGCCGCCGGCGGCGCCCTGTTCGCCGCCGAGCGCGGCCGCGCGTTCGGGGCGGTGCGGCGGCTCCCCTCGTCCGAGCGAGCCGTGCTCGAGCTCCTCGCCCTCGGCGAGGAGGTGCCCGCCGGCGAGGCGTCGGCCCAGCTTCGCCGAGCGGTCGGGGCACTCCGCGGCGCCGGGCTCGTCCGCGACGGCGGGGACCGGGTCGCCACGACCGGATGGGTGGTCGTCCCGACGCTGCGGGGCTACCTGATCACCGGGACGCCGCCGCACTACGCGACCGGCGAGCCGGTCGGGGCGCGCGCGTACATCGGCAACGACTCGCTGCTGCGCCCCACCCGGTCCGGGTCCTCGCCGGCGACCTCTACGAGCCGGTGCAGGGGGAGCGCTTCGACCTCATCACCATGCTGCCCCCGTACGTCCCGACCGTCGACGGCTCCGCCACCTCCGGCGTCGCCGCCGGCGGTCCTGACGGCCTCGGACTCATCCGGCGGCTCGTACGCGAGGCGCCGGCGCACCTCGCGCCAGGCGGTGAGCTCGTCGCACTCTGCCAGCTGCTCTGCTCCGACGAGGGCCCGTTGCTTGCCGCGGAGATCGGGGCGCTTTGCCCCTCGCTCGACGTCCGGCTCTCGGTGACGGACTGGCACCCGCTGCAGCCCTACGCGCTCGACCTGGCGCGCCGCCTCTCCCGGCACGCCGCCGCCGCCGACATGTCCACCCTCCTTGCGCGCTACCTGCGGTCGCTGCGGAGCCTCGGGGTCACCGGCGCGTGCACCGCGCACCTGCGGCTCCGCCGGGGCGACGGGGCCGGCAGCGTGAGGGTGATCGGGCAGGCGCCCGCGGTACGGGCGCGATCAGTGCCTGCGCCGCTGCCGGGGCTGTCGCTCACCGGCGACGTCCACGCGGCCACGGCGACCTCGACCGACGGCACGCAGAGCTTCCTGAGCGGGCCGACCGCGGCGCTGCTCGCCGCGGTCGACGGGCGCCGGACGATCGCCGACATCGCCCTCGCCGCGTGGGGAACACCGGAGGGCGCCCACCCCGACGACCTGTGCGATCAGGCGATCGAGCGCTTCCTCGAGCTCGAGCGGGCCGAGCTCGTCATCCTCGACGCAAGCGACTGACCAGGCGACGCTCGATCGAGGCGTGCACCGCTGGAGCGCTCGCGTCGCCCGAGGGCGCGTCCGCCGGTCGCGGCGCACGACGCCCGCGGTCCGGTCGCCGGGGATGCGGCTCGGCTCCGGATCCGCGCCGCGAGGCCCCGGCCCGGCTCCGACGCGGAGCACGACCCCAGGCGGGCTCGGTCGCCCCCACGCCCGAGCCCGGACACCGACGGCGCGCTCCGATGGATGTCAAGCGGGCGACGGCTGGTGCTCGAGCAGCCGGAGGAGGTCGCGGGCCACCTAGCGCTTGAGCCGATGCGCCAGGTCTGTGCAGCCCTCGACGTAGCGGTGGACCGCCAGAACTGAACCGCCCAGCGGGAGCTCGCTCCGCGCGGACCCGGCGACGGGCTGTCTTGGGGACACCCACGCCATGCCGTAACGCTGCCGGAACGCCCCGCCCGTATCCTTCGGGCAATGGCCACGCCACTCGATCGGGCTCATCCAGTCGCCACGGCTCGAAGATCTCGCTGGTTGCCGATCGCCGTCGCCGCCGTCACGGTGGCGATGTTCGCCTGCATGGCGACGCTCGCAGCGAGCAACCACCAAGCCAAGAGCGGCTACCTCGGCGTTGGCTTCGTGCTGGTGGCGATCATCGTCGGGGTGATCATCGCCCGGAACTTGCCCCGGAACCCGATCGGTTGGCTGATGCTCGCCATTCCCGCATCGGTCGGGGCGTTCACGCTCTGCCAACAGGTCACCCTGGCGATCGACCATACCCATCCGTTGGTGGCGGCTACCACCGTCGTCCTCACCCAGGTCTTCTACTACTGCTTCCTGTTCGCCGCCCCGCTGGTGCTGCTCTTCTTCCCCGACGGCGCCTTGCCCTCGCCGCGGTGGCGCCCGGTGCTGCATGCCTATCTCGCGCTGGCCGCCGGGGTCGTGATCCTCACGACCGGGTGGGAGGTCAGGATCATGCTGCGCGGCTCGTGGCGCTTCGACTCGAACGGGGACGTCGGCGGCGGCGGACCGGGTCCGGCCGTCAACCTGGCGCTGGCCGTGCTGGCGATCGGCTGCCTCGTGCTGGCGCTGTCCTGGGTGGCCCGCCGGATCGTCGGGTACCGGCGAGCAAGCGGCGTCGTCCGCCAGCAGTTCAAGTGGCTGGCCGTGGGCGCGGTGTGCCTCGTGGTGGCCCTGGTGGTCAGCTTCGTCACCCCGAGCGGCAAGTCCACGTCGGCGACCGTCGAGAACGTGATCACCGACCTCGCAGCCGTGCCCTTCCCCCTGACGGTCGGTATCGCCATCCTCCGCTACCGCCTGTACGACATCGACCGGGTCATCAGCCGCACCCTGTCCTACGCGCTGCTCAGCGGGCTGCTCGGCGGGGTCTACGCAGGCATCGTCACCCTCAGCGCACGGACGCTCCCGTTCTCCTCCTCGGTCGCCGTCGTCGCGTCGACGCTCGCTGCGGCTGCGCTGTTCAACCCGCTCCGCAAGAGGATCCAGCGCCTCGTCGACCGGCGGTTCAACCGGGCGCGTTACGACGCCGAGATGACGGTTGCAGGCTTCCGGTCCCAATTGCGTGATGCCGTCGACCTCGCCACGGTGCAACGCCTGCTCGTGAACGCCGTGCACGAAGCCCTCGAACCCACCCACGTCGGGCTCTGGATCAGGCAGAAGACCCCCGAGCGAAACGGGCGCGCCTGACCCGCCGATCGCCCGAGCCCGAGCTGGGTGGGCTGTCGTGCAGATGACCCGCGCGTCGGGGCACTGCGGCTGTCCAGCGGCTCGCTCCGCCCGGCCCGAGCAACGGCGAACTCGAACCACGGCGGCAGCCGCAGTGGCTGGCGCAACAGCGAGGCCGCCGTCGCAACGCTGGATCTGCGCGTGGGCACCTGGTTCTCCGGCGCGTGGCCGATGGCGACCGTCAGGTGTCGCGTGGATCCTCACCGTCAGCAGTAGATGACCCCCGGTGAGCCGCCGCCGACGGCGATCGTGTCGCCGTCGATCGCGACCGACCGGGGCGAGCAGAGGAACGCGACCACCCATGCGACCTCCTCGGCGTCGACCATGCGGCCGAGGTAGTTCGATCCGGCTGCGGCCTCGCGCTCGGGCGTGGTCGCCTCCGTCCGCGTCAGCCCCGGGTGCACGACGTTCACGCCGATGCCGTAGGGGGCGAGCTCGGCGGCGAGGTTGACCGTGAGCGCCGCCACCACGACGTTACGGGCCGAACCGACGAGCGCCCCCGTGCGGCGGGCGGCGAGCCCGCTCAGGTTGACGATCCGCCCCCAGCCCTGCTCGATCATGAGCGGGACAACCGCCTGCACGCAGCGCAGGTAGCCCATGACCTTGGTGTCCATCTCGTCGAGCAGGTAGTCCGCTCTGACCTCGTCGTAGCGGGGAGCCGGGGCCTGTCCGGCCGGCTGGGCGGCGCAGTTCACGAGGATGTCGACCCCGCCGAGCTCCGCCGCCACCCGCGCGACCATCTCGCGCACGGAGTCGTCGAGCCGGGTGTCGACCGTCACCGCCACGACCCGCCCCGCCGACGCCGAGGAGAGCTCCGCAGCCGCTGCGTCGAGCCGTGCCCGGTCCCGAGCGGCGATCGCGACGTCGGCGCCCTCCGCGCCGAGCTGGCGCGCCACCTGCTTGCCGATCCCCCGGCTCCCGCCCGTGACGAGCGCCCGCTTCCCCGACAACCCGAGATCCATCGCCCCTCCTGTCCCTGAGGCGGCGGGGCGTGCCCCGCCGCGGTGGCACCGTACCGCCGAGAACGGCGGGGCCGTCAGGCCCCAGAGCACCGGCGGCGGCTTGCTCCGGGTCCTCGACGGGCCAGCGCGTGCGCGCGGCACGTCGCGGGCGATGGTCCGCCCTCCCGTGGGAGACTGCAGGCGTGCTCGCGTTCGTCATCTCGATGGTCGTCACCGGGCTCGTCATCGGCGCCCTCGGCCGTCTGGTCGTGCCGGGGCCGAACCCGATGGGCATCGGGTCGACGATCGCCGTTGGGCTCGCAGGCTCGTTCCTCGGTGGCCTCGTCGGCCGACTCGCCTTCGGGCTGCGCTACCGCTACGCCTTCGGGCTGTCGCTCGTGCTGGCGGTGTGCTTTACGGCCCTGATCGTCTACGCGCTCCAGCGCAGACGCCGGACGCGCTGACCCGACCGGCCGGGCGTCGGACCCGCCCGGGGCGAACACCCGGCAGGACCTCCTAGGGGACGAGGATCCGGCCGCACTGGTCGCAGTGGAAGATCGTCCCCGGCGGGGCGTGGCGGATCTGGTCGATCTCGGTCGCCGGCAGGCTGAGGTGGCACCCGTCGCAGGTCCCGCGCACGAGCCGGGCGACCGCGACGCCGTCGAGGCGCGACCGCAGCCGGTCGTACTCGGCACGCAGCTCGGCGGGGACCACTTCGATGAGGGAGTCGCGCCGCTCCGCCACCTGGGCGAGCTCGGCGTCGACGACGGCGATCGCCTCGGCGAGGTTCTCGCGGGCCTCGTCCACCTCGCGCTCGAGCGTCGCACGCTCGGCGGCGACGCGCCCGAGGTCGGCCTCGAGCGGCTCGATCGCTTCCATCACGGCCAGCTCCTCGTCCTCGAGCTCGCCGCGCCGGCGGGACTGCGAGTCGATCTCGGCGGCCATCGCCTCCTGGTCGCGGTACGAGGAGACCGCGCCACTCCGCACCCGTTCCTCGATCGTGCGGATCCGCGCGCCGATCTCCCCCGCCTCGGTGTCGAGCGCATCCCTCCGCCCGGCGAGCCCGTCGCGGCGCTCGGCGAGCGCGCGCCGCTCCGCCTCCAGCTTCGCGAGCCGTTCATCGAGGGCGGCGAGCAGTTGGCGCTCGGGCAGGTGCTCGCGGCGGTACCGGAGCTGCGCGGCGTGCTGGTCCTCGTCCTGCAGGTCGAGCAGGAGCGCGAGCGGCGAGGGAGCCGGTCCGGCCCCCTCCCGCGGCTCCGGCGCGGCGCCCGCCTGCATCGGTGCGCCTCGGACCGGGTCGTCGTCCATCGCGGGCGAGGCTAGCGACTCGCGGGCTCGGCCGGCCGCCGGCGCGCCTCCAACAGCGCCGCCAGCAGCTCGGGGGTCCCGCCCGCCACCGGGTTGCGCCGCACGCCGGCGTCGCGCACGACGAGGTCACGCCCGGTCGCGTCGGCCACCGCGGCGCCGGCCTCCTGGCAGACGAGCATGCCTCCCAGGTAGTCCCAGCTGGCGTGGGACGATCCGGCGCAGTCGACGTAGCCGTCGAGCATGCCTTCGGCGACCGCGCACAGGTCGAGCGCGACGGCGCCGAGGACGCGGTACTGGCGCCAGCCGAGGTGGCGCGGCGGATAGCCGGACAGGCCGACGATCGCCCGGCGGAGCTCGTGGACCGAGCTCGGGGCGATGACCGCCCCGTCGCGTCGGGCCCCGCCCCCCCGTACCGCCTGGTAGCGGACCCCCGACGCCTGGTTCACGACGAGCGCGGCGAGCGGTCCCTCGTCGTCGAGGACGCAGACGCTCGTCGCGAACCACGGGATCCCGCGGGAGGCGTTCGTCGAGCCGTCCACCGGGTCGAGCACCGCCAGCAGCCCGCCCGGGGCGGCATGGAGGCCCGACTCCTCGCTGAGCACGCCGAAGCCGGCCGCCGAGAGGACCGCGATCGCGGCGTCGTCCGCCACGAGGTCGGACTTGTACTGGCCGGGGCGGGTCCCGGCGAGGCCCCAGTCGTCGAGGCCGTCGAGCTCCCGGGTGACGGCGGAGGCCGCGGCGGTGCACACCTCCAGCACGGCGTCGGCGTCCACGCCCGAGGAGGCTAGCCGTGCCGGCACGGCGAGCCTCCTCCCCGCCGGGGACCGAACCCGTCCCGGCGGCTGCCCGGGGAGGTGGCCGTGCCGGCGCAGCCGACGCCGAGCGGCGGACGCGACCCGCGCCCGGCCGCGCCGGGGCCGCCGCTGGCGCGGGCCGGCCGCGCGGGCACGCCGTCCCGTCGTCAGCAAAACGCCAGTTGACAGCCGTACGGCGTCGCGCCGGGAGCGTCGGGTGTCCCGGGCGGGGCGCCGCGGCGCACCGCCGCCGGCGCGTGCTGGAGGCGAAGCTGCGCCGGCCTACACTCGCGGCGAGATGGCCGTCATAGACGTCGCGGGTTACGTGGCCGAGCTGAAGGACCACGCCGTCGACCACGGCTTCCACGTGCACGACGAGCGCCACTTCGTCGAGACGTACTCGCTCCGCCAGTTCTGGGAGGTCGACCTGCACCCCGAGGAGGGCTGCGGAGGGCCGATCGACCTGCACCTCGCCCTCGAGGTCGACCCCCGGGCCCTCCTCGACTTCGAGGACGCCGTGGTGGCGCTGCCCGACGACGTCGAGCCGCCCGACAAGTGGTCGTTCCCGCTCACCTTCACCTGGGGGGTCCCTCCGCTCCCGAACGGTCCCGACCTGCTGCGCCTGGCGATCGATCTCGCAGGCGTCGGCGGCGTCGACCTGCCGCTCGAGATCTCGGCGACCGACTCGTTCGGGTCGGTCACCGATCCACCGGTACGCCGGCTCACGATCGTCGCCCGCCGGGAGGTCTCGCTCGCGCGCGTCCTCGCCGGCGAGGAGCTCCTCTGCGACACCTTCGACCGGGCCCTCGCGGTGAGCCGCTTCCTCCTGGAGGCGGCCCCGAGCTGGCTCGACGAGTGAGGGCCCCGAGACCGCTCCGGTCGCGCCTCGGGCGCGGCGCTGCGCTCGCCGCGTTGCTCGCGACGTCGGGGACGGCGCTCGCGGCGTGCGGGCAGGGCTCGAGCGCGCTCGGCCACAAGGCCTGCGTCGAGGTCTCCCGTTCCCTGCGGCTCTTCCACCAGTCC
>Ga0307372_10011077_pt1 | contig 12094 bp, 14 predicted proteins | sample OX1MG_FD_202533 | JGI IMG/M metagenome (GOLD analysis project Ga0307372, IMG submission 202533) | Soil microbial communities from Risofladan, Vaasa, Finland - OX-1 | ecosystem: Environmental > Terrestrial > Soil > Coastal area > Acid sulfate soil | place: Finland: Risofladan, Vaasa | collected...
AGGCTTCTTCAGGAACGACCCGGCAAGCATGACGTCGTCTCAGCAGAGGCTCATGCCCTGGTACGAATGGGACTGCGAGGTCATCGCCAACCTGAGGAGGCTGAGGCCGTTGGGGAGGCCTCTCGCCGTCGGGCTATCGCGGAAGTCGTTCCTAGGGAAGATCCTCGGACTGCGGACGCCCGAGGAGAGGCTCGTAGGCTCGCTCGCGGTGACCGCGATCGCGGTGTACAACGGTGCCCAACTCGTGAGGACCCATGACGTCAAGGAGACGCTGCAGGCGGTCCGGGCTGCCGAGGAAGTGAAGGCAAGAAGCCCGAGAGCAGGCAGGGCATCTTGACGACCCCCTTGCGGGTTCTCAGCTCCTGGAGCAGCTCGGTCACGGTCTTCTTCAAGACTGGATGGACGAGAAGCGGCCTGACCTCGTCGAGCGGCACCAGCACGAACGCCCTCTCCGCGATTCCGGGGTGCGGCACCTGCAGAGAAGGTCCTGATATCACCATCTCTGCGTAGAACAGGATGTCGATGTCGATCACCCGCGGGGCGTTTCTGGCGGCTTGCTGATCCCTTCCCATCTCGGTCTCGGCCTCCTTCAGCCACCCCAACAACTCGATGGGCTCGACGTCCGTCTCCACCACGACGACGCAGTTGAGGAACCAGCCCTGGTCTTCGCGATACATGGGTTCCGTCTCGTAGACCGAGGACATCGCGACGAGCCTGATCCGGGCGCCGATCGCGGAGATGGCGCGCCGCAGGTTTTCCTCTCTGTCCCCGATGTTGGAGCCGAGCGCTATGACGCACTCTACCGAGGCCTAGTCCCCCTGCCCCTTTCGATCTCGATGCCTATGGAGGGTTCGACAGAGTACTTCTCCTTTCGCGCCCTGACGACCACCCGCTCGACCTCGAACTTGTCCAGGGCGAGCGCCGCGATCGCCTCCGCGAGGCTCTCGAGCAGCACGAACTCGCCGCTGCAGACGAGCTGCGAAAATTGGCGCTTCGCCTCCCGATAATCGACGGTGTCCTCGATCTGCTTGCTGACGGCCGCGCGACTCAGGTCGAGCGTGAGAATCACGTCCACCAAGACCTTCTGAGGCAGGCGTCTCTCCTCGTCGGTGAGGCCTACCCTACAGTCAAGGCGGAGGTTCTCGATAAAAACGGTGTCCATCTCTGAGACCGGAAGGATGCCTACCTTGCCGAATGAAAAGCCTTGGGTTGTGGACGACCGCTGTAGGCCGCAAGGGCGCCGCCGATTGCGAAGCTTCTCCTCACGAGAGAGTCGAAGTGACGTAGGTCTCCATGACGGAGTCCAGGATCGTGTTCTGGACGCCAGATGAAAGAGCGGCCGACTCAAGAGAGGCGCGTTCGTCCCCGCCGGCGTCCCTTTGGAGAATGCTCCTCCACGCCGCGGCGTGCCTCACGTCTGCCACCTCGTGCTCCCTGAAGTAGACCGTCCCGTCCTCGTCCCCGCTCATTCCGTAGAAGGCCTTCAGCCCGTCGAGCTTGGTTCGACTTATTTTTGGTTGCTCGCTCTCCAAGGCGTACATGGCTGCTGCGCCTTGACACAACGACTCCTCCGTGGCGGACCTCAGCCGAGATAGCGCCGCCCTCGTCTTTGGCGTCCCGAAGTAGGCCATCAGCGCCTTCCTCGGCACTCCCATGGAGGCCGCGAATTTGGCCCAGAGCTCCACGTGCTCCGCCTCCTCCTCCATGATGCCAGAGACGACCGTCTTTGTGGGCGCGTCCTTCACAAACAACCCGACGCTATCGACGAGCTCGGGGACTGCCCTAACTAGCTGGAAGTACTCCTGAGAGTACCCCGCCAGGTGATCTCGGGTCAGCTTGCCTTCGGACCACATCTTGTAAAACGGATGCTTCAGCAGGCTGTTCTCCTCAATCTCGGCGTCTAGGTTCCTGACGAGATGACTCATACGAGGTACTCGCCTCGGCAGAATCTAGATAAAGTTTGTGAGACGTTCGGTCCTGTCGGGCTCCGCTTCGCTTCACCGACTTTGCTCATCTCACGAGCCTGGCGACGGCCTTGGCCATCGCGCTGGTCCCCGACTTGCCCCCAAGATCGTAGGTCACCTCCTTCCCCGAGGAGACGACCTTCATGGTCGCGTCGAAGATCGCCTTCCCAGCCCGCTTCTCACCGATGTGGTCCAGCATCCAGGCCGCCGAGAGTATGGTCGCGGTAGGGTTCACCTTGTCCTTCCCCGCGTACTTTGGGGTGCTCCCGTGGGCGGGCTCGAACATCGCGTACCGGTCCCCGAAGTTCGCGGAGTAGATCATGCCGATGCTCCCGACGAGGCCGGACGCCTCCTCGGAGAGGATGTCCATGAAGAGGTTCGTCCCGACGATGACGTTGTGGTCGAAGCGCTGCGGGTTCTTCACCAACTGCTGGGAGAAGTTGTCGATGAAAAGCTCCTCAAGCTCGATCCCAGGATACTCTTTCGCGTTCTGTCTCGCCGCGTCTAGGAAGAGCCCATCCGTCACCTTCAGGATGTTCGCCTTGCAGATGACCACGACCTTCCTCCAACGCCGCTTCCTCGCTTCGTCCAGTGCGAACCTCGTGACCTTCGTCGACTTTGTCCTCGTGATCAGTCTTATGGCGATTGCCGCATCATCGTTGAGCTTGTACTCGATCCCGGAGTATAGGCCCTCCGTCCCTTCGCGGACCATCAGAAAGTCGACCGCCCCGAGAGGCCCGACGTGGTTGGGGAACGTCTTGATGGGCCTCACGTTGGCGTAGAGGTCGAACCTCTGCCTGATGCTCACGGCGACGCTCTTGGGCGTCCCCGGGGCCGTGAGCGTGGTCGTCGGCCCCTTGAAGCAGCAATCCGCGTCCTCGAGGATCCGCCACGTCTCCTCCGGGACCATGCTTGGGCCTCCGTGCTTCTCCCACCACTCCGCCCCCGCGTCGCAGGTCACGAACTCGGCCCTGGCGCCGCTCGCCTTCAAGACCAGGAGCATAGCCTCGACGAGCTCGGGGCCGGTGCCGTCGCCTCTGATCAGCGCCACGGTCTTCAAGGCTGGCTCGCTCCCTTCCCGTCACCCGATTTAACGGTTGGGCGCCCGTCTTCGCTAACCTTGGACGAGGACGCGGAACCCTACCTGCGGTGGGTACCCCTCCAGCTCGAGCCTCTCTAGCGAGTCCACCTCTGCCCCTGGAGGCCCGACCCGCGCCCACTCCAAAAGACTCGTCACCTGGACATCCTCTCCCTGGACGAGGGCCTCGAGGGCCCCATCCTCCCTGTTCCTCACCCACCCCTTGACACCGTGCCGCAAGGCGGCGTCTCGCATCGAGGCCCTGAACGAGACGCCCTGAACCACGCCGGATATGACCACCTTGTAGCTGACCCTCGCCATTCTATCCAGCCCCACCCGCCGACGATTTGACTACGGCGACAACCCCCTCCCTGATGAACGAGATCCCAATCGCCGCTATCAGGAGGCCGATAATCCTCGTGAAGACCTGCGTCCCGTTGTTGCCGAGCGCCCTCTGTACCCAGGAGGCCCTTTCCAGGATCACGAACGCGAGAAACGAGTTGAGCAAAATGACTAGGAAGATCTCGAGAAGGCCGTACGGTGGGTTGGCGTAGATCATCACGGTCGAGATTGCCCCTGGGCCGGCGAGGAGGGGCGTCGCGAGGGGGAACGCGGCGATCTCGGTGGCGGCGATGGTCCTGGTCTGTGAGACCTTGCCCCTGAGGTTGTCGAGGGCGATGATGAAGAGGATTATCCCCCCTGCGATCTTGAAGTCGTTGATCGTGATCCCGAGTAGCTGAAAGATCAGCTGGCCGACGGTGGCGAAGACGAGGAGGATGATCGTCGCGATGATCACCGAGTCCCTCACGATTACGGCTCGGTGCTCCGTGTAGTCCTGGGTGAGAGCCAGGAACAATGGGACAGTGCCGATGACGTCGAAGACTGAGAAGAGGAGGACGAAGGCGGCTCCGAAAGACGACAGGTCGAAGGCGACGAAAGAGCTGAGGTCTAAGCCCAATTTGCGTTATCGCAGGCCGTCCGCGGGTATAAAGAATTCTCAGGGCTCTTGTCTCTTCCGCGAGTCGAGGCGCATCGTTGAAATACGAACCTCGGTCCGGCTGCCGCATGACGCGTCTCGAGAGGGCGATAGCTGGGCTCGTCTACGCCTCGGTGGTCCTCGGCTTGCTTTTCCTCTACGTCCTATCCGGGACCGCCGGCATCCCCAGCTTCCTCTTCCCTTCGATAGCCATAGGAGAGGTCGTCTGGGCGGTCTGCGCAGTGGCCATCTCGCGCAAGGTCAGATGGGCTCCGTACATGGCTGTCGTCCTCGCGTTGATAACTCTGGCAGTCTCCCTTCCCCAGCCGACGCACTATGACTTTGCTGAGACCGGCCAGGTCGTCGCGTTCCTCATCTTCACAGGGGGGGCGGTGCTGCAATTCGCGCTTATAGCCGCGGTGGCCCTCTTCGTGTTCAGGTCGAAGAGAGGCTAGCTCTTTTCCTCGAATGCCGGCTCTTCGCCCTTCACGATGAAGTAGACCGACTTGCCTATGTACACGGCGTGGTCGGCAATCCTCTCGAGGTAGCGGAGGATTAGGGTCTGAGAGAGAGCGCACCGGAGGTCGACCTTCCGCGACTTCATTAGCACTGCGATGTAGCCGCGGTACGCGTCGTCGACGTCGTCGTCCATGCTCACGATCTTCATCGCCAGGTCCACGTCCTTATTGGCGAAGGCCTCGACGCTGAGCTCGATCATCTCCTTGGTCTTCTCGGCCGTGGTCTCGACTACGGCGCGGTCGCACTTTGTGAGGTCCCCGAAAGTCTCCAGGACCTCCATGATGTCATGGGCGTACCGCCCATACCTGTAGAAGCCGTACGAGATCTCCATGCAGGCCTTGATGTAGCGAAGGTCCGAGGCCACCGGCTGGAACCTGGCGATGAGCTCTATCGAGAGCTCGCTGACCTGGTCGTCGAGCTGCTTGAGGTTGATCGACCACCTGTTGACGTCCTGAAGGTTCTTCCCCATGTGGTAGGCCTCGATGGCGGTCGCGACCGTCTGCTCGGAGAGCTTTCCCATCTCGAGCAACATGTTCTGAAGCCTGTCCATCCCCAGGTCCATGAGTCGTGGCATGCGAATGTCACCCGAACTTCCCCGTGATGTACCGCTCGGTCAGCTCCTTCTGCGGGTTCTCGAAGAGCGGCGCAGTCTCCCCGAACTCGACCAACTCCCCGAGATAGAAGAAGGCCGTGTAGTCCGCCACCCTGGCCGCCTGTTGCATGTTGTGAGTCACGATCACTATCGTGTACTGCTTCTTGAGCTGCACCATGGCCTCCTCAATTTTCGCGGTAGCGGTGGGGTCAAGCGCGGATGCAGGCTCATCCATGAGAAGGACCTCAGGCTGAACGGCAATGGCTCTGGCGATGCACAGTCTCTGCTGTTGCCCTCCGGAGAGGGCGGCTCCCGGCTTGCGAAGGTCGTTCTTGACCTCCTCCCAGAGGAATCCCATCTTCAGGCTTCTCTCAACGACCTCGTCGAGCAGTTTCTTGTCCTTGACTCCGTTGAGCTTCAGCCCAGCCGCTACGTTGTCGTAGATTGACATCGTCGGGAAAGGGTTGGGCTTTTGGAACACCATCCCTATCTTGCGCCGGACGGCCACGGCGTCGACCTTTGGACCGTAGATGTTCTCGTCGTCGAGCATGACCTCCCCCTGGACTTTCGCGCCAGGCGTTAGCTCGTGGATCCTGTTGAGGCACCGGATGAATGTGGTCTTGCCGCAGCCGGACGGGCCCATGATGGCCGTGACGCATTTCTCCGGGATGTCGAGGTCAATCCCCTTTATGACCTCGGACTTTCCGAACCACGCCCTCAGTCCTCTCGTCTTCATCTTCGAACCAAAAGTGACGGTCCTCACGTCGGTTGACACGGTCAGGCCCTCCTTCATGGCCTCATCCTCTCTCCCTTTCTGCATTTCGATGGTCATCTCGACCTAATTTTCGGGCCTGGCGTGCGACATCCTCCGCCCGACGGTCAGCTTGATAGCTAAGTTAAGAGCCAGCATGGATAGGATCAAGACCAGTGCGGCACCCCAGGCGTCCGCCTGCCACTGCGGGAAGGGCGAGATGCCGTCGGTGTAGATGAGAAGAGGGAGCGCGGCGGTCGGCTGCATCAGGCTCGTCGCGTAGAACGAGTTTCCTAGCGCGGTGAGCAAAAGAGGGGCGGTCTCGCCTGCCGCCCTTGCAACGGCGAGAAGAACGCCCGTGAACAACCCTGCCTTCCCCGTCGATATCACTATGCTGAGCACGGTCTTCCATCTCGGCACCCCCAACGCCATGGACGCCTCCCTTAAGTTTCTAGGCACGAGCTTCAGCGACTCCTCCGTCGTCCTTGCGACTATCGGGATCATGATGATGGCCAAAGCCATCCCCCCGGCGAGGGCCGAGAACGTCCCCGTCGCCAAGACGACTAGGACGTAAACGAATATTCCAACCACTATAGATGGGAACTCTGCCAGGACATCGTTCATGAAGCTGGACACGGTCGATAGCCTCGACTCCGGCCACTCGGAGAAGAATATCCCTGCCGCGACTCCAAATGGGACGGCCATCAGCGATGCCAAGCCGACCATGACGAACGAGCCGACAATGGCGTTCGCTATTCCTCCCCCGGATACGTCCACCGGTCTAGGCAGATGCGTGAAGAAGTCGATGTTGATCACAGAGGCCCCGCGAATTGCGACGTCCGCGAGGATGAATACAAGGGGCGAGATTGCGAGGCACACGGATAGATACACCAGCCCCGTCATTGCTCGATTCGTGATTCTCCTTCGGCGGTCTATCCCCGAGCTCGCCATGATTCCTGCCAATTCCTATTCCTCCTATATCCTCGCCTTTGTCATCCGCGACATGCGCCAGAGCAGCGTTCTGGCGAAAACGTTTATGATGAGCGCGACGAAGAAGAGTATCAGGCCCAGCTCTATGAGCGCAGATGCGCTCAGGGGAGACGACGTCTCCGAGAATTGGTTTGCAATCGCGCTCGCGAGAGTGTACCCAGGCGAGAACAAGTCCCCGGTGATCCTCGTGGCATTGCCGATCACCATGGTCACGGCCATCGTCTCGCCGACCGCCCTCCCCAGCCCTAGAATTGTTGCGCCGAATAGGCCGGAGCGCGCATAAGGCAAGATTCCCTTCGTGATGACCTCCCAGTCCGTCGCACCGATTGAGTACATTGCCTCGCGCTGGCTGTTTGGAACAGCGTCCAGGACGTTCCGAGAGATTGCCGAAACGGTTGGGATTATCATTATTGCCAGGATTACGCCTGCCGTGAAGAAGTCCAGCCCGAAGGGCGTCCCGGAGAACGTGGGGATGAATCCGACGTAGTTGTGGAGCGGCCTCTCGACGTAGACCTTCAGGAAGGGGCTGAGGACAAAGAGAGCCCAAAGGCCGTATATCACGCTTGGAACGGCGGCGAGGAGCTCGACCGTCGTGCCTATGAGATGAGCTTCGTTTTGGCGTCTCTTCAGCTTCTCCACAAGGAAGACGGCTACACCGATGCTAATCGGCAACCCGATGAGCAGCGCGAGTGCAGAAGTCAACAAAGTCCCGTAGATGTAGGGCAGAGCACCGTAGACGTCATGAACTGGATCCCAGGTCGTCCCGAAGAGGAAGGAGAACCCGTACTTGTCAAGGGACACTTTAGAACCCAAGATAAGCTCGTATGCGAGAGCCGCCATGAGCACAATTATCCCAATGGCGGCCGCGCCCACCAAGTCCTTCAGCGCCCGGTCCCCCTTGAGGAGGAACCCCGCGCCGCCGCGGCCTTTATTCAGGCCAATCTCCTCGAAATCAAAAAAGGGGGACCTAGCCTACCGGCTAGGGTCCTACTAATAGAGGTGTTCCGTTGTATGTGATTGTCTTGATTGTCGCGTCGTCTAGGCTGACCACGTTAGACGGGAGAGGCACATAGCCTATGGACGTGCCCGCGGATTGCGCATTATTGACGACCCACCAGAGGAAGTTCACCAAGGCTGTGCCCTGGGTCTGGCTGGCTTGGATCTGGTAGACAACCACGTAGGTGAAGGTCGTGATAGGATAGACCGTTGAGTGCGTTGTGTCGTTGAAAATGTTGTTGATGATGGAGACGCTGGACCAGACTCCGTTTCCTGCCGGAAGCGGGCCAGAAGCACCTGCTGCCACCGCTGCGGCGACGTTGGTCAGGTTAGCGAGGACGTAGTTGCCCGCGCCATTGGCCACAGCGCCGTAGCTGATCAGAGACGGGTTGACGATCGCGTAAGCGATTTCCAGTGGTCCTATGGCATATTGGGTGTTCTCGATGCAGCCCGCGACGCCCTCGTTGCCCTTGCAACCGAGGCCTACGGGCCAGTTGGGAAGAGTCGCTGTCCCGATTTTGGTCTTCCAGGCGGCGCTGGAGTCAGAGAGGAAGTTGGTGAACGCGAACATGGTCCCGCTGGCGTCCGACCTATGGACCACGGTGATAGCATGCGCTGGGAGGGTGGCTGTTGGGTTGAGTGCTGCGATTGCAGGGTCGTTCCACATCGTGATGTTGCCCATGAATATGCCCGCCAATACCGCTCCCGTGAACTTCAGGCCATTGGTTATTCCCGGAAGGTTGTATGCTGGTACAACCGCGCTCGCCGACTCGGGGATGACTACGACTTGAGCTGGGAAGGCGGAGTATTGTGCGCTCGATGGAGGCGCGTCAGAAGCGCCAAAGTCGACGATCTTCTGCGTAAGGTCGGTAACTCCGGCTCCGCTTCCGACACTCTGGTAGTTGACCTTCACGTTCCCCGTGTACTGCTGGTAGGCGAATGTCCATGAAGACATGAGCGGGGTCACGAGTGTCGATCCTGCTCCGGTGAGCGTCGCAGGGGCTCCAGTGGTCGTCGTCGCCGTCGTTGTAGAAGTGGACGTCGAGGTCGAGACGGATGTAGAAACCGTCGTGGTTGTTGATAGGGATGTAGTTGTAGAAGTCGAGGTGACTGTGGTCGTAGTCTTGGAGCCGGAGGCCGCTAGGTACGCCCCAGCGCCCACGACTATTATCACTACGACCGCAATCGCTGCGACTGCTGTTGTGCTGATTCCTGTTCTTGAAAATTTCATCTTCGCGTGGCCCACCCTTCGCACCCGATATATGGCTCCCCGAAATAATCTATTGCTCAATATAGTGCTCGCCATTTGCTATGGGTGCTCTATAGTTTATTGAGACAATTCCTACATTTTGCGCGATTCCGGGCCGTCGACGCCTTCATGCGCTCAGGCATGGAGTCTTGAGCCGGGTCTCTGTGCCAATTCTAACGCGAAGTAGGCGCCGATGCTAGCCCTTTCGCCGCCAGCCATGTGGTTTTGGGCGATTTTCGCGTATATGGCACAAGATATATAGAGCTACTATATCCACTCTTGTCGGAATGGAAATCAGGAAGATACAGATTACGGGGGGGAACAGCTACGTCGTCTCTCTTCCAAAGTCGTGGGTGAACGACGCGGGCCTCAAGGCGAAGGACGCTGTCCTCGTCATGCCTCAGGCAGACATGTCTCTTCTCGTGATACCGAAGAACGACCTCAGAAAGGAGACGAAGAGCGAGGTCCTTCTCGAGATGCAGGAGAACTCGGACAGGGACACGGCGCTCAGGACGTTCATCTCATATTACCTCGCGGGCTACGATGTCATCAGGCTGAGGATCGCAGGTCCCAGTTCAGGCCTGAGGTCCCACCTCAAAGAGGCCATAAGGAGGAAGCTCATCGGCATCGAGATCGTCGAGGAGACCTCGAACGGGATAACGACCCAGTGCCTCTCTGGCTACTCCGACCTGCCCTTGAAGAAGGCCATCGAGCGGATGGCAATTATCGCCTCAGGCATGGTCCAGGACGCGGTCGTTTCGCTCCAGAGCGGAGACCTGGCCCTCGCTGAGGAGGTGAGCCAACGCGACGACGAGGTCGACAGGTTCTACCACTTCATCGTGAGGCAGCTCAACATGGCGGTGCGTAACCGCGCGATAATCGAGGAGGTCGGGCTCTTGGCCGCGCGCGACTGCCTCGGGTACAGGCTCGCCGTGAAGAGCATCGAGAGGGTGGCCGACCATGCGGCGGGCATCGCTAGGCTCGTCCCAAGCCTCCGCGCCGATGCTCTAGGGAAGATCGTCAAGGAAGTGGTGAGGATGAGCGACCTGTCGCAGAAGGCGCTCGGCCAGGCTGTGAACTCCCTCGTCGAGCTCGACGTCAAGAAGGCGAACGAGTCCATCAACCTCAGCAAGAAGGTCGTCGAGATAGACGAGAAGATGACCAGCGAGTTGCTGAGGCCTGGGATGGAGCCGAGCACCGTCGGGTGGTTCAGGCTGGTAATCGAGAGCGTGAGGAGGGTCGCCGAGTACGGCTCCGACATCGCAGAGATCGCCGTGGACCTGACCGCCAAGGAACCCAACCACCTCGGAACCTAGACGTGTTCAGAAGACGGAGCTGATGAACCCGCCGTCAATCGTGAACATCCCCCCGTTGAGGTAGGCGCCCCTTTCGCTCGCGACGAAGGCTACGAGGGAGCCGACCTCGTCGGGCTCGCCGTACCTCCCAAGAGGGATGCTCTTCGCCATCTCCTTGTAGGCCTCCTCCAAGCTCGTGCCCGTCTTGGAGGCCCTCTCCTCCATGAGGTGCAGTGTGCGGTCTGTCCGGACGTAGCCCTGGATTATCCCGTTGGAGGTGATCCCGTGCGGAGCGAGCTCCCTAGATAGCGACTTCGAGAGCCCGGCTATCCCGAGCCTTACAGTGTTGGAGAGCACGAGGTTGCCAATCGGCTGCTTGAGCGTGAGGGAAGTGATGTAGATTAGCCTACCCCACCCCTTGCTCTTCATGTGCGGGACCACCGCCTGGGTGAGAGTCACCGCACTCAACAGCAGCAGCCTTGTCGCCTCCTCCCAGTCCGCGTATGTCAGCTCCCCGAAGGTCCCAGGCTTTGGCGGCCCCGTGTTGTAGACGAGGACGTCGACCCCGCCTAGCTTCCTTGAGGTGGTCTCTACGAGCCTCTCGAGGTCCTCGCGCACGGTCATGTCGGCAGCGACGGCGAGTACCTCCTCTCCCGTCGCAGCGGCGATCTGGTCGCTTGCCTTCTTGAGGCTGGCTGCGTCTCTGGAGGAGATCGCGACCTTCATGCCCTCGCCCGCGAGGACCTTCGCGGTGCCGAGCCCTATGCCCTTGCTCGACGCGGTCACCAGCGCCACCCTTCCCTTCAGTCCCAGCTCCATGGCCTCGGAGCGGATTCTCACACCGATATATCTGCTCGGTTTCCTAGTCCTCGCGCCACTTGAAGAACCTGACCGCGAGGCCGAAGACGATAGCGGAGAGGATGACGAGGATGCCCGCGTCCGTTAGCGCGCCAGCCAAGTTCCCATAGAGCATGACGTTGTTCAGGCCTTCGATCACGTAGAAGAGGGGAAGGACGTGCGCCACCGCCTGCAGCCCTGACGACATCGTCGAAACGGGGAAGAACGTGCCGGAGAGGAACATCATCGGGAATGTGACCAGGTTGCCCACGACTGCGGCGGACTCCACGCTCTTCGAGACCGTCCCCACGAGCATCCCGAGCGAGACAAAGAGGAACGGTCCCAGGACCAGGAATGGGATGATGGCCACGGAGTACGTGATGTGGGCCCCGAAAGCGAGCGTCCCGACGGCGGTCATCAGGAAGAAGGAGATGATCGTGAGGCCGATGTACCAGATTATCTTCGAGACGAGCCACTCGGTCTTGGTGAGCGGCGTGAGGGAAAGCTGCTTGAAAATCTTGTCGCGCTTGTACTGGGAGCTTATGTTCACGAGGGCGAACATGGGGCTCGTCAGCACCGAGAAGCCGACGAGGCCGGGGACGAGGTAGTCGATGTACTTGAACGTCTTCGACGCGACAGATACCTGCTGCGTGCCGACTATCGCCGAGGCGCCGGCGCTCCTGAGATTGAACTCGCTCACCACGGCGCCAGTGACCCCGAAGACAATCCCGTTCGTGCTGGAGGCGGGATTGCCGTAGATCGTGACGTTCACCGGCGTCTTCGACCCCAGGTCTGCCTGGAACCCATCCGGGATGACGATGCCGCTGGCGCCTGAGTGCGACGCGAG
>Ga0307372_10011079_pt1 | contig 12094 bp, 13 predicted proteins | sample OX1MG_FD_202533 | JGI IMG/M metagenome (GOLD analysis project Ga0307372, IMG submission 202533) | Soil microbial communities from Risofladan, Vaasa, Finland - OX-1 | ecosystem: Environmental > Terrestrial > Soil > Coastal area > Acid sulfate soil | place: Finland: Risofladan, Vaasa | collected...
AATACGTGATCTTCTGCCAGAGGAAGACGGGGGTGCGAACCGCGATCCCGACCGCGGCCGGGGTCAGCTGGAGCACCTGGCCCGAGCGGCCGTTGATCGTGAGCGTGGAGATGCCGGCCTGGCCCGACCCGGTGCCGGTGCACAGGGCGGGCGTGCCGTAGACCGTGATGTTGTTTGCGCCCTGCGGCGATGGGGGCGTCACGATCGTGTAGCGCCCGGCGCTGTTGCGCCACGCGTAGCCGGCGTATTTCGCGATCGCCATCACGCTCGTATCGGACGGGAGCAGGCTGACGATCGTCGCCGAGGCGGTGTTGCCGCAGGCCAACCCGAACGCATAGGGCACGATCACACGCACGGTACGACCGTCCGCGGACACGGAATCGACGCCGCCCGAATCCTGGACCATGCGCAGGTCCGTGAGCAGCAGGTTCATTGATTCGCGAGCCACCGCCCGCGCATTGCGGGCGCCGTACTCCCGGGTGAAGAACCTGGACTGCGCGATCACGAGACGGGTGAACGCGGCGCCGATGATCGCGACGATGAGCATCGAGACCAGTAGTTCGGCCAGCGTGAAGCCCCGGCGCGCCCTGGTGGGGGACGTCATGTCAGCAGCCCGAGCACAGAGGGGAACCGCCCGCCGCGTTGGCGCGCGTGAACAGCAGCGAGTCGGTGGCGGCGGTGTTCGAGGTGGGCGCGAGCACGATCTTGACGGCGATGCGATTGGTGGCCGGCGTGAGCGTGATCGCCCGCGTGTAGGCGATGCTGCCGATGGTGATCGTGTCGGCCTTGCTGGACATCGTCGCGAGGGTGGTATACGGGATGGCGCCGAGGCGCGCGGCCTGCTGCTCGAGGGCGGCGGAGCGATTGGCGACGAGGCTGTTGGACTGGCCGGCCGACGCCACGGACAGCGAGAGCTTCGCGATCGTCACGAGCACGATCCCGAGCATCGTCATGGCGATCATGATCTCGATCAACGAGAACCCCCGCCGCGTGGGCAGGGTCTGGTGAGGCGATTGAAGACGGTTCATTTGATCTGCACCAGTCCACCCTGCGTCATCCGGACACGTTGCGTGTAGGTGGCGCCGCCGATCGTGGCCGACAGGGTGGCGGAGAGGGAGTCGTTGGCGAGACCGGCCGGATAGACGGTGACCGAGCTTCGCGAGAGGGTGATGTTGGACGACGTCAGATTGAATCCGGCCAGGGAGGTCTTCCGGAATACCGCGCCGGAGGCCACGTCCTTCACCGACAATTGCATCGTCGTGGTATCGAAGCTGATCAACACCGGCTTCCGGTCGCGCAACGCCAGACCGAAGGCGGCCTGCAGGTCGTTGCTCATCGCGATGGCGGCGCGGTTCACGCGCTGGCGCGAAATGATGGCGCTGATTCGGCCGACCGACACCCCCATGATGATCGCGAGCATCGCGACGGCGATGACGAGCTCGATCAACGTGAATCCGGACCGCTGGCCGCGCGGTCTGGATTGCGGTGATGGAGACTGCCCGGATCGTGACATGAGGGTCCCTGAGGAGGGAATTGACCAACCTGGTCCTGACCATGACGAACTCTAAGTCAGAGCCAAAGCCGGTGATGTGATACACATTACCGAGGACGAAATGGCAAACAAGTGGCAACGTGCCCGATGGTGTCTCATTTCTACACGGCTGGGTAGTGAGGGTTGGCCCCACAGCAGCCAGGAACGCTTCCACTGCCACGCCGATGTGCGATGCGATATCTCTCGGGTCCGGCGCGGGCCGGGCCGGATACTCGGAAACACTCCGGAGGCTGCAGGATGCGGATTCGAAGGCTTGGCGTGGTCGGCGCCGGAACGATGGGGCACAGCATCGCGGCCCTGGCCGCGTCGGCGGGGATTCCGGTGGACCTGCTGGACATCGCGGCCACCGAGGGCGATCGCAACGGCCCGGCGGCGCAGGGGCTGGAGCGGGCGAAGAAGGCGAGGCCGGCGGCATTCATGGATGTCCGGCGGGCTTCGCTCATCCGGATCGGCAATACCGCCGACGATCTCGGGCGGCTGGCCGCCTGCGACCTGGTGATCGAAGCGATCATCGAACAGATCGAGCCCAAGCGCGCGCTCTACGCGCAACTCGAGCGGCTGCTGCCGGCGCATGCGATCATCGCCTCGAACACGTCGGGCATTCCGATGGCCCTGCTCACCGAGGGTCGAACGGAGGGGTTCAAGCGGCGGTTCGTGGGGATGCACTTCTTCAATCCGCCGCGCTATCTGCACCTACTGGAGATCATTCCCACGGCGCACACGGCGCCGGAAACGCTGCACGACGCGCGAGCGTTCAGCGAGCGCGTGCTGGGCAAGGGGATCGTGACGGCGCGCGACGTGCCGGGATTCGTGGCCAACCGGCTGGGCGTGTTCGGCATGGTGCTGGCGCTCCGGATGATGGAGGAGTTCGACCTCTCGATCGACGAGGTGGACGTGCTCACCGGTCCGCTGCTCGGCCGGGCCAAGTCGGCCACGTTCCGCACCGCCGATCTCACCGGGCTCGACGTGCTGTCGCACGTGGCGGCGGGGCTGGCGCAGGCCACCGGCGAGGACTTCGCGCTCCCGGCGTGGGTCGCGGCGATGGTCAAGAACGGACAGCTGGGGGAGAAGAGCGGCGCCGGTTTCTACAAGCGCGTGGGCAAGGACATCCACACGCTCGACCGGAAGACCATGGCGTACGCACCGGCCCGGAAGGTGGAGTCGCCGGAGATCGCGAAGGCGCAGCGGCTGGCGCTGGGCGACCGGCTCAAGGCCGCCGTGGCGCTCGAGGGCGCCTACGGAAAATTCGCGCGCGAGTACCTCACGCGGCTCTCGCGCTACGTGATCGCGACGGCTCCGCAGGTGGCGTATCATCTGCCCGACGTGGACCACGCCATGGAATGGGGGTTCGCATGGGAGGCGGGGCCATTCGCGCAGCTCGACCTGCTCGGGGACGCGCTGCCCGACGCGGCCAAGCTGCGTCCCTCCGCGGCGGGGGAAGGCTACTACAGCGCCGACGGCGCGCGCGTGGTGGCGCTGGACTGGAAGGGGTACGAGGCGATCCAGGAGCCGGAGGGACTCGTGCGCACGGCGTCGCTGCGGCGCGCCGGTCGCGCGCTGGCCGAGTCGGCCGACGCCACGCTCTGGCACGCCGGAGACGGCGTGGCCCTGCTCGAGTTCCACAGCAAGATGAATTCGCTGGGCGACGGCGTGCTGTCGATGGTGCAGAAGTCACTCGAGATCGTGGCGCGCGACAACCTGGCGGGGCTGGTGATCGGCAACGACGATCCGCGGACGTTCACCGCCGGCGCCGATCTGGCCATGGTGTCGTCGATGGCGCAGGCCGGCAACTGGAAGGGGCTGGAGGAGGCGGTGCGGCTGTTCCAGGGCTGCTCGATGTCCATTCGCTCGGCGCCGTTCCCGGTGGTCATGGCACCGTTCGGGCTGACGCTGGGGGGCGGGTGCGAGTGGTCGTTGCACGCCGACCAGATCCAGGCGCACGCCGAGCTCTACATGGGGCTGGTGGAGGTGGGCGTGGGGCTGCTGCCGGGCGGCGGAGGCACCAAGGAACTGCTGTTCCGGTTTGCCGAGGACCTGGCGCCGTACGATGATGCCGATCCGTTCGAGGCGCCCAAGCGCGCGTTCAAGATGATCGCCATGGCGTCGGTGAGCACGAGCGCGCTCGAGGCGCGCGCGCTCGGGTTCCTGCGCGGTCGCGATCGCATCTCGATGAATCGCGACCTGCTGCTCTCCGATGCCAAGCAGCGCGTGCTCGACCTGGCGCCGGGCTACGTGCCGCCCACGCCGCGGACGATCGAGGCGGTGGGGCGCGCCGGCGTGGGCAATCTGCACTACGCGGCGTGGGCGATGCGCGAGGCCGGGCAGGCCAGCGACCACGACGTGCGTCTGGCGCTGGAGATCGCGAAGGTGTTGTGCGGCGGCGACGGGCCGGCGCGCACGGTGACCGAGGACGACGTGCTCGATCTGGAGCGCGACGCGTTCCTGCGCCTGCTTGGCACGAAGGAGACGCAGGAGCGCATCGCGCACATGCTCAAGACCGGCAAACCGCTCCGCAACTGAGAGGGATGACTCGTGACTGATGTCGTGATCGTTTCGGCGGTGCGTAGCGCCGTGGGCCGTGGCAAGAAGGATGGGGCGCTGGCCGGCGTGCACCCCGTGGAGTTGTCGTCGCGGTTGATGCGCGCCGCGGTGGATCGCGTGGGGGTGGACCCGGCGATCGTGGACGACGTCCTCTGGGGGTGCGCGATGCCGGAGGCCGGACAGGGGTTGAACGTGGCGCGGCTGTCGCTGCTGCGCGCCGGGTTTCCGGTGGACGTGCCCGGCGCCACGGTCAACCGGTTCTGCTCGTCGGGGCTGCAGACGGTGGCGTTCGCGGCGCAGGAGATCCTGAGCGGGATGGCCGATGTCGTGCTGGCCGGAGGCATCGAGATGATGAGCCAGGTGCCGATGGCCGGCTACCATACGCGGCTCGATCCCGAAGCGGTGGAGAGTTACATCGGCATGGGATTCACCGCCGAGCGCGTGGCCGAACGCTGGAAGGTGTCGCGCGAGGAGCAGGACGCGTGGGCGCTGGGGAGCCAGCAGAAAGCGGTGCGGGCGATGCAGTCGGGGGCGTTCGACGCCCAGATCGTGCCGGTGCCGGTGGCGCGCGCCACATGGCACGGGGCGAGCAAGGACGAGACGACGGTGGAGTTCACGCGCGACGAACTGCCGCGCGCCGACGCGACCCTGGACGGGCTGGCCAAGCTGCGGCCGGCGTTCAAGGCCAAGGGCACCGTGACGGCGGGCAATGCGAGTCCGTACTCCGACGGCGCCGCGGCGCTGCTGCTGATGAGCGGCGAGCGCGCCAGGGCGCTGGGGCTCGATCCGCTGGCGCGGTTCATCACGTTCGCCGTGGCCGGCGTGGATCCCGACGTGATGGGGATCGGACCGATCAAGGCCGTGCCCAAGGCGCTCGCGCGCGCCGGCCTCACGCTCGACCAGGTGACGTTGATCGAGTTCAACGAGGCGTTCGCGGCGCAGGTCGTGGCCGTGGTGCGCGAGTTGGGCATGGATCCGGCGCGGGTGAACGTGAACGGCGGAGCGATCGCGCTGGGCCATCCGCTGGGGGCCACGGGGTCAAAGCTCTCGACGCAGGTGATCCACGAACTGCGGGCGCGCGGGGGCGGCATCGGGCTCGTGACGATGTGCATCGGCGGCGGCATGGGAGCGGCGGGACTCTTCGAAGTCCCGGCCGGGAAGTAACCCTCCGTTCCGGCGAGCGACCGGGCGTCCACCGGTTCGATGCCGGGCTTCCCAAGGTGTCTATCTTTGGGTAGCAGCGCGCCGATCGCGGCGCGCGGGAGGATGGCAATGCACGACACGGACAACACGGCCGGGGCCGCGGCCGCCGATCTGACGGCCAACACGCTGAAGACGGCGCGGCGGGGGCTGCTGCGCGTTCATCGGCTCCTGCTGGAAGTGGAGCGCGTGGAGCTGGAGCGGGAGCGCGGGCGCCTGACGCCCAACGAATATCTGCAGGCGGTGCTGCACGAGCCGTCGTTCGCGTGGCTGCGCCCCGCGTCGCAGCTCATCGTGCAGATCGACGAGGCGCTGGACGACGCCGAGCGGGAGCACACGGTGATCGCGAGCGGCGTGAGCGCCGCGCTGCTGGCGCAGGTGCGGGCGCTGTTCACGCCGGTGCCGCCCACGACGACGTTCGCGGCGCGGTATCTGGAGATGCTGCAGCGCCACCCGGACGTGGTGTTCGCGCACCGCGACCTGATGGCCGAGCTGCCGAAGGGATTTCTCGGACCGCCGGCCTCGATGCTGGCGTGAATGCCGGTAGGACGGTAGGAGGGTAGGACGGTCGTGGGTAGACGGCGTTCCGCAGTTATCCGTCCTACCCCCCTACGCCCCTACCGTCCTACCGGCTTCTCATGCAGCAAACGGTCCATGAGCACCGCGGCGCGCTCGGTCTGCATGATCAGTGAATTCAGATCGACCTCTTCGCGCGGCGTGTGGGCGCCGCGCCCGAGGGCGCCGAGCCCGTCCATGCCGTCGATGTACGGCGCCACGAACGAGACATCGCCGGCGCCGCGCGACCCGGGATCCTGGGCGCGCACGGGGCCGTACCCCAGCGACTGGCTGGTCGAGTCGTAGAGCGCGATCAGGTGCTCGCCGCCCGGGGTCATCGGCATGGCCGGATATCCGTCCTCGAACGTGATCTCGGCGGACGTGCCGGGCAGGTGGCGGGCCACGATCTCGCGCATCAGCCGGCGTGTGCTGTCCTTCTGGCCCTCGGTGATGAACCGTAGGTCGCCAGGCACGACGGCGCTCGGGGCGATGATGTTGGTCTTGCCGGCCACGGTGCCGGAAAGATGCGCGGTGTCGTAGGCGACCGTGGCGCCGCCAAGGATGACGCCGGGGTTGAACGTGAGGTACCGCGGTCCCACCAGCTCGCGGCGGAAGGCGTCGAGGATGCGCGCCGCTTCGTAGATCGCGCCGTAGCCGGCGCGCGAGCTGAACACCCCGGCCGAGTGCGACTGGCGGGCGGATACGGTGAGTAGCCACGAACTGGCGCCGCGCCGCGACACCGAGGCTTCGGAGCGGCTGCCGCCCTCGAAGGCCAGCGCGACATCGCTCCGTTGGGCGGCCTCGCGCAGGTCGCGCCGCGACACGTCGAGCGGCAGGCCGGGGGCCTCCTCGTCGCCGTTGAACACGACGGTGATGTTGGCGTCCTTGAGCGCGCCGATGTCGCGGAGGGCCTTGAGGGCGTACACGGCGATCACGTCGCCGCCCTTCATGTCGCTGGAGCCGGCGCCCTTGGCCAGCGTGTCCTCGCGCACGAACTGCTGGCCCTCGCCCTCGAACACGGTGTCGAAGTGGCCGATGAGCAGGATGCGCGTGGTGCCGGGCTTGCCCCGGTGCACCGCGATGAGATGGCCGGCGCGCTTGACCGAGTCGGGCATGTTCGCCCAACGGGTCTCGAAGCCCAGCGAGTCGAGCGCCGCGGCGAACAGCGCCCCCACGCGGCGCACGCCGGGCAGATTCATCGTGCCGCTGTTGATGTCCACGGCGCGCTGGAGCATGCCGATGGCGTCCTCGTGGTGCTCGGCCACGTAGGCGCGGATCCGCTGCTCGGAGGGCGAGAGCTGGGCGGCGGCGGGCGCGGCGCGGAGCGCGAGTCCGAGCACGAGGGCCAGCGCGGAGGCGCGGCGCGCGCCGGGCGATGGGCGGGCGATCGACATGACGAGGGGACTCCGGGAAGGGGCGTGGCGAGAAGCTATCGCCGCGCGCGGGGCGGGTCCAACCGGCGCTAGTCGAGCGAGCGCCACAGGTACCAGCTGGCGATGGTGCTGTACGGGCTCCAGGGGGCGCCGATCCGGCGGACGTCGTCGGGGGTGGCGCGGCGGCGCAGGCCGTAGGCCCGCTGGATCGCATTCTGGATGCCGAGGTCCAGCTCGGGGAGCACGTCGGGGCGTCCGAGGCGGAACATGAGGAACATCTGCGCGGTCCAGCGGCCGATGCCCTTGACCTGCACGAGATGCTCGATGATCTCGTCGTCGTTCATGAAGCGCACGCGGTCGAGGGGCACGGCTCCGGTGTGCACCTTGAGCGCGAGATCGCGAAGGTAGCCGATCTTCTGGCGCGACAGGCCGGCGCCGCGGAGCGCGTCGTCGGACAGCGCCAACAGCCGCTCGGGATCCACGTGCTTGCGCGGGAAGAGCGCGCAGCAGCGCGCATGGATCGTCCCCGCGGCCTTGCCGGAGAGTTGCTGGTACACCACCGATCGCACCAGATCGTGAAAGTGCGAGCGGCCCAGCCGCATGCGTGGGCGGTATGGCCCCACTCGGCGCATGACGCGCGCCATCACGGGGTCGACGCGGCGCAGATGGGCGAGCGCGCGCCGGACGTGAGCGTCGGAAGTGGACAAGCGTCGGGCCGGCGGCGGGTCAGGCCACGCGTTGCAGCGCGGCCGCGATCGCGGTCACGATCTCGTCGATCTGGGCGGTGCTCACGATGAGCGGCGGCGAGATCGCGATCGTGTCGCCCGCCATGCGCACGAGCACGCCGTGCTCGAGACAGTCGAGGAACACATCGAACGCGCGGGCGCCGGGGCGCGCGTCGCGCGGCGCGACCTCGACGGCGCCCACGAGGCCGATGTTGCGCACGTCCACCACGTGGGGCGCGCCGTCCAGCCGGTGCACGGCCTCCTCCCAGTACGGCGCCAGATCGGCGGCGCGGGCAAACAGTCCCTCGCGCTCGTAGACGTCGAGCGTGGCGAGGCCGGCCGCGCAGGCCAGCGGGTGGCCGGAGTACGTGTAGCCGTGGAACAGTTCGATGCCGGGCGGCGCCGTCTCCACGACGGCCTCGTGAATGCGCGTGTGCACCAGCACGGCGCCCATGGGCACGGCGGCGTTGGTGATGCCTTTGGCGACCGTGATCATGTCGGGGAGGACGCCGAAGTACTGGGCGGCGAACGGCGCGCCCAGCCGGCCGAACCCGGTGATCACCTCGTCGAAGATGAGCAGGATGTCGTGCCGGGTGCACAACTCGCGCAGCCGTTCCAGATAGCCCACCGGCGGAACGAGGACGCCGGTGGATCCCGCCATCGGCTCCACGATCACGGCGGCGATGGTGTGCGCGCCGCGCGCGGCGATCACGGCGTCGAGCGTATCGGCGAGTTCGGCGCCCCAGGCCGGCTGGCCGCGACTGAAGGCGTTGTGTTCGAGGTCGTGGGTGTGCGGCAGGTGATCGACGTTGGGCAGGAGCTGCCCCTCGAACTGGCGGCGGTTGGCGTCGATGCCGCCCACCGACGTGCCGCCGAATCCCACGCCGTGGTAGCCGCGCTGGCGGCCCACGAAGCGCACGCGCCCGGGTTCGCCGCGCGCCTTCCAATATGCGAGGGCGATCTTGAGCGCCGTGTCCACGGCTTCCGATCCGGAGTTGGTGAAGAAGACGCGTTTGAGATCGCCGGGCGCGAGCCGGGCCACGCGATGCGCGAGCTCGAACGCCAGCGGATGCCCCATCTGGAACCCGGGCGCGTAGTCGAGCGTGGCGGCCTGCTCGGCCACGGCGCGCACGATGGGCTCGCGGGCGTGGCCGGCGTTCACGCACCACATGCCGGCGGTGCCGTCGAGCACGCGGCGTCCGTCGGCGGCCACATAGTGCATGTCCTTGGCCGAGACGAGCAGACGCGGCGCCTGTTTGAACGCGCGGTTGGCGGTGAACGGCATCCAGTGCTCGGCGAGCGACGGCGCCGGCGACTGCGGGGGCACGGGGGACGTGGTGGTGCGAGCGGTCATCGAAGCGTTCCAGGCGGGTCAGAATCGTACGCGTGACTGAACTTCGGTGTCACGGGGTTGTATCAGTGGTCGGGCTTTCTCACGAGCGAATATGGACCGGAAACCATCGGACGGCGAGCGCGGCGAGCCCGAGGTGCGGGCGCGGCTGGAGAAGATCCGCCGCGACCAGCGCGGCCGCGTGCGGTGGAAGCTCTCGCGGCACACGGCCGAGATGGCGCTCGTGGCGATCTCGGAGACCCCGCGGCGCGAGTACCGGCGCTCCGCCAAGAGCCGGCGCCGCAAGCGCCACAAGCGGCTGCTGTAAGGGGCGGGTCAGTGGGTGGTGACGGCCACGTCGAGCGCGCCGGTGGCGCCGCTTATCGTGGCTGAAATCTTCGAATTGCCGCCGGCGATGCCCATCACGAGCCCGTGCTGGTCCACGGTCGCCACCGCCGGATCGGATGAGCCCCAGGTGACGTGGAGTCCCGCGATGGCACCGCCGTGGGCGTCGAGCGCCGTGGCGGTGAGCTGGACGGTCTGGCCCACGGCCACCGTGGGGCTGGCCGGCGCCAGCACCACCGACGACACCGGCGGTGTGGCGGGCTGCGTGGGGGCGCTCCGGTAGCCGCAGGCAGCGGCGCCGAGGCACAGCGCGAGAATCCACGGACGCGTCATGCGGGGAATCTTTCCCCGGCGGCCGCCGCGCGGAAGTGCGCCGCGTCACGCGGCGCGCGACACCGCCGGAACCACGTCCTTGTGGCGGCGGTGGCGCAGCCCCCATCGCAACCGGTAGGCGGACACGGCGACCACGAGCAGCGCGGACACCTCGATCAGGACCTTCTCGCCGTCGAGATAGTCGATCGGGGCGTCCTTGAGCGTGGGGTCGGTGAGCACCCCGTGCATGAAGAACAGCGCCGCCGTGAGATACGTGAGGTAGTGGAACAGCTTCCACCGGCCGCGCCCGATCTCCACGCGGTAGTACGACGTGACCACGACCGCGCCCAGCACGTACAGCGACGCGGCGCCGATGGAGTTGATCCACGGCTGCTTGGGCCCGTTCACGGGGTAGACGATGTCGATGAACCGGAACGCGGGCGTCTTCACGGCCAGCAGCAGGACGGCGTGCAGAACGGCCAGCGCCAGGGCCACGTACCCCGTCCAGTTGTGGAGCTTGAAGTAGTTGAAGCGGCGGTGGGGCCAGTGTTTCCACGGATTGTAGTGCATGGAGAGCAACAGCCCGAGCAGCAGGTTGCAGGTGAGCAGGCACACCGCCACGAGGGCGACGTCGCTCGAGAGGTCAAGTGGGGTCACGGCGGGCGAAGGCGGGCACGGGCAAGACGAAGGGGCGCGCGGGTCGCGCCCCCGTGATTCAACGCATGAACGGGACCAACCGCTGATGCGCTATCCGATGATCCGGTCCGCCATCTTGGCGCCGTAGTACGCGCCCACGCCCCCGACGATCGTGCTGAAGATGAACGCCGTCATCATCCCCAGCTTGGCGGTGATCGCCCAACCCACGGTGCTCCCGACGAAGGCCCCGATGGTGCCGAACAGCTTTTTCATGAGTCTCCCGCCTGTTGGTAGATGAGTCGAGCCGCGTGATCCCGCGTGCGCTCATGCACGCGTCGCCAGGAATCCCCTGTGAACGACTGCGCCACCGCGCGGTGCGTCACCTACGGCACTGTAACTTGCCCCGGCCGGGCGGCCGGGGCCAGGTTGCGCGGGGTTCGATAGCCTGGCCGGCGCGATCAGGGACGCCGCCGGCCGCCCCGAGCTTTCGATTCCATTCACGGCGCAGTAAGCTCCAGCAGCGCCAGGCGTTCACGAAGGGCTCCCGCTCTGGCGGGGGCCCTTCGCGCATTCGCGCCCCGTCCTCCTCAATCCGCGACCGCCATGACCCGTCTGCTGAACTATTTCTTCAAGGGCCTGATCGTCACCGCGCCGGCGTTCATCACGGTCTACGTCTGCTACGTGATCTTCCGGACGATCGACGGTTGGGTGCCGCTGCCGATCCCCGGCGCCGGGTTCGTGCTCACGGTGGTGCTGATCACGCTCGTGGGGTTCGCGGCCCAGACGTTCGCCAGCCGCACGCTGCTGGCGGCACTCGACGCCCTGTTCAAGCGGCTGCCGTTCGTGCGCCTGCTCTACTCGAGCACGCGCGACCTGCTCAACGCGTTCGTGGGCGAGCAGCGGCGGTTCGACAAGCCGGTGATCGTGACGCTCGCCGGCGGGTCCGGGGCGATGGTGTTCGGGTTCCTGACGCAGGAGTCGCTCGACATGTTCGGCGTGCCCGAATCGGTGACGGTGTACGTGCCGCAGTCGTACGGGTTCGCCGGCAACCTGGTGGTGTTCCCGGCGTCGCAGGTGCGGCGGCTGGACGCCGAGAGCTCGAACGTGATGGCGTTCATCCTCTCGGGCGGAGTCACGACGGTCATCGAGCGCTGACCGGCCTCAGCGCCGGCCCGGGGCCCCGGTCCATCGCGCCAGCCGGCCGCGCGGCCCCGCGGCAAGTCCCACGCCGCCGCCGAATCGCACGACATTGAGGGGCAGCGTGTCGGTGGAGATCCACGATTCGCCGTTGTCGCGCGACACGACGGTGCCGGCGAGCCCCACCGCCACCACCGTGCCCGGGTTCTCCGCGTACGACACGCCGGACAGATAGGCGGGTGCGAGCGGTCCCCTGGCCGCGCGCCAAGTGCGCCCGCCGTCTTCGGTGAGCGCCACGTTCACGGTCGGCGCGTGGGGGCTGGTGTATTCACCGCCCACCGCGACGCCGTGCAGGGCGTCGCTGAACGCCACGGCGAAGATGCCCGAT
>Ga0307372_10011082_pt1 | contig 12091 bp, 8 predicted proteins | sample OX1MG_FD_202533 | JGI IMG/M metagenome (GOLD analysis project Ga0307372, IMG submission 202533) | Soil microbial communities from Risofladan, Vaasa, Finland - OX-1 | ecosystem: Environmental > Terrestrial > Soil > Coastal area > Acid sulfate soil | place: Finland: Risofladan, Vaasa | collected...
GCCCATCCGCACCGGAGAAGCGCCGGCGCAAACCTGGCGCGGCGCGCCACGCGCACTCCGGTTTGCGATGCAACACGAAGTGTGCTACCGCCCACCCCGCCGAAGGCGCTCTTGTTTCCGCGACCCCGGCGCGGCGGCGGGTTTTACCCCGCCGCCCGGATTTCGCTCGACACGGGGCATTTTGCCTGGACAGTGTCTGGACAGGCCAAAACCGTCAGAAATAGATACGGAAAATCAGCAGGATGGCAAGTTACCAATACGTCTATGTGATGAAGGAGCTGGGCAAGACCTATCCCGGCGGGCGCGAGGTGCTCAAGGACGTCTGGCTGTCGTTCCTGCCGGGGGCGAAGATCGGCGTGCTCGGGCCCAACGGCGCCGGCAAGTCGACGCTCTTGCGCATCATGGCCGGGGAAGACAAGGACTTCACCGGCGAGGCGTGGGCGGCCGAGGGGGTCAAGACCGGCTATCTCGCCCAGGAGCCGCAGCTCGACCCGGCCAAGGACGTGGCCGGCAACGTCACCGAGGGGCTGGCTGAGATCCAGGCGCTCCTGAAACGCTTCGAGGAAGTGAGTGCGCGCTTCGGCGAGGAACTGTCCGACGACGAGATGAACGCGCTCATCGCCGAGCAGGGCGAGCTGCAGGAAAAGATCGACCGCGTCGACGGCTGGGAGCTCGACCGCATGGTCGAGATCGCCATGGACGCGCTGCGCTGTCCGCCCGGCGACGCCACGGTGGCGACGCTGTCGGGCGGCGAGCGGCGCCGCGTCGCGCTGTGCCGGCTGCTGCTGCAGAAGCCCGATCTCCTGCTGCTCGACGAGCCGACCAACCATCTCGACGCCGAATCGGTGGCGTGGCTGCAGCGCTTCCTCGCCGAGTATCCCGGCACGGTGGTGACGGTGACGCACGACCGCTATTTCCTCGACGAGGTGGCAGGATGGATTCTCGAAATCGACCGCGGCCGCGGCATTCCTTACGAGGGCAATTATTCCGGCTGGCTCGAGCAGAAGAGCAAGCGGCTGGAGCAGGAAGGACGCCAGGAAGTGGCGCGCCGGCGCACGCTGGAGCGCGAGCTGGAATGGGTGCGCCAGAGCCCCCGCGCGCGCCAGGCCAAGAGCAAGGCGCGCCTCACCGCCTATGAATCGCTGGTCGCCGCCAGCCGCGAGAAGGCGCCCGAGACGGCGCAGATCGTGCTGCCGCCGGGGCCGCGGCTCGGCGATCTCGTCATCGACGCCGCGCATGTGCGCAAGGCCTATGGCGACCGGCTCCTCATCGACGATCTGTCGTTCCGCCTGCCGCCCGGCGGCATCGTCGGCGTGATCGGTCCCAACGGCGCCGGCAAGACCACGCTGATGCGCATGATCACCGGCCAGGAGAAACCGGACAGCGGCAGCTTTCGCGTCGGCGAGACGGTGAAGCTCGGCTATGTCGACCAGTCGCGCGATACGCTTGCCGCCGCCAAGACGGTGTGGGAGGAGATCTCGGGCGGCGAGGACGAGATCGATCTCGGCCGCCGCAAGATCGCCAGCCGCGCCTATTGCGCGCTGTTCAACTTCCGCGGCTCCGATCAGCAGAAGAAGGTGGGGCAGCTCTCGGGCGGCGAACGCAACCGCATCCATCTCGCCAAGATGCTGAAATCGGGCGCCAACGTGATCCTGCTCGACGAGCCCACCAACGATCTCGACGTCGATACGCTGCGTGCGCTCGAGGAGGCGCTGGGCGAGTTTCCGGGCTGCGCCGTGGTGGTCACCCACGACCGCTGGTTCGTCGACCGCGTCGCCACCCACGTCCTCGCCTTCGAGGGCATGAGCGAGGTCGTCTGGTTCGAGGGCAATTACGCCGATTACGAGGCCGACCGCAAGCGCCGCCTCGGCGCCGCCGCCGAGCAGCCCCACCGCCTCTACTTCAAGCCGCTGACGCGCAGCTGAGGCGGCGCGGCCGCGTCAGGGGTGCGCGGGTTGGGCCGTGGCGATTTCGTCGTGGAGCTTGCCGGCGAGCGTACGGTTCAGTGCGGCGACGGTGCCGCCGCTGCGCTGGATCGTCGCGGCGATCTCGTCGCGCTCGGTCAGCGCCATGCTCACGCCCTCGACATCGACGTCGATGATGCGGTAGGCCCCGGTGCGGTGGCTGACGCGCCAGCCCACCCGCGTCGCCGGCCCGGCGGGATGAGTGATCTCGCTGGTCACGACCGCGTCGGTGTCGCTTTCGGGCCGGGCGCCGGTCACTTTGACGGTCTCGTTGCTGTATTGGACCATTCGCGCGGCATAGCTGCGCACCGCCCAGTCGCGGAACAGCCGGGCGAAATCGCGCCGCTCGCCCGGGCTCGCCACCATCCAGTAGCGGCCGAGCACATAGCGCGCGATGCGCGCGGTGTCGAAATCCTGGACCAGAAGCTGGCCGAGCCGGCGCTCGCGCTCCGCCTCGGTCATGGCCGGATCGCGCAGCGTCTTGAGCGCCGCGGTCACCATGCCGTTAACGAAAGCCTCGGCCCCGTCCGCATTATTCGCCGCCCGCGCCGCCCCCGGCGCGAGGCCCGCGATCAGCACGAGCAACAGCGCCCGCAATTTCACACCCATCCAATCCTCCCGACCCCGGCATACGACCTGGTCATCTGGCTACCACAAAGCCATTAACGCTCAGATAGCGTCGAACCATGTCGCCACGATGGCCCGGCGAGGGTGATTTCGGGGAGGTGGAATCCACCGCTACGCTTTCCTATTGAACAATGACATAAGGATATGTTTATATTCAGACTCTAGCAAGTAGATTGCGGGATCGGGCGTGGAAACTCTTCTCACCGGGTTGCGGGCGGCGGCGGAGGTGACGCGGTTGCGGCTCCTGGCGCTGTGCGCGCAGGGCGAGCTGACGGTAAGCGACCTCACCGACATTCTCGGCCAGAGCCAGCCGCGGGTGTCGCGGCATCTGAAGCTGTTGTGCGAGGCGGGGCTGCTCGACCGCTTCCGCGAAGGCAATTTCGTCTTCTATTGCCTCGCCCGTGCCGGCGCCGGCGGCGATCTCGCCCGCCGCCTGGTCGAGTTGCTGCCGGTCGAGGACCCGGTCGTCGGCCTCGACCGCGAGCGGCTCGAGGCGGTGAAGCGCCGCCGTGCCGCCGCCGCCGCCGCCTATTTCCGCGTCAACGCCGCGCACTGGGACCGCATCCGCTCGCTCCATGTCGATGACGGCGAGGTCGAGGCGGCGCTCGTGACGCTGCTGCCGCCGGCAGGGATCGGCGATCTCCTCGATATCGGCACCGGCACCGGGCGCATCCTCGAGGTGCTGGGGCCCAAGGCCGAGCGCGCCGTCGGCATCGATCTCTCGCGCGAGATGCTGGCGGTGGCGCGGGTCAATCTCGAACGCGCCGCCTGCGACAATTGCTCGGTCCGGCAGGGCGACATGTATCAGCTCCCGTTCGCCGGCGGCTCGTTCGATGCCGTCGTCATCCACCAGGTGCTGCATTACGCCGAGCGGCCGGAGCGCGCGATCGTCGAGGCCGCGCGCGTGCTGCGCCCGGGCGGGCGGCTGGTGGTGGTCGATTTCGCGCCGCACGAGCTCGAATATCTGCGCGCCGAGCACGCCCATCGCCGCCTCGGCTTCAGCGCCGGCGAGATCATGGGCTGGTGCCGCGCCGCCGGGCTGGTGGTGGCGACGCCGGTGCGTCTGGCCGGCGATCCGCTCACGGTGCTGCTGTGGCCGTCGCGGCGGCCCGCGCCCGAGGCCATGGCGGCGGCGCCCGAGCGCCTGGCCGCGGGCGCGGATTGAGCCATGACCGGCGTCGCGCGGCCCGCGGTCTCGTTCGAGTTCTTTCCGCCCAAGACGGCGGAGATGGAAGCGACGCTGTGGCAGACGGTGCAGCGTCTCGCGCCGCTCCTGCCGGATTTCGTCTCGGTCACCTATGGCGCCGGCGGCACCACCCGCGCGCGCACCCACGCCACCGTGCGCCGCATCCGCGACGAGACCCGGCTCGAGCCTGCGGCGCATCTCACCTGCGTCGGCGCCGCGCGGGCCGAGATCGACGCGGTCGCACGCGCCTATTGGGGTGCAGGCGTTCGCCATCTGGTGGCGCTGCGCGGCGATCCGCCGGCGGGTGCGGGCGCCTACCGGCCACATCCCGACGGCTATGCCGATGCCGCCGATCTCGTCGCGGGACTGAAGCGCGTCGCCCCGTTCGAGATCAGCGTCGCCGCCTATCCCGAGACCCATCCCGAGGCGCGCGATGCAGCCGCCGATCTCGACAATCTGAAGCGCAAGATCGACGCCGGCGCCGGCCGCGCCATCACCCAGTTCTTCTTCGATGCCGATGCCTATCTGCGCTTCCGCGACCGCGACCGCGCCCGCGCCGCCGGCATCGCGGTGGCGATCGTCCCCGGCATCCTGCCGGTGACCAATTTCGCCCAGGTACAGAAATTCGCCGCCGCCTGCGGCGCGAGCCTGCCGCCCTGGCTGCCGCCGCTGTTCGCCGGGCTCGACGACGATCCCGACACGCGCCGCCTCGTCGCCGCCTCGGTCGCGGCCGAGCAGTGCCGCCGGCTCCGGGCCGAAGGCATCGACGCGTTCCATTTCTATACCCTGAACCGCGCCGATCTGATCGTTGCGATCTGCCGCATGATCGGCGTCCGCGCCGCGGTGGCGGCCTAGCGGCGAGGAACCGACCCCGTGCCGCATATTCTCGATTTCCTCGCCGGCCGCGTGCTGTTGTGCGACGGCGCCATGGGCACCGAGGTGCAGGCGCTCGGCCTCGATGTCGAGCGCGATTTCCTCGGCCACGAGAACTTCACCGACATCCTGTGCGAGAGCCGGCCCGCATTGGTGCGCGACATCCATATCGGCCATCTCCGCGCCGGCGCCGATGCGGTCGAGACCAACAGCTTCGGCGCCTCGCCGCTCACGCTCGGCGAATCGGGTCTCGCCGACCGCGCCTTCGCGCTCAACCGCCGCGCCGCCGAGATCGCGCGCGAAGCGGTCGAATGCGTAAGCGGCGACGGCCGGCCGCGCTTTGTCCTCGGCGCGGTCGGGCCGGGAACGCGGCTCCCCTCGCTCGGCCATGTCGCCTATCAGGCGCTCGAGGACGCGCTCGCCGAGCAGTGCCGCGGCCTCGTCGCCGGCGGCGTCGATGCGATCCTGATCGAGACCTGCCAGGACCCGTTGCAGATCAAGGCGGCAGTGAACGGTGCCAAGCGCGCCCGCGCGGCGGCCAAGGCGGACGTGCCGATCTTCGTGCAGGTGACGATCGAGACCAGCGGGACGCTTTTGGTCGGCGCCGACATCGCCGCCGCCGCGACGGTGGTGCGCGCGCTCGACGTGCCGCTCATCGGCATCAACTGCGCGACCGGGCCCCAGGAGATGAACGAGCATGTGCGCTGGCTCGCCGACGCCTGGCCGGGGCTGATCTCGGTCCAGCCCAATGCCGGCCTGCCCGAGCTGGTGGCGGGCCACGCGCATTATCCGCTCGCGCCCGAGGCGCTGGCCGAATGGCAGGAGCGTTTCGTCGGCGAGTACGGGGTCAATCTCATCGGCGGCTGCTGCGGCTCGACCGCGGCCCATGTCGCGGCGCTCGATCAGATGCTGCGCCGGCGCGCGGCGCGGGGCGCAAGGCCGGCGCCCAAGCAGCGCCGGAGCGCGTGGGTCCCGGGCATCGCCTCGCTCTTCGGCCAGGTGCCGCTGCGCCAGGAGAACGCCTATCTCTCGATCGGCGAACGCTGCAATGCCACCGGCTCCAAGCGCTTCCGCGCGGCGCAGGAGCGCGGCGACTGGGACGAAGCGGTGGCGCTGGCGTCGGAGCAGAGCCGCGAGGGCTCGCACGCGATCGATGTCTGCCCCGCTTATACCGGCCGCGACGAGCGCGCCGACATGGCAGCGGCGGTGGCGCGGCTGCGCGGCGGCCTCGCGGCGCCGCTGGTGATCGACTCGACCGAGCTGCCGGTGCTCGAGGCGGCGCTCGCGCTCTATGGCGGCAAGCCGGTGATCAACTCGATCCATTTCGAGGACGGCGAGGACGCGGCCGCTTCGCGCCTCACGCTGGCGCGGCGGTTCGGCGCGGCGGTGATCGGCCTCACCATCGACGAACGCGGCATGGCCAAGGACGCCGCCGGCAAGCTCGCGCTCGCCCGCCGGCTCCACGACTTCGCCTGCGGGCGGCACGGCCTCGAGCCCTCCGATCTCCTGATCGATCCGCTGACCTTCACCATTTGCACCGGCAACGAAGATGACCGCCGCCTCGGCATCGAGACCCTCGACGGCATCGAGCGCATCGCCGCCGCGTTGCCCGAATGCCAGATCATCCTCGGCCTCTCCAACATCTCGTTCGGACTGGCGCCGGCGGCGCGCAGCGTGCTCAATTCGGTCTATCTCGATCTCGCCATCGCCCGCGGCCTCACCGGCGCCATCCTGCACGTCTCGAAGATCCGGCCGCTGCACGAGATCCCCCAAGACGAGGCGCGCGTCGCCGCCGATCTGATCTTCGACCGCCGGCACGAGGGCTACGATCCGCTCCAGGAATTCATCGCGCTGTTCGAGAACCGCAAGGAGGCGCCGGCGGCGGCGCGCCCGCGTGCCGTTGCGGTCGAGGAGCGGCTCACGCAGCGCATCGTCGACGGCGACCGCCAGGGACTCGAGGACGATCTGCGGCTCGCGCTCGAGCGCCATGAGGCGCTCGAGATCATCAACACCTTCCTCCTCGACGGCATGAAGGTGGTGGGCGAGCTGTTCGGTGCCGGCAAGATGCAGCTTCCCTTCGTGCTGCGCTCGGCCGAGACGATGAAGGCCGCGTCCGCCTGCCTCGAGCCGTTCATGGCGCGCGTGGCGGGGCCAAAGCGCGGCACCGTCGTGCTCGCCACGGTCAAAGGCGACGTGCACGATATCGGCAAGAACCTCGTCGACATCATCCTCACCAACAACGGCTACGAGGTCGTCAATCTCGGCATCAAGCAGCCGCTCGCCAACATCCTCGCCGCGGCGAAGCAGCATTGCGCCGATGCCATCGGTATGTCGGGCCTCCTGGTCAAGTCGGCGGCGGTGATGCGCGAGAACCTCGCCGAGATGACGCGCCAGGGCGTCACGGTTCCAGTGCTGCTGGGTGGCGCGGCGCTGACCCGGCGCTATGTCGACGAGGATTGCGCGGCGGCTTATGCGAACGGCGCCGTCGCCTATGCCCGCGACGCCTTCGACGGTTTGGCGCTGATGGACAAGGTGGCGGATCGGCGCTTCGCTTCACACGTCGTCGCCGAGCGCGCACGGCGCAGCGCCGGTCCGGTCAAGCGCAAGCGGGTGCTGGGCGCCGCCGCCGATCCGGCGCCGCCGCGCCCCGTTGATCATGCCGAGATCAGGCTGCGCCGGAACGAACTGACGCGCGACGTGCCGGTGCCGGTCCCGCCGTTCTGGGGCGCGCGCGTGGTCGAGCGCGTGAGCCTCGACGCGCTGCTGCCGTTCCTCAACGAGCGCATGCTCTATCAATTCCACTGGGGCTATCGCAAGGACGGGCGCAGCTTCGATGAATACAAGGCGTGGGCGCGGCGCGAGCTGCGGCCCATTCTCGACGGGCTCATCGAGCGTGTCCGCGCCGAAGACATTCTGCGGCCCCAGGCGGCCTACGGCTATTGGCCCTGTGCGGCCGACGGCAACGAAGTCGTGCTGTTCGATTCAGAGGGCGGGCGCGCGTGCGCGCGATTTTCCTTTCCGCGCCAGAACCGCGCCGGCGGCCTGTGCATTGCCGATTTCTTCCGCGACGCGAGCGAGCCCCGGCGCGACGTCATCGGCGTCCAGGTGGTCACGGTCGGGCGCCGCGCTTCCGACGTGGCGCGGGAATGGTTCGCCGCCGACCGCTATCAGGATTATCTCTATCTGCACGGGCTCTCGGTCGAGATGGCGGAGGCGCTTGCCGAGTACCTCCATGCCCAAATTCGCGCCGAACTCGGCTTCGCCGCCGCGGCGCCGCTCGATGCCGACGCGTTGGCGCACCAGAACTATCACGGCAGCCGCTATTCCTTCGGCTATCCCGCCTGTCCCAATCTCGCCGACCAGCGCCGGCTCCTCGCGCTGCTCGGCGCCGAGCGGATCGGCATCAGCCTGAGCGAGGAGGACCAGCTCGAGCCCGAGCAATCCACCTCGGCCATCGTCGTCACCCATCCCCAGGCGAAATATTTCTCGGTGTGACCGCGGCGGCGGCGGCGAGGCGACGGTAGAGCGGGCGGAGCGCCGCCGGCAGAACGAAGATCGGCACCTGCACCGTGGCGAAGAACAACAGCAGCGCCGTGGCCTCGGCCCGGCCGAGCGTCGCCCACACGATCGCGAAATTGTGGTTGCCGCCGATGAGGCCGGCGGTCAGCGCCGTGCGCCGCCGGCGCCGGCGGCAGCGCTTGATTCATCGCGCATGCCGGGCCAGGGTCTGGCGATGGAATTTCCCTACGAATTGCCCGCGCTCGACCTCGCCGCGCCGTTCGACCGTCATCGCGGCGCGGTCCGGCCGGAATGGATCGACGGCAACGGCCACATGAATGTCGGCTACTATGTCGTCGCGTTCGACCAGGCGACGGACACGTTCTGCGCGCAGCTCGGCGTTGCCTGGGACTATGTCGCGCACGGGCTTGGCATGGTGTTCGTGCTCGAGGCGCATGTGACCTATGAGCGCGAGCTCAAGGCCGGCGATCCGCTCCGCGTCACCACCCAGCTTCTCGCTCACGACGACAAGCGCGTGCATTTCTTCCATCGGATGTATCATGGCCGGGACGGCTATCTCGCGTCCACCAACGAGCTTCTGATGATGCATATCGACTTTGCGAGCCGCCGCGCGGCGCCGTGGCGGGCGGCGACGCGAAGCCGCCTCGCCGCATTGGAAGCGGTGCATGGGGGCCTGCCGCCGCCCGCCCAGACCGGCCGCGTCATTCGCATCGGTCGCGGCCCGGGCTGAGATATCGCGGATTTGCACCGCTTCCACGGCGATTCGCGGGCTCCGTTGGCGGACCGTTAATTTTTCGCTGCTAATACCTTTGCGACAGCGACGTACCGCGCGGCCCCGGCCCAGGCCCGGTGTCGGCCGGCGGAGGGCGTCCCATGGCCGGGATGTGCGCCGCAGGATATCGGGGACAAGGCATGGACAGTTCCGAGGAACTGCAGGCGGCGGTGAAGCTCGGCGAGGCGGCCTTCAAGACGATGGCCGACAATGCCGTTCCGCCGCGGCCGCGCAACTACGCCGTCTGGTACACCTATCACAGCGGCGTCGCGCCCGAACTGAAGCGCGCCATCGATCTCATCACGGCCAATGGCGGGACGTTCACGCCCGAGATCAACAGCGACCTCTTCAGCCGCTTCTTCGACGAGACCGGCCAGATCGACCTGCTGCAGGAGACCGGCAGCCGACTCACCTACATCGTCGATCAGGTGAAGAGGCATCTCGCTTCGGCGGCGGGCGACGCCAATCAGTTCGGCCGCACTCTGGACGATTTCTCGGCGGCGATCGGCGAGGGCAAGGCGCCCGACGTCCGCGGCCTCATCACCGATCTCATCAGCGAGACGCAACGCGTCGCCGAGCGCAACCGCGCACTCGAGCAGCGCCTGAACCGTGCCGCCGACGAGGTCAGCGATCTCAAGCTCAAATTCGAGCACGTGCAGAAGGAGGCGCTGACCGATGCTCTCACCGGCATCCCCAACCGCAAATCCTTCGATATCCGGCTCCGCGTCGCCGCGCGCGAAGCGGAGGAGAACGACGAGCCCTTGAGCCTCCTGTTCGCCGACATCGATCATTTCAAGCGCTTCAACGACACCTATGGCCATCAAATCGGCGATCAGGTGCTGCGCCTCGTCGCCCGTACGCTCACCGACTCGGTGAAGGGCCGCGACACCCCGGCGCGATACGGCGGCGAGGAGTTCGCGATCATCCTGCCGCAGACCCATCTCAGCGATGCGCGTATCGTCGCCGACAAGATTCGCGAGGGGCTGACGAGGCGCCGCCTGGTCGGCCGCGACAAGCGCGACAATTACGGCAGCGTCACGCTGTCCTTCGGCGCCGCCCAGTATCGCCCGGGCGAGACCACGGCCGCGCTCGTCGAGCGCACCGATGCGGCGCTCTATGTCGCCAAGCGCACCGGCCGCAACCGCGTCGCCACCGAGGACATGGTCGAGGCCGTGGCCGAGGCGTCCTGATCGGGCGTCAGTTCGCGCCGCCAGGAAGCCACGGCAGCCAGCCGGTCCAGGCCAGCCACGCCACCGCGAACGCCATCGAGACCAGCGTTGCCGGCACGCCGACCCGCGCATACTCGCCGAAACTGAGCCGCACGCCGTAGGTGGCGGCGCGCTCGACCACGATGAAATTGGCGAGCGAGCCGATCAGCAGCAGATTGCCGGCAAGCGAGGATAAAAGCGCAAGCCCGTAGAGCGCGCCCTGCGGCGGGTTCGGCCACACCTGCAGCAGCAGGACCACCGAAGGAACGTTGCCGATCGTGTTGCTCATGGCGAGCGTGAGCGGCGCGAGCACCGCGAGGCTGCTTGGCAGCAGCCCATGCGCGTCGAGGCCCGAGATGAGGCTCCACGGCAGGCCGGTGTCGGCCAGCGCGCCGGTGATCGCGAACAGGCAGACGAACAGCAACAGCAGCGGCCAGTCGACCGACGCGATCATCGTGCGGCTGGTGATCTTGCGGTTGGAGAGCAGGATCGCCGCGATCAGCAGGCCGCCGATGTCGCGCGGCAGCGGCGTCATGAACAATCCGAGCAGCAGCGCCATCGCCACCACGGCCTTGATCGCCTGATTGCGGTCGAAGGGATGGCGCGGCACGTCCGGCACCTCGCGCGTCACCGCCATCACCGTGCCGTCGATGCGGTCGTGCCACAGCAGCCAGATCACCGCGTAGAAGACGACGAGTGCAATCGCCGCTGGCACGATCGCGGTGAAGAGATAGACGGGAAAGCTGAGACTGCCGATCTGACCGATGAGGATGTTCTGCGGGTTGCCGATCAGCGTCGCCGCCGATCCCGCATTGCTCGCGCCCGCGAGCGCAATGAGGAAGGGCCGCGGATCGAGCCCGCGCCCGCGCGCGCCGGCGATCAGCAGCGGCGCCATGATGAAGGTGACGATGTCGTTGGCCAGCAGCGCCGACAGACCGCCGCAGACGGCGACGGTGAGCGCCAGCAGCATGGCGGGGCTGGTGCGCTTGCTCAGGATCCAGTCGGCGCAGACGTCATAGACGCCGGCGGCGGCGAATTGCGCCGAGATGATCATCAGCGCGAACAGCAGCACCAGGGTCGAGGTGTCGATGTTGGCGCCGAGATCGTCGAGCGTGACCGTCCGGCTCGCCAGCAGCGCGATCACGCCCAGGAGGGCGATGCCGGTGCGGTCGACCTGGAGCCAAGGAAAGCGTCCCGCCGCCATGCCGATATACGTCGCGACGAAGACGAGAATGATGATGGCGGCGTGCACGGCGGGGCGCTGCGGCAACGGGAATGCCACAACTATCACAGCCGCCGCCGCGGCGGAAGGACACCCTGGCCGGCGGCGGTGCGCCATGTCCCGATTGCCGCCTCGCTTCGCCTGGCGGGCATGCTATATAGCAGAGGCATGCAGGATCCCGACAACGTGAGCGCGCCGGCCGACATCGAGTCCGCTTATCTCGGCGGTCTCAATCCCGCGCAGCGCGCGGCGGTTCTGGCGGTGGATGGCCCGGTCCTGGTGCTGGCCGGGGCGGGCACGGGCAAGACGCGCGTGCTGACGACCAGGCTTGCCCATATTCTCGCGACTCGCCGCGCCTGGCCGAGCCAGATCGTCGCCGTCACCTTCACCAACAAGGCGGCGCTCGAGATGCGCGCGCGGCTCGAGCGGATGATCGGTCCCGCCGCCGAAGGGTTGTGGCTCGGCACCTTCCATTCGATTGCGGCGCGGATTCTGCGCCGCCACGCCGAAGCCGTGGGATTGAAGCCCAACTTCACCATCCTCGATGCCGACGACCAGCTCCGGCTGGTGAAGCAGATCGCCGAGGCCGAGCGCATCGACGATCGCGGCACGCCCGCGCGGCTGCTGCTCGGCGCGTTCGAGCGCTGGAAGGACCGCGGCCTCGTCCCGGACAAGGTCCCGGCGGCCGAGGGCGCCGACCTCGCCCATGGCCGCGGCGTC
>Ga0307372_10011083_pt1 | contig 12089 bp, 9 predicted proteins | sample OX1MG_FD_202533 | JGI IMG/M metagenome (GOLD analysis project Ga0307372, IMG submission 202533) | Soil microbial communities from Risofladan, Vaasa, Finland - OX-1 | ecosystem: Environmental > Terrestrial > Soil > Coastal area > Acid sulfate soil | place: Finland: Risofladan, Vaasa | collected...
AGCCAGCCACCAACCAGATGAAGCCCCAGTTCCCCAGAACAACACCCCATAGGGCGCCGCCAACGTATCCCTTCCTAGCCTATGCAAATTTCAAAGAGCTCAGAGAAGGCGACAGCACCCCCGCCACCGGCAGGGCCACAAACCGACTTGCTCTGCGAGAGCACCAGTCCCGGTGCAGACCGAGAAAGATAACCTCACCGCCCGGCGATTGCAAGAGCCTCGCCGCCGCGGGAGGGCGTTGTCTAGGCTCCCCCGCCGAAGCGGTCAACCCACTTTTTCGCCCGCCACGTCACTTGCGTGAAATTCCCGGAACCAGGCCACGAACCGCCCGATCCCCTCGGCCAGCGAAACCCGCGGCGCAAAGCCGCTCAGCGCCCCGATCGCGTCCACCGCGGCGAACGTCTCTTCCACATCCGCCTCCGGCCGCGGCGCATCGCGGACCACCGCCCGCCGGCCCAGGCCCTCCTCCAGCAACGCCACCAAGGTGCTTACCGCCTCGCTCCGGTGATTGCCGATATTCAGCACCCGCGCCGGCGCCGGGCCCGAAGGCGGCTTGTCGAGACAGCCCAATACCCCGGCCACGATATCGTCGACATAGGTGAAGTCGCGCCGCAGCCGCCCGCCGTCGTACACGGTGATGGGTTGCCCCGCCGCGATGGCGCGGGCGAAGCTGTAATACGCCATGTCCGGCCGCCCCCAGGGACCGTAGACGGTGAAGAACCGCAGGCCGGTCTGCGGCAGCGCGTACAGATGCGCGTAGGCATAGGCCAACAGCTCGTCCGCCCGCTTGGTCGCCGCATAGACCGACAGCGGCGTGTCCACCCGATCGGTCTCGGCAAACGGAAGGCTCCGGTTGGCGCCGTACACCGACGAGGAACTCGCATAGACAAGATGCCGCAGCCGCGGCAGCCGGCGCGCGGTCTCCTGCACCACCAGGTGACCCATCACGTTCGACTGCACATAGGCATAGGGATCGACCAGCGAGTGCCGCACCCCGGCCTGTGCCGCCAGATGCACCACCACCTCGATCGAAGGCTCGGCCGCCGCCAACGCCGCCATCCCGGCGCGGTCGGACACGTCCAGCCGGTGGAAGGCGAAGCCGGCATGGCGGGCCAGCCGCGCCAGCCGCGCCTCCTTCAGCCGCACGTCGTAGTAGTCGTTCACGCAATCGACGCCGATCACCCGTTCCCCACGGGCGATCAACGCCTCGGCGACGTGATAGCCGATGAATCCCGCGGCCCCGGTGAGCAGGACCGGCGGCATTACGCCGCGCGCGCCAGCCGCACGCCGCTTGCGTCGAAGGCGGCGAACAGGGCGGCCTCCTGCGCTGCGGTCAGCTTCAGATGCGGCGGGCGGATATTGGTCCAGCGTGGATCGCCGGTGTTGCGTGCGACCAGCGACTTGAGGCCGGGGATCAGCGGCACCGAGGTTACCGCCTTGCGGGTCGCGGTCAGCGCCACTTGCGCCTCCGCCCCCGCCGGGCTCGCCCAGTTCGCATACACCGCCGCCCCCACCGCGCAGTTCACGTTGGCCGCGGCGGTGATGCAGCCGGCGCCGCCCGCTTCGAGCATCGGGCGCAGCAGGCTGTCATCGCCGGCATAGACCTCAAACCCGTCCTTGGCGAAATGGTCGGCATAGGCGCGGCTGTTGGCGAAATCGCCGCTGCTGTCCTTGATCCCCTTCACCACCCCGGGGAACGCGGCGAGCAGCCGCCCGATCAGCGCCACCCCGAAGCCCACCACCGCCTGCTGCGGGAAATGATACAGGTAGATCTTGATATCGCCGCCGGTGCGCTGGATCACCTCGGAGAAATAGGCGAACAGCCCGTCGTCCGACGGGTTCTTGTAGTAGAACGGTGGCAGCAGCAGCGCGCCGCGGCAGCCAAGCTCGGCGGCGCGGCGGGTCAGCAGCACGGTATCGGGGATCGCCGTCGTGCCGGTCCCGGGCAGCAGCTTGCCGGCCGGGATGCCGCGCGCCACGAGCCCTTCCATCACCGCTATCCGCTCGCTGATCCCGAGGCTGTTCGCTTCCCCGGTGGTGCCCAGGATCGCCAGGTTGTTGCAGCCATGCGCAAGCAGCCAGCGGCTGTGCGCCGCCATGCGATCGAGATCGACCGACAGATCCTCGTTCATCGCGGTCAGCACGGCGGCGTTGACGCCCCCGAAAAGCGCATCCTTCATTACCTTGTCTCTCCCTTGCTCCGTCCGCCGTGCCCGCGGCATCCGCCCGGGCCATTCGGCGAGGTGATGTTCCAATGGTCCCGCCTGCCGCTCGCTGACCGCCCGCCCGCGCACCGAGACGCCGGCCTGATGGACCGTCTCGGGATCGCCCGAGACCAGCGGGTGCCACCAGGCCAGGTCCTTGCCTTCGCCGAGACGCCGATAGGCGCAGGACGGCGGCAGCCAGTCGACCTGGCGGACCTCCTCCGGCGTCAGGCTCACGCAGTCCGGCACGCGATTCTGGCGGTGTGCGTAGTCGCCGCACCGACAGGTCTGCAGGTCCAGGAGGTGGCAAGCCACGGTCGTGTAGGACAGCGCGTCCGTGTCCGCATCGCGCAGCTTGTGCAGGCAGCACCGGCCGCAGCCGTCGCACAGCGATTCCCACTCCGCCTTGGACATCTCGTCCAGGCTCTTGGTCTTCCAGAAGGGTGCGGGGGCGGGCATGGTGGCGTCAACCCTACCCCGCCCCGGGTGGGGACGGAAGGCCGGCCGAGTGTCCTACCCCTTACCTTCGCTGCCCTTCGCCGCGAAGGTAAGGGGGCAGCAGGCCGGCAAAAACAAAGAGCTCGTGTGCCGATCCTGACCGCTGACGACGGCAACCAGCGTCGGGATAAGTACACTAGCGCCCGGGCGGCGGCAGGGATTGCTGCTCGATCGGGCCGCTCGGCGAGAGCTGGACCGGCGCCCCACCCGCCGGCGGATAGCCCGGCTGTCCACCGCCGGGCTGGTCATAGACCGGCGCACCGCCGGCGGGGGGGCCGCTGTAGGTCTGGGATCCCGGCGGCGGATAGCCCGGCGGCGGCCCCGCATAGCCGCCCGGCTGCACCGGCGGGGGTGTCGGCTGCGTGCTGCCGTAGCGGGTCAGCAGCGCCCGCAGCGGGTCCGCCCCAGGGTTGCTCGCCGCCATCTGCAGCACGATCGCCCTGGTATCTACCGGGCGCCCGTAATATGCCGCATCCCAATCCGACTTCGCGCTCAGCACGCTGCCGCCCAACGACACCCCCGCAAATGCCCCGCGGGACTTGGTGAAGGCGACGATATCCGCGCCTACCGCCGTGGTGGTGGCCCCTTCCACTCCGCCGCCGATGGTGGCAACCACCGCCGAGGCATCGGCGCCGAACTTGAAATGGCTCGACAACAGCGCATCCAGCCCACGGTTGGTCATCACCATCATCACCAACTCGCTGTCCTTCAGCCCGAGCTGAAACCCGACACTGGCACTGCCGATGGTGAAGAATGCCGGGTACGACCATGTGCCGTTGGCAGCCCGCGCGGCCATGACGCATTGTCCGCCGGATCCGCCGACGATGAATCCCGCCTCGAACACCCGCGGACAGATCAGGACCGCGCGCGCGCGCTCCAGCATCGCCTGCGCCTGGTCCGACGCACCGGGTTCCATCATGCCCTGCAACGACAGGGTGGAGCGATCGACCAGGGCCTGAATGTCGCCCTGGGCGCGGGCGGCTCCCGGCGAAAGCACCAGCAGGACGAACCCAAAAGCCGCCAGAATACGCTTCATGCAGACCCCCTGTTCGATACCGCGGCCGGGCCGGGCGAAGCCGGGACCGGTGTCAGGCATCCCGGACCGGTACCGCACCCCGTTCGGCCACGCAGCACGTACCGGCGCCGCCGCTAGCACACCATCCGGAGTCGGCCCGAATGACGAAAGCTCAATATCCGGGGAGCTCATTGACCGACACCACCCGCCAGCCGTCCGGATGGCGCTCCATCCGGGTGAGCGAGAGGTTCTGCACGGCCAGATGCAAGGCATTGTCCGGACCGATGCCGAGCGCATGCGCCACGGCCGCGCGGATCGTGCCGCCGTGGCTCACCGCCACCACCTCCTCCCCCGGATAGCGGATCGCCAGCGCTTCCAGCGCCGCGCCGGCGCGGGCGATGACCTGCATCATGCTCTCGCCGCCCGGCGGACGCTCATGGCCGCCCAACGGCCAGAATGCATGCGGCTTCAGGCTGAGCCGGGCGGGCAGTTCGGCGTGCGGCAGGCCCTGCCATTCGCCCAGGTGCTGCTCGATCAGGTCGGGCTCCTCGATCAATTCCTGACGGGGATACCCGGCGGCAAAGATCGCTTCCGCGGTGCGCCGGGTGCGCGACAGCGGCGTCACCACCCAATGCGCCGGACGCGGCAAGCGGCTCGCCAGGGCAGCATACATCGGCGCCTGTTCGAGCAGGCTGGTGGGGCAGAGTTCCACGTCCAACGTGCCGTAGAGAACCGCGCGTGCATTCTCGTTCACGATCGCGTGTCGAATCAGCCAGAAGCTGGTGGGCAGGGCCATGCGCTCGGGTCCTTGAGGCGGGAGAACATCATATAGCGCGGCAAGGGCCGTCATGGCGCCAAGCCCGGGGCCCAGCCCGGGGCGGCATCCCATGCGCGCGGCACTGGGCAGCCTTCGCACGGGCCGGATCAGGCCGCGGCCTCGGCCGCGCCGATCGCGCGCCACCAGGGCCAGGTGATCGCCAGGGCGGCCAGCGCCTCGATCCCGGTCGCCACCGTCGCCCCGCGTGCGCCGATCGCATCGGCCGTCAGACCGATCAGCACGAAGCCGACCGGTCCCAGGCCGATGCATACCGACAGCACGCCGAGCATGCGGCTGCGCATCTCCACCGGGGCGAACAGATAGACGAGCGTCGCCTGCATCACGCTGAACCCGGCGCCACCGAAGCCGGCGGCGATCAGCGCGCCCCCGGCAAGCCACGGATCCGGCACCAGCGCAAACAGCGTCAGCAACACGCTATATGAGATCACGCCGCCCATGTACGCGGCGGCGAAGTGGCGGCGCCGCACCAGGGCCGCGAGCAGCAGAGCGCCGACGAACGCCCCCACCCCGTCCATGCTCGCCAGCACCCCGGTGGCGGCGGAGCCGAGGCCCAGGTTGGTCTCTGCGATCACCGGCACCATGCTCGTGAAGGGCCAGGCGAAGATGTTGTAGATCACGGTCACCAGCAGCACGCCCACCAGGCGCGGGTCGCGCCGGGCGAAGGCCAGGCCTTCGACGATCCCGGCCAACACCGACCCGCCGGCCACCGCCGCATGGACGTTGCGGCTCCGCACCGCAAGCGTGGCGGCGAACGCGGTCGCATACAGGGCGACGCTCAGGGTGAACACGGCGCCGATACCCCCGGCGGCGAGCAGAGCCCCGCCGATCGCCGGCCCCAGCATGCGGCTGCCGGTGGTGGCCGCGACATCGAGCGACATGGCCCGGCCCATCCGCTCGGTACCCACCGCTTCGCCCATCATGACCCGCCGGACCGGATTATCCGCCGCCCAGCCGATGCCGTTGACGAAGCTCGCCGCCGCGATCTCCCACACCGTGAGCCGCCCGGCGACGGCGAGCAGGGCGATCATCGCCGAGCTCGCACCCATCACGGCGATCGTCAGCAGCAAGGCAGCGCGACGTTCGAACCGTTCCGCCCAGGCGCCGAGGAAGGCGCCGAACAATCCCATCGGCAGCAGCCGCAGCATGGTCATCATGGCGACCAGGAACGGCGAATGGGTGCGCTGGAACACAAACACTGCCGCGGCCAGGGTTTCCCCCCAGCGGACGGTGAAGGTGCCGAGCCCGACATAGAGCAGGCGCCAGAAATCGGCGCCGGCGAACAGCCGGCCCGCGGCAACAGCCGGGGCGCGGCGGCGATGGGTGGCTGACAGGACGGTCCTCGGAGTTTTTATGGGTCTCTGCCGGCGATCCTGCCGGGGAACGGAGAGGGGGACAACGGACGCCCGACGGACCAGCCGCCACGCGAGGCACCGCGCACCGTGGGGCGGCGCCGACAGCCATCCCCGCCGCCGCGTGATCGTTTCGGAACCGGCGCATCCGGCAGACGCTATCGCGCCTGGGCGCTCGCCTCCGAGCGCGTGGCGCCGACCCGCGCCGCCAGCGCCGCCGCCATGAACGCGTCCAGATCGCCGTCCAGCACTGCAGCCGGATTGCCCTTCTCCACGCCGGTGCGCAGGTCCTTCACCATCTGGTACGGCGCCAGCACGTAGCTGCGGATCTGGTGGCCCCAGCCGATGTCGGTCTTGGCGGCCTCCACGGCGGAAGCCGCTACTTCCCGCTTCTGCAATTCCTGTTCGTACAGCCGCGCCTTCAGCATCTCCATCGCGATCGCGCGATTGCGGTGCTGGCTGCGGTCGGTCTGGCAGGCGACGACGATGCCGCTCGGCAGGTGGGTGATGCGGATCGCGCTTTCGGTCTTGTTCACGTGCTGGCCGCCGGCGCCCGAGGACCGATAGGTGTCGACCTTCAGGTCGGCGTCGCGGATCTCGATGTCGATCGTGTCGTCGACTACGGGATACACCCATACGCTGGCGAAGCTCGTCTGCCGGCGGGCGGCGGCGTCGAACGGGCTGATGCGGACCAAGCGGTGCACGCCGGCCTCGGTCTTGAGCCAGCCGTAGGCGTCCGGGCCGCTGATTTGCAGGGTGGCGGATTTGATCCCCGCCTGCTCACCCTCGCTCGCTTCTAGCAATTGGACTTTGTAGCCGTGCGCCTCGGCCCAGCGGGTGTACATGCGCATGAGCATCTCGGCCCAGTCCTGGGCCTCGGTGCCGCCGGCGCCGGCATTGATTTCGATATAGCAGTCGTTGGCGTCGGCTTCGCCCGACAGCAGGCTTTCGATCTCGCGCCGCTTCGCCTCATCGGCCAGCGCGCGCAGGCTCGCGAGCCCCTCGGCCGCCATCGCCGCATCGCCGTCGGCTTCGGCGAGCGCCATCAGTTCCATGGTATCGGCGACATCGGCTTCCAGCTTCCGCACGCCGTCCATCCGGCCGGCGAGCTGGTTGCGTTCGCGCATCACCTTCTGCGCGCGCGCCGAATCGTTCCACAACGCCGGATCCTCGGCGCTGGCATTCAGCTCCGCGAGCCTGGCTTCCGCGACATCCCAGTCAAAGATGCCTCCTCAGCAGCGCGACGGACTGCTTGATCTGTTCGTTCAGGGCGTCGGATTCAGCGGACATGGGGGCGCTCGGCGAGGTTCGGATGCGGAACCGGCTGCGAGAAGGGGGCGGCGGAAGCGGCGGGTCAATACAGCCCGCCAAGGGAACTGTCCACGCCGGCCGGGCTCGGTTGGGCGGCGGGGCCGGTACCGGGGCCGGGCGCACCGGAAGGTACCGCGGCCACCGCCGTCCCCGCCGCCGGCGGCATGGTGGAGGCCCCGGGCGCCTGGCCCGGCTTGAACGCGTCGGTCACCATGCCGGAGCCGCTATCCCAGGATGCCATCGTGACCCCTTGCGGTGGCGGGAAGGGCAGAGCCGGCCGGCCCTTCAGCGCCGCCGCCATGAACTGGTGCCAGATCGGGCCTGCCACCACGGCGCCCGCTTGCCCGTGGCCGAGAGTCGAGGGCGTGTCGTACCCCACCCAGACGACGGTGACGAGTTGCGGGCTGAAGCCGGCGAACCAGCCGTCCTGGAAATTCTCCGACGTTCCGGTCTTGCCGGCCAGCGGACGGTCGAGACCCTTGCTGACCGGCGCCCCGGTGCCGCGGGTCATGACCCCTTCCATCATGGTGACGAGCTGGAACACGCTGTCCGGATCGGCGAGGCGTGTGCGGTCATCCACGATCTGCGGCGGGGTCGCGAGCACGTCGCACGCACAGACGAGCCCCGACGGCCGCCAGACCACATGGCCCTCGGGATCCTGCACGCTGTCGACCAGGCTCGGCACCACCCGCCTGCCGCCGTCGGCGATGCTGGCGTAGGCCCCGGCCTCGCGCAGGACCGTCGTGTCCACCGCGCCCAGCGCCGCCGGCAGCACCTGCGGCATCTGCTTCACCATGCCGAACGATTCTGCGGTCCGGGCCACCGCCGCCATGCCGACCCGCCGCGCGACCCGCACGGTGACCAGATTCAGCGACTGCTCAAGCGCGACGCGCAGCGGCGTCGGACCGCCGAAATTGTCCTCGTAGTTGTGCGGCCGCCACATTCCCTCCGCACCGAGGTCCACCACGATCGGTGCGTCGAGGAAGCGCGAACTGGGCGAGTACCCCTGCTCCAGCGCGGTCAGGTAGACCATCGGCTTGAAGCTGCTGCCGGGCTGACGCGCCGCCTGGGTAGCCCGGTTGAACTGACTCGCACGGTAGCTCCATCCGCCGACCATGGCGAGCACCCGGCCCGACGTGGGGTCGAGGCTGACCAGCGCGCCTTGCACCTCGGGAACCTGGCGCAGCAGCGCCGCCGATGCGCCGGGCCCGGGCGGGCGTACCATGACGACGTCGCCGGGGCGAACCATCTGCGCCAGGCCGGCGAAGGCAGGCTGCACATATCCTGCCGGGTTCATCGGATGGCGCCAGACCTCGCCGCCCAGGCTCAACGTCCCCGTATGCGGCAGCGGCTGCTGACCTTCGGACTGCTGACCGGGTTGCTGACCGTCACCTGCAGGGTCGAGCCAGCCGACGCGTGGCGCCTCGGGCGTCCCGCCCGGCAACACGATCGCCAACCGCCAGTCGGACAACATGCCGGCCGGCGGCGCCACCTTGCTCAGCGGACCGATCCAGTCCGCCTCGCCGGATGCGGCCAGGCGGGCGACTGGGCCGCGCCAGCCGCCCATGCGGCGGTCGTAGGCCATGAGCCCGTCGCGCACCGCCCGGTTCGCCGCCGCCTGTAGTCGCGGGTCGAGGCTCGTCGTGACCGTGAGCCCCCCTTCCATCGTGAGGCTGGTCCCGAACCGGTCGAGCAGCGCGCGCTGTACGTCCGAGGCGAACCATTCGGCGCCGGGGACGGGCGCCGGGCTCGGGCGGGCCGCCGGCAGCAGCGGCGCGGCCTTGGCGGCCGTCGCCTCGGCGCGGGTGATGGAGCCGTCGTCGGCCATGCGATCGATCACCCAGTCGCGCCGGGTCAGCGCCGCCTTGGGGAAATGCAGCGGATTGTAGTTGTGCGGCGCCTTCGGCAGCGCGGCCAGCGAGGCGTCCTCGGCGATGGTGAGCTGATCGAGCGACTTGCCGAAATAGGTCTCGGCCGCCGCCGCCACCCCATAGGCGCCGTTCCCGAGGTAGATCTCGTTCAGGTAGATATCGAGGATGCGCTGCTTCGGCAGGCTCTGATCGATCCGGACCGCCAGGATCGCTTCCTCGATCTTGCGCACCAGGTTCATCCGGTGCTGCAGCAGCATGTTCTTGGTGAGCTGCATCGTGATGGTCGAGGCGCCGAGCGGGCGGTGGCCGCTGCCCAGATGCAGCAGGTCCCACACCCCTGCGCGCACGATCGCCACCGGGTCGACCCCCGGATGGATCCAGAAATTCTGGTCCTCCGCGGCGAGAAAGGCATCCTGCAGCGGCTTCGGAATGGAGGAAAACGGCACCAGGATGCGCCGCTGCGTCGCCAGCTCGTCCAGCAACTGGCCGTTGCCGGCGTAGACCCGCGTCATCAGCGGCGGCATGTAGCTGCGCAGCCCGGAGATGCTCGGCAGGTCGGCGGCGAAGCGCATCCAGGCGAGCCAGACCACCGCCCCGCCCGCCAGCACGAGCAAGGTGGCGGCCCCGAGCAGCCCGCCCATCAGCTTGCGCAGCCAGCCTGCGCGCCGCGGCGGCCGAGCGGGATGGTGCGGCCCGTTCCGGCGGCCGGTCGGGGCGGTGAGCGGGGTGCCCGCTGTAAAGGGACCAGTCATGGCCGCGAGATATGGGGCCTTTGAGCGCAAAGAACCAGCGCGCCAACGTGTCCGGCGCGGGTGCCCGAGCAGGGCTGACGTGTGGGTCCCTGTCGGGGACCTGCCGAAACCACCCGGACCTCAGCCGGCCATCTGGTACGTGCCGGCGACGAAATAGGCATCGACCGCCCGCCGCATCGCCGTCGCCACCGCCAGCCGATGCGTCGGACGCCGCAGCGCGGCCTCATCGAGCGGGCTCGACATGAAGCCCATCTCCACCAGGATGCTCGGGATCTTCGCCGATTGGAGCACGACGAACCCGGCATGGCGCTCCGGGTTCGCGAGCATGGGTGTGACGTCGGCCAAGGAGCCCACCATCCGCTCGGCCAGCGCGCCGGACAGGGTGCGCGTCTCCCGCCGCATCAGGCTGGCGAGAATGCGTGCGACCTGCGGTGACAGGCCGCGATAGGCCTGGTTCACATAGCCGTCAGAGGCGTTTTCGCTCGCCGCGATCACCGCGGATTGCGGGTCGGACGCGTGGGAAGCGAAAGTATAAACGCTGGCTCCGCGCACTGCCGCGTCGTCGTGCAGCGCATCGGCGTGCATCGATACGAACAAGGACGCGCCGGCGCGTTGTGCCAGCTCCACGCGCTGCTCGAGCGGGATGAACACGTCCCGCGCGCGGGTCATCGCCACCCGGTAGCGCCGGTCGGCCTCCAGCAGGCGGCGCAGGTCGAAGGCGGCGTCGAGCGCGATGTGCTTTTCATAGGTGCCCGATACGCCGATCGCCCCGGGGTCGCGGCCGCCGTGCCCGGGATCGATCATGACCAGCGGCGGCAGGCCACCGGACAGCGGGGGTTGCCAGGGCGGCGGCTGCCAGAGCGGCCGCCGCCATGCCGGCCGATGCGATACCGAGCGGCGCCACGCCGCCTCCGCCACCCCGAAGCCGCCGGGCAACAGGAAAGTGCCGAATACCCCGAGCCCGGTGCCGATCCGGGTCAGCAGCAAGCGACGCGCGAGGAAGGAACGCGAGGACATGGTCACGGACGTTAATACCAAACATCCAGACTTGCACCTTAAATATTGATAACGCCCGGTTCTGGATCGTTAACCATTCCGCCGCCCGGGGGAGCCGGCGAGGGTTCCGATCCGCGGCAGGACCTGATCGATCAACCGGCGCGTCTGCGCCAGCATCTCCGTCTCTCCGGCGGCCACCGGACGCAGGACAAACTTGCTGACCCCGGCTGCGACATAGGCGGCCATGCGGGCGAGGATCGTCGCCGCATCGCCGACGGCGAAGATGCCGGCCGGGTCGCGGCCGGTGCGCGCGCGGTAGGCCGCGGCGGCCGCGGCCACGGCAGGGTCGTCAGGCGTGCCGAAGCGGAACGGGATGCCAGCGCCGTAGTGGTCCGGCTCGATCGTGCGGCCGGTTGCCGTGAGCGCGTCCCGGATCGCGGCGATCACCGCCCCCGCCTGCTCCGGGGTCTCCGGCCCCGCCTGCCAGCCGGTGCCGAAGCGGGCGGTGCGGCGGATCGCGGCCGGGGAGCCGCCGCCGATCCACATCGGCAGTCCCGTCTGCGCCGGACGGGGGACGATCTGCGCCCCGGTCAGGCGGAAGTGCCGGCCGGGGAAATCCACCTTCTCGCCGGTCCACAACAGGCGGATCACCTGCAGGGCCTCGTCGGTGCGGCTCCCGCGGGTCGCCTGGTCGATCTGCAGCGCCGCCCATTCCGGGGCCTGCGGACTGCCGATGCCGAAGGCGGGCAGCAGGCGCCCCGCGGACAGGACGTCGATCGTGGCGCATTGCTTGGCCGCCAGCACCGGGTCGCGCAGCGCCAACGACAGCACGTTCACGCCGAATTTCAGCCGCCGGGTACGCCCTGCGACGGCGGCGAGCGTGGTCAGGCTTTCCAGGATCGGGGTCGCGCCGAGCAGCCGGTCGGTCTGCCAGAACGAGTCGATCCCGCCCTGTTCCAGCAGGTCGATCCAGCGCCAGAATCCTGCCGCCGTCTCGAACGGGAATTCCGCGAGCCCGACGCCGAGGGCGATCTTGCGTGCCATCCCGCCTGTCTCCTTCTGCCTGGGTCCTTCCGCCTGTGTCCTTTTGGCAGCCGTGACGGCGAGCGTATCCGGGACGCGGCGTGCGCGCGAGCGGCGCCGACGTGCCGGGGGATCAGGCCGGCGGCAGCCGATCCAGCACGGCTTCGATCTGGCGAGTGACCTCGTCGATCTCGGCCATGCCGTCGACGCTGAAGAAACGGCCCTGGCCCTG
>Ga0307372_10011085_pt1 | contig 12089 bp, 10 predicted proteins | sample OX1MG_FD_202533 | JGI IMG/M metagenome (GOLD analysis project Ga0307372, IMG submission 202533) | Soil microbial communities from Risofladan, Vaasa, Finland - OX-1 | ecosystem: Environmental > Terrestrial > Soil > Coastal area > Acid sulfate soil | place: Finland: Risofladan, Vaasa | collected...
AGGCTTAACTATCGCGTAGGGGCGCGGACGGGACACCGCCCGATCGAGTGGACATGGGGTAAAAAGGGGGCTAGTCCGGTTCGTGGGGTGCCGCAACGAAAAGAGTGATACAGTGAAAGATATGAGCACTGCCTGCGTGATCGTGATCCCGTTTGACAGGTTGGGTGCCTGCGTTGCCAGTTGAGAGTGATCGGCCCCTGCTGGGTAGCCGCCCGGTTTCCCCCTCCTGGCAGCGTGCCCTCTACCTTCCGCTGATCATCCTGGCCTGGCTGGCCGTCGTGGTGATTGCCGGATGGCTCCTCACACATGTGGCCAAGACATTGCTGGTATTGGTGCTTAGCGGCATCGTGGCCTATGCCCTGACGCCGCTGGTGGCGCTCTTCTCCCGTTGGGGGCCTCGATGGCTGGCGATTGCCCTGGCCTACGTGCTCGGCTTCTCGATACTCCTTGGGTTAGGCGCGCTCCTAGTCGATACGGCCGCCAATCAGATCACCAACCTGGTGGGTAATCTCCCGAAATATGAGCAGCAGTTCAAGCGCTTCGAGCCCCGGCTGGTGAGCACGCTCAGGCCGCTCGGCGTTACGCAAGCGAAGATCGATCACACCCAGCAGCAGGCAGTCGCCTATCTCCAGGGCACGGGTACGGGGGTGGCCACGCAGACGATCGGGATCGTCTCCGGTATCCTGAACACGCTTATCGATATGATCCTCATTTTGATTCTCAGCGTGTATCTGACGGCTAACGGGCCAAAGATCGCGAAGCGGCTGCGCCGCGAAACACCCCTGACCCAACGATGGCGCACCTCCCTGGTGATCGCTATCGTGAATCAGGTGGTAGGCGGCTACATTCGGGGAACCCTGGCGATGGCCACCCTGATTGGCGTGCTGGTCGGCGGCGGGATGCTCGTCCTCCACGTTCCCTATGCCATCCTGCTTGGGATCCTCGCTTTCTTCATGGAATTCATTCCGATCATTGGCGTGCTCGTCTCCGGCGCCGTCTGCATCGTGGTCGCGCTGTTTCAGGGCTGGGTACTGGCGCTCGTCGTGCTTGCCTACTTCGTGGTGGTCCATATCATCGAGGGTGACATCGTGGGGCCGCGCGTCATGGGGAAGGCGGTAGGGATCCATCCGGCGACCGCCTTGATCGGATTGGTAGCCGGCACCGAGATCTTCGGCATTTGGGGCGCCCTCTTCGCCGCCCCTCTTGCCGGTCTGCTCCAGGCAGTTGGGACCGCCGCCTGGCGGGAATCGCGTGGTTCCGAGCCTCCCGCCGTGGTGCAGGCGGTGGTAGCCAAGGAGAAGCTGGCTACGCCTAGACTACCCACGGTGCCTGATGCCTGAGCCCTTTACGGGTAACTCCCGCCGCCCGTGCTTCCTCCCTGGGTCAGGAAGGATGCCTGGCTATCGAACGGCGGCTCGCCCGGCGCCGGAGTGACCCTGGAATAGTGGCCATCGGCGCCCAGGAGGCGCGCGTTCACCGTGTCGCGAAGATAGGCGTCCAGCACGTCCCCGCGGAGCCAGGCGCGCAGCCCAGGATCCTCGATGGGGAACAGGGTCTCCACCCGGCGATCCAGATTCCGCGGCATCAAGTCGGCGCTGCCGAGTTGTATCTCCTCGTCGCCGCCGTTCCGGAAGTAGTAGACGCGGCTATGCTCGAGGAACCGGCCCACGATACTGGTGACTCGGATGGTCTCGGAGACCCCCGGAACCCCTGGGACCAGGCAACAGACGCCCCGGACCAGCAGATCGATCGTGACTCCAGCCTGGGAGGCGCGATAGAGCGCCTGGATGATCTCCGCGTCTACCAGGGAATTCATCTTGAGAATCAGCCGCCCGCCCCCGCTTGCCCGATGCACCAGGATCTCCCGTTCGATCCGCTCAAGGAAGCTGGCGCGGAGGCTCACCGGCCCCACCAGGAGGCGCCGGTAGGTGGACTGAGTGGAGTAGCCGGTGAGATAGTTGAACAAATCAGAGGCATCGGCCCCCAGTTCCGGGTTGCAGGTGAGCAGGCCCAGATCGGTGTAGACGCGGGCAGTGGCGGCGTTGTAGTTGCCGGTACCCAGGTGGACATAGCGGCGGATCCCGTCCGGTTCCTTCCTGACCACCAGGGCGATCTTGGCGTGCGTCTTCAGGCCCACCATCCCGTAGGCCACATGCACGCCGGCCCGCTCCAGGGATCGCGCCCACTCAATGTTGTTCTCCTCGTCCCAGCGGGCCTTGAGTTCCACCAGCACCGCGACTTGTTTGCCCTGTCCCGCCGCCTCCATCAGGGCATCGACCACTGGAGCGTGGCTTCCCACCCGATAGAGGGTCTGCTTGATCGCCAGCACCTGCGGATCGCGCGCGGCGGTCTGGATCAGATCCACGATCGGCGTGAACGAATCGTAGGGGTGATGCAGCAGTATATCCTGGCGCTTGATCGCCTCGAACACGTCCTCTCCGGCGGAACGGAGGGCGTGCGGCACGCGGGGCGCGAATGGCGGATCCTTGAGGTCCGGACGATCCAGGCGGAGCAATTCGCTCAGGTCCGCCAGGCCGAGCGGCCCATCCTCGGCATAGACATCGTCGGGACCGATGCGGAGGTTGCTGGCCAGGAGGGTCCGGAGGCGGACGGGCATGGTTGTTTCCACCGTAAGCTGCACCACCGAGCCGAATCGCCGCTCGAGCAGGCTTGCCTCCACCGACCGCGAGAGATCCGCCGCTTCATCCTCCTGGATCTCGATATCGGCGTCCCGGATCACCCGGAAGGCATATGATTCCACCACTTCCAGACCAGGGAAGAGCGCCGATAGATGCTCCGCCACCAGTTGTTCCAGCCAGATGAACGTCTGCGGGCGGTGCGCGGCGGTAGGCAGGGCATCACTGCCGGGGCGTTGGACCGGCACCAGGCGCGGGAGGACGCTGGGAATCTTGATCCGCGCGAATCGCTCGCCTTCCTTGAGGTCGGTAACGGTCACCGCCAGATTCAGACTCAGGTTGGAGATATGGGGGAACGGGTGCCCGGGATCAAAGGCCAGGGGCGTGAGGACGGGAAAAATCTCGCGATCGAAATAGTCTTTGAGCGCGACCTGCTCGGCGGGACGGAGCGCGGCAAGCTCCGAGATGCGCACTCCCTGTTCGGCCAGGGCGGGGCTGAGCTGATGGGTGAAGAGGGCGCGCTGCTCGATGGCCAGCGGCTCCAGGGCTTTGCGAATCTCCCGCAGCTGTTCGCTGACCGTCAAGCCATCCGGCGCCGCTTCGGTAACTCCGGATTGCAACTGTTCCTTCAGGCCGGAAAGGCGGATCATAAAGAACTCGTCGACGTTGGAGTTATAGATCGAGAGGAGTTTTACCCGCTCAAGCAGGGGGTGGCGCGGATCGGCGGCATCCTCCAGAACCCGGCGGTTGTACTCGATCCAGCTCAACTCGCGATTGATGTAGAGATTGGGCCGGGAAAGGTCGCTTTGCGGCATGGGAGTGACCCCATCGTTGGCGGCCAGGTTCCCCATCGGAGCCCCGGTGGGCACCGGATCCGCTACCGAGTGGGGGGTTGCCATGATTCGCCTTCCCGCAAGCGCCGTAGTTCGGCCTCCAGGGCGGCCATCCGGGTCTCGGCCGCCCCTCGGGCTGCTTGCTCCTGCTCGCGAGCCGCCTCGGCCTGTTCGCGAGCCGTTTCGGCTTGCTTGCGCGCCGTTTCGGCCTGATCCCGAGCGATCTCGGCTTGCTCTCTCGCCGCTTCGGCCAGTTCGCGGGCCGCCTGCTCCTTGGTTGCTCGTATCTCGGCCTGCTCCCGCGCGGTTTCGGCCAGGTCACGTCCCGCCTCGGCCACCGCCACCTCGTCGCTCAGTTCCTCGAGGATGGGGATCAGCAGCCCCGTCTCCTCGTCGCGGAAGCGGAGAAGAAAGCCTACTGCCACCAGGGTGAGTCCCAGCACGGCGCTGTGCAACTCCCCCCACCGCGCGCCGGGCCAGGGCAGCCAGGCGCCCCCTTCGTCCCGCCGGTAGCCCCACAACTGTCGCCCTTCCCGCCCGCGCGGGTCGAAGATGGCGTACTCCCGTGCCCCCAGCAGGTCGTAGAGGCGGGCCTTCTCGTGCTTGTCGCGCCGATCCGATTCGGGAGAGACGATCTCCAGGACGAAGGCAGGGAACGCCCCTTCCTTGGCCGCGTCGAAGGAGGAACGGAGGTGCTGGGGGGCGTAGGCGGCCAGCATGTCCGGCCCCACCTGGCCAGTGCTTCCGTCCGGCTTGGAAAATCGGACTAGCAGTTCGCCGCTCACATAGAGGTCGGGCCGGCGGCGGAGCAGGTAGTTCCGGGTGGGGATCACCGCCCCGTGCTCGGCCTGAAGATGGTAGTCCGAGGCGACCATCCAGGGCGACTCCTCCGTGTCATCAACAAAGGCCAGGAGGAAGGCGCACTCGTCCTCGTAGCGGCGCGTTCGTGCTTCGAACATGGTGATGGCCCTCTCGTCTCCCAGGATACCATGATTCACCCGCCATGCGGGGCAATGCAGTATCCTGGTAGGTGGATTTTGTCGCGCATGCTTGCATCGTAGCCGGAGCCGCCATGAGTACGACCACCCTCCCGGATCAGGAACTGTTGGAACGCCTCCGCGCCAAACTGACCCGTCCCTACCGGGTGATCATCCATGATGATCCAATCCATACTTACCATCAGGTAGCCGTGGCGGTGGTACGGACGGTTCCCGGCAAGACCTATGAGGAAGGGTGGGAGATCGCGACTCTGGTTGACACCACCGGCCTGGCGGTTGCCGCTACCTGCCCCAAGGAGCCGGCCGAGCACTATCGCGAACGTTTCGAGGTGACCTACGGGCTGACCAGCACCATCGAACCCGTGTGATTCGCCCCGCGCACGGCGCGGTGGCCCGTTATTTTTGCCGGAGGAGCCGCAAACCATGAGTGTGCCGCGTATTCAATCCCTATCGGTGGGGCCGATGGATAACAATGTCTACATTCTCACCTGCCCGGATACCGGGGAACGCGCCCTGATCGACCCCGCCAACGAGGCGGATGCCATTCTTGATGCCCTGGGTACCCCGGCTCTGGACTATATCCTTCTCACCCACGGCGATATGGACCACATTCTGGCCCTGGATGAGATCCGGGCTGCCTCCGGCGCTCCGGTGGCGATCCATCCGGACGACTTGCACATGCTGGGTGGCCGGACGGTGGATTTCTCGCTCCAGGAAGGCGAGGATATCCGCTTCGGCAATGTGACCTTGCAGGTGTTTCATACTCCCGGTCATACGGCGGGCGGGGTATGCTTCTACTCCGCCCCCTATCTGATCGACGGCGATACGCTGTTCCCCGGCGGCCCCGGCAATACCCAACGCGAGGGCGGCGACTTTCCCTTGATCATGGAGGGGATTCGGACCAAGCTGTTCACCCTGCCGGATGACACGATTGTCTATCCTGGACATGGGAAAAGCACCACGATCGGCGCCGAGCGCCCGCATCTGCAAGAGTGGCTTGACCGCGGATTCTAGAACCGAGGAGGGGGCGCGCCATGAAATTCCGGATCAGTCGGGGCGCCTGTATCGGCAACGGGCGCTGCGTGGACGTGGCGCCCGAGGTGTTCGCGCTTGACCCGTTGAACAAAGCGGTGGTCGTCAATCCTGAGGGCGCGGACGACGAGAAGATTATGGATGCCGCGCACGCATGCCCCGTGCAAGCGGTAATCGTGACCAGCGACGATGGAAAACGACTATATCCCGTGATCGAGTAGTCGATCACGGGATGAGAGGAAAGAGATGGCAGAGGCACTGACCTTTATGGCGATCCATGCCCACCCCGACGACGAGGTGTTCGGCACTGGCGGTACGTACGCGCGGTATGCCGAGCAAGGCATTCATACCGTCCTCGTCACCTGCACCGGCGGCGAGGAGGGTGAGATCGTCGATCCCGAGATGGTGAGCGAGGAAGTGAAACCGCGCCTGGCCGAGGTGCGTCTGCAAGAACTGCGGTGCGCGGTGGGGAAGCTGGGGATCGAGACCCTGGAGATGCTTGGCTACCGTGATTCGGGGATGGCCGGCACCCCCGCCAACCAGGATCCGGCAAGTTTCCACATGGCGGATATGGATGAGGCCACGGAGCGGCTGGTCCGCCTGATCCGCCGGCACCGGCCCCAGGTGCTGGTCAGTTATGACGAGAACGGCAGCTACGGCCATCCGGATCACATCAAAGCCCATCACATCACCCGGCTGGCCTTCGATGCCGCCGGTGATCCCACGCGATTTCCCGATGCGGGCCCTCCCTGGCAGCCGCAAAAGCTCTACGAGGCTGGGATCACCCGCGGCCAGATGGATCGCTGGTTGAAGGCGGCCCAGGAGGCAGGCATCGACATCCCCTGGCTTCGTGAACGGGCGGAGAATCCTACCCCGCGCGGACTCCCGCAGGACAAGGTCACCACCACGGTGCTGATTGGTGACTATCTCGCCCAGAAGCAGGCCGCCTTCCGCTGCCACCGCAGCCAGATCCGGGAAGACAGCCCGATGCTGAGCCTTCCGCCCGAAGTAGCGCGCAAAGCCTTCGTGGATGAGTGCTTTATCCGCGTCCGCTCCCTGGTGGAGGCCCCGATCCCGGAAGACGATCTCTTCGCCGGAGTCCGCTAAACTCCCGCGTCCTCCCGCGGCACGATACGTTGGATCCTTGTGGATCTCGCGAAATTTGCCGCGGCTTGTAATGACCGGCCCAGTGTGAGAAAATGACAGGGTATCGCGGGCGATGATTGCCCGCTGCCACGCGCTCCTTTCGCTGCCCGACGCCGCGGCGAGGTGCGGGCCCACCCATGGAGGTAAGCATCGTGATCGACACCCAAGCGTCTCAATGGTATGAGAATCTCTCGGATACAGAACGGCATGATTGTGCCGCTGACCTGACCGATGCCTATTTCTCGGCGCTCTCCGCCGATAATTGGCGTGAGTTTCAGACGCTTGTCCAGCAGTGGCTCGATCGGGCCGAGGAGAAACAGCCCGTCGCTGTCTGAATCGGCGTGGCGCGCGGCAAGGAAGAGCAGGCAGGCAGGTTCCCTTGATTTAGGGAACCTGCCTGCCGCGTTTTTGTCTGGTGGGAAAGAAGAGTCATGACCGAGCAGCCGGACTATCCCCGTATCGACGAGGCTATCCTGATCGACTATACCGCCAGTATCGTCGCGCACCTGGGCGCGTCCGTCGCCGATGCTCATACTACCGCCGAGGTACTGGCCGCCTCCGACGTGCGGGGCATTGAGTCGCATGGGGTGGCTCGCCTGGAGCAGTACGTCAAAATGATCCAGGCAGGGATGCTCGATCCTACCGCCCAGCCGGTGATCACGCGCCAGAGCGGGGCCACCGCCCTGGTTGACGCGCGGAACGGCCTGGGCCAGGTGGCCGGCGTCTTCGCCATGCGCTTGGCGATCGAGAAAGCGCGGGTGGCCGACGTGGGAGTCGTCTCACTGTCCCATTCCAATCATTATGGGATCGCGGGCTACTACGCCATGATGGCTCTTGAGCACGACATGATCGGCATCTCGCTCACCAATAGCTCACCACTGGTAGCCCCCACCGGGGGACGGGCCCCCATGTTGGGCACCAACCCAATCGCCTTCGCCGCCCCCACCGGAGATGACTTGCCGTTCGTCCTCGACATGGCCACCAGCACGGTGGCCAAGGGACGGATCGAGGTAGCGGCGCGGAAGGGCGTTCCCCTGGCCGCTGGCTGGTCGATGGATGCCGAGGGCCGGCCCACCCTGGACCCGGCGGCCGCCATGGCGGGCGCCCTGCTGCCGCTGGGCGGCGCGAGCGAGTCCGGCGGCTACAAGGGCTATGGCCTGGCGGTGCTGGTGGATATTCTGACCGGGGTGCTCTCGGGCAGCCTTTATGGGCCGCTGATTGGCCGCCTGTGGCAGGCGGATCGCCCGTCGGTGTTGGGCCAGTTCTTCCTCGCCCTCCGCCCCGAGGCCTTTGGTCCTCTGGAGGAGTTCCACGAACGGCTCCGCGATCTGCGTCGCCTCCTCCGCGAAGGGCCGTTGGCAGCGGACGCGGCGGAGATTCTCCTGGCGGGCGAGAAGGAGGCGCGGGCCACCGAGATCAACCGCCGCCTCGGCATCCCCGTCCACCCCTCGGTGGTGGGCCGTCTGGAGGAGATGGGCGCCCAGGCCAGGCTGGGCGCCCTTCGGCGGCGGGGGTAGGAACTTCAGGAGCGCCTAATCTCTAGCCCCTCGCGCCGCATCCGCGGGTTTCACCCTGGCTTCACTGTAGCTCACGGGGTGATTTGCGTGCCGATGCCGACGGTGTCGGTGCGGGTGAATCCGTTCGCGTCACCGACGAAATACGCGATCATCTTTTGGCAAGCACCATTCTGGGGGTCGTTACTGCCGTCGCAACCGGAAAGCGCGCTGTCAGTGGCGACCAGCTCATAGGAATGCCCGGATTGCGGACTGAAAGTGAGCGGCACGCTGCCGTCGGCTGGACAACCAGATGGCCCGTACTGCTCTCCGACCGTGCCCTCGTCGACGAACCCGCTCCCGAGAGTCTGATCGGCGATCCACACCTCAACCGCCTGCTGGTCGTCCGAACAGTTCAGCACACGCTCGGTCTTGACCCCGTGCTGGGTCGGGGTTGGGGTCGGCGACGGTTGTGACCCGCCGCCCACCCTGTACCACTCGAGGTTGACACCCCAGGTCTCGTGGCCCTGAACGAGGTACGCCTGCGCGCTGCTGTTCCACAGCGCGAACGTTCCGCCGTCCTCAAGGTCGGAGCCCGCCCACGTACTTTCGCTGGAGTCGCCCTGTAGACCGATGGGGTACCACTCGTACACCGGAGTAGACGACAGTTGCAGGTCCACGCCGAAGGTCTGCGAGCCATGCTTCAGCCAGCCGCCACCCCAAACCTTGAGCGCCACCGCCTCACCTTTCATCAGATGTGGCCCGCCCTGCGCCTCTACCCGCCATAGCGAGTTGTTCCCCCAGGTTAGGTTCACACCCCACGTCTGGTTGCCATACAGAAGGTTCTGCTCAATCATGGTGTTCACGAGATTACCGGTTCCGTCGTTAGTGTTGCTTAAGCCGCTCCACTGCGGCGCGTAGCTACCGACTGCCTGGGGAAACCGGCTGGGGTCCGGGCGTACCGTACACTCCTCGCCGGTATACCCGGTAGCCGTGTCGTTGTAGGCGGCGATCATGTAACATTGGCCGCTCATGTCGGTGCTGGTATCCACCCAGGCGTAGTCGAACCCGTTGCCATAGCCACTGCCGGCCATATCGCGGGTCGCGACCTGGTAGACCATTTGCCAGTTGCCCGACATGTCACGCTTGAACACCTTGAATCCCAACTCGTTGTCGGAGCGGTCATACCATTTCACGGTCACCGCCGAGGCGGACGCCTGCAGGGCGTACGTGCCGGGAGCATCGACGGAGGGGAGGCGTATGCCGCCTATCGGTGGCAGCGGGCCGATGGGCCTGATGACGATGACTGCCGGGCGCGGCGTGGCGGGATTGGGCAAAAAGCCGTGGGCATAGGCGGGGTGAACCGCGGCCAGTATGAACAGGATCAGCGTGGCCTGGGTGAACAGCTTGGGGATGCTCCTGGGATTTCTCATCGATCGATCTCCTAACTTAGATGCCCACTGGAGATGCCGTGGAACACCTTGTTCCCCGTCTCCTAGCCTGAAGTCTGCGTCAAAGGGGGACGCGGCACCACGGAATAGTCACAATACGCTCCCAATATGATTCCCAAAACGGCGGCGGTCGCTCTGGCGGTCGGTATGCCGGCTATGCTATCCTGGGGACCAACGATGCCGGCGGGGCGGACGTTGGTCTGGGTGCCGGCAAGGTCAGGACACGGGGTGCGAAGCGTGGCGACCTCCCAGCCGTCCTCCCTCGGCGCGCTGCTGACGCGGACTCGCAAGCGCGCCGAACTGACGCAGGAGGATCTGGCCGAGCGGGCCGCGGTAAGCGTCAACACCATCAGCAACCTGGAGGCGGGCCGCGCGCATGTGCCGCGGCCTGCCACGCTGGATCTCCTGACGGACGCCCTGGCCACGGTGCTCGCCCTCGACGCGGGCGAACGGGCGTCGCTGCGAGCGGCCTTCCGGGCGGCCCTCAGTGCCGATCGCTCGCTCCAACCGTCCCCGGCGGATGCCGCCGAGCCGCGGGTGGTTGCCGTCCCGCCTTCGCTCCCCAGTGGCATCCTTACATTCTTGGTCTGCCGACCGGTGCGCGTGGCCCGTGAGGAGCCGGAGGATCCGCGCGTCATGCGGCGGATCCTCCCCTGGCTGGCCACGCTGCTCTCGCAGGTGGTGCCGCGGCATGGAGGACGGCTGGTGGACCCGCCAGAAGGGCCGGACGGAGCGGTATGCGCCTTCCCGCGGGGGGAGGACGCGGTGTCGGCGGCCCGCGCCGTTCAGCAGGCCCTATGGGATCGGCCGGAAGCGCTGGCACCCGTAATGGAGGACGTGGCCATGGGAGCAGTGCCGGTGTGTCTGGCCCTGCATACGGGCTGGGCCGAACCCGGCGCCGGCGGCCATTACGCCGGACCCACGCGGCGACGAGCGGCGCGACTGGCCCGGCTGGGGCATGGTGGCCAGCTCCTGCTCACGCCGGCCACCTGGGAGGTGGTCCAGGATAGCCTGCCGGAGGGGGTGTTGCCGCGGCACATGGGCCGGCACGGCCTGAGCGTGGTGGAGCGCCCGCAGCCGCTCGTCCAACTCCTGCCGGCCACCCTGCCCAACAACTTCCCGCCGCCGCGCCCGCCGCGCCTGCCCCCTACGAACCTGCCGGTGCAGCCGACCAGCTTCATCGGTCGGATGCAAGAGCAGACGGCGGTGGAAACGCTGCTGGAACAGGCGCCGCTGGTGACGTTGGTGGGAGCCGGGGGCTGTGGGAAGTCGCGGCTGGCGCTGGCGGTAGCGGCGGACCTGCTGGAGGACTACCCGGACGGCGTATGGCTGGTGGAACTGGCGGCGTCGCGGGATCCCGCGCTGGTGCCGCAGGCAGTGGCCACGGCACTGGCACTGCATGAAGAGGCGGGCCGGCCCCTCCTGGCCACGCTGGTGGAGGCCCTACGAGCCATGCGTCTGCTGCTGGTGCTGGATAACTGTGAGCACCTGCTTACCGCCTGTGCCGAACTGGCCGCGGTCCTGCTACGGCATTGTCCACATCTTCACCTGCTGGCCACCAGCCGGGAGCGGCTGGCCATCAGCGGTGAGAGCAGCTATCGGTTGCCCTCGCTTGCCCTGCCGGCGCCCGACCAGCAGCCCACACTCGCGGCGCTGGGTGCCTATGAGGGGGTGCGGCTGTTTGTGGAGCGGGCGCGGGCGCGCCGCCCGGACTTTGCCCTGCGCGAGGAGAACGCCGCCGTGGTGGCGCGGATTTGTCGGCGATTGGACGGGATGCCGCTGGCCATTGAGCTGGCGGCGGCCCGGGTAGGCAGCCTGCCGGTGGAGGAGATCGCGGCGCGGCTGGCACGGAGTCTGGACGTGCTGACCGGCGGGCCTCGGGATGTACTGCCGCGGCAACAAACGTTGCGGGCAACCCTGGACTGGAGCTGGAGGCTTCTGGCGGAGCCGGAGCGGCTACTGCTGCGGCGACTGGCGGTGTTCGCGGATGGATACAAGGCGGACGCCGCGGAGGCGGTATGCGCCGGGGAGGGTATCAACGGCGCGGAGGTGCCGGAACTGCTCGAGGGACTTACCCACAAATCGCTGGTTGGGCTGGACGAGAGCGACGACGGGGGGCGGTATGGGCTGCTGGAAACGGTGCGGCAATATGCGGCTGAGCAGTTGGCGGCGGCAGGGGAAGCACCCGTGGTGCGAGACCGGCACCTGATCTGGTGTGTGGCGCTGGCGGAGGGGGCGGCGCCAGAACTGAGCGGGTCGGAGCAAGGCGTCTGGCTGTCGCGGTTGGAACGTGAACACGACAACCTGCGGGCGGCGCTGGGCTGGGCGCGCGAACGGGAAGAGGGCGAGCGAGGGCTGCGGCTGGCGGCGGCCCTGAGCCGGTTCTGGTACACGCGAGGCTATCTGCGTGAGGGGCGTGGCTGGCTAGAGGGGGCGCTGGCCCGTAACGCCGCGGCGCCTGCCGGCCTGCGCGCGGCAGCGCTCAAAGGGGCCGGGAATC
>Ga0307372_10011086_pt1 | contig 12088 bp, 9 predicted proteins | sample OX1MG_FD_202533 | JGI IMG/M metagenome (GOLD analysis project Ga0307372, IMG submission 202533) | Soil microbial communities from Risofladan, Vaasa, Finland - OX-1 | ecosystem: Environmental > Terrestrial > Soil > Coastal area > Acid sulfate soil | place: Finland: Risofladan, Vaasa | collected...
GGGGGCCCGCGCCGAAGATTTGGTGGCGCCCGTCGGTCATCACGACTGCAAGGATGTTCTGTCTATGCGCTGCGTGTATCCGTAGCGTGTAGCGATTGGATGCGGGTTGGCCGGTTGGCGAGTTAGCGCGTGGGGTCGGCGGGGTTAGCGTCGTCGCGGCGCCAGACGACGCCGACGCCCGCCGTCGCGGCGCTGGGCTGCACCACCTGCGCGACGAACTGCGCCGCCTGCTCGCGTTCGCGGCGCTGAGCCACCACGTCGCGCAAGGTCAGCCGCATGCCATCGAACACCTGGCAGGCGATCAGCGAATAGTCCACCGGCAGCGGCTGGCCTTCGCGTAGCTCCAGCGTCCACCGGCTGCCCGCCGCATTGAGCAGATAGGGATCACGCGAGGGCGGCTGAAACGTCTGCTCGTCGCGCGCGTCGTCGGCCAGCGTGACGCCCGTCAGCGCGAAGAGTAGCGGGGCCAGCGCACGGATCGGCGCCTCCCCGGCGAGGTCGGCGTCCACCGGCCCGTGGGGGCCATCAATCGTGATCAGCACGGTACGCATAGCTTCTGCCTTCCTTCATCTGTTGGCGCTGGGTTCCCTTGAACGATCTGCCAGTGTGCGCGCCTTCGTCGCTCCCCCCATTATACATGGTTCGCTGTTGCGTTGGCGCGTACAAGGCGCCATACACGGTAGAGTAGTCACGCTATCCCACAGGGAATGTCATGGCTTGACAGCCCGCCCAGGATCGCCGTATCCTCAATGGGCGGCAAGAGTCAGTAGCGCGAAGGAGTATGGCGTGGCCGGTCTCGAAGGCATGCAACTGGGAAGCTGCGTGATCATGCGGCGCATCGGCGGCGGCGCGATGGGTGACGTTTACCTCGCCGAGCAGCGTGAGTTGCAGCGGCGAGTCGCCGTGAAGGTCATTCATGGGGAGTCGGGCGTCGGGGTGAACCGCGAGGCGCTGGCCAAGGCGATTGACCAGTTCACCCGCGAGGCCCGCGCGGTCGCCGCGCTGTCGCACCCCCACATTCTGCCCATCTATGAGTTTGGCGAGCAGAACAACCTGCACTATCTGGTGATGGAATACGTGGCCAGCGGCTCGCTTGCCAGCGTCGAACTGTACAATCTGCCGATGTCGCCGTCCCTGGTGGCCGAGTTGATGCTACAGGCTGGCTCCGCGCTGCAATACGCCCACGACCATCAGATCATGCACCTGGATGTGAAACCGCAGAACTTGCTGATCAAGATGCTGCCGCTCGGCGCCAATGGCGTCGTCGCACAGGATGTTCCCGCCGACGGGACACTCGTCACCAGCCAGGGCCAGATGCGACTGAGCGTGCTGCTGGCCGACTTTGGGCTGGCCCGCCTGACCACCTGGGTCTCGGCGCATAGTAGTATCGCCGGCACGCCGCTCTACGCCTCGCCAGAGCAATACGCAGGCGCGCCCGTCCCCGCGACGGACCAGTACGCGCTGGCCGGTGTCGCCTTCCTGCTGCTGACTGGGCGCAGCGTCTTCCAGGGGACGCTCGCCGAACTCTACCATCAGCATATGTCGGTTGCGCCACCGCTGGCGAACGACGTCAACCCCGCGCTCGCGCCCGCCGTTGGCGTCGTGTTGGCGCGGGCGCTGGCCAAAGACCCGACGCAGCGCTTCCCCACCGTGCGCGACTTCGCCCAGGCGCTCGCGATTGCCATCCACCAGGGCGTGGCGCCCGCGTGGGCGGCGCCCACGCTGGGCGCCACGCCGGGCGTTACACCCGTTGGCGATGACCCCGCGCACGCGCCAAACCTCATGACACTGCCGACGCCCACTGGAATATCCCCTGCGGCGCCCACAGCGCCGCCAGTGATGGGCGTAGCTCTGGCGCCTGCTGAGATTGCGGGTGGCGTCGGCTCGCCCGCAGTCTCAGCAGGCGCCGCAGGGTCGGCAATGTCCACTGCGGCGGCGCCGACGACGCCCGGCCCACAGACGCCCCAGGCCGCATCGGCCAGCGTCCCTTTGGGCGCCCCCACCAGCGCCCCTATCAGCGCCTGGCGCGAGCCGGATGGCGCGCTGGCTCCCCTCCCGCGTGAGCGCCTTGAGCTGCCGCCGTATTGGCGCATCGTCGCGGCGTGTCTGGTGTTTGCGCTGGTGGTGGGTGTGGGCGCGGGGATCATCATCACGCGCGCCCATCAGCCGACCGCGCCAACGCTGCTGCCAGCGGTGGCGGCGCATGTGCAGACGACCGGCGTCGCCATCAACGCCAACGCAACCGCCATCCTCTCGAACGTGCCGCAGCTCACGAACTCGCCAGTGGCGAATGAGCAAATCACCACGATCAGTCTCCCATTGCCAGGGGATGCGTCCGGGGCAAGCATCGAGACGAACAGCAACCTACCCCAGTTCGCCACATCGTTTGGGGCGACGGTTGGTACCCTGTTCAACCTCAACTCTACCACTGCGGCGCTACCGCTGTCGAAGCGCGCCCCCGGCATACGGGAAGGCGAGACGGGCGCCAGTCAGGTGGTGAATACCACCGTCGCCAGCAATGGCCCCGTCGTCCTCGAGGCAGTGGACGGCGTGCTCCTCACGCATAACACGGTTACGCAGTCGCCTGACGTGCAACATGTCTACAGCCTGGCCGCTTTCTTCAAACCGGTGCTGGCGAGCGGGTCGTTGCTGGGTGAGCCGCAACTCTTATATGATCAGGCGATTAACCGTTGGATTCTCCTGGTGACGAACGTTCAGATGCGGAATGGCCAGGTGACGAGTAGCGCCTTTGATCTGGCGATTAGCTCGACGGAGTCGCTCTCCGATGTCTGGTATCTGTACCAGTTTAGTTCGCAGGCGCCATCACTCTCGACGTGTAACTGGGCGGCCAGCCCCCGGTTGGGCCTGGCGGGCGCCGACCTGTTCGTGAGCGGGGTGAGCTTCGTGTGCGGCGACCCTGGGCTGAAGCGTCAGCCCTTGGGGGCCGAGGTGTGGGCGCTCCCGTTGCAGACCTTCGCCAACGGGAGTCCCGTGGAAATCACGCTGCTGTCGGGCTTCACGAATGCGCAGGGCCAGCGGGCGCTCAACCTCACGCCCGCCATCGAAGGCCCTGGCGACACCACCGAATGGCTGCTGAGTGACGACGCCGACCCCACCAACCCTACCGCCGTCTCTAATCATGTGGCGCTGTGGACCATCCAGGGCGCTGCAAACGCGGGTGGCGCGCTGACCGCGCTCGGTGGTCAGCTCACGCTGCCGTTTACCTACGCCAATCCCGGACCCGCCCAGCAGCCCGACACACAAAAGCTGCTCGATACGGGGGACGCGCGCATCACGCAGGTGATCTGGCGGCAAGGCCATCTCTACGCCGCCCTGGCGACGGGCGTCAACTGGGCGGGCGACTCCGCCACCCGTTCCGCCGCCGCCTGGTTCGAGATCACCCCCACCGCTTACGCGCACGGGATCGGCGCGCAGTTCAATCAGGTGAGTCTGGTGGGGGCGCCCAATCTCTCGATCTTCTATCCGCTGCTGGTGGTGGATGCGCGCGGCAATGTCGGCCTCTTTGCCCAGCTTTCCAGCGCAACCACCGCCATCAGCATGATCTTCGCGCCGCACTATGCGCAGAGCGCGCCCGCCGCGCTGGGGCGACCAGACAAAGTCGCTATCATCTCGCAGGGCCGTAATCCGTTCACAGGGAACCACTGGGGCGACGAGACCGGTGGCTGCATGACGACGCTCTCCAGCGCCAGCAACACCGGGCTGGCCTGGATCGCCATCCCCAGCGAGGATTCGGTCAAGTCGGCCTCGGGCGGCGCCGTGATCTCGTGGCATACGAACCTCTGGCAGGTCCAGCTTTAGCCGTAGCAGGCGTGACGGCAGACGGCGGGACACGATAAAGGTGGCAGGCATGTATACCCAACCGGCGACGACGCTTACTCCTGCGCTGGTCGTCTATCTCATCGACGCCAGCGACTCGATGAACGAACCGTGCGGCGCGACGACGAAGATGGCGCTGGTCAACTCGCTGCTACAAGCGACGCTCCGCGACATGGCCCGCAAGTGCATGCGCAGCGGCGTGCTGCGCCCACGCTATAAAGTCGCCATCCTCGCCTACAGCCGCACGGTGATTGACGTGTTGCAGGGCGTGCGCGATCTGCCGACAGTCGTGCAGGCAGGCATGCCCGAGCTGAGCGCCAGCGGCGTCACCGATATGGAGGCGGGTTTCAAGGCAGTCGAACGTCTGCTCGAAAGCCAATTGCCCGACCTGACGGATAGCCCCGCGCCGCTGGTCTGCCATCTGACCGACGCCGGTTTCACCACCAACGATCCTTCGCCCAGCATCCAGCGCATCCAGGCGATGCGCGTCAACGATGGGCCGACGCTGATCGAGCATGTCTACGTCGCCGACCACATGCTGCGCATCCCCACGCGCGACTGGACGGCCTGGGGCGGCGCCCGCACACGCGGCGAACTCAACAACGCCTATGCGCGCTACCTCTTCTCGCTGGCCTCACCCCTGCCTGAGACGTATCGCCACAGCATCAACGACTACGGCTACAGCCTCGCGCCCGGCGCGAAGCTCTTCTTTCCCGGCGCCCAGGCCGACCTGATGCGCCTCGCCTTCGTCGCCTCCACCGCGACCCAGATGAAGTGAGGCTGGCGATACGCACATCAACTGGCAGCGCATCGGTGGACACGAAATCTTTGACGATCCCTGATACGGCGACTTTTCACGCTGGCGAATGCCTCATGTTGGGCGACGCGACGTACGCGTTCGTCCCGCATCCGTTGCTGCCCGCCGCGAGTGGCGAGCCGTATGCGATGGAGGGCGCCGAAGCGGTGGTCTACCAGCTTCGGCGCCAATCCGATGGCGCGCTCTTCGCGCTGAAGGCGCCCAAACCGGCGTACTACACCCCACGCGCCATCGCCGTGACCCAGGCGCTGTCCCGGCTGGCCGACGAGGCCACGCGCGACGCGACGCCCGGCTTCACCGTCGCCCGGCGCGTCTGCCTCACGCGCGACGCCTACCCCGACGCGCTGGCCCGCTGGCCGCAGTTGGAGTACGCCACGCTCATGCCGTGGATCGCCGGGCGCAGTTGGACGAGCCTGCTGCTGGATCGGCAGGCCAGCCAGACGTATACGGCGGAGCAGGCGCTGGCGTTGGCCACAACATTGGCCACGGCGCTCTGGTGGCTCGAAGGGCTGCGCGGCGCGCATACCGATCTGGCGGGCGACAACTTGATCCTCACCGCTGACGGGCGCGGTGTCGAACTGATCGACCTCGAAGGCGTCTACTTCCCCGGCCTGCCACGCCCGCCCAGAGCCAGCCAGGGGACGGCTGGCTATCAGCCGCGCTTCCTTACATCAGTGGCGCGTGGCGCCGGTTGGCGGCGTTGGCCCTGGCGCCAACGCAGGACCCCGCCGACCGACGACCTCTGGCGCCCAGAAGGCGACCGCTTCGCGGCGGCCATCCTGCTGACGGAGTTGCTCTGCTGGGCCGACGTCCATGTGCGCGCGGTTACGCCCATCGGCGCCGAGTCGCTCTTCCAGCCGGGCGAGCTGGGCCAGGCGGTAGAGCGCGCCGCGAGCGCCGAGCGCGCCGAAAGTCCCACGGACGCCACTGGTCGCGCCGCATCCTCGCGCGCCCTGCTGGATGCCGTGCGCGGCGACCTGCGCGCGACCTATCCGCCGCTGCTGTCGCTGTTCGGGCGCGCCTGGGCCGCGCCCGGCCTGCGCGAATGCCCAGAGGTGGGCGAGTGGGCGCTGGCTCTGACCCGATAGGCAGTGGAAACCGCCGACCGACGATTATCCCTACGCCCGCTTGACGGAATGGCGCGCCGTGTGCAATCGTCTAGACAGCGACGAAGGCGCACGGCGCGCTGGCGCGCCGTGCAGATGAAAGTAAACAGTTGAAAGCCAGGCGGAGTGGATGTGGCATTTTCCTGAGCGAGTATTTGCCGGGCGATTTCGCGCGGCGACGCTGGTCTTTTTTATTGGCGCGCTTTGTTTGTTCTCGGCGTGTGGCGTCAATACCGACGCCTTCCCCACCGGCGCCCCACGCCCCAAGCCCGTCACCGGCACATTTCATGGGTGTCCGGCGCAAGGCTCCAGTGGCGATCCGCAACTGAACACGCTGGAGAATCGGGTGGATGACCCCGGCGCGAAGGGCTACAATCCCATCGCGCTCGATACGCTCACCACGCTGCCCAACCCAGACAACGAGCAGGGCAAGCTGCGCGGGACATGGCTGAAGGCCGACGCGCAGTCCGTGGCGCAGTACGAGGGCGTCGCCGTGCAGACGGCCGGCTATGTCGTCGCGGTCCGCTATATCGGGGCGGAGCCGGTCAACTGCAACTCCACCACCTACGCAAACTACCACCTGTGGATCTCGGACAACGCCTCAGACCCGCTCGTGTTGGGGATGGTGGTGGTGCTGACGCCGCGCATCGCGGTCAATCGCGCCGGGTGGACGGTGCAGTCTATCAAGAACCTCGCCGGTCACTTCATTCGCGTAACCGGCTGGCTGGTATTCAATAATGAACCGGCGCCACAGCTCAACGAGGATCGCGCGACCCTGTGGGAGATACACCCAGTCCTGCATCTGGACGTGGACGTGCACAGCAAGTGGGTCAGCGTCGATCAGACACCATTCCAGTCAAGTTAGCGTAGTCGGCGCATTCGTGGCACAGCCATTCGGGGCGGGCAGGCTCGAACCAACGGTGGGGACGGTCCGCCTCGACGGACTGCGCGTGGCGATTGCAGACTGGCTGGCCACACCGGCGACATTCCTGCAATGCGATATTGCGGCAACGCTCAGCGCCGCAGAACGCCATGCCGCCCGCCTCGGCTGTCTGCGCTGATGGCCCGGGCGAACGTCGAAGTGGGGGAAATGTCAGGCGCATGGGTGTCTCTGCCTCCAATCGTCTCTGCGCATCGGCGCACATTCGTCGTCTGGGTCGTCTTGCGCGCTATTGTACACTATCTTGCAAGTGTATGTCATACTGCCCATGACCTGTTGACTATCGGGTCAGACGCCGACGCTCGTTCCGGCTCAATTCAGGATCGCTCCGGGAGGACACCGTGGCACGATTGCGCATCCCAGACGACGTGGCGGAGACGTTGCGCGCGTTCTACACCTGCGAGGTGACGACGGTGAATCGCCAGGGCCAGCCGATCACCTGGCCTGCCCTCACGTTCTTCGACGAGCCGAACGGGCGGCTGATCCTCAGCGTCTCGATTGCGTTTCCCGTCAAGGCGCAGAACGCCCGCCGTCATCCGCAGGTCTCGTTGCTCTACTCCGACAGCACCGGCTCGGGGCTGGCCGACCCGGTGGCGACGCTCGTCCAGGGCGACGCAACGGTCAGCGAGGGGATCGATCCGCTGTCGTATGAGATGCGCGGGCTGGCAGCGATCGCCGCGCGACGGCAGCCCGACAGCAGCCAGTTCAGCGCCAACCCCATCGCCCGCCGACTGTTCGCGTGGTACCTGTTTCAGCGCCTGATCATCACCGTCGCGCCCCAACGGTTGTTGGTCTGGCCCCATCGCGATTTCAGCCAACAGCCAAACATGATTGCGCTCACGCCCTCAACGGCCACTGACGGAGCGGCGGAGCCAACGGCGTCGGCAGAGGCGTCGGCAGAGGCGTCGGCGCCCGCGCTGGTGATGATTCCCACGACTGCTCCAGTCATATTGGCAAGCGGCGACGCAGCCGCGAGCGCCAGCCAACCGGAGGCGACCGATGTGGAATAAGCAGCTTGCGCGCCTGGCGGGCGGCTATACGACCGGCGTGCTGAGTATTGTTGACGCGACGGGGTACCCGCTGAGCGTGCGGTGCGCGCCACAGATGGACGCCGCCAACCAACGCTTCACCTTCCCCGACATCGCGCCCTTCGCCGCCGCATGGCGTGGGAAGGCGTGCCTGCTCTTCCACCAGCACAATCAGCGGTTGGAGGGGCTACGCCAGATGGTGATCAAGGGTGAACTGACCGACGATGCGGGCGTATTGACGCTGCGAGTGGACGACTTCGTGACGGCGAACGGACGGCAGGACTCGGACGTGATGGCGCACGCTGGCGCGCCGCTGCATATGCTCCAGTTCATGCTGCTGGGCCAGCGCAAGGCGCGGGTCTATCTGGCGAAGCGTGGCGCGCCCTGGCCGCCCATCCCCTATGATGAGATCGACCGCGCCATGAAAGAGGACGCGCAACGACGCCAACGCGCCGCGGGGTGATCGTCGGTGAACGGTGAGGAGGAGCCATGCCTGTGTCGCGGGGGGGCAAACCAGCGCGGCGCCAACGCGCCCATATGCAGCGCGCCCACGCGCCAGCCGCGAAGCCTCGCGCGACGACGCCCATCGCCGATGCTCGCCAGCGCCGCCCACCCGTAGCGCCGCCTGCCAAGCCGGTCGCCGCGCCTCGCGCCACGCCGCTTCGTGTCCCCAGCGTAGCGCCCGCCGACGTGGAGGCCGCGACTCAGGCGCCGACGGCGAACGGACCGCATCTCACGGCAGGCGCCCGGCGGATGGCGAACGGTAGTAGCAGGGCACGAGGTACGGCGACCAGCTTGGCAGCCGGCGCTACGCCAGAGGCGCCGACGGCGAAATCGTCGGCGGCGCGACCAACGGCAGCGCGACCAGTGGCAAACCCGACGAAGCCTACAGCGGCGAAATCGGCGGCGCGCCGGATGCCGCCCGCCACACGGACGCCGCCCGTCACGCCGTTCACGCGCTGGCGGCGTGGCGCGCAGGTGGTGTGGCGGCGGGCGCCGAGGTGGGCCCGCGACTGGGGGCTGTGGGCGACGCTGCTGGTCGCGGCGCTGTTGCGCATCCCGCCGCTGGCGCGCTCGCCATTCACCGGGGACGACGCGCTGCTGCTGTTGGAGGCGGCCCGCGCCACCCACGATGGGCTGCTCCCTGCCACCGGCATCTTTAGCTCGCTGCTGGCGCTCAATCTGCCGTTCTACACCTGGCTGCTGCTGCCGTTCGCCGCGCATCCGCTGGGCATGGCGATCCTCACCGGCGTGACGAACGTCGCCGCTGTCGTTGCGCTCTACCTGCTGGGCGCCCGCTACCTGGGCCGCGCGACGGGCCACATCGCCGGGCTGCTCTTCGCCACGGCCACCTATCCCGTCTGGATGTCGCTCTTCATCTGGCAACAGACGCTAGTGCCGCCGTTCCTGCTCGCCGTCCTGTGGACGCTCTTCCTGGGCGTGGTAGATGGCAAGCGCCACTGGCTGCCGATCCATACACTGCTGCTTGCGGCGCTGATCCAGATTTACCCGCTCACCGTCACCCTGCTGCCCCTGACGCTGATCGGCATGGCGCTGGGCTGGCGCGTCCGCCGCTGGACCGATCTGCTCGATCTGCCACTGGCGGCGCTCGGCCCCGCGTTGCTCTTTTTGCCGACCGCGCTCTTCGAGTACGCCAGCAACGGCTACGACATCCGCATCTATCGGGCGTATCTGCATACCCCTGCGCGGATCGATGGGCAGGTCTTCGCGCTGCTGCGCCAGGCCATCGGCGCGCTACCCGCCGACTACCTCGGCGCAGGGACGCCGTATGCGCAGGTGGCGCCGCGCTTCGGCTGGCTGGGCGCCCTGCTGTTGGCGCTGTGGGCGGTGAGCGCGCTCTGGCTCTTCGCGTCGCTGCTGGCGCCACGGCTGGCGGGGAGGATGCGCCGCCACAGTATACGCCGGAGCCGCGTCACACACCCTGTCGCGGGTGGCGCCCGTGTGAAGCTAAGCCTGATGGCCGTCTGGCGTGGCGTCGGACGCACGCTGGCGGATCGCGGCTGGCGGGCGCGGCTGCTGGTCTTCCTCTGGCCGCCGTTCTTCCTGGCGGCGACGGTGCGCCATGCCTCGCCGATCTACATCCATTATGCGTTCATCGCGCTGCCGGTCGGCTACCTGACGATTGGCTGGGCGCTGGCGCGGCTACCGCGTCTGTTGGCCGCGTTGGGCGGCGGGGCGCTCGTCGGCGCACAGGGCGTGGTAACGACATTCTTCGTCGTGACGCTGATGACGGGGCAGGCGACGGCAGGTTCGTGGGGCGGCGTCAGCATCGTCAGCTTCGCCCAGGCCACCGCGCTGACGGCGACCACGGCGCAGCGGGCGCATGGCACGCAGGCCAGCATCGCGTCTGATCCCGGCGATCCGTATATGGGCCTCTACTGGGCGCTACGCGGGAATACGCTCGACGCCCCAGCGGGAATCAACTGGGTCAGCGCGTCGGCGCAGGACTGCGCGCTGACGCCGCCACACGGAGCCGGGCCGGGGGCGTTGCTCGTGATGGCGACGCCCGGCCTCGCGCTAAGCGATCTGCTCGCCAGCCCCGGCGCGCGGCTCGTCCAGCGCATCCCAATGGCGCGCGGGGCGACCTATCCGCTGTATCAGGTTCCGCCGAACGCCGCCGCCCTGGCCGCGCCGGGACCGCTGGTCAACGGTGAGCTGCGGCTGGATGGCGCGACGCTGGCCCCGGCGGCGCACGGCCTGCCCACCCGCATCATCACGCACTGGACGGCGCTGGTAGCCACGCCGCCCGGTCCCGCCGTCTCCGAGTATACCTTCCACTTCGCGTTGGCGGCGCCGGGGCGCACGACTGCGCAGATCGCGCTGAGCTGCGCGCCGAGCGTTTGGCGGCGTGGCGAGGGTGTCACGCTGGCGTTCCCGCTACCGCCAGCGTTCGTCGGCGCCGCCACGCCGCAACTGAGCGTCACCGTCTCGCGCGACACCCACAGTTGGTATCAGCCGCGCGCTGACGGCAGCGCCAACGGTCTCTCGGTTGGCCTCACCCTCGAAACCGCCAAGGAGCTGACGCAGCAAAACACAGTCCTGCTGCCGGTGGGCGCCACGCAGGGACATGGCTTCGCGCGCCCCACCCAGCAACAAATCGATCAGGCCACGATTGCCGTTCCGTTAGGGCCGTAACACAGCATGAGGAATGGGGTAGGGCGCATATCGCGCCCTACCCCATTCCTCATACCGGGTTTAGCTGTGCGTCGCTTGCGTCTCCAGGCGGCGCAGGCGGCGGCTGAGCACCGCCAGCAGCTTGATGCCGATCTCGGGCGACTCGCGCATCGCCGCGCGGAAGTCCCAGACGGGGATGACGATCACGCTGGTTGGCTCGCTGGCGACGACGGTCGCAGTGCGCGGCTGGTCGTCGAGCAGCGACATCTCGCCCAGCACATCGCCGCGACTGAACTCGCCGAGGTCGCGGGTCGAGCCGTCGGGCGCCGTCTGGCTGACGTTCACCTTGCCGCTGGTGATGATGAACAGGCCAACGCCCGTCTCACCCTGGCGCAGGAGCGTCTGGCCCGGCTGGTATTCGCGCTCACGACAGTTATTCGCCAGGACCTGAAGCTCGTGTTTGCTCAGGTCCTGAAAGAGAGGCACCTGCGAAATGACGTCTTCAAACACCTGCGCTATCCGCCTTTCCGTTCTGGGATGAGTACCGACGATTGACGATGACGATGACGATGACGTTCATGTAGCAAGCATGTGACGAGCGCATGGGCAAGACTTTTACGCGGGTTTGGGTCACGTCGTAGCCACAGCGTAGTTGTAGCGTGGCCACGACGCCATTCGACACATGGGCGCGCCCCCAGTATAACATGCAGCGAACGTGTCTGGGGGGCGCCTACGCCAACCATATGCGGCTGACATACGATGGTATCCGGCTAGCGGCGCATCCGGCGGCGCGGCGCGTTGGGGCCACCGGGCGCCGAAGGACCAGACATCCCATGCCCGCCACCGGGGCCACCGGAGCCGAGTGGCCCCATCTGTCCCTGCCCATAGGGATTGTTGGGGGCGTATTGCCCGCCTTGGTCGTACTGGTCATATTGCTGTCCGTACTGACCATTCTGGCCATTTTGACCATTTTGACCATACGGATCGGCGTTCTCGTCAAAGGACATGCGGCCCATTGGTCCCTGGGGCGCGCGTCCGCTGCCGTCATACCCGCCATCCATCGGTCCCATCGAGCCGCTGGGAAGCGGTGGCAGCCCACCCATGCGCCCACTGGGCAAACGCCCGCGGTCGGGCGCGTCCATCCCACGTCGTCCGCCCGGGACCGGCGCGTTCCCCATCGGATACGCGCCATTCATTCGCCCACGTAGGCCGATGCCGCCGGTTG
>Ga0307372_10011089_pt1 | contig 12086 bp, 8 predicted proteins | sample OX1MG_FD_202533 | JGI IMG/M metagenome (GOLD analysis project Ga0307372, IMG submission 202533) | Soil microbial communities from Risofladan, Vaasa, Finland - OX-1 | ecosystem: Environmental > Terrestrial > Soil > Coastal area > Acid sulfate soil | place: Finland: Risofladan, Vaasa | collected...
CCGCCTGAGAAAGAAATTCGCCGCATGAGAGCCATGGTGTTGCGGGGCCCTCGGGATCTGGGGCTCGGCGAGGTCGATACCCCGAAACCCGGCCCCGGTGAGGTGCTGGTCCGTCTGCAGAGCAGCGGTATTTGCGGCACCGATCTGAAGATTTACGAAGGCGCCATTTCCACTCGCTATCCGCTCATCATGGGCCACGAGATGAGCGGGGAAGTGGTCGAGGGAGGAGACGGGGAGCTCCGGAACGGCGAGCGGGTCGTCGTCGACCCGGCGCTCTATTGCGGCGCTTGTTTCCATTGCCGGGCGGGACAAACCAATCTCTGCCCGAACGGGGTACTGCTGGGACGGGACGCAAACGGGAGCTTCGCCGATTATGTGGCCGTTCCGCGAAGCCAGGTCTTCCGGTTGCCCGATTCGGTGGACCGGACCAGCGCGCCCCTCATCCAGGTCATTACGGTGTGCCGTCACGCTCACCGGCTTATCGGGATATTTCCAGGGCAATCGGTGGTGGTGCTGGGGCTGGGCGTCACGGGACAAGTCCACGTGCAGTTGGCAAAGGCGTGGGGCGCCGATCCGGTCATCGGCATTACGCGCAGCGCCTGGAAGCGCCGGTTAAGCGAGGACCTTGGGGCGGACATCACTCTGTCTTCCGGAACGGCGTGCGTTTCGGGCGTACAGGAAGCGACGGGAGGCCTCGGCGCCGACGTCGTCATCGAGTGCACCGGAAAGATCCCCGTCATCGCCGATGCGATTTCGATGGTTCGGCCCGGAGGCACGCTGGTCCTGTTCGGGATTTCCACGGCGACCGAGGGGAAACTGCCCTTCTATCAGCTTTATTTCAAGGAACTCAAAATCGTCAATCCACGCGCTGCCAAGAGCGAAGATTTTCCGGCCTCGATCGATCTGGTCGCAAGGGGCGCGGTAAAGCTGAATCCCCTGGTGAGCCACGTGTTGCCCCTCGCCGAGGCGCGCGAGGCCATCACCATGCTTGAATCGGGCGACGACCAGAGAATGAAGATTATTCTCGAGAATTGAGCCTTATTTGCCGGGAGCGATCCCATGAAAGCAAGCGAAATGACCGGCCCAAGCCGAGCTCCTCGCGTCGCATTCCAGGGCGAGCGCGGCGCCTTCAGCGAGGAAGCGGCCATACGCTTGTTGGGAGAAAACATCGAACTGGTCCCCCGGCCAACGTTCGACGCCCTTTTTTCGGCGGTTCGCGAAGGCGTTGCCGATTACGCCCTCGCGCCGATCGAGAATACCCTGGCCGGTTCCGTGGTCCTGTCCATGGATCTGCTGCTGGAAAGCCATCTGCCGATTATCGGGGAAGTGATTCTTCCCATCGGCCACTACCTGATCGGATGTTCCGGCGCGGTGTTCGAGCAGATTCGCAGCGTCGAATCGCATCCGGTGGCGCTCGCCCAATGCGAGCGCTTTCTCCGCTCGAATCCGCAGATCACTCGCCTGGCCAGGCTGGATACGGCCGGGAGCGTGCGGGAGGTCGTTCGCGCGGGCGATCCGGCGCGGGCAGCCATCGCTGGCGAACGGGCGGCGAAAATCTACGGCGGAACGATCCTGCGCGAGCACGTCGAAGACCATCACGAAAACTACACGCGGTTTCTGCTGCTGGCGCCTTCGGCCAGCCCGGACCCGGGAGCCAATAAACTTTCGCTCGTCGTGCAACTCACGCATGCCCCCGGCGCTCTATACGAAGCCCTGGGCATCTTCGCCCGTAGGTCCATCAACCTGCTCAAGATCGAGAGCCGTCCCATCCCCGGCCGTCCCTGGCAATACCGCTTCTATTTGGACTTGCAGGCCTCGCTCGAAGACGCGGATACGAAGGCCGCGCTCGGGGAGCTGGGCCGTTGCGCCGACAGCGTGCAGGTGCTCGGATGCTATCCCGCGCACGGGACCGGCAAGGAAACTCCCCGGCAATAGGAATAGGTTGCGCCTGGGCCCGGGGATGGGAATGGGAATAGGTCTGGGCCTGGAAATGAACCTCGGCCGAAGCGGATTTCCCTGCATTCGTATGGACACGGGGGGGCCAGGGCGGCTGGGCCGGGGAAGGGTGGCTGCCTCTGAAAAAAGACGCATCCTCTTCTCAAAATATGGTGATAGACTGCGGCTCAGATGCGGCCGCCAAATGGCGGTTGTATGGCAAATGCGCCGATTACGAAGCAATCGACGGCGTGTAAAGGCCACTCGATAGTCGCGGTCAAATTCCACCCGGGCCGCTCGTCACGATAAGGCGGAAGAGAATCGTTTCCGCCCGGCCGCCGTCCCAAGCGGTTGCACTGCTCCGGCAACTTGGAATCTCTCAGGAACCTTCGGTAACGGGTTGCGAGTTCCAAGGATTCCTCGTCTCCCGTAGAAACGGGTCCAGCTAGAGAACGACAAGTCCACATCAACGACTTTCGAAGGCCGGGAGGGCGTTTGCATGTCAATGGCGCCGCTTTCGGCCGAGGAGGATCGACCATGGTCAGTCGTGCGCATACCCCGGATCAAAGAGCCACGATGTTTATGCCGGACTCGAATGCCCGGCTCGCGGCCCTGGAGGAGAAGGTAGCCAGCCTCGAGGGGCGCGTTCCCGAAGACCGCGTTTCACTCGTGGTGTTTTCCTGGGAGCTCGACCGACTTCTGGCGGCTTTCGCGATCGCGACCGGCGCGACCGCGCTGGGATACCAGACGTCGATGTTTTTCATGTTCTGGGGACTGGCGGGGTTGCGCCAGAAAAAAGTGGTCACAGGCAAGCGTCTGCGTGAGCGGCTGGTCGCGATGCTCACGCCGGGCAACAGCCGGCAGCTTCCCATGTCCCGAATGAACTTTTTCGGGGTTGGCGCAAAGATGCTGCGTGGGATGATGCGCGATAAGCATGTAGCTTCCCTTGAAGACCTGATGCGAGTCGCCCGGCGGATGGGAACGCGCATCATTGCCTGCGAAACCTCGCGCGACGTCATGGGCATTCGCGACGAAGAGTTGGTGGGCGAGCTGGAATTCGGCGCGGCATCAAGTTTCCTGCCGGAGGCCTTCCGCTCGCGCGTCACGCTGTTCATCTGAACGGCCCATCCGCTCCGCGTTCCGCCCAAGCGACGAATCGCCGCATTCCGTCCCGGGCGTGTGCCTGGGCGGCCGCAGTCTGATCCGCTGGCCGCGGCGGCCCACCGAGAAAAGTTCCCGTTCCCATTTGCTTCACGCGCCGGATTCGTGTATCGCTTGGACGATCATCCTGGACGATGTTTCCGGTGAAATCGTTGGAGGGGGTATGAATGCGGGCGTATGAGCTGCGGGACTTTGGGATCGAACATTTGACCTTGACCGAGAGGCCGAACCTGCAGCCCGGCGTGGGACAGGTGGTGATGCGCGTCCGGGCGGTGTCGTTGAATTTCCGCGACAGGCTGGTCATCCACGGGTCCTATAGCCGCAAGCTGCCTTTGCCGGTTGTGCCCTGCTCGGACGCCGCGGGCGAGGTGATGGCGGTGGGCGAGGGTGTGGGTCGCTTCCACGTCGGCGACAGGGTGATGGCCAATTTCATGCCCGGTTGGATTGAAGGCGAAGTGACCCAAGAGAAGGCGAAGACGGCTCTGGGCGCCGGCGTCGACGGCGTGCTGGCCGAACAGATCGTCATGGACCAGAGGAGCCTGGTCGAAGTGCCGGCGATGCTGTCGCTCGATGAGGCCGCGACCTTGCCGTGCGCCGCAGTCACCGCGTGGAACGCACTGATGGAGGCAGGCCATATGAAGGCGGGCGATACGGTGCTGCTGCTCGGGACCGGTGGCGTGTCGCTCTTCGCGCTACAACTGGCGCGAATCGCCGGGGCGCTGGTCATCATTACGTCGAGCAGCGACGAAAAATTGGCGCGGGCGCGCACCCTAGGCGCGGCCGTCGGCATCAACTATGGGACGACGCCGGATTGGGAGGAGCACGTGCGCGAGCTGACCGGAGGCCGGGGCGTCGATCACGTGGTCGAGGTGGGTGGCGCGCAGACGCTGGAGAAATCGGCCCGGGCGGCCCGGTTCGGCGGGCACATCGCCCTGGTGGGCAACCTGACCGGCCGGGCGGGAGTGGATATCGTTCCGCTTTTCATGAAATGCCTGCGCCTGAGTGGAATCCTGGTGGGGTCGCGGGCGATGTTCGAGGAGATGAACCGGGCCATCGCCAACGCAGGCATGCGGCCGGTCGTGGATCGCGTTTTCGCGTTCGAGCAGGCGGCTGAAGCCTTGCATTACATGGAAAACGGGACGCACTTTGGCAAGATCGTGATTCGCGTCGACTGAAAGCCGGGGCCCTGCGAATGGACGCCGCCGTTATTTTCTACAAATTCATAAGGAGCCGAGATGAACCCCATTCCACACCTGTCCATACCGCACCTGTTTGAGCCCCTCAAGATTCGCGATCTTCGCTTGCCCAACCGGATTGCCGTTTCACCGATGTGCCAGTATTCGTGCGTGGACGGGATGGCCAACGATTGGCACTTCGTTCATCTGGGGACGCGGGCCGTGGGAGGGTCGGCTCTGGTATTCGCGGAGGCGACCGCGGTGACCCCCGAAGGACGCATCAGCCCGCAGGACCTGGGCCTGTGGAGCGACCGGCATGCGGAACCACTGGTTCGGGCGGTGCGGTTCGTGCACGAGCAGGGTGCATTGGCCGGCATTCAGCTCGCGCACGCCGGACGAAAAGCCAGTACCTACGCGCCGGGGGCGGGTGTCGGCCGGGTGCCGGAATCGGAAGGGGGCTGGACGCGCGTCGTGGCGCCGAGCGCCGTGGCTTTTAGCGAGGAGTACGCCCAGCCGCAAGCGCTTACCGGAGCGGAGATACGCGAGACGGTGGATGCGTTTGCGCGGGCCGCCGGCCGGGCCTTGGAAGCCGGTTTCGACGTGGTGGAAATACATGGAGCGCACGGCTATTTGCTTCATGAATTTCTTTCGCCGCACGCGAATCGCCGCGAGGATCCATATGGGGGGTCGTTCGAGAACCGGACGCGCATCCTGCGCGAAGTGGCTGAAGCCATACGAAGGGTCTGGCCCGAGCGCCGTCCTCTGTTTCTGCGCATCTCTTCGGTCGATTGGCTGCCGGGCGGCTGGGACATCGAGCAATCGGTCGAGCTGGCGCGGCAGATGCGCTCACTCGGGGTCGATCTGATCGATTGCTCCTCGGGGGGAATTGTTCCTGGCGAAAAAATTCCCGCCGGGCCGGGCTATCAAACCGCGTTCGCCGAGCAGGTACGGCGCGAGGCCGGGATTTTGACATCGACGGTCGGCATGATCACCGGGCCGGTGCAAGCCGACCACATCATCTGCAGCGGCCAGGCGGATATGGTGATGCTGGCCCGGGAGATGTTGCGCGACCCATACTGGCCATTGCGCGCGGCAAGGGAGTTGGGCCATGCCGCTCCCTGGGTGAGACAGTATTTGCGCGCCGCGCCGCCGGGAACGGTTTCACGCGCTCCGGCCGATCCGCGATAGTTCGAGCAACGACGCCTGGCCGGAGGCGACGTTGTGCCGCCGAGGCGGTGAAGCGTTCAACGGGCGAGAGCCAGCGGCACCGGTGGCCGCTCGTCGACGCGAAAGGGAACACCGTCGCGATACATGATGAATTTCCCTGAAAGAGAGGCCACGCGCTCGCCGGGCGTCAGGATGCCGATCAGATTCAGGGGATCGGCGGCCGCGACCGTTACGATTTCTCCCGAGGAAGCTTCCCCGCGCAGGGCGCGCAACGATTCCACCGCGATGGGCAGGGCGAACTGCTCGCCGAGAAAGCCGTCCACGAACCGACCGCCGCGCACTTCTCCCCGATCTTCCAGGCGGCGCAGCGTGACGAGGATCTCCCGCCAGGAAGGCGCGATGCTTTCGCGCATGACGACTTCCCGAAAGATTACGCCGTAACGGTCGAGCATCATTTGGCACGCCGATTCGAGGGCCTCGTGGCGCGGGGCCTCGCCGGGCAGATCGAACAAGGACCAGCGGCCGGTGCTGTGGCGAGGCCGGTGAGCGCGGCCGCGTCCCTGGCCCGCGCGGCGGCGCGGATCGACCAGGGCGCGAAGATTGTCGAAATCGTCGGCGGTGACCCGCCCCGCCGCGACCAGTTCCCACAGAGCGGTTTCCACTTCGGCCTTGAGCCGCCGCGTGCCGCGGACAATGTCCGCAAAAAAGGAGGCGCCGCGGTCTGCCAGCCATGCGAGAATCTCGCGGGGCGCGGCGCTCAGTCCCGCGAGATCTTTCCCCGCGCCCGGCGCGAGGGCGAGCCAATCGGCATCCTCCCGTAGAAAAAACGCAATCGGAGCGATGCTCGAAGGGAGCACGCGCCGGGCGGGCGCGGCCGCATCCGCCGCCGGCGCGCGCGGCGTCAGCCGTCCCCAGCCAACTATGCCGCCAAGGCAAAGCCGGTCGAGAATCTTCGGATCGTAGCCGGCGATGCGTCGCGGCAGGATTTGCAGTTCCCATGCGTTGGCCGGGGCTTCGAATCCCTGCAGCTGGCGCATGACTTCAATCGTGCCGCGCTCTCCGGCCAGTGGAGCGCCCGGCGCGACGTGCTGCCAGCGCAGCAGCCAGCGCAGAAACCCGGCCGCGGTGACGGGAGCGATTTCGCGGCGAAGGCGTCCAAGCGTTTGCCGGTGAATCCGCGCCAGGACGTGCCTTTCGCACCATTCGGTGACGTTTTGCGCGCGGCTTGCGTAGTCCGTGTAGCTCCCGCGAAGAACTACCCCGTCGCCTTCGAGACGCGCCAGCCCGTTTTCGACAACGGCAATGGGCAAGCCAAGCAGTTCGACGAGTTCGAATGCGGTCACGGGCCCGAGATGCCCGAGCTAGCCCGCAAGGATTCGAATCGCCGCTTCCTCGGCCGATGGGGAGTTCGCTTCCACGGCGGGCGGCTCTGTTTCGAGCTCGGCATCGGGCATCAGGCGGGCGAAGGTTCGGGCTCGTTCGGCGGGCACCCACCACGAGCGGTCCCCGGCCCTGGCGCGTGAAACGCGCCGGTCTTTGACAAGCTTTTCGAAGTGCGGCATCCACTGTTCGACGCTTTCCTTCTATCTTTCTTCGATGTCCGCGCGAACGGCGGCATGGCCGTCCGGGCGCGACTCGGGGAAGGCAACGAGCGTGAGCAGGGCGTCGTGCAGCTCGTCGGAGTCGCGCACGTCCGGCCAGGCGCGGCGCCACATCGGCCACGGCTTCCGGATCGAGCCGGCCGATCTCTCCGAGCGTCTGCTCGGGCAATATCCGCCGCAAGCTCACGGCGCGGGCGCGCCGCTCTTCGAGGGGGGCATTATCGAGAAACGCATAGGGATTGGCGTTGAGGATCTCGTGAGAGAAGGGCGAAGCGCCGGCCGTATCGACGGCCACCGTGCGGATAGCGCCCGTTGCCAGTTGCTCCAGCACACGCTCGAGGCCTTCGATATCGAGTGCTTCGGTGAGCGCGTCTTTCATCGTTTCCCGGACCAGGGGATGATCGGGAATTGGAATATCGCCGGGAAGATTCTCCGGGCACCCGAGTGCCTCGGGAAACACCGCGGCCAGCAGGTCTTCGGCGCGCATCCGCGCAATGTTGGGCGGCACCTTCCGGCCGGCTTGAAATCGCGGCAGGGCCAGCGACCTGGCGGAGTTCCATCGCCAGCGCGAGGTGAACAGGGGAGTCGGCAGCGTGGCCTGTTCCAGCAGGTGACGCGTAGTGGCCGCCGTGAGGAAACGAAAAACGCTCGCCAGCGGGAAGCTGTGCTGCTCGCCGAGCGAAAGGACAATGCCGTTGTCCGTGGCGGCGGCCTGCAGTTCGAAGTTGAATGAGCGGCAAAAACGCTTGCGCAGGGCCAGCCCCCAAGCCTTGTTGATTCGGCCGCCGAGCGGGGCATGGATGACCAGTTGCATGCCGCCGCTTTCGTCGAAGAATCGCTCGGCGACAAAAGTCCCGCTATCGGGCACGACCCCGAGCGCGGCCCGGCCGCTGGCGACATATTCAACCGCCTGCTCCGCGCCGGCCCGGTCGAGCCCGCACTCTTCGCGCAGCCAGTGGGCCGCGGCTGGCGACGCCTCGGCTGTGGGCGTGGGACCCGCATGGGGTTCGAGCCGCCGTGCAATCTCGCCTCGCAGGTCGGCCACGTGGAGGGAAAGTTCGCGCGTGCGCGCCGGAGCTTCTCCGCGCCAGAAAGGAACGTTCGGTGGGGCTTCGCCCGCATCCTCGACGAGGACGCGGCCTTTTTCGATACGCCGGATCTGCCAGGAGCGATTGCCCAGGAGAAAAACGTCTCCGCGAAGGCTTTCCACGGCGAAATCCTCGTCAACAGCGCCGACCGTGGCGCCTTCCGGCTGAGAGACGACAGGGTAAAGGGCGGTTTCGGGAATTGCGCCGGCGTTGGTGAGCGCCACAAGGCGCGCCCCTCGGCGGCCGCGCAGGCGGGCGTTCACGCGATCCCGGTGCAGCCACGCGCCACGCCGGCCGCGCCGCGTGGCAATCCCTTCGGAAAGCATCGCGACAGTTTCTTCGAAATCCGCCCGGGAAAGATCGCCGTAGGGATCGGCGCGCCGCACCAGTCGAAACAGATCGTCCTCGCTCCACTCCTCGGCCGCGCACGCCGCGACGATCTGCTGGGCCATGACGTCGAGCGGCGCCCGGGGAACCTCGATGGCATCCAGATCGCCCGACCGGATTGCACGTACCAGCGCGGCGCATTCCAAAAGGTCATCCCGCGTCACCGCCATGAGCCGCCCTTTCGGTACGGCTCCGCGCCAATGGCCGGAGCGGCCAATGCGTTGCAGCGTGACGGAAATCGAGCGCGGCGAGCCGATCTGGCAAACCAGATCGATGGCGCCGATGTCGATGCCCAGCTCAAGGGAAGCCGTGGCGACCAGCGCCCGCAGTTCGCCGGCCTTCAGGCGGCGTTCGGCTTCGCGGCGCAGTTTGCGCGCCAGGCTGCCGTGATGCGTGGCGACGGCGTCGTTGCCCATTCGGTCGGCCAGATGGAAAGCGACGCGCTCGGCCAGGCGCCTGGTGTTCACGAAAACCAGGGTCGATCGGTGTCCACCGGCCAGTTCGGCGATCCGGTCGTAGGTCTCGTCCCAGATCTCGTTCGTGGCAATTGGGCCGAGTTCGCTTCGCGGAACTTCCACGCCAAGGTCCATCGAGCGCCGGCGGCCGATTTCCACAATCACCGGCGCGGGCCTGCCGGCGCCGGCGAGGAACCGGCCCAGGCGCTCGATCGGCTTTTGCGTGGCGGAAAGGCCGATCCGGGGAATCGGGCGCCCTGCGAGTGTCTCCAGGCGTTCGAGCGAAAGAGAAAGGTGCGCGCCGCGCTTGTCGTCGGCAACGGCATGAATCTCGTCGACGATGACGGATTGTGCGGTGCGAAGCATTTGCCGGCTTCGCTCGGCGGTCAGCAGGATGTAGAGCGATTCGGGCGTCGTCACTAGAATGTGGGGCGGTTGGGCGACCATCTTGCGGCGTTCGGCAGCCAGCGTGTCGCCCGTGCGGACGGCGCTGCGAATGGGCATGGGCGACAGTCCGCGGCTGATGGCGAGCGCCTGGATCTCAGCCAGCGGCGTCTGAAGGTTGTTTTCGATGTCGGTGGAAAGCGCCCGAAGCGGGGAAACGTAGACGACTTCCGTTTTGTCTTCGAGCGTCCCTGCAATCGCCTTGCGGAAGAGACTGTCGATCGCCGCCAGGAAGGCGGCCAGCGTTTTCCCCGAGCCGGTGGGCGCCGAGATGAGAACCGTCTGTCCGGCGACAATGTGCGGCCAGCCTTCCTGTTGGGGCTGGGTGGGGGAACCAAATCGGCTGAGGAACCAGTCTCTGACGATAGGGTGAGCCCACGGGAGGCCGGTGGAAGGCGACGGGCTGTGGGAGAAGTCCATGGTCGTTCAATGGTCTAATTATCGCATCGGGAGCTCCTCGGCGGGACAGCGTCTCTGTTCGGCGGCTTGCAAGAGGCGGGGTTTTAAGGACGACGCGGGGGCCGCGTCCAAGCTTTTGTCAGGGCATTGTCCTGAGTCATCACCGGCCCGGCTGCGCCGCCGTGGTACGTGCCTTTTGCATGCGTTCCCGCAACGCTGCGGTGGATCCGGGGGCGCGGCGCTCGCGCCAATGTTCGTAGCGCACGGAAAGTTTTTCGAGATTGTCCCAAACGTAGGGGTCCTTGAACAGCGCGCGAACCTCGCCGGATATAGGCTTCAAACGGTCCCAAACGATCCAGAATTCGGCGTTGGATTCGAAGAACATATCTTCCTCAACCATGCCGCGCCTGACCAGACCCGCCGCCATTTCCCAATAGCTGGTCACCATGCGCACGTTCGTGTCTTCCTCGGGGGTGAACGATGCGCGCTCGGCGAGCGTCTGGGGATGGAAGCTGCGCATGAACCATTCGCGTGCCTGCCGAAGGCGTGGCTCGCGTCGGAGTTCGTAGAGCCGCAGCATGAGGTCCACCTGTTCGTGACTGACTTGTCCCATGATCCCTCCTTGGCCATACAGCCGGGCCTTCGGGATCCGCGAGTAGGTGTTCGCGCCCCGTTCGTCATAGAATAATCTGCAAAGTGAAGCTCGTCGAGGCGCCAGCCGGAAAGCCAGGGGTTCCGTACGTTCCGGCCCGTCGCCGAAGGAACGGCTACGATGGAGAGAAGACGATTCATGGGCGCGTTCGCCGCGGCACCGTTTATGGCCTGGTTGGGGATCTCGATGGCGGAGGCGGCATTCGGCGCAACCGGAAATGTGCCGCAGATGCAGACTCCCTTTCCGCCCCAGGTTCCTGGTGGTATGCCGCCGGGCCCGGGCCAATGGCCGGGCAACGGGCCGCAGTTTCCGTCGGTGAAATTCGACAAGCACGTGATGTTGGAGCAGAACCAGAAGAATATCCGGAAAGATGTCGATCTCCTCTACGATCTGGCCAGCAAGCTCCGCAAGCAGGTGGATAAGACCGATTCGAGCGAGATTCTTTCCGTCGACATGATCCGTACGGCCGACCAGATCGAAAAGCTTGCCAAACACATCAGGAATCTGGCCAGAGGCTGATTTTTTTGGCCGGTTTTGCCTACAAGCGGCATTTTTGCTGTAGCGGAAAAATCCCCTCCCGGAGTGTGCTTCAGCCCTTTCCGTGGCGCCTGAGCTTCGCGCCAGCGATATGGCCGGTTGCGTTTTCGTTCTGTGCGGTAGAATGGGGACGCTCGTCAGCGCGCCTGTAGCTCAGCTGGATAGAGCGCTGGTCTCCGGAACCAGAGGTCGGGCGTTCGAATCGCCCCAGGCGCACCATCTAACTCGTTGACACACCTCCCAGTTCCGGATTTTCCCTTTCGGATTCAACCTGCGATTTGGGAACGTTTGGGAACAGAAGCCTGACCTCCAGCCGTTTCATGGCCTCCCGCTGCCATCCGGGAAGCACGTGAGTGTAGCCGAGAGTCGTTTCCATATCCGAATGTCCCAAGATCGCCTGCGCCACTCGCAGCGGCTCGCTTGCGTGCAAGAGAGTCGCGCTCGTATGGCGCAGATCGTGCCAGCCCACCTTCGAAAGCCCGATCCGTTCGCAGGCGGGATGAATCACCCGCTTGAGAATGTTCTCGGGCCGTAGCGGAGTCCCTTTCCGGCTGGAAAACACCAAAGCATCTGCCGCAGCATTCTTTCCGCGCAAGCTAAGCAAAATTGCTTCCAGTGCTTCGCCCATCGCGTTCGTGCGAACGCTGCTTCGGGTCTTTGGCGAATTGAACTGACCGTCGAACACGGATTCGCGCACGCTGATCAGTTTCCGTTCGAAATCCACCGCGCTCCACCGCAAAGCGAACAGCTCGCCCCGCCGCATGCCGGTCAAGACGGCCACCAGAATCATGCTTTTGTATGGCTCTGACAGCGCATCGGCCAGCGTGCGGACCTGCTCAGGATTCAAGGCGATTCGTTCGCGATGGGTGATTCGTGTGGGAAGTCGAACGCCAGTGGTCGGGTTCTCCGAAATGTAGCCCCATTCCACCGCCGTGCTAAAAACCTTGCTGAGCAGGGCCTTGGCCAGACGAACGGTTTGGGGCGCGAGCCGGGCGCTCAGCGAAGCCACAAATGCCTGTACCGTTTGGCGATTGATTTCCGAGAGCTTCTGGTCGCCAAAGAAGGGAATCAGGTATTTGCGGAGC
>Ga0307372_10011095_pt1 | contig 12081 bp, 11 predicted proteins | sample OX1MG_FD_202533 | JGI IMG/M metagenome (GOLD analysis project Ga0307372, IMG submission 202533) | Soil microbial communities from Risofladan, Vaasa, Finland - OX-1 | ecosystem: Environmental > Terrestrial > Soil > Coastal area > Acid sulfate soil | place: Finland: Risofladan, Vaasa | collected...
GTTTCATCTTTTTCGTCGTAAAATTTTCTGTCATCCATCGGCCCCACCTTCCGATTACGTTTTCCCGCGCGCTGCGGCCGGCAAATTCATCGGCGCTGTACTGCCGACGGCATCGAGAGTCACAAAACGCATCCCCGCATCTTTCCATCGCGGCAGCCAGTGTGCAAGCGCCGCAACGGTGTGGCGGCGGTCGCCTTCGAGCAAACGATGGTCGCCGTCGTGCAAAAGCACAATATCCCCACCTACGACGCGCCGCAAGCGATGAATCACGCGCTCGGCAGGCTGCGGCTTCCAGTCCCAGGCCCATTTCGACCACATCGCAACGCCTGAGTAGCCAAGCTGGCGCACTACGGCGTCAAGTTGCGGACCGCGAAAACCAAATGGAGGGCGCATCCAGCGGAGTTCGGCGCCGCCAACGGCCGAAAAGATCGCTTCACGGCAACCATTTAACTCGTCGCGCAACCTAGCGCGAGAAAGAAAAATCAGGCTTGGATGCGTCTCAGTGTGATTGCCAATGGCGTGTTCGCGCGCGGCAATCTCCCGTGCGAGCTCGGGAAAGGCGCGCACGTGCGAGCCGATTAAAAAGAAAGTGGCGCGGACGCCGTGAGCGTCCAGCAAATCGAGAAGCGCGGGCGTCGCCGCTGGATTCGGGCCGTCGTCGAATGTGAGCGCGAGCGTCGCCGCGTCGCCCGTCTTGCATACTGTACGCCCAAATAATTGAGAGCGCGGATGCACAGCGCCCCACGCGCCAATCGCCGCGCCTCCGAACACTACCGCACCCGCTGTCGCCCACGGATTCACACGCGCATTTTCTCACGCAACGCGCCGCACATGCGTAACTTTTCGTCGCGCCACGCCAACGTAGTTCAACTCTGATACGATACGGCGCGATGTGGCTGCGCGCGTCCGCGACGAATCTGAAAATCCCGAAATGGCTGCGCTGGAGCAGCTTGATCTGGCTCGCTGTGTGGATTCCCACTTATTGGCGGTACTGGGGCGCGCAGAATTTCGTTCATCTTTGCGACATTGCCGTGATCCTTACGTGCGCGGGCCTGTGGTGGAGCAATTCCCTGCTGCTTTCGAGCCAGGCCGTTTCGTCGATTGCCGTGGATTTGCTGTGGGATCTCGACGCAGCGTGGCGATTTTTCAGCGGCCATCATCTGATTGGCGGCACGGAGTACATGTGGGACACTCATTACCTGCTGTGGGTGCGACTGCTGTCTGTATTTCACATCGTGTGGCCGATTCTGCTGCTGTGGTCGCTCGCGCGCGTTGGCTATGACCGTCGAGGCTGGTTGTTGCAAGCCGCGATTGCGGCTGACGCATTCGTGGTGGCGCGCTCGACGGACCCGGCGCTCAACATTAACTATGCGTTTCGTGACCCGATTCTGCATCGCGCGTGGGGGCCCGGGCCGGTGCATATTGCGCTCATGTGGATCGGACTTATGATCGCGATTTATCTGCCGACGCATTTTGTTCTGGCGAAAGTGTTTCGAGGGCCGGAAGGCCAAGCGCGCTAGCAACTTGTTAGAAAAACTTTGTCGATCTTCCTGCCAGCGCGAAAAAGTCACAGTTAAAAAAAACGAAAGAAAATGCAGATTTCTTCCCTGTGGCAGGCAGGCTCGTCGCGTGGTTCCTCGGAATGACAAGGACTGGAGTTTTTCGGCAGTCTGTCAGGTGATGCGCGCGCGGAACTATTCGTCTTCTTCTTTGCGAATGGAGCGGAGGTCAATGCCGAGGTGCTGGCATTTCTTGTATAGATGGCTGCGTTCGAGGCCGAGGGCTTTCGCGGTGTTGGTCATGTGGTTGTGATGACGCTTCAGCTCGCTGAGAATTGTTTCGCGCTCGAAGGCTTCGACGCGCTCGGCCATTGCACCAGTGGCCGCTTCGAGCATCGCTCCCAGGGAACCTGATTCAGCAATCCCACTCACCGACTCGGCACGCGGCAGCGCCATGCGTATCGCCGCAGCGTCCACTTCGTTTCCCGTCGCCAACAGCAGCACACGTTCGACTACGTTACGTAGTTCGCGAACATTTCCAGGCCACGAGTAGCGTGACAATTCCGCGATGGCCTCCGTAGAGAACCTCTTCATCTTCCAGCCATTTTGTTCCGCGACCTGGCGCGCAAAATGCTCCGCGAGCACGGGAATATCATCGACGCGTTCGCGCAACGGCGGCAATGCAACGGGAAAAACGAAAACCCGGTGATAAAGGTCCTGGCGAAACGTATTGCGGCGGACCTGTTCTTCGAGATTGCGATGCGTCGCGACTACCACGCGAACGTTGACCGGGATCGTCCGGTCGCCGCCGACGCGCTCGATTTCGCCCTCTTCGAGAACGCGCAAAAGTTTCGCCTGCATCGCCAGCGGCATGTCCCCAATTTCATCAAGGAAAAGCGTGCCGCGATGGGCCTGCTCGAATTTGCCCGTGTGTCGCGACGCTGCTCCTGTGAAGGCTCCCTTTTCGTGGCCGAAAAGCTCCGATTCCATCAGCTCGGCTGGAACGGCGGCGCAATTCAGAGTGATGAACGGGCCATTCTTCCGCGCGCTTTTCTCGTGCAGCGTGCGCGCGACGAGTTCCTTGCCTGTGCCCGTCTCTCCGCGAATGCAAACGCGGGTTTCGCTTGCAGCGACGCGCTCGACTTCAGCCATCAGCGACTTCATCACAGAACTTGCCCACACAAGTTGATGGCGGCCGACGCGGCGGCGCAGATCGCGATTCTCTTCTTCGAGACGCGCAAGCTTTAGCGCGTTCTCCACGGTGAGGAGAAGCTTCTCGGTCGAAATTGGCTTTTCCAGGAAGTCGGCAGCGCCCAGGCGCGTGGCGCGCACCGCCATTTCAATCGTTGCCTGTCCCGACATCATTACGACGGGAGACGCGATGCCCGCAGTCCTTATTTCTTCGAGCAGCGCGATGCCGTCCTTGCCGGGCATCACGACGTCGGAAAGAATCAAATCGAAATGGCCGTCGCGTGCAAGTTCGAGAGCGCGCGCGGCGTTGTCGCAGACGGTCGCTTCGTGGCCCGACAATCGAAACGCGCGTGAGAGAGAAGCGAGGGTGTTCGCATCGTCGTCGATGATCAGAATGTGGGCTTTGGCCGCCATAGGAATCAGGCTTTCTCTTCCATAATAGGTTCCGCGGGCTGTTTGCTTTTGACGGATGCGGACTCAATGGAGACGACGTTCGGCGGGCGATCGAGAAGTTCGATGCGAAACGTCGTGCCGTGGCCCGGCTCGCTGCTGACGGAAATTCGTCCTCCATGATCGCTGACAACCGATTGCACAATGGCGAGACCGAGGCCCGTGCCGTGCAGCTTCGTGGTGTAATACGGCGTGAAAAGGCGCTCGCATTCTTCGCGACTAAGCCCGGCGCCCGTGTCGGAGATTTCCAAGCGTACACCGCCGTCGTGCGTCATCGTCCGCAGCGCAAGTTTGCCGCCATTGGGCATCGCGTCGATGGCGTTGAGGACGAGGTTGCCAATGGCGCGGTGAAGCAGAACGCTGTCGGCTTGAATGAGCGGAAGTTTTTCATCGAGATGCAGCTGGGTCGTAATTTTGGGCTCGCCGGGGGCGATAAAGCGCGGCTCAAAAAGGCGCGTCACGCCGCGAACCATTTCGTTCACGTCCAGCGGCTGCAATTCGGGACGCGGCATCTTTGCGAAATCGCTGAAGCGGTTGACAATCGTTTTCAAATTTTGAATTTCAGCAAGAAGCGTGTCCGTGGACTCGCGGAAGATCTCGTCAAAGTCATTCGCGTTTTGCTCGCGTGCGCGACGAAGATTCTCAACGGTGATTTGCAGCGGGAATAGAGGATTCTTCAGCTCATGCGCAAGGCGGCGCGCGAGTTCGCGCCACGCGGCGACGCGTTCGGTTTGAATCAGGCGCTCGCGTTGTTCGGCGAGCTGTCCCGTCATTTGATTGAATGCCCCGGCGAGCGTGCCGATTTCGTCGCGCGAATGAATCGTGACACGCGCGTCCCAATTTCCGGACGCAACTTCCCGCGCGCCTGCCACAAGCTTGCCGACTGGCCGCGTGACGCGCACGGCGGCCCACCAACTGAGCAAAATCCCGAGCGCCAGCGCGATGCCGCCGACGAGCAAAGCCCAGCGGCGAATGCCGCGTTCGAGCAAAACCAAATCGTGGCGCGAGCTGCCCACGAACAACACGCCGAGGAGATTTTTGTCAGGGCCAAGCAGCGGGAGCAAATGGAAGACTTCATCGCTGGCGGCATCGCGCGTCCAATGAACTGTCGCCGTAATTTCGCCAGGCTGCTGAAGTTCGCGGGCCACGAGGGGCGCGAAACGATCCGCCTGCGCTACCGGACCATCCACGGCAGTCAAGTTTTGCGCGGCAAAATGCGCGTCGAGATTGACGTAAAGCAGCGCGCGCATTCCCGGAGGCAAACTGAGGGAAGACAAAAAGGATTTGTCGAGCCGCTCGCCTCCGGCAGTGTAAAGATTCGAGCCAGCGACGGGGAGCACCGAGACAGCGATCAGCCCGAGTTCGGGGCCGTCCGGCGTGTCCACTTTTTGCAGAAAGGCGCCGCGCGCGGACCAATCGGTTTTTTGAAGCAGCCAGTCTTCCTTATAACCGAAGCGCGCGGGCCACTGCATAGAAGAAATAATGCTTCCGTCGTTCCCCGCGAATTCAAGGAAATCGAAATGGTGGTCCGACGCGACGCTGACGGCATCGTGCCCGTATGCGGAGGGATCAATATCGCGAGCGTTGAGATGAATGGCCATGTTCAGGGTCGCTTCAGAACCGGAGATGTCTTGAACGCCGCGAACGATTTGCTGTCCCTGATTGGCAAATTCGCGCTGGAACTGCGACACGATGGCTTCCGTATGGGATGCGTCAACACGCTCGAACGCGCGGCGCGTGAATACCGTGACACCCACGCCGACGATGGCCACGGCCGCGACGACGACGAGTGGAAACAGCACGAACATTTTCAGACGGAAACTCATTGAGCGGCCCCGTCGAGCCAGATGTCTGCAAGATGCCATGCGCCCCAACGTGCCGGCATCCAATCACGAACGCGGGCGCTTAAACCCACGACTTCCGGGACATGCACGAGAGGAATGATTTCGTACGTGTCCACCACGGCGCGTTCGCGTGAATATAATTGTTCGGGATTCGCGGGATCGTTGAGCGGCGCGGTGAGCGAAGGATCCAAATCCGCGAGTTGCACGAAGGTTTGCAGGAAGTCTCCGAGCGCCACTCCGGGCGCAGGCGAAGCCATGGGAAGGCGCACGATGCGCGCGTCGTATTCCGGGATATTCGCCGCGCGATTTGTGATGCCGCCTGGGGAATCGACACTGATAGCCCGCGCGGAAATTGAAATCCCCGCGGCTTGCGCATTCACGGCTATGCGTTCGGCAATCATGCGCTCCATCGAGTCATCGGCATCATAGCCCAGCCTCAGCGGATGCGCGGGAGAGATTTGCGAGGTCAACTGGCGCGCGCTTGCCGCGTCTGGCGCTGTTGAAAAAAGGAATTCGTAGCCGGAGGACCACTGCGGCAAGAGCGCTCCGGCCGACGCGCCCTCTTTTTGTAAAACGAAATCCACTAGCGAGGCACGGTCGATAGCAAGCGAAAGCGCCTGGCGGATGCGAATGTCTTTTGCGCGCATACTGGAACGCGAAAAAATCAGCGCGACTAATTCCGTGGGATCTGATGCGGAAATTTTCACGCCTCGCGAGGCATCGATGCGCGCGCGATCGGGCGCTACGTCGGCGATATCGGCTTTGCCAAGGTCGAGGTCGATCATGCGTTCGCGCGCCGTGCGGCCCATTTGCACATCAATGGAGTCGACAAAAGGGCGCCCGGCCCAATAATCGTCATTGGTAGCGAACACGGCGTGGCGGCCCGGCTCCCAGGTGGTGAGACGAAATGGGCCAGTGCCAATAATTTCGCCAGTGGGCTTACGGAGCAAAATTGAATTTTGCGATTCGGCAAGAATATAGGGTAGCTCCGGCAAAGCCGAATCGGATTCGACAATGACGGAATCGTTCGAGGAACTCACACGCCAAACCGGATTAACTGCTTGCAGAGAATCGGCAACGAGTTGGGGCGTGAGAGCCGTGGCATCCTGAAACTTAACGTTCCGGCGAAGGTGAAATTCCCAGCGCGTAAACTTGTCATTGTGCTGCCAGGAAATTGCCAGACCCGGTTTTGGCTGGCCGAATTGGCCGAGCTCAGTCAAGCAATCGGCGATTAATCGCAAGAGACGCTCTTGTGCGATTTGATCGGCGACGCTTCCCTGCTTTTGCGCTGGGTCGAGCGAAGTGACGCGCCCCTGCAAATCGATGGTTAGCGTGCCGCCATAGCGGGGCCGCCGCGCGGCGGAAGTTGCCAGCGCGAGGAAGAGCGACGCGAACAGCAAACTACTGGTTGTAAACCGCGTGAATGAAATACGCCTCATACATTCCTGTTTTTATGTTGCGCGAAACCGCGAGGACGGTGTTTTCATCCTCTGACCAAAGCGTCGTGATCGGACCGTCAAAGTTGATTTCGCCGCTGATCGCGACGGCCTGACGGTCGATGATGTTGAAAGCCCGAACCGAATCGGGAGCGGTCCAATCGCCGGCGAGCGTTACCAGCAACGGCCACGGAGCGCGAGTCGTCGAGTAGAGCGCAGCGACTTCGCTACCCCAGCCCGGAAAGGAAGCGACGGGCGTGGAGGATCCCTCGAAGAGAAGTGCGCGGCCGTTTGGCGTCGTGGCGATTACGGGGGCTGAGGCGCCGGATGAAACTGGCGGTGCGATAACGGCCAGCGAGGAGAACTCCTGGACCCCCAGAGCCGGAAACGAGAAGGTATTCCCGTTCGCGGCAGCCGTCGGCAGCAGAGAGAAGGCGCGAAGGAATCCCGCTGAGAAGAGCCATCCGGCATTGCCGGGCTTGCAGGATGCAGATAAAGCACTGCTCACGGTGATGTTGCAGATGACCCCGGGAAGCGCGGCCTCTTCTCCGCCGGCTCCCTGTTGCAAACGTCCGCGAACGTCGCGCGGCCAGGGAGTCGTGTGCGCGAGTGGCGCCTCGGACTGAAGCCGCCACGCGCCGTTCTGTTGCGCGAAGAGCGCGACGCGGCTGGGCTGCAAGACGAGAAGGCTCGGCGCAGAACCGGGCGAGACAGCCAGAAAATTCGCGTCGAGGATCGGCTCAGGCTGGCTCAGCAGAAATTCCTTTTGGAGAGTGACGGAAGGGCAGGGCTGGTTCTCCTGGGCTACCGTTTCGCGGGGGACAGAGACGAAGAAAGTTTGTTGCGACTGGCCTTGCGTAACTTGAGCAACCCACAAAAAACCGCGAAGATCTTCTGCGAGCGTGACGCTGACGGACGCAGGCGGGATTTCCTGAGAACTTGCCGCGTGGAAAGCCTTGGTCTGTTGTTCAATTTCGCTTTGGAAGGCGCCGCAGGCCTTCTGGAATTCGAAAGAAGGGAGCGATGATAAATTGACGAAATTGGGGGCGATGGTGAGCTTGCCTTGAATGGCCGCGCCGACCGAGACGGCGACCTTGCGGGCGAGTTCACGAGCGGCGGCGGCCAAGGGGTCATCTCTATGTGATTCGGCAACGAGTTTCGGCGCGGCTTGGGGCGATGGCTGCGCGAGCGGTTGCGTTGAGGATTGTGACGATGATTGTGCAGGGACCGGCGGGACCGACTGCGCGGGCGACTGCGACGCGGGAAAAATGGGGAATGAAAATGCGAAGAGCGAAAGCAGCGCAAAAATTCGGCGGAAGGACCGCATCGAGTTGCATCACGAAAGCGTGACGTGGCGCAATGATAGCACAGCGCATTTTTGCGTCCGGCAGATCGCGCTGGCGATGTGTCGTTTCAAGCGACGGCCGCGCACGGAGAAACCGCTGGCGGGCGGCTTGGCCGCGGCGGCAGCCAAACCACCCACAGGGGGTTTCACCAGCAGTTACCCGACTGCACCAGCCGCTAAGCCGGCCGGGAACTTTCATGGGCGCCCGCTCGATTGGGTGCCTGCTTGCGCGCCGGATGCGTCGCCACTTCTCCCGGAGGACGATGGGTCCGCAGCTCCCAGCGGCGCATCGAGCACGCCATTGGTGAAGAAGAATTTGCCGTCCATGGGCACCATCATGATGCGGACTTTGTCCGACAGTTTTTCCGCGACGATTTTCTGAATGAGCAGTGGATTGCCCCGCAGGGCCGTCGCTTCGAGCTGCAAACGCTCGGCCTCGGCAGCACCCGTGATACGAATGCGGTTCGCGTCGGCTTTCGCAAGAAGCTCCTGGCTCTGCTCCTCGGCCTGGCTGTCGATGACCTTGGCCTGCGCTTCCGCTTGCGCGTTTTCGATGGTGGCTTCCTTGCGGGCTTTGGCTTCGAGGCGCGCCTGCTCGATTTGCTTTTGCTTCAGCGGCAGCGTGTACTGCATGGCGTCGGATTCCGCTCTCGCGGCGATGACGCGGGCTTGCGCGGTGGCTTCGGCTTGCTTCACCTGGCGGACTTTGTTTTCGTCGGCTTGATATTCCGCGATTTTTACGCGCTTCTGCTCGATTTCCTGTTCGAAGTTCATCTGATCGCTCTGCTGCTCTTTCAATAGAATGTTTTCGAGGCCCTGCGCATATTCCGGCGGCAGGACGATGCGGCGGACGAGCACTTCCTTGACCACGATGGCGTCTTGAGCTAGGCGCGTGGTGATGAGGCCGGCGACGCGCTGGCGAAATTCGTCACGCTTGACGGAGAAAACGTCGCGTACGACGTAATCAGGAGCCACTTCGCGAAAGGCGCTTTCGACGACGGGGCCGACGATTTCCTGGTCGATGGGCTGCGGCAGATTTGTCTCGACGTAGCCGAGGCGGCTGGGATCCAGACGATAGCGAACCAGCACAGACAGCCCCAGCGGCAAACCTTCGCGGGCTTCGACTTTCAATACGGTTTCGTGGGGCTTCGCGTCATCTTGCGCGGAGGTGGCGAAGACTTGTTCGCGAATGTCGTAGAGCGACAGGCGTTCGATCAGCGGCGTGACGAAATGGACGCCGGAGTAGAGCGTTCCCGGGCGGATGCCGGAAATTTGACTGACGCGGATGCCGGCGGAGCCGTCAGGGATTACGACGATGCTCAGCGCGATGAGCAATGCGACCACAGCTGCTCCTGCAATTTTGCCGGCGTCATGCCAGCGAATAGAGATCCTCGGACGCGGCTTGGCGATTTCCTCCGGCGGATTCTTTGAGAACACGCGCCGCACCAAGCGGTCGAGTTCGTAGGAGTAGATCAGGTCGTAAGCTGCGATGGCCGCAGCAACAAGCAGCAGGCCAATTCCTATCACCATGAGCAAATGCCGTAAGAAAATCATTTCTGTTCTCCCCCTTTACTGCCGCTTCTTTCGTCTTAAAGCCGGCACTTCGGTTAATTTTGTTTCGACTGCCGTACAAGAATCGCGTGCCGCGCTGGTATCTGGCGCGCGGGCATAAGGGCCATCACACTTCGCAAGCACAGCCATTCGAAAGCGAATGCAATTGCGAAAGAGGCCGCTACGGTTGCCGTCAAAATCGTTGCTGCTTTCATTTTCGTTACCTCCGTCAGTCGCTTACCTTGGTTCACGCATAGCGAAACCTCAGCGAGCCGGGCCTGCCGCTGAAGCCGAAAAAGTTGGCTGAGGTTCCGCGGCCAGCGTGTGAGGTAGGATCGTGCCGAAAAAATTCGTGGTCTCAGCGTCGCGAGCGGCGAGAAGCTCAACAACGTCTCCGACGCGAACACGCGCGAACAGTCTTTTCACGTCGCGATTGCGGAGACGAATACATCCGTGCGAAACATCCCGTCCAATGAGACGTGGCTCGTTGGTGCCGTGAATGCCGTAGCCTTTGATGTTCAAGCCAATCCAGCGCGGGCCGACGGGATTATCAGGACCGGCGGGAATTACTTCGCCGGGGTGGTAGTAAACAGAATTCGCGACGCGATTGATGACGCGGAATTCGCCCGCCGGGCTGGGACTCGCGGGCGCTCCGACGGAAACGCGGAATTTCAGGACGATGCGGCCGTTTTCAATGACGGCGAGCCTACGATCGGGGATGCTGACGACAATGCGCCGCTCGGTGGCAACAGGTGCTGAGGCTGCATTATCGCAGCGCATTCTGGGCTCTTCCTGAGCGGCTGCACTTGCCGCGAAAACCGATGTAAGAAGCACGAACGCCGCCAAAACACGCTGTCTCAGGTGAAGATTTGTCTCTCGAAGATCACCGCCAATCCGCACCCGCCGCATGACCGCCTCCTATGTGGCAACGCTGTGATTGCGCTTCGCAGGTGCATATGGCATGGCGGGTTCCATCGGCGAGCGATTGCAACGAAAGAAGATACGGGATTGCGGCAGGCCCTTGGCGTGGGTGGCAGGACACAGCGTGAAAGAAGGACGCGCAGCGTCGCTGTTTGGCTATAATTGGAGGTTGGGGGCCATTCCAGAAATATGCAACAACCAACAACAGGACTTCGGATAGGGCGAATCCTCGGGATTCCGCTTTATCTGCATGCCACCAGTTTCCTCATCTTCGCGCTGCTGACTTTCTTCCTTGCAACGCAGGTTCTGCCGATGCAGGCAGGCGCGAGCCCGATGCAATACTGGATCCTCGCCGTTGGGGTCAGCATCGTTTTTTTTGGCTCCCTGATACTGCACGAATTGGGACACAGCGTCATCGCGCTGCGTTACAAGATCCCGGTTGTTTCCATCACGTTGTTCTTCTTCGGAGGATTGGCGCGAATCGCACGCGACCCGGAGACGGCTCTGCAGGAATTCAACATCGCGATTGCCGGGCCGATTGTCAGCTTCATCCTGGGTGCGGTGTTCCTGGGCGTTTACGCGATCGCTCCCCACGGGGTTCTGCAGCTGGCGGCCCTTTATTTGAGCGAGATCAATTTGATCCTCGGAGCATTCAACCTGCTCCCCGGCTTTCCCATGGATGGCGGGCGAGTCCTGCGCGCGATTGTCTGGGGCATCACGAAAAACTTCGATCGAGCAACGCAGATTGCGTCGCGCAGCGGACAGGTCTTCGCCTACATGATGATCATGCTGGGAATTTGGGCCATCATGGAACGCGACTCGGGAGTGTCGAGATTTCTGGGCGGGTGGAGCGGCGGCCTGTGGCTGGCGTTCATTGGCTGGTACCTACTCTCTGCCGCACAGGAAACATACACGCAGGTTGCTATTCGACACACGCTGACAGGGCTTAGCGCGGCGGACATTATGTCGCCCGACGTACCCACGGTGGCGCGGGATATTTCGCTGGAAGATTACGTCCACGAAGTGCTGCGGACTGGGCGGCGCTGCCACGTGGTGACGGGCAACGGCATGGCCGTGGGGCTGGTGACGCTGCATCAGGTGCAACATTTTCCGCGCGAGGAATGGGTGAATACTTCGATTCAAGCCGCCATGGTGCCTCAAGGCGCGATTCACTGGGTGATGCCTAATGAACCCGTGACGGGAGTACTCGAGCGCATGCAGAGCGAGGACGTCAACCAAATGCCGGTGCTGCAGGAAGGGCACATCATCGGAATGATCGCGCGCGATTCGATTTTACGCGTGATACAGACACGCCTGCAAGCGCACCGCCAGTACGCGGCAAAGTAGATCCGCCCCACCGCTTGGCAAAACACATCTCAACGGCCCAATCCAGCCGTATAATCCAGAACATATCGCGATGCGAATTCTGCTGGTCGAAGACGAGCGGAAGGTGGCGAGCTTCGTGGCCCGCGCTTTGCGCGAAAACGCGTATGCAGTCGACAGCGCGGGGACGGGCGAAGACGGGCTTCGACTGGCGCTGGAAAACCCCTACGACGCCATCCTATTGGATGTGCGTCTGCCCGGCATGAGCGGCATTGAGTTGTGCCGGAAACTCAGGCAGGCCGAAATTCAATCCCCCATATTGATGCTGACAGCGCGGAGTCTTGTGGAGCAACGCGTGGAAGGACTCGATGCGGGCGCGGATGATTATCTGACGAAGCCGTTCGCGCTGGCGGAATTGCAGGCGCGCGTACGGGCGCTGGTGCGACGTGGGTTCCGGCGCGGCGAAGCGAAATTGCGTTGCGGCGATTTGGAGCTTGACCGCCATAGACGAAGCGTTACGC
>Ga0307372_10011096_pt1 | contig 12081 bp, 12 predicted proteins | sample OX1MG_FD_202533 | JGI IMG/M metagenome (GOLD analysis project Ga0307372, IMG submission 202533) | Soil microbial communities from Risofladan, Vaasa, Finland - OX-1 | ecosystem: Environmental > Terrestrial > Soil > Coastal area > Acid sulfate soil | place: Finland: Risofladan, Vaasa | collected...
CAGCCGCCGCACGGTGCGGCAGCCTTCGGTTATGACACCCGAATTCCCCTCGCCCACCATTCCCGCGCGCTCGCGTACCGAGGTCTTCCTGACGTACCTGGATTTCTTCCGCTCCCGAGTGGTCAGTAAGCTCGACGGACTGCCCGAGTCCGACCTGCGGTCCAGCAGGCTGCCCTCAGGCTGGACACCGATCGAATTGCTCAAGCACCTGCGCTACGTCGAGCTTCGCTGGCTCGAATGGGGCTTCGAAGGCCGCGCCTTCGCCGATCCGTGGGCCGACGGCCTGAACGACCGCTGGCACGTCGGCAACGACGAGACACTCGCTGACCTGGTAGCGCAACTGCGCGCTCAGGCCGAGCGGAGCCGGGACATCATCGAACAGCACGACCTTGCCGAGGTCGGCCGGCCCGGGGAGCGGTGGGACGGAGCGGAGCCGGCCACTCTGGAGCGAATCCTGTTCCACCTGGTCCAGGAGTACGCGAGGCATCTCGGTCAGCTGGACATCGTCTGCGAGCTGGCCGGCGGCCCGACCGGCGAGTAACCGAGGCCCGACCGGCGAGTAACCGAGGTCTGCGCCCAGTCGCTCGATGATCGTCACGTTGGCCTGGCCGCCGCCCTCGCACATGGTCTGCAGGCCGTACCGGCCGCCGGTGCGCTCCAGGCCGTGCAGCAAGGTCGTCATCAGCCGCGCGCCGGTCGCACCCAGCGGATGGCCGAGCGCGATCGCACCGCCGCTGACGTTCACCTTGGCCAGGTCGGCGCCGGTCTCCCGCTGCCAGGCGAGCACCACCGAAGCGAAGGCCTCGTTGATCTCGACCAGGTCGATGCCGGCGAGCGTCAGGCCCGCCCGGCGCAGCGCGTGCTCGGTCGCGACGATCGGCGCGGTCAGCATCATGACCGGGTCGTCGCCGCGCGCCGACAGATGGCAAATTCGCGCCCGCGGCCGTAGTCCGTGCTGGGCGACCGCCCGCTCGGAGGCGATCAGCAACGCGGCCGACGCGTCGGCGATCTGGCTGGACAGCGCGGCCGTAATCACCCCGCCGTCCGCGGCCGGCCGTAGCGCCGCCAGCCCGGCCATCCGCTCCAGCGAAGTGTCCCGGCGCGGGCACTCGTCTACGGCTACGTCGCCGTAGGGCTCGATCTCGGCAGCGAACTGACCGGCGTCGATCGCTGCGATCGCACGCTGGTGGCTGGCCAGCGCGAACTGCTCCATCTCGGCCCGGCTGATCTTCCACTTCGCGGCGATCATGTCGGCCGCCCGGAACTGCGAGACCTCCTGATCACCGTACCTGGACCGCCAGCCTTCCGACCCGCCGAACGGATCGTCATGGCCGAATGCCTGACCCGCGGTCATCGCGGCGGCGATCGGGATCTGGCTCATGTTCTGCACCCCGCCCGCGACCACCAGGTCCGCGGTCCCGCTCAGTACCGCCTGCGCCGCGAAGTGCACGGCCTGCTGCGAGGAGCCGCACTGCCGGTCGACCGTAACGCCGGGGACCGCCTCGGGCAGTCCGGCAGCCAGCCAGGCCGTCCGCGCGATGTCGCCGGCCTGCGGGCCGATCGTGTCCACGCAGCCGAAGATCACGTCGTCCACGGCACCGGGGTCGACGCCGGTGCGCGCGAGCACCGCGGCGATGACGTGCGCGCCCAGGTCGGCCGGGTGCGCGCTGGCCAGGCTGCCGCCACGCCGGCCCACCGGCGTCCTGACCGCGTCGACTATGAACGCCTCAGCCATCCCGGCCGTCCTCTCGCCACTACCCGCCGCCACGACCTGGCGTCACGCGGCTCTCGCCGCAGGTCATTAGAACACGTTCTACCTTATCCGGCGGTGCCTGCCGGCTCACGGCGCAGACCGGTCGGCAGGAAGGCCGCACCGGGCCCGCGGGTTCTGGCGGAGTCGGCCGGATTGGAGATGGCGCACCGGCTCAGCGACAGGCAGCCGCATCCGATGCAGGAGTCGAGTCCGTCACGCAACGCCACCAGTGCGTCGATCTGCGCGTCGAGGCGCTTTCGCCAGCCACGGGACAGCCGGGACCAGTCTGTCCGGTTGGGCGTACGCCCGGCAGGCAGCGACGCGAGCGCGGCGGCGACCTCGTCCAGGCTGAGCCCGATGTTGCGCGCCGCCCGGATGAAGGCGAGCCTGCGCAGCGTGCCGCGCTCGAACCGGCGCTGCCCGCCGGAGGTCCTGGTCGCAGGCAGCAGGCCAAGCCCTTCGTAGTACCGAACCGCCGACTCGGCGAAGCCACTGCGGCGCGCGATCTCCCCGACCGTGAGCAAGTCCGTACTGCGCATCAGTTGCCTCCCCGGCAGGTCCGCGAGTCGGCGAGGCGGCGAGGCGGCAAGGCCGCGTGCGCGCGCGCACGCGTGCAAGCGCGCGGCCGTGCCACATCCGCGTACCGATTTGGCTTCAAGTTGACTTCAACTATCAGTATGACACGAGACACCAGCCATCGAGGGAGACCAACAGCGAGGAGGGGCTATGCCCACCGCTCTCATCACCGGCGCATCCGAAGGATTCGGTCGCGCCATCGCCAGTGCGCTCGCCGAACGCGGCTGGTCGCTGATCGTCGACGCCCGGCGGTCACTGGAGGCAGCCGAGCCGCCACTGCCGGAGCGCTTCACCGTGCCTGAACCTACCGCGCAACTGGTCAACCTCACTCGCTCCGCCGGGCGGCGGGTGATCGCGGTCGGCACCACTGTGACCCGCGCACTGGAGAGCGCCGCCGACTCGGCCGGCGCCGTCCGGCCCAGCCAGGGCTGGACCGATCTGGTGCTCGGCCCCGACCAGCCAGCGCGAGTGATCAGTGGGCTGATCACCGGCTGGCACGACCCGGAAGCCTCGCACCTGGCGCTTCTTGAGGCAGTCGCCGGGCCGCGGCTGGTGAGGTCAGCGTACATCGAAGCCGACAAAAGCGACTATCTGGGACATGAGTTTGGCGATAGCCGCCGCCTCCTCCTCCCTCCAACCCCCCGGCCAGCCCGGCCAGCCCGGCCAGCACCATGTTCGTGGTGAGTTTCCGGCGAATAGCACGGACAACTCACCACGATCATGAGGAGATGCCGGGAGCGGCGCGGGCGATGCCGGGAGCGGCGCGGGCGACACCGGGAGCGGCGCGGGCGACACCGGGAGCGGCGCGGCCAGAGTGGCACGACCGCCCGACATCAGCCGGATCCCGACCTTTCGGCGGCGCCCTCGTCCCGGCTAGACTAGAACACGTTCTACTAGGAGTGACACCGAGACCTGGCTCAGCGCAGCGGAGGGCGGATTGCACCTGACTTACACGCCGGAGCAGGACAATCTCCGCGACGAACTGCGCGAGTACTTCGCGACCCTCATGACTCCGCAGCGCCGGGAGTCGCTGACCAGGACCGGGGGCGACTACGGAGACGGGGACGCCTACAAGGAAGTCGTCCGCCAGCTCGGCGCGGACGGCTGGCTCACGCTGAGCTGGCCCGCCGAGTACGGCGGACGCGACGCGACCATGACCGACCAGCTGATTTTCACCGACGAAGCCGCCGTGGCCGGGGTCCCGGTGCCGTTCCTGACGATCAACACCGTCGGCCCGACGATCATGCGGTTCGGGACCGACGAGCAGAAGTCGTTCTTCCTGCCCAAGATCGCCGCAGGGGAGCTGCACTTCTCGATCGGCTACTCCGAGCCCGAGGCGGGAACCGACCTGGCCGGACTGCGTACCCGTGCGGTCCGTGACGGCGACGAGTACGTCATCAACGGGCAGAAGATGTGGACCTCGCTGATCGGCTACGCGGACTACGTCTGGCTCGCCTGCCGTACCGATCCGGACGCGCCGCGGCACAAGGGCCTGTCGATCATCATCGTGCCGACCGACTCCCCCGGATTCTCGTGGACGCCGGTACCCACCGTGGCCGGCATCTCGACGAGCGCGACGTACTACTCCGACGTCCGGGTCCCCGCCGCCAGCCTGGTCGGCACGGAGAACCAGGGCTGGTCGCTGATCACCAACCAGCTCAACCACGAGCGCGTGGCGCTGACGTCGGCCGCGCCGTTGCAGACCGCGTTGCGCGAGGTGCGGGACTGGGCCGCGCAGACCACGACAGCGGACGGCAGGCGAGTGGTCGACGCCGAGTGGGTGCAGCTCAACCTGGCCAGGGTGCACGCCAAGACCGAGGTACTCAAGCTGCTGAACTGGCAGGTCGCGGCCCAGGCGGATAGCGGGCAGGCGCTCGGCCCGGCCGCGGCGTCGGCGACCAAGGTGTACGGCACCGAGCTGACCATCGAGGCCTGCCGACTGCTCATGGAAGTGCTCGGCGCGAACGCGCCGGTCTCGCAGGGCTCCCCGGGTGCGCTGCTGGCGGGCCGGATCGAGCGGCTGCACCGTTCGGCGCTGATCCTGACCTTCGGCGGCGGCACCAACGAGATCCAGCGGGACATGATCGCCATGCTCGCGCTCGGCCTGCCCTACCGGCGATGACGACTCGGGAGTAGCTGTGGACTTTTCGGTAACGCAAGCCCAGGAGGAACTGTCGGCTCTCGGACGGCAGATCCTGGCCGACCGCGCGACGCCCGACCGGCTGACCGAGCTTGAGCAGGCCGGGCTGGGCTTCGACCAGGAGCTGTGGGCCGATCTCGCCATCGCCGACATCCTCGGCGCGGCGCTGCCCGCCCAGCTAGGCGGTGACGGTTACGGGCTGGCCGAGCAATGCTCGATCCTGGTCGAGATCGGGCGCGCCGTAGCGCTGGCGCCGTACCTGGAGTCGATCGTGCTCGGGGCAGGCGCGATCGCCAGGTTCGGAATGGACGAGCAGCTCAAGCGGTGGGCCGGGCCGGCCGCTGCCGGAGACCTCGTGCTGACCGGCGCCCTGTCCGAGGCTGGCAGCGAGGACCCGCGGACGCCCGTGACGCGAGCCGACTACGTGAACGGCCGCTGGCTACTGCGCGGGACCAAGACCACCGTGCCGTTCGGCGCGTCAGCCGGCCTGTTCCTCGTCCCGGCGACGACCGGGCCCGGAGTGGCCGTGTTCTGCGTCGAGCCTGCCGATCCAGGGGTGAGCATCGCGCCGCAGCGGCTGATCGACGGCGCCGGGGCGGCCGAGCTGGAATTCGACTCGGTCGGACTCGACGACGACCGGCTGCTCGGCCGGCCGGGGTCCGGATCAGGATCGGGCGCCGAGGTCGTCGACTGGCTACTCGCACGGGCGACCGTCGGGCTGTGCGCGCTGCAACTTGGCGTCGCCGAGCGGGCGCTGGAGCTGACCGCTGAGTACGCGCGGAACCGCCAGCAGTTCGGGCGGCCGATCGGCGCCTTCCAGGCGGTCGCGCAGCGCCTCGCCGACGCCTACATCGACGTCGAGGCGATCAGGCTGACCATGTGGCAGGCCGCCTGGCGGCTGGCGGCCGGGTTGCCGTGCGACGCCGAGATCGCCACGGCCAAGTTCTGGGCCGCCGACGCCGGCCACCGGGTCGCGCACACGGCTGTGCACGTCCACGGTGGCGTCGGCATCGACATCAGTCACCCGCTGCACCGGTACTTCACCGCCGCCAAACGGAACGAATTCGCCCTCGGCGGCGCGACCACGCAGCTACGACGGCTAGGCGCCGCCCTCGCGGCGACCGGCTGAGCCCTCGCGGCGACCGGCTGATGCTGAGCCCTCGCGGCTCACTGCGGGAACGGGCAGGTCTGTCCCTTCTTCGGGATGCGCTTGCAGCGCCCGAAGCGGAACTGCGGATGCGACTGGATGTGCACCTTGATTTCTTCATCCCGATGAACGAACCAGGCTCCCAGTTCTTCGGAAAATGGCTGCACCGCGTGGTGTTGGCCCGCTCCGTACATACCCAGGGCTTCTGGACGACCTTGTAGATCTGCCAGGTCCAGCGCCACTCGGGCCAGCCGATCGCCCTTCTCGGCAAGTAGATCGTCTCGGAGATGCGGTGGCTGTTGTTCCAGCCGAAGCTTCGCTCCACCGACAGTCCCAGGGAGCCCTCCAGGACCGGGAAGGATACTTCGAGTGAGCCAGATATCGAGTTGTCCGTCCCGGCGCACTCCTCGTCGGTGATGTACTTGACGCGCTGGACGCGGTAGTCGATCCCGGGAGCGTTTGACCAGACCCGCCATACCTTGTGGCCGCTATTGATCATCTTGTGCGACACGATCGTCCAGTGGTGGAGCAGCACGGTGTAGCCAGGCACGCGAGTGGCGGCACTGGCCGGCACCGTGGCCGCGGTACCGGCGGCCAGCCCCGAGACCAGGGCCGTTGCCAGCACGCCGCGAGCCATTCTCGATGAGGATCCCAGAAAGGTCATGCGATAGGCATTCGCGGTTCAGGTGCAGCAATCCCGGTGGCCGGAAGAGCGATCGGATGCGGTGGTACGGTCCTAGGTGGCGGATGCGGCCGGAGGGCGGGGACATGACTGACGGAACACCAATCTCGTACGAGGCGGCTGTCCGCGGCACGCCCGTGCTGAGCAGTTCAGGCGCGCGGATCGGCACGCTTGAGCACGTTCTTGAGGTATCCGACCTCGACCTGTTCGAAGGCATGACCATAGCGACCAGGCACGGGCTCCGCTTCATCGACGCCGAGCACATCACGCAGATCACGACGACGCGCATCCAGTGCAGCCTCACCGACGAGCAGGCCGCCCAGTTGCCACCGCCGGACGGACCGCCGGTCTACTCCGTCGACGCGCTGGCCGACTCCGGAAGCAGCCTGCACGACGTCATCAGGCGGTTGTTCGGCAAGCCGCGCTGGAAGCGCGACACCGACTAGCCGGCTGGCCGGCCCGTCAGAGCGTGCCGGGCGACCGCAACTGATCGGCTAGGACAGCGGGAGCCTCCGCCAGCGACGGCCCGTACCAGGTGAGGTGCCGGCCGCTCACGAGCGCGGCGGGCAGCACGGGAAAGGCTTCTGGCCCGTCGGTGGCGGTGAACCGGTACGGCTCGTCGGGCAGCACGACAAGGTCGGCGCCCGACTCCCGCAATTCCGCCAGGCCGATCTTGGGATACCGCTGCGGGTGGTTCGCGTACACGTTGGCCACGCCGAGCCTGGCCAGCAGGTCACCGGCGAACGTGTCGCTTCCGATCACCATCCAGGGCCGCCGCCAGATCGGGATGATCGCCAGGCGCGAACCCTCCGGCGGCTGCGCTAGCCTTCCCCACGCTTCGGCGGCGGCATCAAGCCAGAGCGGCCTGGCCAGCCCGCAGCCGCGCGCGAGCATCCGGTCAAGCGAGTCGAGTGCCTCGGGCAGACCGCGGATCCTGGTCACCCACACGCCAAGGCCGGCCGCCCGCAGCGCGGCCAGGTCCGGCTCACGGTTCTCTTCTTCGTTGGCGAGCACCAGGTCAGGAGCGAGCGCGATGATCCTGGGAACATCCGGGTTCTTCGTTCCGCCGATCCGCTGCACCGCCAGGCCCGGCGGATACGAGCACCATCGCGTTGCGCCGATGAGCAAGCCGGCATCGCAGGACGCCACCGCCTCGGTCAGCGACGGCACGAGCGAGACGACCGTGCGCACCCGGTCAGGCAACCCCACCGGGTTGCCGAGGTCATCGCGGAACACCGGCATACCCGGACCCTATCCCGTCGCGGTCGCCTCGCCCTGGCGCGCTGATCAGTCCGGTGATAAGCGGGGAGAGCAGGCAAGCCGCCGCAGCGTCTCGTCCGCTTCGGCGAGCAGGCTAGCCATGACCTCGGCGACCGGCCGCACGGTGTTCATCCGGCCCACGATCTGCCCGACCGGCATTGGCACCACGTCCGGGTTGCCGGAGTCCATCAGCCGCTGGTGCGCCTCGCTGACCAGCAGGTTCTGCAGCGGCATCGGAAGTGCCTCGGGTGCGCCCGGCTCATCCCAGGCCTGCGTCCACTTGTTCTTCAGCAGCCTGGCTGGCTTGCCGCTGTAGATCCGCGAGCGCACGGTGTCCGACGACGTAGCCGCCAGCAGCGCGTCCCGCACTCCGGAGACTCCCGAACCCAGGGCGTACTCCTGCGTCGTCAGCCAGAACGACCCCATCCAGACTCCGGCCGCGCCGAGCGCCAGGCCAGCCACGATCTGGCGGCCTGAGCCGATGCCTCCCGCAGCGAGCACCGGAACGTCCGGCCCGACCGCATCGACGATTTCGGGCACCAGCACCATGGAGGCGATCTCCCCGGTGTGGCCGCCGGCCTCGTACCCCTGGGCGACCACGATGTCGACGCCGCGGGCTACGTGCCTGACCGCGTGCTCGGCCTTGCCGGCCAGTGCGGCGACTGCGATCCCGCGGTCGTGCGCGGCGGCTATCACGTCGTCGGGCGGCGAGCCGAGCGCGTTGGCGATGAGCTTGACCGGGTGCTCAAGCGCGACCTCCACGTGCGCCCGGGCTACCGAATGCAGCCAGCCGAGCACTCCGTCACGAGCCGGGCCGCCGGCGGCCAGCGGCGGCACGCCGAGACTGAGCAGAGTCTTATCGACGAACTCCCGGTGACCGGCCGGGATCAGCTGGTCAAGGTCGACCTGCGTGCCTTCGGTCGGGATCTTGGCCGGCATCACGACGTCCACCCCGTACGGCCGGCCGTCGGTATTGGCGTCCATCCATCGCAGCGCCGTCTGGAGCTCGTCGGCGTCGTTGTAGCGTACGCAGCCAAGCACGCCCAGGCCGCCAGCCCGGCTGATCGCCGCGGCAACGTGCTCGGACGGGGTGAAGCCGAAGATCGGGTACTCGATTCCGAACCGGTCGCACACCGATGTCCGCAACGCCATGAGATCAGGCTCCCGTCTGCGAGGTTGTCGGCTGGGCGGCGTCGGAGGCGAGCCGCTCGTCCGCGAATTCGCGTGCCCACCGGTAATCGGCCTTCCCGGCCGGCGTGCGGCCGATGTGGTCAGTCACCCAGACCGTTCGCGGCACTTTGTAGCCGGCGACGTGCGTGCGCACCACGGCCTCAAGCTCCGCGAGGTCCAGGTCAGCGCCGTCGCGTGGCTGCACGATAGCGGCGACCCGCTGGCCGAGGCGCTCGTCGGGGATACCGATCACGAGCGCGTCCAGGACATCGCGATGCTCCTTGATGGCACCTTCGACCTCCTCGGGGAAGACCTTCTCGCCGCCTGTGTTCACCGACGTGTTACCCCGGCCCAGCAGCGTGATCGTGCCGTCATCCTCGACCCTGGCCAGGTCGCCAGGTACTACGTACCGCTCACCGTCGACGTCCACGAACATCGCCGCGGTCTTGACCGGGTCCTTGTAGTAGCCGAGCGGGATGTGCCCGCCTCTGGCGATGCGTCCGATTTCCCCGGGCACCACCCGCTGCCCGGCCTCGTCGATCACGATCGTGCCCGGTCCTGGCTTGACGGTTGGCCCGCCGCGCTGCTCGCCGCCCGCGCTCACGAAGCTGATGCCGGTGAATCCGGTCTCCGACGAGCCGATGGCGTCGGTGAACACCACGTTCGGCAGCGCCGCCAGGCAGGCCTGCCGTACTACCGGGGAGAACAAGGCCGCGCTCGACGACATGGCCAGCAGCGACGAGGCGTCGTACCCGCCCTCAAGGTAAGCCTCGATCAGCGGCCTCGCCATCGCGTCGCCGATGATGACCAGCACGTTGACCTTGTACCGCTGCACCGACTGCCAGATCTCGTGCGGATCGAACTTCGGCCGCAGCACTGTGGTCTCGCCGGCGAACAGACCCATGAGCGCGGCCCACTGCGCGTTGCCGTGGATCAGCGGCGCCGTGCAGAGCTTCACCAGGCCGCCGGCCGCGCCGCGCCTGGACTGCTCCCACTCATCGGGCAGCGGCTCGCCGGTCACGAAGTCGATGCCACCGCCAAGGGTCCGCCAGACGTCCTCCTGCCGCCACATCACGCCCTTGGGATATCCGGTAGTCCCGCCGGTATAGAGCAGGTAGATGTCGTCACCGCTGCGCGGTCCGAAATCCCGGTCAGCCGATGCCCCGGCGAGCGCGGCGTCGTACGGGTCGCCCGGAACGTGTCCTTCGACCACGGAACCGTCGTCGATAGCGACGGCTCCCCGCAGCGCTGACGCGTCCGGCAGCACGGTGTCGACCAGCCGCGCGTACTGCCTGTCATAGACAAGTGCGACCAGATCGGCGTCGTTCACCATGTACCGGAGCTCGTCTTGCACGTACCGGTAGTTGATGTTGACGGTCCTGGCACGAAGCTTGTAGGTGGCGATCAGCGTCTCGACCGCCTCGATGGAGTTGCGCGCGTACAGCCCGACGTGGTCGTGCGGCCCGACCCCGATGCTAGCCAAGTGATGCGCGAGCTGGTTGGTGCGCTCGTCTAGCTCGCGGTACGTCACGTGCCGATCGCCGCAGGCGACTGCCATCCGATCGGGGAAGGCATCGGCCGCGTGCTCGAAGAGATCGGCGATGTTGAGTGCCATGGGACGAAACTAGAACCTGTTACTGTTTTCGGCAAGCCTAGGCCGGACAGGAGATGCCCACAGATGACCGAGCAGTCGCACGCGCAGGTGACCGAACAGCCGCACGCGCTGATCGAGCGCCGGGACCACGTTCTGATCGTGACGATGAACCGGCCGCAGGCCCGTAACGCGCTCAGCGGTCCCATGATGGCCCTGATGCGCGAGGCCTGGGACGAGGTCGACGCGAATCCGGACATCAGGGTCGCGGTGCTGACCGGCGCGGGCGGCGCGTTCTGTGCGGGAGCCGACCTGAAGGCGATGACCGCGTCGCACCCCGGGGACTCGTTCAAGGACCCCGGCATGGACCTGTCGGTGATCGACGCGCTGCTCAAAGGCCGCCGCCTCACCAAGCCGCTCATCGCAGCGGTCGAGGGCGCCGCGATCGCCGGCGGCACCGAGATCTTGCAGGCGACCGACATCAGGATCGCGGGCGCGGGCGCGAAGTTCGGCATCTCCGAGGCACGCTGGGGCCTGTTCCCGCTCGGCGGGTCAGCGGTCCGGCTGGTCCGGCAGATTCCCTACGCGATCGCAGCCGACCTGCTGCTCACCGGGCGCCACATCACAGCGGCACAGGCGCAGCAGATCGGGCTGATCGGCGAGGTGGTCCCGGACGGGCAGGCGCTGAGCCGGGCGCTGGAAGTGGCCGCCCTGATCGCGGCGAACGGCCCGCTTGCCGTCCAGGCCATCCTGCGCACGATCAGGGAGACCGAGGGCATGCCGGAGAACGAGGCGTTCGCAGTCGAATCCCGCATCGGCATGGAAGTGTTCAAGTCCGCCGATGCTAAGGAGGGTCCGCGCGCGTTCGCGGAAAAGCGCTCGCCCCAGTTCCGCGGCGCCTAGCCGACGACTGCTCGCCCGGTGCCCTGGCCGAGTTTCCTTATCCGCCGCCCCCTTGATCGCCGTTCCGTTGCCCGCCGTTCCGTTGCCCGCCGCTTCCTTGCCCGCCGCTTCCTTGTTCGCCGCGGTGCCCGGCCGAGTTATCCCGCCCTGGCGAGTTATCCTGCCCGGTCGAGTTGTCTGGCTGTCCGTGGCGTGCGTCGGCCTCCGGGTGCCCGAGCGACTGCCCGCCGACCTGGTAGCCGTAGGCCACCACTTCGCTGCGCGGGCCATGCGCCGTGATCAGGCGAAGAGCCGCGTACGGCACGGCCCCGTAGACCGCGGCGACCGGGAGCGCTGTCACCGGATAGGTACGCACCGCCGAGATCACGAACGCGGCTAGGGTGCCGTCGGTCCGCAGGACGTAAACCTCGTCTCCGGGCCGCAGCAGCGCCAGCCGGTAGAAGACACCAGGTCCGTCCGCCGAATCGGCCGGACCGTCGATGACCGACGGCCCGATCTGGCCTGGCCACGGACCCGTGGCGTACCAGCCGGCCACGCTCGCGCCGGCCGGCACCCGGAGTTTGCGCTGGCTCCCCAGCCGGACCAGCCTGGCCCGTACGCCGATCGCCGGGATCACCAGAGACACCGGCACGGACGCGACGTCATCCAGGGACGATCCAGGCGGCGCGATGGCATGCCCACGCGGAACGGTCACCATGGGCACCTGACTGGTCCGGCCGGCCAGCACTGAACTGCCGAGCATGACTCCGCAGAGTCCCGTCACGGTGAGCAGCGTGCCGACCGTCAGCAGGACGACGGCGACCGGCCGACTCTCTGGTACCGCATGCCGTCCAGCGCGCCTCAGCATGTCACCTCACCC
>Ga0307372_10011097_pt1 | contig 12081 bp, 10 predicted proteins | sample OX1MG_FD_202533 | JGI IMG/M metagenome (GOLD analysis project Ga0307372, IMG submission 202533) | Soil microbial communities from Risofladan, Vaasa, Finland - OX-1 | ecosystem: Environmental > Terrestrial > Soil > Coastal area > Acid sulfate soil | place: Finland: Risofladan, Vaasa | collected...
GCCTCGCGACCCTGCCCGACCTGACCGCATACGCCCGCGAACACGGAATCACCCTGACCCCGAAAACGAAACCAGCACGTTAATAAAAGACGGCGCCCTAATGACCGCGATCATGGAACGACCCCCGCCAGGCGGCGCCGATTACGGAGCCGACCCGGCCACTGGCGGCACCTCCCAGCCAGCCGGACCAGAACCTGTGTATGCAGAGCTTGCAGATAATGTATTTATCCTATTTAGGATTACCAAGACCCGGCAGCTCCTTCCCGCCTGGTCGCGCCGCGCAATAGGATGACCGGCATGCGATTCGGCATGTTCATACCTCAGGGATGGCGTCTCGACCTGGCAGGCGTGCCCGCGGCTGACCACTGGGCCACCATGCGCGACCTCGCGCAGGCCGCGGACACCGGACCATTCGAGTCGCTGTGGGTCTACGACCACTTCCACACGGTCCCGGTACCCACCGAGGAAGCTACCTACGAAGCCTGGTCGCTGATGGCGGCGCTGGCCGCTTCGACAAGCCGGGTCCGGCTCGGTCAGATGTGCACCTGCATGGCCTACCGCAATCCGGCCTACCTCGCGAAGGTCGCCGCCACCATCGACGTCGTCTCCGGCGGACGGGTCGAGATGGGCATCGGCGCCGGCTGGTACGAGCACGAGTGGCGCGCCTACGGCTATGGATTCCCCGGCGCGGGCGACCGGCTGGGCATGCTCGACGAGGGCGTGCAGATCATGCGGCAGCTCTGGACGACGGGGAAAGCCACGCTGGCAGGCAAGCATTACCAGGTGGACGGCGCTATCGGCAGGCCGCTGCCGGTCCAGGACGGCGGCATCCCGCTGTGGATCGCTGGCGGCGGCGAGAAGAAGACCCTCCGGATCGCGGCGAAGTACGCCAGCTACACAAACTTCGATGCCACGCCGGAAGCATTCAAGCGCAAGTCGCAGATCCTGGCGGAGCACTGCAAGGACGTCGGCACTGACTTCGACGCGATCATCCGGTCGAGTAACTTCAACGTGATCATCGGTGAAACCGAGCGGGACGTGGCCGACAAGCTGGCCTGGCTGCGGGCGCACTACGCACCACTGATCCCTGACCAGATGCTGGATCGTTCCATGACGGTGTTCTCTGACGGCCTGGTCGGCACGCCCGAGCAGGTCGCCGAGCGGCTGTCGCAGGTGCGTGACCTGGGTCTCGGCTACGCGATCGGGTACTTCGTGGACGCGGCATACGACCGGTCCAGCATCGACCTGTTCGCCGCCAAGGTGATACCCGAACTGGCGGACTGACGCCCGGGGTATCGCGATGTCAGCGTGGCGCGCCCGTGACCTAGGGCGGTAACTCGCCGCCCTTGCCGACGGCTCCGGGCCGCAAGGCTATCCCGCTCCCGGCGTCACTGTGTCAGCACCAGCACTGGTGACGGCCGATCGCCATCGCTTCCTCGGCGCGGGCACTCACGCGGCCCGGCGCCAGGCAGCGGCCAGCGCCTCGAAGCTAGCCCGGCGGCGTTCCCGGTCCAGGCCGGGGGTGACGACAACGATCTCGTCCGCCTGGGCATGCTGCTTCATCTCCAGCAACCGCTCGGCGACGGCCTTCGGCTCTCCGGTCACCATTGCCCCGTCGTCGTGGCGGGCGGCCCGGAAGGCCGCTGACCTGGCGAGGTCGCGGACCTGTTCGGGCGCGAGCGGCTCCCGGACACCGCGCCTGAGGTTGGCGATCGTCAGCGACCAGGCCGCTTCGAAGTCAAGTACCGCCTCCTCGTCATCGCTCGCGAACGCCAGGACGGACATCGCCGAGTACGGCGCGGCATCCGGCACGCGAGACACGAACTGGCGGCGGTACTCGCGCAAAGCCTCGAACGCCAGGTCAGGACTCATGTGGTGCGCGAATACGGCGCTCATCCCGTTCACCGCGGCGAAGGCCGGCCCGTACTGGCTCGATCCCAGCACGAATAGTTCCGGCCGCTCGGGGACCAGCGGTGCCGCGACGAGCTGCGCATAAGGATGGCTGGCCGGGAACCCGTCACCGAGAAAGGCCAGCAACTCGGCGACCTGGCCAGGGAACTCGGCGGCCGGGTCGACGACCGTGCCGCGGCGCAGGACATGCGCCGTCAGCGGATCGGTGCCCGGAGCCCGGCCCAGCGCCAGGTCGATCCGCCCCGGGTACATGGCCAGCAGCGTCCGGAAGCTCTCCGCCACCTTCATCGGCGCGTGGTTGGGCAGCATGATCCCGGCCGCGCCCACCCTGATCTGCGAGGTGAACGCCCCCACGTGCGCGGTCAGCAGCTCAGGGGCGCTGCACGCCAGGCTCCGCATGTTGTGGTGCTCGGAGACCCAGTACCGCCGGTACCCGGCCGCCTCCACCGCCCGGGCGATGCGAACCGCGCCGGCAACCGACGCCGCGGCGCTCTCGCCGTACTCGATGCCGACAAAATCCAGTACAGCCAGCGGCAGCGACTCCGCGACAACGTCCATCTTTAGTCAAATGCGGCAACGGGCAGCAACATTCCCGTTGACGGATAACTCAGCCTGCGGCAAGACGCGGGCCAGCACCAGGGTGATGTCGTCTTCGCCGCGCTCACGCAGCGCCTGGGTGACAGCCTGGCAGCTCTTGTCCAGCACCAGGTCCGGCTGCGCCAGGGCCGCGCTGAGCGCGTCACCGAGCGCGGCAATACCGTCGTCGAGCGATCGCTTGCGGCTCTCCACCAGCCCGTCGGTGTACAACGCGAGAGTCGAACCTGGTGGCAGGCTGAGCTGGACCGGACTGAAGATTCCGGTGCCGAGCCCGAGCGGCAGGCCTGGCGGCAGGTCGAGCATGCGCGTCTTGCCGTCCGCCGTGCTCAGCATGGGCGGCAGGTGACCTGCCCTGGCGATCACGCCAGTACCCGCAGCCGGGTCGACCACTGCGGCGATGCAGGTCGCGAACGGCGCGGACGGCATTCCCGCGGCCATCCGGTCCAGTCGGCTCAAGATCTCTTCCGGCGGCAGCTCCAGGTCCGCGAGGGTGTGGGCCGCCGTGCGCAGCTGCACCATGACGGCAGCCGCCTCGGGTCCGTGCCCCATCGCGTCCCCGACGATCAGTGCCGTGCGCCCGCTGGGTAGCGAGACAATGTCATGCCAGTCACCGCCGACGACGCTGGCACCGACCGGCACGTAGCGGTGGGCGACCGCCATGCCGACCGGCTGGCCGGGCTCGCTGGGCAGCAGACCCTGCTGGAGCGCGAACGCCGTCCGGCGTTCGCGGTGGTAGAGCCGCGCGTTGTCGATGGACACCGCGGCGCGGGCCGCGAGCTCGCCGGCCAGCCTGATGTCGGCAGGCCCGAACCCCTGGTCGGCGTCCATACGCGCGAAGGTCGCGCAACCAAGCACCAGCCCGCGGGCGACGAGCGGAACGGCCAGGAAGGACGAGTAGCCCGCAGTGATCTCCTGACCACCGGGCCGCCGCTCGATCCGCTCAGCCGTCTCATCGTCGAACTGGTCGAACAGGACCGGGCTCCGCGTGGACATCGCACGGTAGCTCGGCGAACTGGTGCCGAAGGCGAGCACCTCGCCAGGCCGCAGCAGCTTCTCGGCCGCTTCGTCAGAGCGTCCGGCCAGCCGGATCGCGAGCCGCCGCACCACTGCCGTCGGGCCATCGAAATGCGGCCCGAGTTCGTCGGTGGCGAGCAGCCGCTCGGAGATGAATATGGCCGCGGCATCAGCGAACCCGGGGACGGCGACCTCGGCGACCTCCCGTGCGGTCCGGTCCAGATCAAGGGAGGTACCGATCATGCTGGCCGCCTCGGCAAGCACGTCCTGACCCGGCATCGGCGAGGCCCGGCGCGCGATGACGAGCGCGCCGCTGCCCGGCCCTTCGATCGGCTCGAAATGCAAGGTCACGCGGCTGCCGCCAGCCGGGGCGGATACCGGCACGATCGCCGTCCACACCCGTCCTGACGCCACTTCGGCCAGCGCCTGACCCAGCAGCTGGCGCTGGCCGGGGCCACTCAGCAGCACGTCGCAGGCATGCCGACCGACAGCCTCGAGCGCGGGCTGCCCGAACAGCCGCTCCGCGGTGACCGACCAGGAGACCACAAGACCGGAAGGGTTCAGCGTGAGCACAGCGATGCCAGCGAGATCCGCTCCTCGCCAGCGCCGCAGCACAGACTCTCCATTACCAGCTAGCTGTGACACCACCGCAACCGCACCATTCCAGGACGACTACTTCCGGCGCCAGCGCAGCCACCTGAGCCGGGCAATCGCTGCGAGTCATCCGCCTCACGGAGAACGACAGTCGCGGCCATCGGCAGTACCGTTATATTTCGCGTGGTTCATTGCAATGTATAGCATCATGGCCGCCATAATGGCTTGAGGCAAGCGCAACCTGTCATTCCGTACATCCCCGCAGGCAGGGCGCGTGCATCCGGGGAGGACGGGAGAACCAATGGCCGACCAGCCGGACTGGGTGCCGCCTGGCGTCGACGTCAAGCGGGCCAATGTCGCACGGGTCTACGACTACCTGCTGGGCGGCACGCACAACTTCCTGGCCGACCAGGATGTCGCCCGGTCCATGGCGACAATCGAGCCTATGTCGGGAGCAATCGCCCGGGCTAACCGGGCGTACCTCGGCCGGGCAGTGCGGTTCCTCGCCGGGGCGGGCATCAGCCAGTTCCTCGACATCGGCTCGGGCATCCCGACCCAGGGAAACGTGCACGAGATAGCACAGCAGGCCAACCCGGACGCCCGGGTGGTCTACGTCGACGTCGACCCGATCGCGATCGCGCACAGCAAGGCCATCCTGGCCGGCCACGCGAACGCCGCGATCCTCGACGCCGACCTGCGTGAGCCAGCGAAGATCCTCGGCCATCCTTCGGTCCGGAGCCTGATCGACTTCGGCAAGCCCGTCGCCCTGCTGCTCCTCGCGGTCCTGCACTTCCTGAGCGACGAAGAAGACCCCGGAGCGGTGGTGGCCACGCTGCGAGACGCACTCGCGCCCGGTAGTTACCTCGTGCTGGCGCACGCCACCGCCGAAGGCAAGCCCGAGGCAGCGCTCGCGGTCGCCACGGTCTACAACCGCAGCGTGGCCGCCAAGTGGCGGCTGCGCTCGCGCGCCGAGATCCAGCACCTGTTCGACGGCTTCGAACTGATCGAGCCAGGCCTGGTCTTCGCGCCGGCCTGGCGGCCGGACGCCACTGGGGATATCCCCGGCAACTCCACCGAATTCGGCACTCTGGTCGGGGTGGCAAGAAAGCCCTGACCTGCTCGATTACCCGTACCGGGTCTGCAGTACGGCGGGCCCGAGCAACACTCATTAGGAGAGAGATAAGTGGCCGACTTACCGGACTGGGTCCCGCCTGGTGTCGACGTCAAGCGGGCAAATGTCGCCCGCGTGTACGACTACTGGCTCGGCGGCACGCACAACTTCCTGGCGGACCAGGACCTTGGCCGTTCGATCGCGGCGATCGAGCCGAAAGTGCAGGCAGTTGCCCGGGCTAACCGGGCTTTTCTCGGTCGCGCGGTGCGGTTTCTCACGGCGTCCGGGATCAGCCAGTTCCTGGACATCGGCTCTGGCATCCCGACCCAGGGAAACGTGCACGAGATAGCGCAGCAGGCCAACCCGGACGCCCGGGTGGCTTATGTCGACGTCGACCCGGTCGCGATCGCGCACAGCAAGGTCATCCTGGCCGGGAATCAGAACGCCGCCGTTGTCGACGCTGACCTGCGCGAGCCGGAGAAGATCCTCGCTGACCCGACCGTCCGCCGGCTGATCGACTTCAGCCAGCCAGTCGGCCTGCTGCTCCTGGCCGTGCTGCACTTCATCTCCGGCGCCGACGACCCGTGGAACCTGGTAGCGGCCCTGCGCGATGCTCTTGCACCCGGCAGCTACCTCGTCATCTGCCACGCCACCGATGAGGGTAAGCCTGAGGTCGCGCATGCAGCGGAGACGGTTTACAACCGCAGCGTCGCCACCCATGTGCACGTGCGCTCCCGGGAGCAGATCCAGCGGCTCTTCGACGGCCTCGAGATCGAAGAGCCTGGCCTGGTGTATTTGCCGCTGTGGCGACCTGATTCGCCCGACGACGTGCCAAGCGACCCCACCGGGTTCGCCGGCCTCGTCGGCGTCGCGCGCAAGCGCGCGCCCGGTCAGGTTGCGACCGGAGCGGGGCGTTAGCCTGCCAGCAATCCGGGAAGCCGGTCGACCGGGAAACCAGGGCTGCGGTGGCCATCACGCCCGATCATGGTGCGCCCGGCGACCAGCACGTTCACGACGGTCTCCTCGACGCATTGCACGACCGCCTCGTACAGCGGGTCGAGTTGTCCCCACGGGACGAACTCGATGCTGGGAAGGTCCCCGGCTTCGGCGCGGGAATCGATCGAGCTGTCCAGCGCTCCGACGTTGGTCGCCGAGAAGGCCAGGAAGAGGTCGCCGGAGAAATGGCTGCCGGTAGTGCCGGTGCGGGCCAGGCCGAGCGGAACCCGGCGGGCCAGCGCCTTGCACTGGCCGGGCAGCAGCGGGGCATCGGTCGCCACGATCGTGATGCACGACCCCGCGCCCGGCGGCGCGAGCCAGTCGGTCTCCTCCATCGGGTTGTCCTGCGCCAGCATCTCGCCGAGTCGGCGCCCGGCGACGACCAGTTCCCGGCGGCTGCCGAAATTCGCCTGCATCAGCGTTCCGACGGTAAGACTGCGTGACCCGATCCGAATCCGGCGGGACGCTGTCCCGGTACCGCCCTTGAATCCATAGCAGTTCATGCCCGTGCCGCCACCGACCGAGCCTTCGGCAAGCGGACCGCTCCGGGCACCGTCCAGTGCCCGCGCTACCGCCTGTGGCGTCACATGCGGCCCGTTGATGTCGTTGAGGTAGCCATCCCAGGTCTCCGCCACGACGGGCAACTGCCAGCGCGCCGCCAGGTCGGGATTGGCCAGGACCGACCACTCGATGATCCCCCGGTGCACCGGCCCGACGGCGTGGGTGTTGGTAATGCCGACCGGGAGCGAGAGCGCGCCGACCTCGTCGAGCCAAGCCGTGCCGGTCATCTCGCCGTTGCCGTTGAGCGAGTACCAGCCAGCCGGGCACGACCGCCCTACGCCAGCGCGGCCGAGCGGCAGCACGGCGGTCACGCCGGTCCGGACGGGACCCCGGCCCACGGCCAGGGTCCCGGCTCCGGCTATCAGGGTTTGGTAACCGACCTCGACGCCAGGAACGTCGGTAATGGCGTTCCATCGTCCCGGCTCGCCCTGGAACGGCACCCCGAGGTCGCGAGCGCGCCGCGGAGCGGACGGCAGACCGGCCTGATGCCCGTTCCGCATGGAATCAGTGTCCTGCCTCGTTCGCGCCCAGTGGGTGAATCTCCAGGGCCGGCCCCATCAGGATTCCGCCCGGTTCCTCGTGCACCGCGTGCACGTCGTGCGGAGCGGCCGGCATCGTCCACCGGGTCTCACGCTGCCGGTACAGGTACCCGTAGTAGTAGGCGTACCCGGCAGCCAGCGCGCCGACGGCGATGATGACCTGCCACGGGTTACCGAGCCACAGTTCGTAGGTGACGTAGCCGAGGGTGAGAATCACCGCGACCGGCGCCAGCGGCCAGGCCGGCATCTTGTACCTGGCGTGCGCTGTCCTGCCGTTGCGGCGCCCGACAATCGCCGAGAGCGCGACGATGAGGTAGAGCGCGACCAGGGTCGCGCCGGTCGCCGTGATCAGCGAGTTGATCGGGACGATGGCGGCTACGACCGCGGCGGCGCCGCCGACCAGCAGTGTCGCGGTGACCGGGGTCTGCAGTTTCGGGTGAACGTAGCCGAGCGCCTTGCTGACCGCGTCGGGGTAGGCGCGGTCCCTGGCAGAGCTGTAGAGCGTCCGCCCGGCCTGGAGCGTAATGGCGACCGTGGCGTTGATGATCGCGAGTGCGATCCCCAGGCTGACGATCGTGTTCAGCGCGGCGCCGCCACGGGCCGTCACGAAGTACTCCATCGGCGCCGGGTTGCTGATCAGCTTGCCGAGGTCGGGGGCGCCGAGGATCACCGCGGTCATCGGGATGAGCTCGGCGGCCACCGTGATCGCCAGCGACCACATGATCGCCCTCGCGATGCCGCGGGCGGCGTCGCGGGTCTCCTCGGAGAAGTAGACGGCGGCACCGTAACCGTTGTAGGAGAAAATCGCCGTCGCGGTCTGCACCGCCACCAGGCCGAGCCCCACGGAGGTCAGTACACCGCCAGAGCTGGCGGTCTGGGCATGAAACAGCGTCGACAGCGGCCGTGACACATGGAAGAAGCCCAGCGCGGTCAGGACGGCGAGCGCCGCCATCTCCAGGACCAGGAACGTCCCGGTCACCCAGGCATTGGTGCGGATGTTCAGCACCGCGATCACGGCGCAGGCCACGATCACCCCGACGCCGACCCACTTGGAGTTCGTGCCTGACACGGCCGCCGACAGGTACTGGCCGGTGCCCAGCGCGATCACCCCGATGATCAGGATCAGGCTCAGCGTGTTCATCAGGAACAAGGCGAAACCGGTGCCCTTGCCGAGAACCCGAGCGGCGAAGGAGTACTCGCCGCCCGCGATCGGGAACGCGGACGACAGTTCGCCATAGCAGAAGGCCATGAAGATGCCGACGACGGCCGCGGCGACGAAGGCGAGGAACGAAGCTCCGCCAACTGCCGCCAGCACGGCCGGAATGATGATGAACACGCTGGAAGCCGGCGTGACCGACGACAGCGTGATCAAGATGTTGCCGCGCAGCGTGAGCGAGCGCGAGAGTTCCTGCGCGTACTGGCCTTCGCCGCCAGCGCCGTGCGGCGCGGCTGGAGGTCGATCGGTACTCATCGGCTTCCCCATCCCTCCGAGGATCATTTGTCGATAGGTTCGACGAATAACCTGGGCTTGTCAAGACAGAGGTAGCTTTTTCCTGTCAGAGGTGGTCAGATACCGTGTCGTTCGGTCAGCCACGCAGATGAAGGGGTGCGCACGCGATGCCCAGGGTGAGGGACCAGGCTGCTCGACGCAAGCTGCTGCTTGAGGCAGCCGTCGCGGTCATCAACGACCGCGGGCCCGCTCGGATGCAGATGAAGGACGTCGCTGACATGGCGGGCATGGCCACCGGCTCGGTGTATTACTACTACGACAACGTGGACGAGATCCTGCGGCACGTGCACGCGATGGCGTTCGACCGGTACTACACCGCGCGGGTGCAGGCGATCAGCAACCTCGCCGATGCCCGCGAGAAGATCAGGACGATGGTGGACCTCGGGCTGCCCCGGCCGCAGGACGAACCGCTGTCCCTCGCGCTGTACCAGGTCATCGTCGCCAAGGCCAGGGACCCGCAGCACTCGGACATGATCACGAGCCTGTGCGGCGAGCAGCGCGGTCTCTACCAGCAGATTCTCGACGAGGGCGTGGCGGCCGGGCAGTTCCGGCCGGTCATCCCCACGCTGAACATCGCCCAGAACCTGATCTCGCTGGAGGACGGCTACGGCCTCGGGCTGAGCACGGGCAACCATGACTACGACTTCGGCCAGGCACGGCTGCTGCTTCTCCAGGCGGCGGCGCACTGGACGCAATGCCCTGAACTTCTCGACGACGCGGGCTAGCGGCCGATTCCGGGTTGGCCGCTAGGCCGTGCCCCAGGCCGGACACCGAGTGGGCGAATACCACTCGCGCCAGTCCGGACGGGCCACTCGCACCAATCTGGGCCGACAGCGAAAAAGTACGACTTTCGGCCCAGGTTTGAGGACCTTCGGGTCTGCTGTTCCGGTCCCGTCTCTTGGCTTCCTGGGAGGATGAGCTCAAACTCCGCAGTGGTGGTCGATTCTCTTTCGAAGTCCTACGGCGCGGTGGCCGCCGTTACGGACGTGAGCTTCACCATCGAGCGCGGGGAGGTCACGGTCCGCGAGCTGGTCCGGTTGTGCGCCGGGCTCTATCCGCGGCATTACGAGCCGGACGACATCGTGACGACTGCCGGGCACCATGCCCTGACACGCTCCGCGGGCCGGCGCTACGCCCTGTCCTCTTCGCCACATCGGAGCTGACAATGCGGCTGGCGGGAGACCGACACGTGGGCTTCGTGGCCATGACCCGGCTCCTTGCCGAAGCCACGCCAGAGAGCCGCAACCGCGTGGTGGACCTGCTGCGTGCTGTTTCCATCATCGTCGTGGTGTTCGGCCACTGGACGATGGCGGCCCTCACCATCGACCACGGCCTGCACGCCGGAAACATACTCTCGCTCGCCGCCTGGACCCACCCGTTCACTTGGCTGTTCCAGGTCATGCCGGTGTTCTTCCTCGTCGGCGGCTACGCCAACGCCCGGTCGTGGCGGTCCGCACGGGGGCGGAATACCGGGTACGGCAGCTGGCTCAGGGGCCGCACCCGCCGGCTCGTGCTCCCGGTCCTGCCGGTGCTGGTGTGCTGGCTCGCCGTGGGCTGGCTGGCGCTCTTTCTCGGCGCGGGCTGGCGCACCTTGCGGCTGGCCTCGACCGTGGCGCTGATGCCCACCTGGTTCCTCGCCGCCTATATCGCGGTCACCACGACCACGCCAGCGGCACTGTGGCTGTGGCGCAGATGGGGATGGGGCTCGGTAGCCGCGGGACTCGGGTGCGCCGCGGTGGTCGACGTCACGTCCCTGGTATCGGGTAGCACGCTGGCCGGCTTCGTGAACTACCTGCTGGTGTGGGGAACCGTGCACCAGCTCGGCTTCGCCTGGCTCGACGGAGCACTCGCCGCCTTCTGGAAGCGGCTGCTGCTCTGCCTGACCGGCCTGCTCGGCACGCTGACACTCGTGCTGCTCGGCCCGTACCCGGTCAGCATGGTCGGCGTGGACACGTCCACGGTCACCAACACCTATCCGCCGCGGGTCACCCTGCTGCTACTCGGGATGTTCCAGGCCGGCCTGGTGCTGATGTTCGAAGATCCGGCGGCACGCGCCATGCGCCGCCTCCGCGCCTGGATAGTCGTGGTCGCGCTGAACGGGCGCATCATGACGCTGTACCTGTGGCACATCACCGCGATGGTGCTGGTCATCGCGCTCTCGCTCACCCTGGGCGGGGCCGGGCTCACGGTAGCGCCGCTGACGTCGCTGTGGTGGGCCACCCGGCCGGTGTGGTACCTCGTGCTCGGCACGGTCACCGTGGCCCTGGTCGCGCTCCTTGGCCGGTTCGAGACCCCGGCCGCCGACACCCGGCCGGCACCGCCGTGGTGGCGTCCGGTACTCGCGGCCGCCGGGGTCTGCGCAGGCCTGGGCGCGCTGGCAGTCCTCGGCCTGGCGAGCGCGCACGGCCTGAACTGGGCGCTCCTGGTGCTGCCCATTGTCAGCGTGTACCTGGGCGGGGTCGCCAAGCCGCCGTGGTCCGGTTTCGCTGCTGCCCGCTGAACCGCGGCAAGCCGTGGCAGAGGTCTCCGGCCCTCGGCGGCGAAGAGGTCCGCGCCGCTCGCCGCAGGCGTGCTCGACTTCCCAGCCGCGTATCGTGGCCGCGCCGAGAACGGCAGGCGTGCCGTTGGTGGCTAGTTCCGTCACCTCGACGTCGAACCGCCGCCGGACCGAACTCGATCCGGGGAACAGCGTCTCCATCGCCTCGGTCAGCCGGGCGCGCGTCCCCGGCGGACCGACCACCAGCAGCGGATCGGACCGGCGGGAGAACTGACCGTCGAGGATGAGGAAAGGCAGCCCACCGAAGTGATCGCCGTGCAGGTGGGTAATGGCCACCGCGCTGACCTGGCCCGGGTCGAGCCCCTGGGCCTTGAGCGCGGCCAGGCTGGTCGCGCCGCAGTCCACGAGCATGACTTGCCCGCCGGTCCCGCTGCCGCCAGTGATCCAGATGCACGTTTGCGCCCGTCCGCCGCTGCCGAACGCGTCGCCGCTGCCTACGAAGTGAACTCGCACGTCACCATCATCACAGCGTGCGGCGTGCCACGATGGGGACGGTCTGAAGCATCATGACGAAAGGCCAAGGTGGCCGCAAATACCGTGTGACCGCCACGTTCTTCAACACCCGCGCGAACGAGTTCGCTCGCCGCCAGGTGATCCGGCAGGAGGCGCGGGCCGGTTTCGCCCTGGCGAACCACTCCTGGAGTCATCCGTTCATGCCCAGGCTGTCTGCCTCGCATCAGGCGATCGAGAT
>Ga0307372_10011099_pt1 | contig 12080 bp, 9 predicted proteins | sample OX1MG_FD_202533 | JGI IMG/M metagenome (GOLD analysis project Ga0307372, IMG submission 202533) | Soil microbial communities from Risofladan, Vaasa, Finland - OX-1 | ecosystem: Environmental > Terrestrial > Soil > Coastal area > Acid sulfate soil | place: Finland: Risofladan, Vaasa | collected...
ACACAGATGGTAGGAGGCAACGGCTAGTCCATGCGCTCACAGCGCAGGCGCCCTCCTCTACTTGACAACGGGCGAGGTGGATGGAGGCGAACGGAAGCGCCATCCAGGCCACCGGAGATAATGCGATAATGATGAGGAACAGCCCGAGAAACACATACTGCATGAGACGCGCCCTCCCTACCGACAAACACACCGTCTCATGTTGGTCGTTCACAGGTATCCCCAACTATACGATCAGGCGCTCTCAGATCGGACAGAGTATGCGCTGCAAATTGAATGCGCCGGTCCAATTGGAACCTGGCGCCATGTCTGTGCGTCTTCTCTACGTAACGGCGTCTAGTGTCGGCGAGCAGGCTCTCATCGTGCGGAGAACATGCCAAGCCCAAGTCATTCGCGGTGAAAGCACAAGATGATGTGGAGAGGTGGCAAGGGTATGCGATACAGCCAACAGAGAAGCGCAGACGAACGTCACGCGGGCAGGCAACTGGCGCACGTAGCCACAGCCACCTTGATCGCGCTGGCGCTGGGCGCGCTGCTGGCGGCGTGTGGCGGCGCGGGCGCGGCGGGGACGCCCGGCGGGTCGGGCACGGCAGTTGCGGGCGCGACGAAGACGACGCTGACGCCCAGCGCGACAGCCACCGACGACACAACAACCGCCACGCCTGGGGCGGCCAGCGGCGCGGCGAATGCAGCATGCCCCGCCGCCGCGCTCAACGCCGCCGCGCCCAACCCCACCCGCGTCGTCACCCCGGCGGACCGCACGAAAACCATCGCCGTCCAGGTCAGCGCGGTGATCGAGGTGCGCCTGCCCGCCAGCATCGATCGCTGGTCGTTCGATGGCAAGGGCGCGCCGACGCTGACGCTCCAGCGCGTGCAGGGGAACTACGTCGCCAGTCTGCATGCGTGCGTCTGGGACTTCACGGCGGCGCAGGCGGGCACGGTCACGCTGGGCTACGTCGGCCAGCCGAACTGCGCCGCCCGCCAACCCTGCCCCACAAACGCCATGTTGCTGCCACTGACAGTGAGCGTGGCCTAACCCCCGACCCCTTCCCACAAGATGTGGGAAGGGGGGATGTGGTAGGTCAGCGGCGCGGGCCGGGCGACGTGAGCGTGGGGTCGCGCCGTTCGACGGTGTTCAGCGCGACCTCCAGCGTGGAAGCGGCGCTGGTCGTTTCGTGCAGGGCGCCCGCCGTCTCGAGTTCATGCAGACCACTCAGGCTCAGGTCCGTGAACATCGCATCCAGGTCGGTGGGCCGGGTCTGGCTGAGATGCGAATACATCTGTGTCGTCGAGATGTTGGCGTGGCCCAGCAACTCCTGTACATTGCGCAGTTCCATCCCACGGTCCAGCATGTCCAGCGCAAAGGAGTGGCGCAACGTGTGGGGCGTGACCGCGCCGACATCGGCAGTGCGCACGTAGCCCTTCATGATCAGCCAGAAGCCCTGGCGAGTCAGCCGCTGGCCGTGGTGGTTGAGGAAGAGCGCAGGCGTCTCTTCGCTCTTTTGCGCGAAGGTGGGGCGCCCGTCGGCAAGATACGTGGCGAGCGAGCGCTGCGCCATCAGGGTGAGGGGCAGAATGCGCTCACGGTGGTTGCGCCCGTAGCAGCGGATGTGGCCCCGCGCGAGATCGAGGTGCGCCGTGTCGCAACTCACGAGTTCCGTCACCCGCATACCGGTCGAATACAGGCAGTGGAGCATCGCATCGTCGCGTAGCCCGGCGGGCGTATCCAGCTTGACGGCGGCGAAGAGCCGCGCAACATCCTGCGGCGAGAGCGTCGTCGGCGGAAACTTCTCGACGCGCGGCGTATCGAGTTCGTTGGCGGGGTCAGTGGCGAGGACGCCGGTGGCCTGGAGAAAATGGAAAAATGACTTGATGGCAGCCACTTTGCGCGCGATGGAGGTGGCCGCATATTGGCGTTCGTTGAGCTGCAAGATAAAGCCCGCAACTAATGCGGGGGTCACATCAGCCCAGTCGCCGACGCCGCGTCGCCGCAGAAAATCGGCAAGCTGCCGCAGATCCGTGCCATAGGCGCCGAGCGTGTTGGCGCTCGACCGCCGCTGTTGCGCCAGGGCGCTGATGTACTCCTGGATGACCTTCTCCATAAGGCGCGCAACCTCGCTGCTATCCTCGACACTGCGTCGTAGGGTGGGCGCTCACACGCTCCCCATCCTGTCCGCCGCGCGCCCACCGGGGAACGCGCATCAAACCGTGGGTGTTAGAGCGTCAGTTCCATTATACCGAGGGCTGGCGGCCAGCGCAAAACGCCTATGACCAGGGGGCTATTGGCCGCCATCAACGCTGGTGTCATTCCACAATCAGCAGCAACGCCTTGAGGTAGCGATCTTCGACGAAGCCGGGCAATGTGGGGTGATCGAGGCTTGGCCCAAACGAACCGACGATCTGCGCGCTCCGCTTCGCCAGCCGCAGTCCCTGGCGCACTGCCCCCTCGAACTCGTCGGCGCTGACGGAGCCGGAGCAGGAGCAGGTGAGCAACACGCCACCCGGCGCGACCACCTGGATCGCCAGCGTGTTCAGCGCCTCGTAGGCCCGCAGCGCACGATCCTTCATTTGTTGGGTCTTGGCGAAGGCGGGCGGATCCACCACCACGATGTCGAAGCGGTCGTCCGCCGTAATGGCGCCTCGCAGATAGCGCGTCACGTCCTCCGCCACGAATTGATGCGCATCGTCGGACAGCCGTTGGTTGAGCGCGTAGTTGCGGCGCGCCAGCTCCAGCGCGGGCGCCGACGAATCCACGTTGACCGTGCGCAACGCTGGGCGCCCTGCCAACGCCGCGAGCGCAAAGCCACCGGAATACGAGTACAGGTTGAGCAGCGAAGTCGCGTCGGTCGCCTGGCGCGCCAGTTCGGCGATGCGCGCCCGTTTGTCGCGTTGGTCCAGGAAGAAGCCGGTCTTCTGTCCTTGCAGTGGGTCTATGAAATAGCGGACGCCGTTCTCCACAATCTCGACATTGTCGGGGACGAGGCCATAGACGACGCTGGCCCCGCCGACCGCCAGCCCCTCACGCTCACGGACCTTCACCTCATCACGGGCGACGATACCCTCGATGGGATGATCCTCGGCCTGGGCGATAGCTTCGACGAGCGCCGGAATGATTAAGTCGCGCTGGCGCTCGACACCCACCGTGTGAAACTGCGCGACCAGCCAGTGATCGTAGCGGTCGACGATCAGCCCCGGCAGCCCATCGGCCTCGGCGTGGATCAGTCGGTAGGCGTTGGTGGTGGGCGGCAACAGACGTCGCAGCCGCAGCGCCCGCGTGATGCGCCGCTCATAGAATGCCTGATCGATCACTTCGTCGTGGTCCAGCGTAAGCGCGCGGAAGGCGAGGCTGTTGTTGGCGTTGAGGTGGCCACGCGCCACCCAGGCGCCATTCGCCACGCTGGCGATTACGTCTACCACGGCGCCCGGCGGCGTGTCGCGCGGTAGTTCGCTCAAGTTCTGGAATGCGCCCGAGAACAGCCAGGGGTGTCCGTTCAGTAGCGCGTACTCGCGCCCCGGTCGCAAACGCAGGGTGGGGTAGAGTGTTGGTGGTGTGGAGGTTGGAGTGGGTGTTCCCAGTTGGGTCATGGTGGCGTCGTCTTTCTGTTGGGTCGGCTATCGTTTCCCTTCATTGTACGCCACAAATGCGTCTGACGTATCGAAGGCTGCGGGAAACTGGCTTGACAGTTGGGTGTTGTAGTGTCTCGTCGCTTCTGGTATGCTAGAGAGGCAAGGCGCGGGGACGGTATGCGCGAGGTGAGGTCCGCTGTGGCGCCTCACTGTTCCATACAATTGTTATCATCCTTGGTTTGCAGTGCGATCCCCCGACGCGAAAAGAGAGGGTGTGGCGTCCAAAGATGGCAGAGACACTCGAAGAGGTAACTGGCTCGCTGGTGGCCGAACTCGAAGCGCGTTTCCCCTACGCCGCCGCGCTGATCAGTAACGCCTCGGGCGTGCAGATCGGCGACAACGGGAACGAGCAAGAAGCCAGCGAAGAGGCTCCCAGCCGGGGAGTCGTCTTCACCGTGTACGATGGCGGCGCGTTTGTCGAGTATGGCACGAGCGACCTGGCGCTCGAGTCGCTGGCGCGCAACGTGCGCGACTGGGCGAGCGGTGTGCGTCGCCAGCCCGGTGGCCCGCCCATCATCGGCGGCGGCCACGCCACCATCGTCGGCGCCGCAACCCGCGACTTCGCCACGCCGATGCAGATCGACCCGGCGTCCGTGCCACTGACGGAGAAGCTGGCGATGCTGCGCGACCTCCAGCAGCGGGCGCAGGCGCGCGACCAACGCATCGTGCAGGCGCGCACGCAGTATACCGACCGCACTCAGGAGACGACCTACATTGGGCGTGGGCGCAGCCTGCGCCAGCGCGTCACGCGCGTCATCGTAGGGCTACTCATCGCCGTCTCCGATGGCGGGCAGGTGCGCTACCACTTCGCCCAGAGCAGCGGGACCGGCGGCTACGAACTGGCGCGGATGGACGACGCGACCATCGCCGCGACGGCAGAGACGGCGCTGCGGCTGCTGGCGGCGGAGCGCATCCAACCGGGCGAATACGACATCGTGACCGACGCCACCATCTCAGGCGTGATCGCCCACGAGTGCTTTGGCCACGGCGTCGAACTGGACCTCTTCCCCAAGGGACGCGCCCGCGCCGAGCAGTATGTCAACAAGCAGGTCGCGGCGCCCGCCGTGCAAATGTATGATGACCCCAGCCTGACCGGCGCCATTGGTTCGTACTTCTTCGACGACGAGGGTGAGTTGGCGCGTCCGACACAGATTCTGCGCGATGGTGTGCTGATCCGCCCAATCAGCGATTTCGCCTCGGCCACCTTCGCCTCGGGCGTCCACACGGCCAACGGGCGCAGGCAGGATTTCAGCCGCAAGGTCTACGCGCGCATGAGCAACACCTTCTTCGCGCGCGACGCCGCTGGCCCCGACGCCGCCGCCATGATCGCCGGGGTGGAGCGCGGCGTGTATCTGCGGCAGGCCGAGAGCGGCATGGAAGACCCGATGGGCTGGGGCATCCAGGTGACGGCGCACTACGGCGAGGAGATCGCCAACGGCGCGCTGACAGGCCGGTTGTTCGCGCCCGTGGGCGTCAGCGGCTACGTGCCCGACCTCTTGCAGAGTGTCAACAGCGTCGGCTCGGACTTCGAGCTCTTCGCGGGCAACTGTGGCAAAGGCCATAAAGAGTTTGTCACCGTCTCGTGCGGCGGACCCCACTTGCGGATGAAAGCGAGGCTTGGCTAATGTCAGCAGTCTATGATCCTGCCGCCTCAACCATTACCGGCGTTGCGCCAGTCTCCGGCGCTACAACGCTAAACACCGAAACGCTGGCCCGCGCGCTGGCCGCGACGCCCGGCGCCAACGCCTGGGAAGTCGAGGTTCTCAGCGACGAGCAAGCACAACTGTACGTCATCGGCGATGCGGTGGAGTCGCGCCGCACCGTGGTCAACCGCAGCAGCCACGCCACCATCTTCAATCTGCACGCGCCCCATGCGTCTGGCGCCGAGGGGCAGAACGGCGCGCAACCCGCATCGCAGGCGATGGGCCGCGCCGAACTGTCGCTGCTGGCCGAGGACGCCGCCAACCCCGACCGGCTGACCGCGCGACTGGCCGATGGCGTGACAATGGCCAGCCTGACCGACAATCCGCCGTACACGCTGCCGAAGCCATCCGAGTACGCCTTCCCCATGCCGCCGCTGGTGGACCCGGTGTTGCAGCGCGACGCGGCGGGCGCGCTGGACCGGGCGCGCGTGCAGCTTGAAGTGGCGGTCGCCGCCCAGCCCAACGTCAGCCTGAGCAGCGCCGAGTTCTTCGCCACGCGCCGTGAGCGATCGTTCCGCAACAGCCAGGGCGTGCGCGGCTCGTATCAGGAGACCGAGGTCTTCCTCGACCTCGTGCTAATCGCCTCCGACCGTGGCAATTCCGCCGAGATGCACGCCGAACTGAAACGCCGCCGCCTGGAGGACCTGCAAATCGCGGGGACCGTGGCGGCGTATGCGACGTTCGCGCGCCACTCGCTCTACGCCACGACGCCGTCGACCGCGCGCGGGCCGGTGATCCTCAGTGGCGAGGCGCTCGCCAACTTCTTCTCGCCGCTGGCCTTCAGCAGCGGCAATCCCATACTGACGCAGACCTCAGCCCAGGCGGCGTATCAGCATCTCAGCCGCTTCAGCGTCGGCGACTTCATCACCGGCGACGAGCCGCGCGGTGATCGGCTGAACCTCAGCAGCGATCCGCTACGCCCCTACGGCGTACGCTCGTATCGTTTCGACGCCGATGGCCTGCCCGCCACCGAGGTTGCGTTGATCGAGAACGGTGTGCTGCGTCGCCAGTGGGCCGACGCGCGCTACGCGGCGTACCTGGGCGTTACGCCGACGGGGCAGACGGGCAACCTCGCCGTCGGGCGCGGCTCCGCCTCGCTGGATGCGCTGCGAGCGCTGGACGGCGCGCCGGTCTACGAGATCGTCTCGTTCTCGGCGTTTGGCCCCGACCCGGTGACGGGCGACTTCACGGCGGAGATTCGGCTGGGCTACCAGCACGACGCCACCGGCGTGCGTCCCATCAAAGGCGGCTCGCTCACCGGCAACATCTTCACCGCGCTGCAAGACGTGCGCTTCTCCGCCAACGCCTATACCGACGGCGTGTACTACGGCCCGGCGGCGGCGCGCTTCGGCGACCTGAGCGTGGCGGGGAGCTAGGCCTGCCCCCACCCTCGCTTGCCCCTGCGGGGCTGCGCATTTCCCTCCCCCGTACCGGGAGAGGGAGGAGTGCGAGCGGGGCGAGGTTGGGTGGCGATGGGCGAAGGTATCTGCGCGCCCTCGCGTCCCCCAGCGGGGACGCGAAACCCCCGCGTCCCCGCAGGGGGACGCGAGGCGCCCCTCTCCCGCCGCAGCGGGGGAGGGGCTGGGGGTGGGGGACCCCAACCCCCGCCTCACCAGGAGAATCACTGATGGCTGAACACGCTGACCCACCTGTGGTGAAGATTTACCCCAATCGAATGATTGCCACCCTCGGCGCCATTTTCTGTCTAGTGTTCGCCATTGCTTCAGTCACAACCGCGCTTGGCATTGGCCCTACAGCGGCGCCACCCAATTCCTGGACCTATCAAGAGCCTGGGAGAGCAATCTTGGGTGTCGGCGGAATAGCACTCTTCGCCACCGGTACGGCGCTGTTCGCCTTTTATGCCGTCACGCCCCACCCGATACTAGAATTCGATAGTCGGCTGCTCTCGTATTATCTTTTCCCATTCAAGTATGGCGTTATCCAATGGGACGACATCGATGACATCCAGGCGTTTCGACAGTCTGTCGGACATAATGCAGGCAAGGTACTTTGGCTGTACATCAGCATGTCACCGGATGCGAAAGCGACGTCCCACTTCAAGCCAATGAAGAGAATCGGTGTCTCCGAGATGTTCCTCGCCGTCACTGGGCCAGAGGTTGTGCGCCAGATGCGACGCTTCCATACGATCACTGTACTGGGCAAAGATTGGGCGGCGGAACAGGTAGAGAGTAAGCATTGATTGCGCCTGCCCACGCCATATTGAGAGCCATGTGAGAGCCATGTGAGAGCCATGTGAACGCCCGACCATTACCAGCGAAATGGAACCGGGCATAGGAATAGGCGTATGTGTTATAGCGGGGTCGGCGCAAACGTGCTACACTACTCCCAGCCACCTGAGCGATAGCGCGCGACGACGACGCAACACGCGGGCTGGCGCATGTGAGCGCCCCGCAGAACATCGGCGCTCAGGCTCTGTGTGAGCGCAGACGCGGCACAACGAAAGGCAGCGAATTCATATGGCATCAGGCGCCGCAGGTAGTATTTTGTCGCACGTCTTCAAGGCGTTGCGGCGCGCCATCGGGCGGGTCTTGCTCTGGTTTCTGATCGGCTTTGTGGTTGGCGCCGCGATTGTGGAGGGCATCGGGTTTGCCGCCGCCGGTGGGCATTTCGTCCTGCTGGGCCACATCGCGGCAGTTGTGGCGGGCCTGGCGCTGGCCTACGCCGCCTCGCTGACCGTTCTCGTGATCGAGGTGATTGGTTTCTTCGTCAAGACGCTGCAAGACGTGGAGCGCGACGTGCGCGGTGAGTTGAGCGGTGGCACGCGCATCGTCGAAGGCATCGTCGAAAATATCGAGAAGCGTTTGTAGCCGTGAATCAGAGCAGTTGGAAGGCCGAGACCCTCATCGGCATGCGCCTGGGGTCGTGCACGCTCGAACGCCCCCTGGGGGTTGGTGGGATGGGCGCCGTCTATCTCGCCCGCCAGGACCGCCCGCGCCGTCAGGTCGCCGTGAAGGTGCTGCGCCCGCAGCTTGCCAGCGACGCCCAGAACTGGCCGATCTTCCTGGCGCGGTTCCGGCGTGAGGCCGACGCCACCGCTGGGCTGGATCACACCAACATCGTGCCCATCTATGCGTTTGGCGAAGAGCAGGGCGTGGCGTATCTGATCATGCCCTACCTGCCGGATGGCTCGCTGGCCGATCTGCTGGCGAAGCGTGGCCCGCTGCCAATCGATCGCGCGCTGAAGTATCTGGAAGACGCCGCCGCCGCGCTCGACTACGCGAACGCCCACGGCATCATTCACCGCGATGTCAAGCCGTCGAATCTGCTGTTGCATCCCGACGGGCGCCTGCTGCTGGGTGACTTCGGCATTGCGCGTCCGCTCGACCTGAACGATCTGCCGCCGACGCTCACCAGCGCCTCCAACGGCAACGCGCAACTCACCCAGGCGGGCGTGGCGATGGGGACGCCGGAGTTCATGGCGCCGGAACAGATCAAGGGTGGCACGCTCAGCGCGGCGACCGACATCTACGGACTGGGCATCGTCACCTACGCCATGCTCACCAACCGGACGCCCTTCGGGGGGACTGACGTGCCGACGACCCTGGCGCGTCAGTTGCGCGAGCCGCCGATTGCCCTGCGCAGGCTCCGGCCCGACACGCCGCCCGGCCTGGAGGCCGCCGTGCTGTGGGCGCTGGCCAAAGAACCGGCCCAGCGCCCGCGCACGGCGGGCGAGTTTGCGCGAGCGGCCCGCGCGGGCGCGGTGGGCCAGCCCATCGCCATGCCCACCGCGACGCCCAATCTGTACGCCGCGCAGACGCCCAACCCGTACGCCACGGCGCGCCTGCCGATGGCGCGTGTCGCATCGCCCCTCATGGCCCCCCAGCCCGCCGCTCCGGAGCCCGTCGCATCCCCGCCACCCCCGATCGTCGCGGGGGCGGCGGGGATGGCGTCCGCTGGGACCCTTAATCATTTCGCGCCGAGCCTCAATGGCACGGTCGCCATGCCTGCCTCGCCGCCCGGCGGTCCCGCGACCGGCAGGGCGCCGCAGTTTGCGCCGCAATTCGCGCCGCTCGTCACTGGCGGACCCGCAGGCGTCAACGACGCGACCATGTTCGACGCCCAGCGAATTGCGGGCTATGGCCGCGTGGGGCAGGCGCAGCCAATGTGGCCGGGGTTGGGCGCGCCTGCCGCGCCTGCGCGCCCCAGCAAACGTTCGGGGGGATTCTGCCTGCCGGTGATCAGCGCGCTGGTGGTCTTCGCGTTGGTGGTCGCCGCCGCCTTCTTCGTCGCCAGCGTGCTCCATGCCAGCAGTGGCGCCCAACCAGGGGGCGGTACCTCAACTACCGGCCTGGCGCCTCACGCAACGCTGTCGCCCAGCCCCACCGCGACCGTCGCCCCGACGCCATCCGATACACCCATCCCAACGAATGTATTGACCGCGACGCCAGCTTCCCTGAGGTTCACCTGCCAGCCGTTGAGCATCGTGCAGAATGTGACACTCTCCAACAACGCGCAGTCAGACATCACCTGGCACGCCGTGCATCTGCCATCGGGCATCCACGTCTATCCTTCCAGCGGCTCCCTGGCCAGCGGCGATACCAAAGACCTGAAGGTGACGTACACAGCGAGTTCGCCCAACACCACCGGGCATATCACCTTCTCCGTGGTCAGTCCCGACGCCCTCGCCGGGCAGCAGGCAGTCGTGACGTTCACCGCCTCTTCGTGCAATCCGTAGCTGGTAGCCCAGATGCGGTCCGGTCCCGGTCAGCGGCGCGAGACCCCGCCGCGTCCCCAGCCGCCGCCATACGCCGGGCGACGCACCACCGGCGGCGGTGTGGTTGCCTCGTCCCAGCGGGGGTCGCCGGGGCGTAGTGGCGCGCCGGGCTGCGGGACCTGCGCAGACGGTATGGCAGATGTGGCCGGAGGTTGCGCTGACAGGGACTGGGCGGCGCCTTGCCCCGCTGACGCGCCAGCCAGCGGGGTGGACGGCGCGGCGGCCTGCGGGCCGACGGTTGGCGCCAGATAAGCCAGATAGGTCGGCGCGGCGGGTGGCGCGGACAACGCCACAGCGCCCGGCGCCTGCTGGATGGTAAGCGCCTCCATCAACAGCTGATAGCCCGCGATCACCAGTCCTGCCGCGCTCAGCAAGAACAGATACAACCCCACGCCAAGGCTGACATTGATTTGCGTCGCCAGTGACATATATTGGTCGGCGTAGAGCAGCCCGGCGCCGAGCAGCAGCGCGCCCAGCCCAAATGGCGCGACAGCGGCGAGCCGCCGACGACGACGCGGTCCCCACAAGGTAGGCGCGGCGGCGACGAGGGCCACTGCAATGGTCGCCAGCGTAAACCGACCCAGGTGGTTGGGTGTGATGCTCAGGGCGCCGTAACTGACCCACGGCATGAACAGGCTCACGACCAACGCCGCCGCCGCCGCCAGCACGACGCGCCCTGAGTTGTCGCGCGGGAAGGCCAGCCCATCCAGATCACCCCACCGAATGCCACCCATCCCCGCGAGTGGGCCAGATTGCTCAGGGGGGCGCATGGCGCTGATACGCGGCGCGGTGTCGCTGGCGTCCGGCGTCGACATGGATGGAGCGCTGGACGTGGCGGCAGGCTGCATGACGCCATGCGCATGGGCATGGGCATACGGATCGTCGTGCCCGTCATAGCTCCTGGCGGGGGTGTACGGATAGGCCGGGGAATCAGACGACGTGCGCCAGGGCGAGGCAGGCAGCGACGGCGGCGCGGGCAGGGCCGACGCAGGCGCGCGTGGCCCCAACGCATTCCGGGACGATGAGGCGGCGGGCGACGCGGCAACCGGGCGTGGCGGCTCGCCAATGCGTTGCCCACAGACCGGACAAAACTCCGTCCGTAAAGTGATCTCCGAGCCACAGCCAAGACAAAACATCGTCACGCCTTTCTGAGCCTCGCCAACACGCCCCACGCGCCGCTGGTGTACACTATACACGACAATCGCGACAAGCGGCGCATTTCTCACGCGTACCTTTGAGATCGCATTCCATCCATTAGTAACGGAGTACCTCATGGCGACGACGGCCAGCAGCGAGATCGAACTGCGCGGACACATCATAGACTCCTACATTCTGCCGCGCGTCTGGGGCGTCATCGAAGACGCCGGGGCGCACTTTCGCGTGCTGGACATGCAGGTAGGCCAGAGCGAGACCGACACCAGCTACGCCCGCATCGAGGTCCGCGCCGAAAGCAAGAAACAACTGGCGGCGATCATCCGCGAGTTGTTGCAACTGGGCGCGACGCCCGTCGCCCCGCGCGAGGCGAAGACGGCGCGCGTCACCCAGCCCGGCGTGCTGCCCGACGACTTCTACTCGACGACCAACCTGCCGACCGCTATCTATCTGAAGGGCCAGTGGATCGAGGTGGAGCGCATCGAGATGGACGTGGCGATTGCGGTTGACCGCGCCACCATGCGCGCCCGCGCCTGCCCGATGCACGAGGCGCAGGTGGGCGACGAGGTGGTGGTGGGCTACGACGGAGTGAAGGTTGAGCCGCTGGAGCGGCCCCGCCAGCGCGAGGCGTTTGGCTTCATGCAGAGCGCCGTCTCGTCCGAGCGGGCGAAGGCGCTGGCCATCGCCGATGTGGCCGCAGCAATGCGGACGGCCCGCGCGCATGGCGGCAAAATCCTGTTCGTGCTGGGGCCAGCCGTGGTGCATACGGCGGCGCGCGACCATGTCGCCCGGCTGATTCGCGCGGGCTACATCCAGGTGATCTTCGGCGGCAACGCCATCATCGCGCACGACATCGAGGCGGC
>Ga0307372_10011105_pt1 | contig 12073 bp, 11 predicted proteins | sample OX1MG_FD_202533 | JGI IMG/M metagenome (GOLD analysis project Ga0307372, IMG submission 202533) | Soil microbial communities from Risofladan, Vaasa, Finland - OX-1 | ecosystem: Environmental > Terrestrial > Soil > Coastal area > Acid sulfate soil | place: Finland: Risofladan, Vaasa | collected...
GCCTAACTTCCACCGGCGCGTTGATGGCTTGGTCCTCGTGCGGTAGCGCCGGTTCAGCATTTCAAGTCAACGGGACGGGATTGTCGTCTAGCTCGATCGTGAATTTTGAGAATAGTGCGGCCGCAAACGGTCTCACTCTGAGCTTCTCGAATCCCTCAGCGGGCAATGTTCAGCTCGGGTTGAGCGGAACCCTCAGCGTCGCTGGCGGAGGAACGGGAACTTCAAGCCCAGCACTTGTGGGAGGGTCGAACATATCGATTAGTGGAACTTGGCCGAATAATACGATCTCGTTTTCCGGCACGCTGCCGGTTGGAAACGGCGGCACTGGTCTCACGAGCTTGGGCTCAAGCGGACAATGTTTGGGGACTAACGGCTCAACGATGCAGTGGCAGTCTTGCGGTTCAGGTTCCGGAACGGTGTCGAGCGTAGGGCTGTCGCTACCCAGCGCGATCTTCACCGTCAGCGGGTCCCCGGTGACTAGCGCCGGAACGCTGACAGGAACACTTGCAAACCAGAGCGCAAATACGTTCTTCATGGGGCCGGCGAGTGGCAGCGCCGCCCCGGCTTTCAGAGCTGCTACGGCGGCCGACTTGGCTGCGTCGCCGGTTACGAATGACTGCCTGGGCTACAACGGCTCTACGCTTGCGTGGCTCGGCTGCTCCGGTGGAAGCGGAGGTCTCCCATCAAGCTGGACGCTGAATGCCACCACAAATGCTGTCACCGCGCAACCCATAAGCGGTCAGGATGCTGTGCCACTCACAGTGGCTCCGGATGTGGCGTCTCCGACCGCAGACTTGTTCGATGTGTACAAGGATTCGGGGCTAACCACGAAGGCCTTCTGGGTTGACGCTTCAGGGAACATCAACTGGCTTGGGAACACACTCAAGCTCGGTTCCAACAACCAGTCCACGGCTTCCTATCTTGAACTCTATGGCGGCATGGGAACCAGCGCTTATGTTGAGCTTTTAAGTCCGTCGCTTCCGCCACCGGCGCAATTGCAGGTCAGTGATTCGACCTCCGGCGGGACGGTCGGCGCGGGCACATACTCCTTTTGGGCGGACTATCAGAACGGCCCAGGCAACATCTACACTACTGAACCAAGTATCCTCAAGCAATTAACGATCTCGGGCAGCACCAATACTCTTACGATTACGCCGCCCACCCAGATTTCCGGTGCTCAGACTTGGCACCTTTATGGCGAGCTTCAGGCCATGGGCGTGCTAGTTGACCTCGGACTGAAAACAGATTTCACTACGCCGGTGACCTTATCCTCTTGGTCCAATTCGCCTAGCGGAACGTTGCCAACCACGAATGACACTGGCGGCCTCTATCCTACCTATTTGAGCGCCGGAAACGAGGAAGGTGGCGACGCTTGCGTGATGAGCGGCGTTCCAGGCCAGAACTGCGCGGCGGGAACCTGGATCATGACTGACCCGCTGTTGGGCTTGGGAGACATCCCTTATGGCGCCGCGGTGAATGCGGACAGCTTCGCGCAAGCGGCGCGGCTTACAGCGCCGACCACGAACGGAACGTACTGCCTTCAGGAGGTTGTGACCGCTTCAACCCCAGTAGCCCCTATATTCGGCTCATGCCCGAGCGGTGGCGGAGCGCCGGGCGGATCAACCACTCAAATCCAATACAACAATGTAGGGGTATTTGGCGGGGCGGCGAATGTAACCTATAACAGCTCGACCGGCCAGTTCACCGCGAACCAACTCGCGAATTCCAACCAGACTATTTTTGAACAGCGCTTCACTGATACATCGCCAACTGGAAATTTTCTGGATTTCCAGAACGCGGCTGGGGGAACCGACCTATTCAAAGTTGCCGTTACCGGCGCGGTGACGGAGGGCGCAACCACGATCACGTCGCTAACGGACAGCGGGGGACTCAACGTTCAAAACGGCAGCACAACGAATTTCAGCGGCAACGTCATTTTGAACGCGGCCTCGGCCAATTTAATCTTGAATGGCGGCAAGGGACAGCATATTGAGCTGACCGGAACAAACAGTGACACGGCGGGGGCGATTCCCATTGCAGCCTCCACAAGCGGCGCTTATTCATTTACGACCCCTTGGACATCGGCTCCGGTTTGCGTGGTGTCGCAGCAAGGATTGAGCGCATCGCCCACCGTTTTCTTTGGCGTTGGCGTCACAACTACGACGCTGACCGTCTATGCGTCTGCGTCTGGAACGTATACGGTTGGCTACCACTGCGTGGGGAATCCGAACTAGGATCATGAAAAAGATGAACCACAAAGACACCAAGACACAAAACGACAGATTTATAAAAAACTTTCTTTGTGTCTTTGTGTCTTCGTGGTTGTGCGTTTGCGTTTTCGGGTCTGGGGCGTTCGCCCAATCGACCGGCGGCGGTTCGGGGCAGACCATTGCCTGCGCGGGAGGTCCCCCGCATTACTGCGCTGAGACGAGTACAACCAGGATCATCATGCGAAGCGCGATCAATTATCCAGCGCTCGATCCAAACGACGGAGGCCCGGCGGTTGGTGTACCTTTCATTGGCCCCGATTTCGGAACTCGAATCGTGCGCGCCACCGATGAGGCCGATTATTACGGCACTTCGGTCGGCGTTGCCAATACGGTATCAGGCACCAACTCATCGGCGGAAGCTTATAGTTGCTCTCGCTTCAATGCCGCTCTTGGGATCAAGGGCGGATATATTTGCTGGTTTTATACGGGCGGCGGCGGATGGGGAGCGTTCACGCTGGATGCTACCACGATGCAGATTCAGCAACTGACGCCATCGGGGTGGAGTGGCGGAAGCATTCTGTCGCTTGGCGAGCCGAGCACAAGCTGGACTGACCCGTGGGTCACCTTCATTGACGGGCCATCACTGCAAATAAAAGCATACGGCTTCCCGGCGCAGACGGGATTTCCAGGAACTCCGGCCAATGATCCTTTTGTGGGCAACACGGTTGGCTCCGGCGTGGTCTTGTTTACGGCAAGCTCATCGACTTGCCCAAATTTGCCTTCTGGTGCGAGCGGCGCCCTGAGCGAGCTACAGGCGGATTCTACGGACACGCAGTTTTCCGGCTACGCCAATGGGCGATACATCATCTACTTCAATAAAGCTCGCCCCACCGTGCAGTACCCGGATGGGGCTTGCGACTGGTACGACACCGTCACGAACAATATGGGAGGCACGGATTTTTCCGGGGTGCAAAAAGGGACAACCTGGATTGGACTTGCGCAACCTCCAAGCATAACCGCACTCACACCAACGACGGGAACCGGGAGCCTTGCGGCTGGAACTTACTGCTTCAGTGAAACCCTGATCGGGGTTAACGTGACAGGCGCAGAAACCGAGCCAGGTCCGATTTCCTGCGTAGCGCTTTCGGCGACTGGTGAGTTTTCAGTGCCACGACCGCCGTTGCCCACGGACGGATCGAGCAACGCTTATATGAATGGGAGCAGCCCCTACGGATGGAACGCCTACGGATGCCTTGAGCCTTCGCCGCCGACGCAATGCACGCCCAACTCGCTGCAAAATGCGAGCATCACGGCGTGGGCCACGACCACGGTAACGGTAAGCTCGCTTGCTTCCGGCGCAGCGCCGCCGGCAACGAATTCTTCCGGTTTTACGATTCACCAGGCACGGCTAGCTCCGAATGGCAGCTATGAGTTTATCGTTAACCAGAATGCACCGAATGGGAGTCTTGAAATCGCTTGGCAGATACCGAACGGGGTTCCGTCAACGGCGATTTATTATTTCGCTGCCGTAGAGGCCCACACGGTAGCTGCAAATAATTTTGCCACCTACCAAAACGGCGGAGGGAGCAACGGCTATGGAGCTGCGAGAGCGAACATGAGCTGTATGCAAGCGCTCAATTTCAAGTCAACCCCGGTGACCATTAGCAGCCCAAATTGCTCCGGCATTGCTAGCAATTACACGGCGCTGGGTGATACGCATCCTTCGATAGCTGATGACACGGCGGCGGCAAACGACAGACTTCCAGCGTGCGGTTCAAGCGCCCCGTTTGGCGTGAACGTACTCAATTGGAGCGTGCAAAAATCCAACTCCATCACCAGCATCAAGCCAAATGGCACCACAGTCCGGTTTCCGCAGACTGGATACAACCCGGACTGGTCGACGATGGAACCGCTAAACGGAGAGATTTACTGCTGGGCGATGGATGGCTCCAACAAGATATGGCGGTTTGTCCATACGCGCACTTCGGGTTGGCCATACAATTCGTCTTCCGCCGTCTACGGAACTTACTTCTATCCGCAGTACGGGCTTGCCACCATGACGCGCGATGGGAAGTTCATGATCTTCAGCTCGTCGTGGGATTGGAATCTCGGAACGCACGGCCATGCGGGCTGGCAACCTAACATGACTTATTCGAGTGGCGCGATCGTCAACGACTCGAACGGGAACCTCGAAACCGCGCAAAGCGCATTCACTTCCGGCATGACGATTCCAGTTTGGTCAACTACCGTTGGCGGCTTGACGCCTGACGGCCACTGGAAGATGAGCCTTGGTTGCCCGACAGCAGCCGCTTGCCGCTGGGATGTATTCGTAGCTGAACTAAGATGATGCCGGGGCGGTTCAACAGTGAAGCAGTATGTATCACGACGTGTTCGTCGTGCAGTTACGCAAAGGAGAGTAACGATGGCGGTTGCTGTTAGCGAACAAGCGGCGCACGGCATTCCGGTGCTGTTGCAGGATCCCGGGACGCCGGCGGCGACGCCGGATGGCGCCGGGCTGCACACGGCTGGCGCGCAGCTTTATGAGATTCCGGTTGCCCTAACCGGTTCCTGGGTGAAGGGTAATTACAGCTTTTCGATCACGCCGGAAGACATGAGCGCGATGTCTGAGAACTTCGCCAAGCGCAAGAACGATCAGGTGGTGATTGACTACGAGCACGCGAGCGAAATGCCGGAAGTGGCAAAGGGTGGTCCGATCCCGGCAGCCGGGTGGATCCACAACCTGCACTCCCATGCGAATGGCAACGAGAAGCTGATCGCCCTGGTGGAGTGGACGCCGCAGGCTGAGCAGATGATCAAGACCGGTCAATACCGGTTCTTCTCACCCGCAATTGATTGGGGAGCGCAGGACAAGGAAACCGGTGAACCGCAGGGAGCGACGCTCACTTCCGGTGCGCTCACGAATCATCCATTTTTGGAAGAATTGCCGCCGATCATGCTGAGCGACGGTGTGGTGGTCGAGGCGGCCTACGACCGCCTGACGAACGGCGCTCAAGGAGCGCCGCTACAGTTACGCGAAGGAGAAACAGGCATGAAAAAACTCACATTGCGGCCTATACCCAAGGGTGAAGAAAACGCCGGTCACCACGCCGTCGTAGACGAAGAGACAGGCGAACCCGTTGGGCTGATTCCCCACGACGCCCTCACGGAATATGCCGCGAATCACCTCGGACTGAATCCAGACGTGGAGCAGGATGAGAAAGAAAGCGCCAGCGCTGGCCGGAGTGAAGCTCACGCTCTGAGCGTGGAGGCTCATGAAGCGAGACGCCGCGCCTTTTTCTTGAGCGAGGCCGTGCGAAATGGAAAGATTGACAACCAGCGGGCTAGCGCTCTTGCCGAGTCTGGAAAGATCACGCTTGCTGACTACATCCGGGCTCAGGAGGCTGAAAGACTGATTGAATCGGCTATTGCGGCTGGGAAGATTTTGCCCCGGGATCGCGCGTTTTTCTTTCGTGATGCGCTCGATCGTCCGAAAGAATTCATCGAGTTCATCAGGAACGCCTCTCCGGTTGTGCGATGGGGAGCGAAAGGCATCGGCTCCGCAGAGCTTCTGCCTGTCGACGAGGAGATTGACCTGGGAGTGAAGAGGCTGATGAGCGAAAGAAATCTCGACTACGCCAAGGCGCTAAAACAGTTTCTGGCCGCGCATCCGGAGCTCGGAGAGCAATACCGGCGCAAACATACTCATCCCACGCCGGCTGAGACACCGGCGCAATAACCAACGCCGGAATTGAGGTGACCGGCGCAGGACGGAGGCGTGAACCTCGACGCCGGAGGCAAGGGAATCATCATTGGAGGAACACAATGGCAGGAATCAATGGACTTACGGTTGCTTTTCGGGCGCAACAAAATCAGCGCATTTACAAATTCACGGCGCTCGTTAAGGACGCCACCGATACTACGCAAAATCAGCAGTATGCCGGGCTGCCCGCAGGCGCGAATGCAGCAGGAGTATTGGGAGTTTTGGTCGAACACTTCGTCGAGCCCAACTACTTTGTGCCGCAAGCCACGGATCCGACCACAGTAACCGGCACGACTCCCGTGCTCTACAACCTAAAGGGGCGGGGGATTACTTTGCAAGTGAACGGAATCGCTCGCTGCATTGCTGCGGGAGCGGTGAACCAGGGGGATCAGCTAGTAATCGCGGACGCGTACGGGCGAGTCAACAATCTGGCCAATCTAAGCATTGCCGCGGGCACCAAGGTGTACCCCGTCGGCATCGCGCAGAACACTACACAGAACGTGAATGACATCGTCGAAGTATTGCTGAACTTTGCTCCGGCGCACGCTTAGAACCACCCCTGAATCCCCTCCTGATTCAGGAGGGGAGCCGCAAGGCATCGGGTGGTTAGTCAAATAAACGCGGCCCGGGTGATCCAATGGATCCGGGCGTAGGCTGGATGGCCGCCGAGCGAGCGGCTACCAGCTGAGGGCTTCAGCTCCTCTGGCGCGCCCAGGGGATCGCTCCACTGTAGCGGCGGCGCCTCGCCGCCGGAATTCAAACGGCGATGGGGACATCGCCGCTACAAATGGAGGAACAACATGGCGGATATTTCGCTTCAGTATCTTGATCAGCCGCTCAACAACGTGAGCGTCGGTTATGTCAACGACGACTATTTTGCGGAGAAGCTTCTTCCCATCGTGGCCGTCAAGCAGCGTAGCGGACGCTATTGGGTGTTTGGCAGGGAGAAGTTTCAGCGTTATGAGACCATTCGCGAGCCCAAATCAGAATCGCGGGAAATCGCGCCCTGGTCTCTTTCAAACAGCCCGTACTTCTGCAACGACCACTCGTTGAAGGATTCGATCTCGGACGAAGAGCGGGCTGGCTCCGAAAACCCCGACCTGGAGATCACCACGGTTCAGAACTTGACCGACGCCATTCTTTTGGACCTTGAAATTCGAGCCATGAATCTGATTATGGGTTCTGGAAGCTCGGTGCCGAACATTACACTCGCAGGAACATCACAATGGTCGGATTACGTCAATTCAGATCCGATTGCGGCGGTGGAAGCGCAGAAGACAGCAACCAAGAAGTTGATCGCTAAGACTCCAAACACCCTGGCAGTTTCCTATCCAGTCTATTCGGTTCTCCGGCAGCATCCAAAGATCATCGACCGCTTCAAGTACACACAGGTTGGCATCCTTCAAGCAGATCACCTCAAAAGCGTGTTCGACGTGGATAATTTTTGGGTGATGGGCGCCGAATACGATACGGCGACCGAAGGTCAACTACCTGCTTTAGACTTCGTTTGGGGTAAGACTGCGCTCCTTGCTTACATCCCTGCTTCACCGCAGAGGCTTCAACCCTCTCTCGGTTATTCGTTCCGCTGGTTATTTGGGGCGCCAGATCTCGGTGGGACGCTCACCAAACGCTACCGGGTGGAGCCAAAGACCTGCGACGTGATCGAGGTCCACCGGTACGATGATATTCAACTGGTGGCGCCGCAAGCCGGATTCGCATTTCTTTCGGCGGTTGCTTAGCCGCAGGCTGCGAGCTTCCATTGCCGCATGTCACGGGGTTGCAGGTTGACACTCGATTCCTGGAGGAATTATGGCGAAATTCAAAGTGCTTCGTCCGATTGAGCATAGCGGCAAGGTGTATTTGCCGGAAGCGGCCAGCGCACCTACGTTCTCAAAGAGCGCAGGGAATGGCCAGGATATTCCTGTCGATGCAGGCGGAGTAATCGAACTAAGCGAGAGCCAAGCGGCCGAGTTGACGCTTGGGCAGATCGAGCCAATCAAAGCAAAGGTTGCAAGTGAACGGGACCAGGGAACTGGCAAGAAGAAATCCTGAATCCTGAAAACTACCTTGCGCGCGGAGGCAGTATGGCAATTAATGTAGTTCCGAATTACGAATACCTGAGCCAGACATTGGAAGGCGCCTACATTCGCAAGGCGAAACTGGCGGTGACGGGGTTGGCCCCCAATGCCGCAAATATCGTTCCTCATGGTCTGCCGGCCGTTCCCATGAGCGTGCTGATTGAACCAACCTCGGCGGGAGGCTTTCACGAGACCCAGCCCGCAGACGCTACCAACGTTTATATCACGGCGGATGGCGCGGGGACGGCCTGCAACCTGATCGTGGAGTACTGACAAACGGATAGGACGTGTAGCGCATAACGGGAAAGCCTGATGCGCTATGCGCCTATCTACGAGTGAGGAGAACGTAGTGAGCTACACGACCATTACCAACGTCGCTGGAATGTTTCCAGCCTTTGTGCGCGGCACGCCTCAGCAGAAGCCTGCCGACTTGTTGATTCAGACTTATATCGACGACGCCGCTGGAGATCTGGACGCAATACTCCGAAGGCGCTTCGGAGAAATCATTAATGAGAGCTATGCCGGAAGCTTTACGGGGTTTCAGGCAGTGTTTAGTATAGATGCGCTTAATGTGCTTGAGAGGATCAACCGCTACGGCGCGGCGGCGCAGTTAGGTCAGACTTTGGCCACCTACGGAGTGGCGGCCGCAGAGCGTCTGGCTCAGGACTTCAAAGACGAGTACAACAGGCTCATCGCTGAGCTGAACGCAACCACAGACAAGGGAGACCCGGCGCCAGGGGGTCTTTACGACCACTTATTTGATCCCCAATCCGCCACTCCGTCGCCGCGTCCGGCGCTTGAAGGTATCGCCGGCGGGGATCAACCTAAGGGCCAAACGCCTGGGGACGTTGGAATGAGCAACTTCTTCGGCAAGTTCCAGAAACTTTGAGGCTGCGAACTCCGCAGGATTTCTGGTTCACTGCCCCAGCGGCATTCCCAACTGTAGCAACGCCTCTGCGGCAGCCAGCTACAGATTGAACTGGACCTGCTGCGATTAACCATGGCTTATATACCCGCGTGGGACGCGACGTTTTCAAAACCGCTGGTGAACCAAACCATCGCTTTGGTGCAACGAGACCAGTCCGCAGCCATCACGCTCGTTAACCCAGGACTTGTGGCGATCAGTGAATTTCATAAAGGCTCCAGGCCGCGCACGGCGCTACCGTGGCTCACAATTTTGGCGGATAAGACAGAGTTTGATCCAGGATCGCCGCTAACCCGATCCTGGCATTCCGCGCTGACTCTGGCTCTCGACGTGGGGCAATTTGACCAGGAGATAGCGCAAGACAACGCCCAAGATTACGCTCGCGTGCTGGACATGATTGTGACCACTGCGAGTGGCGCAGACTGGATCACACCGTTCCCCATTCAGCACGAAACTGTGCCGGGCGGAGTGACTTCGCCGCCCGCGCCTGGCAGTGTAAAGGAAGTTTTCGTTGAGTCGCATCGCTACAGCTTGACTACGCAGACGGGTATTCAGGCTCCCATTTTGCGTGTGGCGCTGAGCGTTTTGTTTGAGCTTCAAGAAACATAAACTGATTGAGTTATTGACTGAACCGGTCGATACCCGAATGAATTGATGGGGGTAACATGGCTGCAACGGTTGACCAAAGCAAGATTCATCAAGGGCCAGGAAGTCTCTGGCTGGGCTGCGCCGTCCCGGCCACCGGCTCGCGCTTGCTGATCGACTCCAACGGCAATCCAATCGCGCCGGGCCTGAATCCTCCAGCCGCGGCCGGCCTTTCATCGATTGTAGGCGGATCGCTTGGCACCGCAACCAGCTACGTAGCGCTCACATACGTGAACTTGTTCGGAGAAACCTTGCCTTCCGCTGAGTCCAGCCTGGCTGTGGCGGCGGGCAGTCTTCTGGTTGTAGCGTCGCCGCCCGCCGCGGGCAATGCCACCGCGTATAACGTGTATGCGGGGAGCGCGCCGGGAGCGGAAAAACTTCAGAACGCATCTCCCATACCTTTAAGTCAGAACTGGATTGAGCCGTCCACGGGCCTGGTAGCCACGGGTTCCGCGCCTCCCGCTATGAGCGGGGCGGGTCCTGTCTTTGCAGGAGCCGTTTCCGGCGCGACCACGATGGCTTGGACTCCGAAACTCGAGACGTTGAGCGCCGACCAGGTAACCGCACCGATAGATGCGCGGATGACGGCAGAGGAGCAATCGATCGAAGCGGAAATTATGGAGACCGATTACAGCAGATTCCGCGCTTATCTTACGAACTGCATTTATGCTGCGGGCACAGACACAAGTTTATCGCCTGGGCTTCAGCGCTACGAAGAGCTTTCCTTTGGTGGTCTTATGCCCGTGCCTAAACTTTCCGTCGCGGTCGTTTCTCCGCGGGTAAATGCTCCGGGCAAGTATGTGGTGAGTCAACTCTATTGCGCTTATCAGGCCCAGGCCCTCAGCATGCCGTTCAGTAGAGAAAAAGCCACTACGGTGAAGGTGAAGTTCAACGGCTTGGCTGACCCGTCACGGCCGGTGGGAGATCAGGTGGGAAAGGTGTACCGGCAGCCCTGAACCCAGATTCATCGAGTCATTGAAACATTGAGCTAGTGGAGAAACAGAAGAATGAGTCAATCTGAAACTGATCTCGCGAGCCCTCAGGATTTTGTGGCTTCACGGAATTCTGAGGCGAGAGTCGAGCGTGTGACTCTACCGAAGCTTGGCAAAGCCGTGCTGATGCGGCGGCCGTCGCCGTTGTGGTTTGTCTTTCATCAGTGTCTCCCTCAAACCCTGGCGGCGAGTATGGAGAGTTCGTCTCAAAAGGCACCTCGAACGCCGGACGATGTGGGAAAGCTGGCGGATTGGATATTGGCGCTCCTTTCAGAGGTTATGGTGCGACCGCGAGTTTCTTTGCCTCCCGGGCCAGAAGAGATTTCTCCGGACCTCCTAGATGACTCAGATCTGAACTTCATTGTACGGTGGGCAATGGGCGAGGTCGTAACGGAGGCTGGCAATTCTTCCTCCGTGGCCGACCTCGCGCCCTTTCGTGGCTAGCGATCATCTGCTGCTACTGAGTCAAGTTGCTCACACCTGGAGTTGCCGTCCGAGCACCCTCCTGGGTCTCGGTAGAAACGGAAGGCAGGCGAGCACGGATGTGGTGGCATTACAGATCGATATCGCCGCCGCTGTTGCTTTCTGGCGATCGAGAGAACGCACGATGAGGGCGGAAAGCACTGCTCACGAGGAGTGGTGGTGAGCGCGAAACCGACTGGAAGCCGGGCTGATGGTGCGGAACATGTCCAATTTGCTGAGAACGATTTTTGAAATGCAGCATCGCGGGAGCGGCGCCACCGGTCCGTCCGAAACTTCCACGGAGCCAAGCGCCGCTAACTTGCAGGCGGTGCAGGAGCTTGCATCGAACCTTCAACGGCTCGAGCAGCGGGGCGTCCAGACGTATAGCGAGTTGTCCCGCTCCTCACAAAACTGGAGCACAGTGGCTACGCGCGCGACGACGCAGGTGATCTCGCTTCTCGCCCATCAGAATCTGGTTGAGATTCAGTCGGTGGCGACACATCGCCTTGCGGAGCAGACTAAGAGCGCCTCCAGTCTCGGCGTACTTAAACAGACAGCCGTTTATAAAGCGATAGCTGCGACGGCTGCGGGCTTCGGGGCACTTGGAGAACTGGATTTCTGGGCGGCCGCGCAAGATTTCACTTCCGCCGCTCTCTGGGGCACGATTGCGGGGGCGCAGATTGCCGCGTCCGCAGACGCAGGAAGCGGCCACTCGCGTTCGCTTTCGGAACACTATGCGCATAGCCTCGGTTCCAGGCCAGGTGGAGGCGTGGGCGTTCCAGTTTCGGGGCTTGCAGCCGGCGCGGCCTCTGCGGCGCATCCGCCTTCGGGGCAATTGACGGTCTCGATTATGGGCGACGAGCAAGCAGGTCAGTGGCTGGCGACCACGCTGAATACGGCCGTGCAGCAGCGCGGCGTGCAGCTCACGGCAAGCAGCGCGGTGCGGCCGACGTATGCGGCGGGATGAAACCATTGCATCATTGGTTCATTGAGTCATTGAA